>Ga0208823_1002334_pt1 | contig 14333 bp, 13 predicted proteins | sample AD_UKC075_MetaG_FD_184440 | JGI IMG/M metagenome (GOLD analysis project Ga0208823, IMG submission 184440) | Active sludge microbial communities of municipal wastewater-treating anaerobic digesters from USA - AD_UKC075_MetaG (SPAdes) (version 2) | ecosystem: Engineered > Bioreactor > Anaerobic >... | reverse complement strand
ACCTGGACATGACGGAATACCATGAATGGAAAAAACAACAGCAACAAGCAAAAAAAGTAAGTAAGGTTACCCCAATACGCTGAGTTCATCTAACCGAGGGATTTTACACACACTTATGGACTTGATCGTCATGGAGGCTCTCGAGGCCAAGCTCGGGGCAAAGTTTGCCGAGGACGAGTCTCTGAGGGAGCTAAACAGGAACGCGATCAAGAGAGGGAAGGAATTGGTGCAACAAGTGCTCTCGCAGGCAGGGGTGTCAGGTTGATGACCTATACTGAGCAATCTGTAGACATAGTGAGGGAGACCGACGCAGGTGAGTGGCGCTTCAGCAAGGAACTCTGCAAAGGGTGCGGCCTCTGCATAGAGGTCTGTGAGCCCCACGCGTCGGAGTTTTCAACTGAGCTTGGGCCGTACGGCTCGTTCATCATACAGCCTTCTGCGGCGGAATGCACAGGGTGCAATCAATGTGCCGATATATGTCCTGATGGGGCAATCACGTTCGATAAGCGCGAGGCACGATCCCATGGTTAGCGAGAAACCGGCCTGCTGCAACATTGTTAGTCGATCCAATAGCTGACCTGTTAGTCTGGTTGGGTCACCTTAGTGACGTGCTTGAAATCGGTGTGGGCACAGGACGGTTGGCTCGCCGAGTCCTAGATATGGGTTGCAGGACGTTCACTGGCCTTGACACATCTGCTAAGACACTGGAGCGGGCGCGTGAGAATCTTGCAGCATATCCAAACGTTCGGCTAGTGCTTGGCGATGTTGAGGAATTCCGATTCTGCGAGCGCTTCGATGTCGCATATAGTGTACTGACGTTCATGCACATCGAGCGGAAAAGAGCTGCTCTGGCAAACATCGTCGAGGCACTCTACCCTCATGGCATCCTGGTGTTGTCGCTCAGCAACGAGGGAGAGTGCCTTGATTTTGGAAGCCGCAGGGTGAGGCTCTACACTGCACCTGTGGAAGACTACATAGCTTGGCTCACTGAATTGGGCTGCCGACTGTTCGAGATCCGAAACCAAAGTGGCAACTCTAGTGCGAGCTGAGAAGATTCACCCGTAGCGCATTCCGGTGGATCGCAGCTCATAAACGCGAGTTCCTCTCTACTAACCCTTCATTCCGGTAAGCGCAATGCCCTCCATAAACCACTGCTGGGCAAACATGAAGAAAATGATAATGGGCATGATGACTACCACCGATCCGGCCATCTGCAGCCCGTACTGCGTTGCGTGCTGTCCTGCGAGGTTTGCGATTGCAACGGGCAGCGTATACATGGATTCATCAGTGGAGATGATCAGCGGCCAGAGGAAGTTGTTCCAGGAACCCGTGAAGTTCATGATCCCCAGGGTAGCGAGGACAGGCTTGCAGAGCGGGAGCACTATCCTGCTGTAAATAAAGAACTCCTTGGCGCCGTCTATCCGCGCAGCCTCCAGCAGCTCATCCGGCAGAGTCACCATGAACTGCCTCATAAAGAAGATACCGAACGCGCTCGCTATTCCGGGCAGTATCAGACCTGCGTAAGTGTTGAGAAGGCCCAGCTTCTTGAGGAGCAAGAAGACTGGTATCATGGTTATCTGCCCCGGAATCATAAGCGTTCCGAGGATGCCCATGAACAAGGCGTCCTTGCCAAAAAACTGAAATTTGGCAAAGGCGTATCCGGCCATCGAGCAGACCAGCAGAGACAGTGCGGTGATAGATATCGCTGTGATGACTGTGTTTAAGAAAGGCCTGGCTATGTTGATGGTCTTGAAGAGCTCGATGTAGTTGTCGAGAGTGGGCTCTTTCGGTATCCATTGAGGGGGATAGCGGAAGATATCTTTCGTGCCCTTGAGCGATGTCGAGAGCATCCACACAAAGGGCGCAGCCATACATACCAGGCCCGCAATCAGCAGGAGGTTTACGACGATAGTCATGGGAGCTAAGCGAAGAACTCTCATCTCTACTCCCTCCAGTCCAGTTCGTTCACCGCGCCACCAAGGGGTGCGCCTCCAGGTCATAGATACTCCCATCTGGGTTTCGTAGCGCTGCTGTTATCAGTAGGACACCTCTTCGGACCTGGACTTCATTGCTAGCAGAGTGGCGATGAATATTAGGGCAAACAGCACGTATGCCATGGCAGAGGCATAGCCCAGGTTAAAGAACTTGAAGCCGTGTCTGTACATGTACAGGACTATGGACAGAGTCGCGTCCAGCGGGCCGCCGTCGGTCATGGTATACGGCTCGGCAAAGAGCTGGAGATATCCTATCAGGGTCATGATCCCCACGAAAAATGTGGTGGGGGCCAAGAGTGGCAAAGTCACGTATCTGAACTGAGTCCAGCCATTGGCTCCGTCAATCCTGGCCGCTTCATAAACTGTCGATGGTATGCTCTGAAGGCCTGCAAGGAATATGAGTGCATTGTGCCCCAAGCCCTTCCAGACAGCCATCATTATGATTGCAGGCATAGCCCATCTGGGATCTCCGAGCCAGTTGGGGGCTTGTATCCCGAAGATCTCCAGGGCGTGTTTGAGAATGCCATACCTCGAGTTTAGGACCCATCTCCACACTACTGCGATCGCTACGGTTTCGGTAATGCTTGGAAGGTAGTATCCCACTCTGAACAGGCTTTTCGCGCGGTTGAGCGGCGAGTTTAGCAGCAGAGCCAGAGTTAGTGCCAAGATCACTGCAAGTGGCATCCCGACTGCGACGAAGTACAGGGTGTTCTTGAGTGCCTTCCAGAAGAGCTCATCCTGAAAGAGACGGACGAAGTTCTCAAACCCGATGAACTCAGCGTTGCTCCAATCAGCCAGTGCAAATATGTCAAAATCAGTCAGGCTTATAACAAAGGAGGCCACGACTGGGATGACTATAAAGATGGCCATGAGTATCAATGCAGGAGCCAGGAACATGTATGCTACTTTAGGGTTGTGTTGCATCACAATCATCTCCAAACCTCTGACGGGCCGATCGGATCACGTATACGTATATGCCTGCGCCGGGAGACCTTGCGGTACCTCCGGCGCAGGCCTGCCGGCTATCGCGGCTAGCTTTCGTCAGCTAAGCCGCACTCACCGACCGAGCCACATCCATAAGTCTCCTAGTTCCTAATCCTCATGATCTGCCTTATGTCCGCCTCCAGCGCTTGAGCGGCTTCCACAGCGGTCTTTGTCCCGTAGCAGGCCTCCTGGACACGTCGCTGGATAGCTGCCTCGATCTGCGCCCACTGAGGCACGTTGTCAGGCGCCTTGGTGTCATCCAGCTGCTCTCTCAGGACAGCCATCATCGGGTTGCCAATCAGCTCCTCGTCCTCCCACGACTTCTTGACTGCAGGCAGGGAGCCCGAGACCTTGAACCACTCGAGCTGGGTCCGGTGATCACTCATGAACTCTATGAACCGCCAGGCAGCCTCCTTATTCTTGGAGTCGCGGAAGATCACGAAGTTGCACCCGCCTACAAACGTCGTCCGAGTCTTCTTTGCAGGGCAGAGAGCTACCGTCCACTTTCCGGTTATCTCGGGCACCTGCTCATAGGTTAGATTGATCATCCAAGGCCCGCTGAAATACATCGGCGTGGTGCCTCTTGCGAATTCTTGAAAGAGATCTGTGCCGCCGCTGTCAACCGGAGTGATGCCATCGTGGAATAGCTTTGCGTAGAACTCCAAGGCTTCTACGAACTCGGGTTCAGTGACTGCCGGGTATCCGTTTTCATCTAGGATGCGGCCACCGTTCTGCCACACGAACGGCATAAACTCCTGGTAGTTGTTGGTGGAGAGGGCCATGCCGTATCCGCCTGTCTTCTTGGCCAGTGCCTCAGCAGCCGCTCGGAGTTCGTCCCAGGTCTGAGGAGGCTCGCTAAAGCCTACCTCTGCGAGGAGGTCAGTCCGGTAGAAGAGCACTCGGACATCGACATACCACGGGATCCCATAGACCTTACCGTTGACGATGCATGTTTCGTAAGAACCCTCGAAGAAGCTGTCTTGGTGCACTACATCCGATCGGGATATGTAGCTGGACAGCTCTTCAAATACTCCTATAGAGCCAAACTCTGCCATCCACGTAGTGCCCATCTGTGCTACGTCGGGTCCCGTGCCACCGGCAACTGCAGTTATGATCTTGTCATGAGCGGCACTCCAGGGTATAGCCTGAACCTTGACACGAATATCCGGATTGAGCTGTTCAAACTTAGCAGTCATCGCACCGATCTTTTGAGCCTCTTCACCCATCGCCCAGACTGTGAGTTCTATAGTCTGGGCAGAAGCAGACAACACCGTGGCCAAAAGGAGCAATGCACAACACAGAATCACCGATACCGCTTTCCGCATTGGGGATACCTCCCTTTTGTTTGGTTACGGTGCAGTGTGTGACCATCGACCGAGATCCAAATGCGACATCGCTGGCTTATTCAAGCACCAGATCACCCCAGAGATCAGGGGTTGCCCAGACTTCAGTCAGGTTGTTCCACCCGATTATGTTTGTCCTCACATACTGCCCAGTCCTCGCGTTTTTGTCGTTGCTGTTGTGCACGACATGTGAGAAGCCAAGCGCGGTGCCGGGTTCGGCCTTGATGCCCAAGTTGGCCAGAGGTATCGCCAGCTCGACTATGTATCCACGTTCGGTCCTCTTGGAGGCTACTAGAGTCCCCGGGCTCGTCTGAGCTATAGGGCCGGGCTTGGCGTCCTCGTGTCTCACAGCTTGGACATTGCCTTCGGTGTCAAAGGGCAGGACCGCGATCTTTGTGAGGTGACCTTCAACTCCGGCTCTGCTAGGATCAATGTAGAATTCGACTGAATCGGTTCTGTAGTATGCGCCTTGGTCCTCGGGCTTGATGTTGATGACGACGTATTCATCTTCCACATTGGCGGCTAGGTACAAGTACTCGTCGTCATACTGCACGTAGAAGGTTGAGTTGAGGACTTGCTTTGTCTTATCGACCTTCTCTATTCCGCCTGCTGGCACATTCATGTCTTCGTCAACCAGGTAGCCTTCTACACCTTCCCAGTCGCAGAGGGAGCCATCGATTACTTTGGGCTCAAGTGCCCTGGTCGCCAATGCCATTTTCTCGGCTGGCGCTAGGAGCATCTTTTCCCACTCAGCCATATACTCCGGGGTAACAGCATACTCCGACTCGCGCTCTACAAATCCGATTTTGTCCATTGCTGCAGCAATCGCAGGGTGGGACATGAAGAGGTCCCAGATCAGCCCCGATTTGTAGTTCTCAAGCATTAGCACGATGATACCCTGATCGATGCCTACATACTGGTCGGAGTACCAATTTTGGTCTACGTTGAATCCAGAGACAAAGCCGTATTTGCCCCAGATCAGGCCGCCTTCGCGCTCGAGCATTGCCCGCATGGCAGCAATGGACAGATCTGGCGTAAAGGGCATAGACGCAATAGACGCATATGGAGCGACAGTGCCGTCGTGATTGCCCTCCGATGCGCCATAGGCTTTGTATCCTGCTGGGCCGTCACATGCGGAGAGTCCCCATACGTCCAAGTCGTAAGTGGAGTAGTTGAACCTGCGCATGACCGCAAACAGACGATTGTATCTGGTGGCTGTGGCTGCGTTGTTGAAGTAGTTGGCGTAGCGGTCCTCCCTGTTGCGAAAGTCAATCCAGGCGGCCGGGTACTGATAGACAAAGAGGGTCTCCTGTGGAAGGGAGATGTAGTTCTCGTTGACTGGACGGAAGATGTTGTCCCAGGCCGACGCAGGGATCGGATGTGTGTGGGAGCCTATTGCCAACAGGGCCGCAAGAAGCCCCTCGTTGAACGAGTTCCATCTGGCTGAGAGGAATCCGATCTCCGGCTTCCATCCCATCGACAGGGTATCTCCTTCGTTCAACATCCATTGCCAATCTGCGGCCTCGTAGAGCTGATTGGCGAGGCTCTCAACCTCAGTGCCTTCGAAATATCTGCCAACGGTGATAGCTCCGGCCAAGAAAATCGCAGTGTCTATAGACGATATCTCTGAGTCTCCAAATCTGCGCCCTTTGGTCATATCGACGAAGTGGTAGTAGAAGCCGTTTTTACCTTCAACGCCTCCGTCAGCAAAGGTCTTTAGTGTAGTAAGTGCGCGGTCGTACCCTTCATCTCGGGTGATCCAACCTCGCTCAATGCCTACAGGGATCGCTGATAGTCCAAACCCTACAGCAGCTATGCTGCAAGGAGACGTGGCAGTGCTCCTGTCCTTGATCAGCCCGTTTGCTGGGTTGGCTTCGTTCCAGAGGTAGTCAAAGCTCTTTTTGGCTACCGCCTCGATGAGAGCGTCGTCGTCCAGCTCGAGCAGCCTCGTTACCTCTTCCTTGATCTCTGCGGGTATCCGCTCAATGAGGTCTTCTCTTGAGAGAGCGGCCCTTGCCAGGCCCAGGCCGTCTATGTAGAACTTCTCCGTGAGCGGGAGTTTTGCTCCTCCTTCATCTATGTGAGCCCAGGCGAAGTAGAGCTTGTATGTACCGTCCGGTTTCAGGTCGCTCATCTCGGCCGGAAGCGTGTATTCCACGAGGTTCCACCCCAGGACCGGATCGACATCCGCAAACACGCCGCCGACCCACTCCCAGCCGCTAGACAGATCCGCCATGCCCAAGAAAAACATCGTTGGATTGAACTCGTTTTCGGGCGGAAGGTAGATGTTCATGATCACCTCGTTTTGGCCTATCCAGCGCTGCAGCCTCTCGCCTTCGAGGTCGAGAGCGAGTTTAGTCTCTATTGCCTTTCCGTCGGGAATAACTGCGACTGAGTGGGTGCCCTGACAAACTATCTTCGACTCCAACTCAAACTTAGCCCCGGTATTGTCGTTTTCGTATCCTGCGAGCTCAGCTTCGTCGTCCATAGCCCACAGCCAATCACCGATCGGGCCGCTGTCAGTCACAGCAGCGCTGTCCTTTGTTTGGACCCAAATTCCATCTACAATGAACGGCTCCGCTAGGGGAATCTTGGCGTTCTGATCGTCGACTGTAAAGAAGGACAGATAGATCTTGTAATGTCCGCCTTCCTTGACGTTTTTCATTGGGCCAGAGAGATCGTAGATCACGTCGTTCCATCCGGGCGCTACCTCGACCTTTGGGAAAACTCCGTCAACCCACGCCCAACCGTCCGACAGGTCTGCCATGCCCAAAAAGAACGAGTTCGGAACGACCTTCATATCTGGAGGGATGTATACGTGAATGCCAACTGAGTCGTTACCTATCCATTTGTCGAGAGTGTCTCCGACGATATCAACGGCGATTTTCGTCTCTGGAGCCTCACCGCTTGGGATCACCTTCATGGCATTGGTGCCCTGCCTGGCGATTCCATGCGAAAGCTCCATCATAGCGCCGGTATGGTCGTTGTCGAACTTGCCGATCTCCTCTTGGGTGTCCATGCCAAACAGGTATACCCTGTCTGTCCCGGCTGCACTCATCGGGGCAGTGCACAGCGAGGTGAATGCGACAGTTAGTGCCAATACACACGCCAGCAGACCCACGGCCGTCCTGTTGCTCTTGCCAGACCAATTCATGCGAGTCCCTCCTTAGTTCTCTTAGCGTTCTCCAAGGATAACCTCAACATGATGAATCTCACCGTCATTCAAGGCCGACAACAAATTGCCTTTGACCTCACCTCCGTCTAAGGTCATTCTTGAGACTCCTGATGAAACGTGATTTGGATTGCGCACAAGTATCTCATAAGTGGCACCCCTGAACTTGCGTTTTGCGTAGAATTCACCCCAGTGTGACGGGATGCAGGGGTCTATCCTCAGCCCATCCCATTCAGGACGGATGCCCAGAAGCCACTCAGAGCCAACGCGGAACAGCCATGTTGCGGAACCGCTGTACCAGGTCCACCCGCCCTCGCAGTACCTGTCCGAATCGGGACCAATTACGTTGCCAGGGGTGACGTAGGGTTCTGCTTTGTAGGTGTCGGGGGAGAGGCCACACCTCACCGGGCAGATCTTCTGATACATGCGCCAAGCCTCGAGTGGATCTCCCATTATGACAGCAGCCACTATTGCCCATGTAGCTGCATGGGTGTACCTGCCCCCGTTTTCACGCACTCCGGGTGCGTACCGCGTGAGGTAGCCGATTCTCTCATCAGGTTCTCGATATGCTGGAGCAAACAGCAATGGGCCTGAGTCCTTTGAGAGGTGCTGGACAACAGCTTGCCAGGCAGACCTGGCCCTGTCTTCCGGAGCGATGCCGCTGATTATGGCCCACACCTGGGTGTTGAGGAATATTTTCCCATACTTGCAGCTCGGGTCGCCGATCAGCGTGCCGTCATCGCAAACTGCACGGATATACCATCCTCCATCTGCGCTCCAACCGTGTGTGTTCACTGCATTGACGAGATCGCGACGTGCCGCTTCATACCTGGTCGCAGTATCGTCATCGCCCCTGAGGCGTGCAAGGTAAGCGATGTCTGGGAGGAATGCGCACAGAAACTGTGCTACCCATATGCTCTCCCCGCGTCTACCTGTCCCAACAGCGTTCATCCCATCGTTCCAGTCCCCGCCGAGTATCAATGGCAGGCCTCTCTCGCTGCGGCGTGAGAGGCTGAGGTCGATTGCTCTGATGCAGTGGTTCCAGATGCTTTCCTCGTCGCCGTCGCGGTAGGGGACCCGTTTATCCAAGAACGCGTAGTCCCCGGTTTCTTTGAGATAGTTTATGGTCACAAATGGGAGCCACAGGAGGTCGTCGGAGTAAAGGCCACCGCCACCGATCTCGGAGATCGGATGCCACCAGTGGTCAACGTGACCGTCTACGTATTGATGCGCAGCATGAAGCTTGATCTGTTTTGCAGTGTGGGATGGATCAATGGGGAGGAATATCTGGCTGTCCTGAAGCTGATCACGGAACCCATACGCGCCGCCTGACTGGTAGTAACCAGTACGCCCCCACATACGGCCGGAGATCGCCTGGTACGGGAGCCATGTGTTTTGTAGGAGGTTGAATGCGTCATCGGGAGTTCGGACTTCGTAAGGCTCGAGAAGGCATGACCAAAACTCAGATGCACACTTGACAGCTGCGGCCGCTTGACTTGTGTCGCGATACTTGGCTATCAGCGCTCGGGCTTCATCCTCTTGTCCGGCTTCTACTGCACCCAGCACGAAGCATATTTGAGTGCTCTCGCCGCCTCGCAGTTTCACCTTCACATGTATTGACCCGGTCGCATCAGTCCATTTGCCACAAGAGCCTGTCAGAGAGCCGCGTTCCACTGCAGTCGGCTTGGATAGATCGCCGTACAATCCGAGAAAAGCCTCTTTGTCGCATTCAAAACCTGTTGCATCGATGCTCGATGCGTGGAACGCACTGTATTGCCACGACTTGTTCCAGGACTCACCTCTGTCATTGGGGATCTCCCAAAGCCTCTTTGTTGCCCATATGGTGCTTATTTCCCGCTCAATCGAGGTCTCTATGAATGTCCTGTGGAACTCTCTGTGCCAGTCAGGGGATGCACCTAAGCACCATTCGAGGTACGTAAACAACGAAAGCTCACGGTCGGCCTGCCTGATGTTCTTCAGCTCGACGACCCACAGCTCCAGGGGCTCATTGGGTGGTACTGTAACAGTGAGCTTACTGGAGATCCCCGCGGTCGTGGACTCTATTACGGAGTAGCCCAGTCCGTGCCTGACGCGGTAGTGCTCTGGTTCGCGCTTTACCGGCATCCACGATAGCGACCAAATCTCGCCTGAGCGGTCGTCTCGCACATAGATGTACTTGCCCCAGTTGTCACGCACAAGGTCCTGATACCAGCGCGTAATGGCATTGAGTGATGCATGTGTCCGCCAGCTGTAGCCTCCGCCGGTTTGCGAGAGGATGACACCCCAGTCTCCAGGACATATCACGTTCACCCAGGGCCTTGGGGTGCGAGGGGTTGTTATCACGTACTCACGAGCAGCTTCGTCGAAATAGCCGTACTTGGATTCGAACTTCCGCATATGACCTTCAACCGCCTTTCATGACTCATATGTTGCGTTTGTACGTACTGCGTCGGCAGTGCCAGGGCTGACACTCAGCCGGATCGGGACGCTATATTGTAGGAGGAGCACATGATCCTCGGACAACCAGCTCGGCCTCAAATACCCGCTGGATGACGCTTGATTTCGAAGCGTCAGCGCTCTGCGCGTCTTTTGAGTCTTGCGAGTCTTCCGGAGGGTTGATTAGCCTTTCGAGAATCTGAACGGCACACGCTCCGATCTCCCATGTGGGCTGTCTCATTGTTGTAAGGCCGGGCACCACGAGCGCGGCCGCCTCTATATCATCAACTCCTATTACAGAGATGTCTTCAGGCACAGAGAGTCCGAGTTCGGTGGCTGCGTTCATTACTCCAAAAGCCATTTGGTCGTTGGCAGCAAAGATAGCGGTAGGGCGGTTGGGTAGAGACAAGAGTCTGTGTGCGGCTGCAAGCCCATGCTCATACGAAAAATCACCGCGTTCGACTAGATCAGGATCCGGCTCGAGCCCGTGTGACTTGAGGGCCTGCACATAGCCTTCGTACCTAGCTGCTGATGAGTTCGAACCTTCTACCCCGTGAATGAAGCCGATCCGTGTGTGACCCATTTCTACGAGGTAAGCAGTTGCGGTTCTCCCCAGCGCGGTGTTGTTTACCATGATTGACGGGATCAGTCCGGCAACTTCGGGGTTGTCAATTACTACGATCGGAACCTTGTGTTTGCTGAGCTTCTCCAGTTCAGAAGGGGATAGCTTGTAAGCCATCATGATGACTCCGTCAACCCAATTGCTGGTTAGGGTCCCTGCGACATTACGTTCCCGTTCTGCATCACCGTGCGTAGTACACAGGGTCAAGGTGTATCCAAGCTGGTTGGACTCAGCTTCTACTCCGCGAACCACATTGACATAGAACGGATCAGTGATGTCCGGTATCATGAGCCCCAGCATGCCTGTACGCTTGGCTGCCAATCCCCTTGCTTGTGGGTTGGGCCTGTAGTTCATCTCGCGCATTATCCGCTGGATCTTGAGGCGCGTCTCCTCGCTGACACCGGGTTTATCGTTGATCACATAAGAAACCGCTGCGGTTGATACATTGGCTGCTTTGGCTATGTCTCGGATAGTCGGACCCACGATCGATCCACCTTTCATCATGAGGGCAGGTTAAGCGCAAAAAGATACGTCGCAACAGTTTGAAATAGAAAGAACTTAACCGATTAAGAAAGAAGTCCAAAAGAAAGCGGGATTTGTCCCGCGGTTGGTCTTGGTGTTGATACTTAACCGATTAAGTACAGAATAGCAAAGACACCGTCTGGTGTCAATACCTGTCTCGAGTATTGTGCAATTCGCGTAGAGCTGGCGGATCGCGACTACGTCTTCCGGATAATGGTAGGACTTATGCTTGTGATGATATGCTCAACTCGTATGCGGTATCTAGCACAAGATACGATTTTTTCTCTTCGTTTGCATCTGACCATATACGTACGTCAGACCTTATGTATATGGAGCCACATGTATACCGAGCCATCTAGACTCCATCGCTGCTGACCGCTATCTTTCGAGACTATGCGAATAGCCATGTCGTGCGACGGTTCTTGTGGACATCTTTGCATCCTGGCGACTAACGGCCTGCCTTCAAGAAAAGCCTTGTGGATTAATGGCATCCACTTCATTGATCGTATTGACTGAAGACGGCTCTCTTCACAGGCTCCACACTGCACGTACTGAGCAGTCTTAACTGAGCAATGTCAACAGACGAGACGGGTTGCGTTCGTGGATGTGTCTTGTTGTACCGATCAATGTCTTGGTTTACATATTCTTGCGTCGCGTGTTCACTAGCGGATGGCTGCTATCCTTACAGCGATTTGGTCGATGAGTCGTGGTATCAGAGTAGAGTGATCGATACGTCACCTGAGATCTCCACTCCTTACACAGTGCTCGATACCATCCGAAACCCCGGTTCAACGCCGATGACTGGTGTGGAGTACTCCTACACAGACGTATCCGGTCAAGGAATCGTCTCGGGGCTTACTTGGAGACTGATCCAGCTAGGTTACAAAGAGTATACGGAGAGACAGACTACGGCAACGTGTCGATTTACCATTGCGCCGAAATCTAAAGTCTCGATCGCGAAGGCATTCAAGTACCGGGATCAGAAGATTGAGTTTGAGTGGCAAATAATGATGTACTGCCTATTACACAAGCAGCTTTGGACAATACCTACAGGGACAAGTACAGCAACAGAGCGAAACTCGTGGACAGCCATATCGCTCACTGAGGAGCCTCTCTGACAAGTGGACATTTAGGGATTTGTCCACCTGCGACTCTATGGTGACGATGAGGAGGGATTACAGAGATGAAACTAAGTGTCAAGAATTCGACTAGGCTGTTCTTGTTTGTGGCCTTGATCTTCGTGGTTGTAGGAAGCACTTCTGCAAAGGTAGCAGCGTGCAGACTTACGGAGCGCGAATGGTTCATAGACGACGCCCGCGTGGTTGATTCTGAAGTGAGTATGACTGGACCCTATAATGTAGGCGAGTGTAACAACAATACCTCGAACCCGTGTGTCTATACGTTTTCATACACTAAGAAAAGCGGGTCAGGTTGGAAGGTTGGAGCAGATTCACCGTGGCTAAAAGTGTTTGGTGGTACCTATAGGGAAGAGATTACCACAGTTACGATTCCGTACACAGTGCCAGCGGGTACCTTGGCGATCTTCTGGGTGACTTACGAAGAGCGATGGGATCTTTACAGGGGAGATCTCATTCAGAAGGCTTGGTGCACTGAGTGTAAGGAATACCACCTCTATCGTGAGGGCACTTCTGATGAGAAGTACTGGAGCCTACGGACAGAATACGATGTCGATCACCGGGTAGCCTGGTTGTAAGTATTGCTTTGTGACACCAGGAATGCGATGGCGAGCACTCAGCGGTGAAGCTCATCGGCGAACCGCTGGGTGCCTCGTCTGTCGCTCGAGAGGGGGAGAAGACCAGTGAGAAAATCTCGTATTATCGGATTTGTGGTAGTACTTGTCCTTTTGCTGACATGTCCGATACACGAACCCTCGTCATTGGCTTCTAAGACTCTTGGTGAATGGATTGAGGATACGCTGCAGCAACATGTTTCCAATTCAGCTTATCGCCGTAGACTGGAGAATCTGACAATAGCTATGGTTGAGTTATCAATGGCTTCGTATTATTACTCACCAGTAGATTGGTCCATGACATTGGATTCTAGGACCAAAGAGGTGGAAGTACTTGGATCGTTGTCTCTATACGACGCAGGACGAAATGCTTGTATGAGGCAAGTCCAGTCTCTGGAGGTAGAACGAGCTGTTGCTGAACTTGAGTCGATAGCGAAATCGGTTATTCTTGAAATCATAGATACTAGGCTGCTGCTCCAACGAAATCAGCGGAAGAGTGAGTGCATTCGAAGAGGTATGACCGCGTTGAGAGACACATATGGGGAGAAGAGGCTCCTGATGGAGCTACAACTTCAGTTGGACTTGATTGCATATGAATCGAGATCGTTGCGCTATCAGCTCTCGAAGAGCACAGATGATCTTCAGGACCAGTCCGATATTACCTCGTTTGTCTGGCCAGAATTGGAGCTAGATCGCGAGGCTGCAGTTGAGCTCATTAGGATAAATCCGACAATCTGCGCTGCCTATCGGATGTATGACATAGACTGCAGAATGCAGGATCTATTGAGCTCAGTTCCTGACACGGTGAAAATAACCGCGCAGCTTAGCGCAAGAGCAAAACCCGATCAACCCCTACAGACTAGATTCGCTGTCTTGGCTACGATTCCCCTTGGCGATTCGAAATGGACTATGGGAACTTGCAGCGTCGAGACCGATGGCAATGAGCATTCGACCTACGCAAGGTTGAGCAAACGAAGATCTCTGCTGTACGATTTCTTCGAGGGGACTGATTGGACTCGCGAATCAGCGACCACGGCACTGAGTGATTACATATTTACCCTTGAGCAATCGTTTGACATGCTTCACCTGAGCGAGATGCAGCTTTGGTTGATCCGGGGCAGAATGCCTGACCTTTCCATAGCCGACAGTCTTGGCGAGTATGATAGGACATCTCTAGTCTCGGATTGGATTAGTGCCGCTCTGGCGGAGGCTGAGGCCGAGTATCGCTATGCTTCTTCGTTGTTCAAGATCCTGCTGCTCACCGGCACCTTCGACCAGGCTTTTCAGAGAGCGATAGGAGGAATCATTGGTTTGCCATGATAGGACAGATGGACAGGTCAAAAACCCTCCTTCGCCAGACAGATAAAGGATTTGAAGGACACCGGATGAATATTATGGTAGAATATAGATGGGTAGTTGAGTCCGTATAATGGTGTAAAAATGGTTTTCTGAAAAAATAGGAGAGCCATTAACAAATTCCTCAGTTAGAATAGAAGTTGGACAAACCAGA
>Ga0208823_1002326_pt1 | contig 14357 bp, 27 predicted proteins | sample AD_UKC075_MetaG_FD_184440 | JGI IMG/M metagenome (GOLD analysis project Ga0208823, IMG submission 184440) | Active sludge microbial communities of municipal wastewater-treating anaerobic digesters from USA - AD_UKC075_MetaG (SPAdes) (version 2) | ecosystem: Engineered > Bioreactor > Anaerobic >... | reverse complement strand
TTTTGCTAAATATTCTTCTACCTTAGTTCTGTCTGTGTTTGTTTCTTCTTTGGGATAAATATAATTCGCAAAATAATTACTATCTTTTATATTGCTCTTATTAATAAATTCAAAGTCATCTACAATAATATTAGTTTCATTAAATAATTTTTGTACTGCTTCTTTAAATGATAAACCTTGACGCTGGTAATGGTCTAAAATCCCATAATTGATACCACATCCAAAACATTTGAAATGATTGTCTTTTTTATTCCATATAAACGATGGCGTATCTTCCTTATGAAATGGACAACATCCTTTTAATGATTTACTATCCCATTTATCTATATGTAAATCTTCTGCAATAATATATGCTACTTTTTCTCCAAGTATTTGTTTCGCTTCTAATATCTTTTCTTTTAGGATAATATTAACCACCCCATTTATTTTCGATACTATATTATTCTTTTTTTATATTAATTGTTTTTAAATATTTTCTGCTATTAGTTTATTTGCCCATCTATTGTCATAAACATATCCCATGCAATACCCCCTATATTTTTTGATAAAAGAGAGAAGTTGTACTTCTCTCTTTTATTTTTAATAATAAGAAAAATTCTTACTCAGAAAGGTAGGTCGTCAAAATTATCATTACTTTCATTCTGCGAATTACTCAAATTTTCAAAGTCAAATATAACAACATTTACAAATGATTTCTTATCTTCCCCTTCTCCTGTAGTTGTATTACTAATCTTGCCACTTATAATTTTAATTCTATCTTTTGTCGACAATGCTAATGCTGGCTCTTTTGCCTTGCCTACAAATATAACAAACCAATTTGAATTTATGTATTTACCATCTTTGTCTTTTTCACTGGTAGAAATTCTACCTTTTACATAATTACCCTTATCTTCTACACTCCATACTGTTGCATATCCATCTCTAATAATAAACATACAAAAACCTCCAATATTATATTTATAATCCTAATTTTTTAACCATTTCATCTGTTAGAGGAATAGGTTTAATAGAATACTTCTTATAAAATTCATTTTCACTCATATTGTGTAACTGATCGTGGTGCGTACGACACAATGCTATTGCTTTTCTGCCGATATGATTAATTTTGTGTCTATTATTACCCATTTGCACTTTATCGTCTAGTGCATGATGGATGTCTGCTATATCACCACATACCGCACATCTACGGTATAATAAACACAAAGAAATATAGCTTTCTATATTATCTATCCTATTTACTGCATAATCACTTAAAGGTACTGTATATTGCAAACAGAACTCCAATAGATAAGCAAGAAACTTTCTTGCTAAATCCATAGAACATTCTGGAATACAAGTTAAGTTTTCATTATGGCTGATGTTGAAGTTATCTATCAGCAATTGTTCTGCTTCTTTCTCAAAATAACCTAAATGATTAGCAATATCTTTTATTGTGAGATATATTCGTTTTTGTTGTTTAGCACTAATTCTTCTATTATCATCTAATTTTATACTACCTGCTTTAGTTTTGTATTTCATTATTTCATCTAAAATTTCTTTGTCTCGAATAAATACTTTTAGATAAACTCCATCATCAGCCTTTTTATATTGTTTTATCTCAAAAGGGTACATATTCCCCTACCCCAATAAATAGTGATAATCCATTATTTCAGCAGTTTTTACACTTCTACAATATTCACACTTACCACATGGTATAGGCTCTACCTTGCCTTCCTTCAGTGCTATAATTCTCGGTAAATGTTCTTCTATATGCCACATTACAGCTTGCATATCACTTAAAAATCCATTGTATATAGCCTTATCACATGGTTGCTGTTTCGTTACTACAACTAAATATGGTTCTAAAAAATCTTCTCTACCAGTAGCAAGTTTTTCTATCATAGCATATACACACATTTGAAAATTATATTTATAATGTTCAATAAAACTTTCGTATACTTGTAATTCTTTATTCCAAAACTTATCATATAAGTTAGCCATTACTTTTAAATCAGAAAAGAAACCTGCTTCTGGATTATAATTGTCCATTTTAATTTTCCATGGTACACCGAACAAATCAGCAGTAAAAATAACTTGTTTTTGTCCTGTAAGATATGTACTAAGGTTTATATCATCTTGTATTGCTTTTATACATTTGTCAGCTATGCTAAATTTTGCAAGCAACACTTTTTCTTTACTTCTGCTATTGTATATTTCAGGATGTTCTTCTTTGAATTTATCCAGCGTACCTTCGCACCATGCATCTACATAAGAACCGATAAGCATAGCGTCTGTTGGTGGCGTTTTATATCCTTGTAATTCTGCCAATGCTTTTGCTTCGCAAGTAATAAAATTTTTGTATTGACTCACACTCAAGTAGTATTTGTCTGCTTCAAGAGAATAATAATTTTCTGCGGTTAAAAACATATACCAACCTCACTTTCTTCCCAATTATTTAATACTGCTTGAATGCGTACTACTTTTATGGTTTTTGCACATGTTTCACAGAATACAAAATCATTTTCAGTTAAACGAAGACAATATATTTTGTTTGTTTGGGTTAATTTTTTATTACACCCATCACACCTTTTAGCTTTAAAAAATAGATTACTATAATTATCAAAATTATTTGTTGACATATTATCACTCCTTACTTGAAATATTCTTCTTTTTTGTTTTTACCTGATTTTATATTACTATATACAACACTTAATTTACTCAATTCAGCGTCATTAATACTATCTACTTTTTTACCGATGAATTTTTCTATTTGTTCTTTTGACACATCAAATTCTTTTTTGAATACATTTACCATGTCATTTACTCTTTCTTTTGTTGATTTTTTTATATTATTATTTTGTGCATTATTTTTACCCTTTTTCTGCAATTCAGTCATTTTATTTGAATCATAATCATCATCATTATCTGCTATATTAAATGCATTCATAAGTGAATATCTTTTAGCATATGTAAGAGTAGCACCACTGTTTTGTGCTTTATTTGCACCTTTTACTTCGGCTTTTTCTATATCAAACTGATATTCTACTTTTTCGTCTGTGTCTGTATCGGCTATTGTAAGATAAGCTGTATAATAATCATCTTTAAGCTCATGTACTTTAAGATTAAATAGAGTAATAAGATTATTTTCTTCTAATAATGGATTTAATTCAGAAAGAATTGCATCTGGCTCGAAATACATATAGTTGCCAAACTTATTTTCGCCTTCTTTTTTAACACGAAGTAAATTAGCAATTTTTATTATTCTTTTTTTGACGCTTAACTTTTCAGACATATGTATAAACTATACTCCTTTCTCATATTTTTGTTTAAGTCTTATGTATTCTCTTGTATTATCGTGCCACTTACTCATGACTGAAGTCACGAGAATGCGGACGCTAAATTTTCAATAGAAATAGTTCTATTGCCTCTACCTTCCTTAATCCATCGTAGCATTTTATCATATTCGTGCATAACATCACCCCTTATATTATATTATTATTTTTTAAAAAATGTATAATTATATATTTTCCCGTCTTTAGTGTATTTATAGCAATACATGAACAGTAAACACCCATATTCAAGATATTCTTCTTCATCGTCTATATAGAAAAATATTTTGTCCTGATTGGTTAATACTATGTTTTTAATTTTGTGATTTTCTTTTGCTTTCCTTTGTTGGCAAATATCTTTCTTGGTCTTGGTAAATATTGAGCTTAGATTTTAAATATTCTTCGTCTCCATAAATAAATATGTTTTTCAATACGTGCTTCAAATATATTGTTTCTCGTCTTGTTAATAATGTTTTTGTAAGACCATATTCATTTAGTATGTCAGTTGGCATATTAGTTAAATATTCAGTTTTAGTTAAAAGCATTATATCACCCTTTCAATAAAACAAACCTTTTATTCAATTATATTATAATTTTATATTAATATTTTGTCAAGTTTTATAGATTTCTTTTACCTCAACCAAATACAAAACTTCCATATTGCTTACTATACTTTTCTTTTCTTCGTAGCATTTTTTAGCATCATCATATGTACAAAATTCATAAATATTTGTGCTATATGGAACTGCATATACAACTAACCATTTACATTCCACAATATCCACCTTCTATCTCAATACACCACTCTCCTGTTCTGCTATCTTGATATAATTCACTTATTGCTAAAAATTTTGTTCTCGGCTTACCATTATTAGGGTCTATTACAGGTTCACCATTAGCTTCAAACATCCTAAACGTATCACCTTTTTTTAGTTCAGTAAAAGGTATTGTTACCCACTTGTTTTTTCGCAATACCTGTACTATTCGCTGAGCATTTGTACCATCTGTTTTTAATCTTTGGTCTAGGACAGACTGATATAGATTGAAATTATCATGTATATTACCAATCTTTTTTACCTTTTTGGGAATATAATAGCCACAAAATTCTTCATCATATAAATCTTTTAATGGTTTCATTTTAAACCCCAAATCTTTAGCAAAAAATACTATATACAACATAGTTTCATATTGAATTATATCTCCTTCGTATATAGGCTCATCTTTTATATCATTTTGTTCTATATACTGACCTACTGTTTCAGGAATTACATCTATGAATTCATCCCCTAATAACCAATTATGATTGGTTATTATATATGCTTCATCGTCTTGTAATCCTTTTACAAAATATCCATATACCCATTCCTTATTATTTTTATTTTTTCCACGATATATATATTTTCTCATATTTACACATCCTTTAATCCAAACTTTTTACTAAAATATGTTGCATAGCAATCAGATGATTGTATAAACGTATTACAATTTTTACTACATTCAATAATTTCATTAGCATCCTCAATATATTCAATTGGACATTCGCAGTACAAACCAAGTAACTTACAGGCTGCTTTAAGTATATGTTTTAGTCTTTCGTTTTCTTTTTGTTGAATTTCAATAATATCAATTAAATCCAATTGTATTTTTTTATCTGGATAAGAACTATTTAACGCTAAATTTCTCATAGCCTGTATTTGTTCTTTGCCTAAAGCCATATGTATTACCTCACAATTATATTATAATTTTATATTTATATTTTGTCAAGGTTTACTTTTTTGTTCTTGTATATATCTTTTTAATGTTTCAGGACTTGCATTACCTATGCTACATACAAAATATCCTTTACTCCAAAGCACACCACATTTTCTATAGAATTTCCTTAGCTTAGGAAATTCTTCAAATAATCTTCTTGCTGTAATTGATTTTAAAATTCTTACTATATCAGTAGGGGATATAGTAGGTTTACATGATACAAACAAATGTATATGGTCTGGCATTACTTCCATTTCAATTATTTTAAAATCATATATATTAGCAATATTTAGTATCAGTTCTTTTAATCTATTTTCTATTTTGTCATACAGTACCTTAAATCGAAATTTAGGGCAAAATATTATATGATATTGAATTAAATATTTACAATGATTTAATGAATTATATTTTTCCATATGCGTAAAATTATTGCCTTTCATCCACGTGGCAAGCCATCGTGGTTTTCAGGCAAAGTCGGTATAACAATCTTCCTTTCAATAGAACCTGCATTTGGGTTTAATTTAATTCACAAGAATATTCACTAATATCAAATTCTTCTACAAATTCAAAACGTATTGATTTCATCGGTAGATAAACCTTATCCGTAATAATAAAAGGATTAATATCATTATTTTTCTTGCTTATTATCACTTCATTTTCATATTCTTTAACTATACAAGTAGTTCCAAATACAGCGTTCATTTCTCCTTTATACGGTCTGTAAAATGGAAATACATCACCTTTATTATAAATTTTAATTATCATTTATTTCTCTCCTTTTAATCAAAGCTAAATTTGGACTAAAGTTTTCCTTCGATACAATAAGTACTACTATCATAGTCTACTGGACTGAAACTCTGTGTGGCTAAAGCCAGCAGGTTCTAACGTACTTTCCAATTAACGGTAGTTTAGGCTCGTTTCAAAACCCATTATATAAACTCATATTACATTCAAGGGGTTGCCCCTGGCGAGAAAACATTTTAATTATTCCATTTTCTTTAATAAGAACACATCTAATGCCATCTAATTTTTCAGTTATAATAAAATCACCAACAACTTTATCTTCATGATCAACATATTTTTCAGCAAGCATTACGTTGAATTCTGGTATAAAACCTTTGCCATAGACTTTATTAATGGTTTTTGCATCACAGCCAATCTTTAAATCTTTGGTAAATACTTGTTTAAGAAATTTTTGCACATCACTATCGTGTTTATTGATAAAATGATGTAAGTTTGCAATATCAATATCTCGCCCAGTATTATTTTCTTGTATGTATCGCATTACTTCTTCAATTGTGTTTAATTCAATGGTATATTGTATCTTCGTGTTTTTGTTGATTTTCTTTTTAGATAAGCCACTAACTATAAAAGGATCGTAAGTAAACTTAAGAATATCTTTTAATAATTGATTGTTGGAATTGATTCTAAGAATATTTTCTTTCTCGGTTCTTGAACTCGTATTTGATAATTGATTAATAATATTTAATATTTCTCTCATACTCCACCTCCAAACATAAGATAAAACATTCTTTTTATTGAAACTTATTTACCCATAACAACCTATCAATACCTTATTTCCATAAACCAAGGTATATATTCATCTTGCAAATTACCAGATTCTCCTTTTATTCATAAAATCTAAAATGTTGACTTTCATATCATTAGCTTTAATTATTGTCCTCAACCACAATTTCTGCCAAGGTTTTAACTCATATCCTGTCCACATCTTTACATATTCTTCTGGATGAGTTCTAAGATATGATATGTATTCTCTTAACTTTTCTTTGTTCATATATATATCACCTATTCTCTATTAACTTATTAATCTCTTCACTTAATTTTTCCTGGCATTCAGCAATCTCATCAAAATTATATCCAGCACATGGATATTTGTACTTATCCACAAAATATTTTATATCTTCATTATTAGCACAATATAACGCACCTGCAATAATACCTAATTCTTCTTCGGATAATTCTAATGAAAATACTCTTTTTGTGAATACTCTTGATTTCATATTACACCTCACACATTTAAATTTTCCAACAACTTTTCTAATTGCCTTTTTGCCGATGCTATATAACTAAAATCTTCACCATTTATCATATTAATATTTCCGAGAAAATACAATTTATCTATTATGTCTTGTACTCTATCTACTATATCTTTTTTAGTTTTATCGTAATATTTATGCTTATCTTTTATTAATTTGTCCTCATCTTCAAAATAAATAGTTATTTCATCATCATTTATGCTTACCATGTTCGCTAGTTTACTACCTTTCCCATCTATAGGAGAAACACTTCCACCTAAACATATATAAGCATCTGGATTTTGATATTTAAAAAGTTCTTGCAAGTCTTTTACACGAAACGGTCGCTTTGCTGAACTAAACATGCTAATTCTCCTTTCAAGGTATACATTTTAAATGTAGTCCTTCAAATAAAACCAATCTTTCATCTAAATTTAATAAGTGAGATAACATTCTCACTTATTAAACTGTAATACAATCATATATCGGGTCACTTAAAACACTCAACATAGCTTCATATGGCGTTTTCCCTATATTATTTAGTATTGACTTAAACACTGAAGGAGATTGACCACTGGCTAACTGTACACCTCTATATTCACTTGCAACCTGAAAATTATCATGTCTGCTGTCTACATTCCAAAAGATTATATTTGGCATAGTATAACCATGTTGATTATACATATTAACCATACTTTCATAAAATGTCTCATATTTGGAAGTATTATAGGTAGCACCGTCAAATTCCATATCGGATATTACTACTAATGATTTTGGCATATCTTCGGCAGTCAAATTATTTCTTATAGCTGTATCTAAAATTAGCTTAAATGCAGCTTCCAAATTCGTATTTTCAACTATAGAAGGTATACATTTAATTTTTTCATAAAGTGTATTGCCTTTTAATTGTACAAAAGATGGTCTTGATGAAAAAGTCATAAAAACATCTTTGAATACACCATGATTTCTTTCAGCGAAATATATTGCTAATCCTACAGATGTTGCTATTGGTCTACCTTGCATACTTCCTGAAGTATCTGCCATTACTAAAACATTATTTTCTCCTTCAATATAATTCGGAAGTGCCTTCCATTGTTCTTCAAGCACTTTATCATAATGGTTTACAGTTAAATATTTACCATACCACACCAGAGTGCTTAATCCCATTTTTTCAAGTATATCATAAGGAAACAACGTGCTTGAATTTATTTTTGCTTCGCCTTTAGAAACGCTTTCTATGTAGGCATTAAATCTATCTTCATCATGTTTTCTAAAGGCATTTCTATATATATTCATTGCCCTAGAAGGTACACTAGCATAATTAATATCACTCCATTGATTATGTGACATTTTAACTTCTGTAACATCAAGATACCTTCTTAATACAGATAAAGTTTTTCTGTATTCCTTTTCTGATAATCCTAAATTTTTAGCAGTTAATTTACCAAGCTTATTAGATTCCTGTGAACTCGTATTCACACTTTTCAGCCATTTAGCTAACAGGCTAATTGGTTGGTTGTCTTTCATATTCTTAATATCCAAATTCCACTGTTCTTGAATTAATCGCCACATATCATTTTCAACGGGAGTTCCAACAAATTCATATAAATCATCGTATCGACCGAACAGAGGCAAAAATTGGATGTTTTTCTTCATAACATCGGGATATAACTTTGCTAAAAACTTAAAAATTATCCTTGCCGTTCTTCTTTCGCCTAATCCACCACGCACATTTCTAGCATAAAAAGCCATTTTTGTTGCCAATAACTTATCTTCTGCAAATGCCTTACTAAATGCTGATTCAATATCTGCGTCAGGTCTTTTTCTCATTGCTCCAATTTGTCCAAACAAATCTACTAAAGCACTATTTGTACTTTTTAATGCTACTGCACCATTTTCAGTTAGGGTGTAATTGTTTTCTTGCTTTAATGCGTTTACAAATCTTTTACTCATAATAAAATCCTCCTATTTATATTTATATTTTACAAGACACTTGTTTGCCCCACAGATTAAAAGTCTGTTGCATTATTGATTGCTGTAAGTGTCTTTATTTAAACTCCAAGATGCGTTTTTAACGCCCAAAGTTATTTTTGTTGCTGTACGCACCTTAGAGGATTTTATAATTATTGGAGAACGGCAGGATTCGAACCTGCGAACCTTGTAGGTATTGATATTGTTGCTGTATGTATCCAATACTCGATACTATTTCATTCAATTTCCTTTAGCCACTTGGATACGTTCTCCATGTACAAGACGCATTGAGAAACAATTTTACGGATTCTTTTATAGATATTTGCTGTATGCGTCTTATGTGAACTAGGCACATTAAACAACAAATTTCAGGTTTGCTTGAATGATTGCTGTATGTGCCTAAATCTTATCGTGAGGGTAGGACTCGAGCCTACAACACAATGTCCCCAAAGCAGTTTTGCTGTTAATATCTTAACAAGATATATTTGGTATTACATTTGCTCTACCAGTTGAGCTACCTCACGATGTTTCAAGGCAGTTTTTAAATTCACCAATTGAATTTTCTTGTATTATTGCTGTAACTGCCTTTCTTATTTTCTGTTTATATCTTACATTATCATAATATCATTTATATTTTTGTTTGTCAATAGTTTTTTTATAAAAATTTTATATTAATATTTTATAAATATTGTTTTCAGGGAGAACTAAGTTATTGTTGTCATGGTTCTCCCTAATTATTTTTATTTTTTAACAAATTCAATAAAATTAATCAAGTTCTTTTGTGTATATTCATCTAATTTAATTGATGTTTTTGAATCTGTATCTATAAGTTCAATAATACCATCATTATAATGAACAAATATTGAATTGCTTTTATTCGTCCAAATACACCTTGCAATACCATTTCTTGAATCTAAATACGAAGATAACTCATCAAATTTATCTTTAGCTTCTTTTTGTTTTGTTTTTATTTCTTCTTTTACTTTTTTACTTTCTTCGAGTTGATTAACTGCCTTTTGATACGATTCTTTTGTTTTTTCGTCTTCTATTGTTTTGATAGTATAATCAGTTTGGTAGGCAATAGAACCATCTACACTTTTTATAACATTCTGTACTTGTAATGTAACATCAAGTTCGGGAATATATATTCTTTCCTTTTCTTCGAGTGGCGGTCTATCAAGTTCGCACTCATATACTTTTTCATATTTAATAAATTCGCTTGATTCTGCTATTGGTTTTTGGTCATTGAATACATCCCAAAAAAAAGTTTTTCTCCTAACTTGACCTAAAAAAATACTTTTGATTTTTGTACTTTCCATACACATACTCCTTTCTTACTTGATGGATATGTCATCACCCTATTTATTTAATATGGTTCTGCACCATATGTTAACAATATTATTTTAATATTTTAGATAAAATCCTTTCGCTCAATTTTATATTAATATTTTATAAATATTAATAAACATGCTTAAAATACTTCTACATATTTTAACCTAAACTTTTTATTATCATCACTCAATATTATTCCCCAGTTATCATATTTACCTTTCCACATATCTCTATATGAATCAAGAAGCAAAATATCTGCATACACATTATTATTCTCTATATAAACATTGTCATGAATACAGCCAATTACTATTGAACTGCCATCTTTCTCGTATCTTACAATTGGCTTATGGATAAAACTATCTAATGAATTTTTGACTGCTTCTTCCGTTATAACAAAGTCATTTTCAGTTTTGCCTATATTCATTATCAATTGCTTTTTTAATATCATTAAACACATCTTCCTTTCAGCATTTATCATCACTCCTTTATTTTCCATTATTTCCAATTCGTTCGTATTGTTTCCATAATTCTTGAATATTAAGAGTTATATCCCATTTGCAAAATTCACTAATGCTTAATACCATTTCGTCATCTATATATTTCATAGCTTCAATACAATCTGTATTATATATTTTATTTATTTGAGACAATATATCGCCTCCTATTCTAAATCAAATTTTGATTGTATCCTAACTATAATATACTACAATGCATTTTATTTGTCAATAATTTTATATTAATACTTTATACAATCCTAAAAAACAACTTGTAAGTTATATTTACATGTTCGCTTCTTTCAATCAAATCAACTTTTTATTTAAATATATATTTGCATCTAACTGGTATGGTTACTGTATCTGTTTGTCCTGGATACCTACCTATAGGCAAATCAACCATTCCAAACTCTGATTTAAGTTCTAAATCACCAACAATATAATATATTGCTTTTACTTTACTCTCATCACTTGGTTTAGTTTTTGCATAGCAAGAAGTCATATTAAATAAAGGTTCTAAGGCTTTTGCTATAATATCTCCAGTGAACATTAGAGTCCCATCATGACTAGATTTTCTTATTATTTTATACTCTGGCTCAACATTAGAATCCACTTTAATCCAAGGAATATCAAAATCTTTATCAATAATATTCATTTCTTTGATTCTTGCTTTTAACCACTCTTTAGGATTAGTTTTCATTATAATTGTATTTTCATCTTTAAATACAACATTCCATTTAGGATAAACAATACTTAATTTTTCTTCTGGTTCTTCATATTTAAAATTTTGAATATTAATCCCTTCAATTTTAATTGGTTTTATTTCTTCCATTAGTAAATCTCCTTTTTATAAAGTCTACATTTTATTTAAATATGATTTTTTCTTCAAGATCTAAATATTGTAATTCAGGTCTTTTTAAAGCATTTTTAAATTGGGGTATATCTTCATTTTTTATATAAAGATATATTCTTCCATCTTTTTCAATAACTACTCTATCTTTATTGTTTATCAACTCTTGAATCCTATTATGAATTTCTTTTAAACTAACTCCATAATCTTCTACATTATATTTTCCAATATCACCTGTAGTTAAATTTAATTTATTATTATAAGATACTCTACCTAATACATTATCAGGAGTTAATATTTCATCAGAATAATATCTATATTTAATTACATTATTATCTTTAATATATATTGTTGCTAAGTTACATAATAAATTACACAAAGGGAAAATTACTTCTCCAACCATTTTTATCTTCTCCTTTTTATAAAGTTTACATTTGGTTCAAACTTCTATAAAATCATACTGCATATTACAATTTTTTAATTCAAATGGTCTACCTATTAACTCAGGATAAAATTCAATATCGTGATATATAAATCCTTCTTCAGTATATTGAATTTCTAATTTTATTGGACATAATGGGGTAGTAAAAATAGTTCCAACTTTAATTTTGCCCTCTGTAGCTAACTTAACTAACTCCCATAAAGGCATAACAAAACCTCCAAATCTAATTTATATTCTGCTTTTCCATTATCTTTTAGCCATTGGATATATTCTTCTTGCAATTCTTTTGACAACATAAATTATCCTCCGTAATTTTCTTACTACAATTAGAATAAAGCATTAATCATTTCAAACTTGATATTTTTTATCCATGTATCCCCACTAGAATTAAAACAATAAACTCTTGTTTCTCCTAATTCAATATATTCATAACTATTGATCCATCTTTCTAATGCTTTAATTGCTTGTTCATTACTACATTCGTAATCAAGAATATCACCAGACATAAATTCTATTTCAACTTTTAGCAAAATCGCACCTCCTTTATTCACGATAAAATGTCTATTTTATTGAATATATTCTTCTAATGTTATTTCTCCAATAATATATTCTAAATCCGAAATGTACAAGTCCACTAAATTTAATGCATCATCGTAATTGTACCTCCTTTTAACAAAATATAAGTTTTATAACAACTTAGTTACATTTAATTTTTTATTACAAATATCATAATCTACATAAAAACGTCCTTTACATTTGCTACATTCCATCAAAGCATTTTGTACAACCTTAGTTATATATGTAGAGTTATCACAATATGGACATTGTAATAACTCCCCTTTATATGGTTCAGGCATATATGCTTTTACAACTTTACCGATTCCACCAATTGCTTTAATCACTTTACCAATCCTTTCAATAAATTAAAGAATTCATATACATTATATACTATTTTTAACAACTATTCTACATGATTATAATATCACAAAATATTATATATGTCAATAATATTATATTAATACTTTATGAACTTTTTATGTACATACCCATCAACCTACAAGCCTTATTCCTTATATTCCTTCGATATTTCCCTGCACTTCCATATTTTCTCAATAAATGAAAACAATCTATCACTTGTCTGGCTAAGCCCTTACTGCTTACATGACAGTGTGGATTACTACCATCGGGATATGTAATATGTGGATTTGCTATAGATATGTATGGAGTACCGAAAGGCGACCCATCTTTATTATAATATATAATTAAGCCTTTATATTTTTGTTTTTTATACATTTTAATCACTCCTTTTATATTAATATTTTGTCAAGCCCCAATTCATCTCCCACTCAAAGAAGTGGGAGTATTCTTGGTGATGTTAGATAATATTTGATATTAATATACTAAATACAGTATAGCAAAGTTCCAATTAAATATCGTTTTTATTTAAAGTTTATGAAAGTGTTGTTTTTTGCTGTTATGATGTTTTTTGTTCTGTTTTTGTTCGTCTAAGTGGCATTATTAATGCTCTGCCTATATCAGACTCTATAATACAAGGCTTCATTTCGCCGTCTTGATAATGAACTGTTATATCATTTCCTAAAACATTGATTATATCTATAATTTGCGATGAAGGATAAAGTGATAAGCCTATTTCTGTTATAGCATTATCTTTTATATATTTTTTTACATTTTCGCCTTTTGCTTTAGCTTCAGCTTCTTTTTCTTTTAGTTGCATTTTTATATTTTTAATATCAATACTTGTCTTATGTGAAAAATCATTATAATCCTTTGGGAATATATCATTAGGATTAATCGGTGTTATATCATCGTCTAACTGTTTTAATCCTTCTATTGGATTGTTGATTTCTATTATATAGTATCCTGTGCAAAAATATTGTTTTTCTGTTATTTTGTCATTCCATACACCATGTAAAGCTGGTCTATGTGAATTTTCTTTTATATTTTGCTTAATTAATCTTTTAAGCGTTTTGTATGTATTAACCCTACCTGAATCCTTTGCTTGTTGAAGTGAAATTTCTTCTTTGATCATGTCTTCTAACAACAAAACTGCTGTTATATCTCCATTTTTAATTTTTAAAGTTAATTCTAATACTTTTGTTAAATTTAACATATTTATACCGTTATAAGAAACTTATAAAAAGTTATAAA
>Ga0208823_1002319_pt1 | contig 14381 bp, 10 predicted proteins | sample AD_UKC075_MetaG_FD_184440 | JGI IMG/M metagenome (GOLD analysis project Ga0208823, IMG submission 184440) | Active sludge microbial communities of municipal wastewater-treating anaerobic digesters from USA - AD_UKC075_MetaG (SPAdes) (version 2) | ecosystem: Engineered > Bioreactor > Anaerobic >... | reverse complement strand
TCGCCCAGAGGTTCCTGGAAGAGCAGCTGAAGGCCGAGGAAGGCCCGGCCAAGGGCACGATCCTGGAAGTGAAGGAAGAGAAAGGTCTTGGGTCCACGCTCGATGTCATCATATTCGCCGGCACCTTGCGCCGGGGGGACACGGTCATCCTGGGAACCAAGGGCAAGCCTATCACGACCAGGGTCAAGGCGATCCTGCGCCCCAAACCGCTGGACGAGATCCGCGACCCCAAGGACCGCTTCGACTCCGTCACCGAGGTAACCGCGGCCATCGGGGTGAAGCTGCTATGCCAGAACATCGAAGGCGTCGTGTCCGGCGCTCCCCTGAGGGCCACCAAGGGCGACATGGCCGAGGCGCTCGAAGAGGTCGCGGAGGAGACCCGCGTGCACATCGAGACGGTCGACGAAGGTGTGTACATCAAGGCCGACGCCCTCGGCTCCCTGGAGGCCCTGGCCTTCGAGTGCGAGAAGGCGGGCATTCCCGTGAGGAAATACGACACCGGCATGATATCGCGCAAGGACCTCATCGATACCGCTGCATATGGGGAAACGTTCCATCGCGTGATACTGGCGTTCGGTGTAGACCTGCTGCCTGAGGCGAAGGAGGCCTTGCCTAACTACAACCTCAAGGTATTCGCCAGCGACGTCGTCTACCGCCTCATTGAGGACTACCAGGCATGGGTGGCCGAGGAGAAGGCGAAGATGGACGCCGAGATGCGATCCGAGTTCGCCTTCCCTGGCAAGGTCAAGCTGTTGCCCAATTGCGTGTTCCGCGCTTCCAAGCCAGCAATCGTCGGCGTTCGCGTTCTGGGCGGAAGGATACGGCCTGGACAGTCGCTGCTGAACATCGAAGGCGTAGAGGTCGGAAAGATCCGCTCCATCCGCTCGGGAGAGGAAGTGGTCAAGGAAGCCATCCAGGGGCAGGAAGTGGCGGTGGCCATCGAAGGGCCGACCGTCGGTCGGCAGATAAACGTGGAGGACATCCTTTATGTCGATCTGCGCGAGACGGCGCTCAAGGAGATCCAGAGCGTGGACCTCAACCCTGACGACCGCATGGTTCTGGAAGAGACCATTGATGTGAAGCGGAAGCAGGACAGGTTCTGGGGAATGTGAGACTTACGTTCTGGATGCTCCCGGCCTCAAGAAGCTGGAATGGATGAAGAAGGGCGACCAGAACAGTTGTTGGATAGTTACAGGTATCGAACTGGGATTTTCTACCCGACACCTCCGACAAATTAAGAATGAAGTGAAAGAAAGGAACGTAAGAGTAATTGAACGAGACACGGTCGCTCACCAGTATGCTTGAATGAGTATCGTCGAGCATTATGAGGCGAGGTGTGACGACCTTGTTCATCGAACTACCCATACAGACATTAGCTGCGTGAAAATGTCAAAGACTTTGTTAGGCTCCTGATCATGATGAAAGGAGAACTAGGACACTTGAGGGTTAGATACGGATTACTCACCTGTCAAGTGACCTCGTGGTGCCAATACCGTTCTTTACCAAAGGAGCTTCTGCGGGATTAAAAACCTGATTAAGCCTGTATTCACCATCGATAAGAAAATGTTCGTTGCATGCAGAAATCACACACTGTTGGTCAGGGAAAGGAAATTTGTGTTGAATGTATGGAATTGACCATTGTATGAATGATGAGCCATGGAGAACGATCGCCCCATCTGCATATGGACTCGTGTTCGTGGTCGAATACATATGATATATGTTATGTAATACAAGGTAATAGCGAACTAACACGATAGTAGCTGAATGTGGCGCGATATTGCATCGATATGTAAAAGTGGGATGTCGCTAGAAAGCTGGGGTGCGATGGATGGATAATATCCAGATACCTAAGACAGAAAAGGAGAGCCTTGCTGTCAAGATCAAGCGTATCGCTGATGATGAAGAAGGAAGGCTCCTTCTTTACAAGGAGATGAAATGCTCCATCTATTCTTTGACTCAGGACGACCTAGACAAGAGGTTTAGTGTCTAACACCCTGGGCAAACTCTTTTCTTACTCATTGTAATTTGGTTTTTGAATGGAGAATAAAATTGCAATCGAGCCTATAGAGAATGCGTTGGTTTTCCTTGGATCCTCTTTACAAGCAAAGTACGTTCAGCGTTATGCAATGGCTCTGGGAGCGAAGATGGTTGTAGTTGAAACAGAATACGTCGATGAAGACTACCTGTTGGATTTTAAAAAATTTTTATTCAAGAAGTTTCGGGCCGAAGAAATGTACTACAGGGAGGGCACACTTCTTCTCAAATGTCACGAACGTTCAAGAATTGGAGAACAACCTCTTCGATCCCTCATCGACAAAAAAATTGAATGATAATTATATATGATTCGCTGTTGTCAAACCGGTTCAAGATGGATCAGGTAAGCCAGTGATCGGCCGGACCGTGTTACGGAGTTATCCTCCCGATGCGGAGGATCATAGACGAATTCATATCGGGCTCCACAAAGATGTAATCCGTTCGGTCATGAGCTAAACCTCTGGTCGTTGCCTTTTCTGAGTCAAGATACTGCTGTTGGTGCATGCGCGTCTGCTGCTTTATGGTGTGCACTTGATCAATTATTCCATCTCTTCGAAGTACAAAGGGCGCCTTTATCTCAAATAACTGCAGAGGCCAATAAGGGAGTAATGATGGGATCGCGCTCCTTTCCTTCGAAGGGCCTTACTGCTCGGCAGATGTGTGGATACATTCGTATGAAAGGGCTGGAATTGGAATACTTCACCATTCGTAATAATTATGCTAAAGTAAATAGGGAGTTCATATCGCTCGCATTGAAGGTATATACGCTAGCTGGGTTACCGATAATTGCTAATTTAGCAATGTAAAATCTAATGATCCAATCGATTACCATGCTGTCGTCATATCGGGCATAGCATTATCAAGAGACGGTAGGTTATCAGAGATATATGTCCATGATGACAGGGTTGGTCCATATACTTCTGTGTTTTCAGATGATGGGTTTCTGTCATGGAAGTATGGAAAGAATGGTTTGAGTGCTTGGACAGAATATAGCAACATCGCTCTAGACTCACTCATTGTGCCGCTTTATCATAAATTTAGACTGCCATCTCTTGAGATATGGATGCAATGGTCAGAGCTAAGGCGTGATAGTACACTATCTGAACAAGAAATATTTTTGCATGAAGCATCAAAATATAAAAGTAGGGTGTTGAGTCTAAATTTTACAGGAATGGAGAAGATTCTTACTATGCCACCGCCTCACTAAATATGGGTCAGAAAAGCTAAACATATGGATGGGAGCATTGAATGAACTATATTGGACGCCACGGCACCCTACCCAAATATCGTAATGTCAATAGAAATACGGCCTTCGGCCTGAAAAAGAGAGACATATGATCTCAATGCATTGAATAATGAATTAGCAATCGAGATATCTTCTGTAAGATTCGCACATTCTTCAGGATCAGGTTTTTAGCATCCTAGTTGAGCATATCATCGAGCGTCCACGGCTGGGATAGGTGACTTCTTTCCAAGTATCTCAGCCATGGAGGCCCTCAGATCCTGGGCGAACAGCTCTGGAAGCTCCCATGCTCCGAAGTGGCCTCCCTTCGGCATCTCTGTGAAGTGTCTCAGGTTCACCATCCGCTCCGCCCACTTCCGGGGCAGCGGAGCGTCCAATGGCATGTGGGCCACCGCCGCGGGGGTCTCCAAGCGAACTCCAGTACCTGATGGCGGCGGGGCGTGGGCGATCTCGTAGTACCAACGAATGGACGAGGTGATGGTCCCCGTCACCCAATAGATCATGATGTTGGTGAGGATCTCATCCATGGGTATGCGCCGTTCAACGTCCTCGCCGGTCATCCCGATGGCGGCGAAGTTCATCATCCATGCCGCCAGGCCCGCCGGCGAGTCGTTAAGACCTATGCTCAGGCTGTCGGGCTTGGTGGACTGGATCATGTTGTACGTGCCGTCCGTGAACAACCATTCCCGTATGAACGCGGCGAACTCCTGCTCCTCCGGTGACAGCGTGGATAGGTCGGTCGTTTGATCGGGATATCCCACCTCGGTCAGGTGCATCGCCGAGACCAGTTCAGGATGGCGGGCGGCGAGGGATCTGGTGATGAGGAATCCAAGGTCCCCGCCGCCGCATACGAACCTCTCGTATCCCAGTTCCTCCGACATCAGTTTCGCGAAAAGGTCGGCGGTGGCATCGATGGTCATCGCACGTCGCTCCGAGAAGCCAAAGCCGGGAAGGGAAGGGACGACGACATCGAAGGAGATGTCCGGACCACCCCCCTGGGCAGCTGGATCGGTCAGCAGCGGGATGACCTTATGGTAACGGTAGAACGAGTCAGGCCATCCATGTATGAGGAGGAAGGGCACAGCGTCCGACCGTCCGCTGCGTTGATGAACGAAATGGAGCCTCACATCGTCGATCACGGTCATGTAGTGATCGAGACCGTTCAGTTCAGCCTCATGCCTTCTCCAGTCATAACGGGTCATCCAGTGGTCCACGAGCTCCTTCATGTACGTCTGGTTCGTACCTCTGCTCCAATCATCGGAATCCACATCGCTCCACCGGGTTCGCCCGAGCCTCTCCTTCAGATCGTCCAGGACTGCCTGGGGGACATCGATCTTGAATCGCTCTACGCTCATGCCTAGACCTCCTGGGCATGATGTCTCTTGAAGCTGAGGCATATAAAACATGGCCCACACCGCCCTTGCATGGGTCAGCAACATGCCCGGGACCGTTGTGTCCGCTCCATCTCCGGCCGTGCCCAGGCCATCCCTGGGACCCGCTCGTCACGCAATACATCCCACCACTGTTGAAATATGGCAAGGTCGATGATCGATGACGAAGGTGGGGCCGATATGACCGATGGCGGTGAACTGATCGAAAGAGCAAGGAACGGGAGGGGCCTGGACAGGGAGGAGGCCCTTGCCCTCTTCTCGGGCATAAAGGTAGGGTCGAGGGAGATGTACATGGCCATGCAGGCCGCGGACCAGATGTCCAGGAGGCAGTTCGGCAACGTCGACGCGGTGCTCGCCCAGATAGGTGTCGACTGGAGCCCTTGCCCTGCCGATTGTGGATTCTGCGCCTTCGCTGCGGGCAGCGGCATCGTCAAGGAACCGTTCCGCCTGAGCGTGGAGGAGACCGTCGATATGGCGAAAGGGCTTGCGGCGGAAGGCGTGATGGGGCTGTCGATAATGGCCACCGCCGCATATCCGTTCGACATGGTCCTTGAGATCGGCAGGGCGGTCCGCGATGCGGTCGGGGAGAAGGTCGTACTGGTGGCGAACATCGGTGACATGGATCGCTCACAGGCCTCCGCGCTGGCCGAGGCTGGCTTCACCGCCATATACCACTGCATAAGGCTGGGAGAGGGAAGGGACACGGGTCTAGAACCATCTAGGAGGGCGGACACGATCCGTGCGGCCCCGGACGCCGGCATGATGGTGTTCGCCTGCATCGAACCCATAGGGCCGGAGCACACGCCGGCGGAAATGGTCGATCTGGTCTGCCAGCATCTCGATCTGGGCGTATATGCTCTGGCGACCATGCGCCGATATGCGGTGCCGGGAACGCCCCTTGCGTCCAAGGGGACCATATCCGAGGCGGAGCTCGCTCGCATTACCTCGATGATCCGCCTCATGGTGGGATACCGGACCCTGTCGTTCGGGAACCATGAGAGCAGCACGCTCCCTCTCATGAGCGGTGCCAACACGATCACCGCCGAGATATGGGCGAACCCTCGAAAGGGGGAGCTGACCAGGACGGCCGGGGCGACGGTCACCGAGGCCAGGCGTAAATTGTGGGAGGCGGGCTGGTCGACGCCATGAGATGATTCCCGATCGAGAACGCGGCCCCATCCTCATATCACCGCGGTCGCCGACGCGGGGCTGGCCGACCGGGCCTCCGCGGACCGTGGCGAGCTCCTCTTATGTAACTCGACCATGAGATGCCAGCTGCGGCTTCCATAATCGCGTTGGAAATCCTGCTCTTCCAGTTTGCGGATCGCGCGCGACATCGCGGGCACGTTCATGTTATCGGTGAACATGAGAAAGTAGCCGCACAGGGGAAATAGGAGAAATCCGCCGCGATGCATCCTTCCGATCTCATAGTTCGGTCCGACAAGCTCGACCACCTCATCCAGGAGGAAATGGCGATGCTCCGGCACGGGGTCCCTTTTCCCGAGGACTATCTTCCTTCCCGCCGCGAACAGCAGCGATCTCTGCGCGTCCATGAAGCCGAACGTCCCACGATGCGGGACGGACAGTATCAATCGGCCTCCCGGCCTGAGCACCCGGTCGACCTCCTTCAGCGATGCTTGGGGATCGGGAACGTGCTCCAGTACGTCCAGCATGGAGATCACCGAGAAGGTCCCGTCATCGAACGGAAGGTCGTCCGCAGAGCAATGATGGAACTCGGCCTCCGGACAGTTGGTTCGCGCCGTCTGCAGCATCCTCTCGTCCACGTCGATGCCAACGGCGCGCTGGCATCTGGAATGGGCCGCCGATACCAGGACCCCGTCGCTGCAGCCGATGTCAAGCAGGACATCGTCCTTCTTGATCCAATCAATCGCCAGTCTGGTCCGCCCAAGCGTCGCTTCCCTGAACCTGTTCCCCGAAAGGGTGGGCTGGACCATCCTAAATGAGGTCCGCTCCACTACCTTCTCCTTTCCCCCCAACATATATTCTGCTTTATTAGAAGTGCGAATAATTAAATCTATGTTATCCCAGGTCCCTGCTGGACGCCATCTCGATCATGGCGGGTGCGGATCGTGATGATGGTCATGGCGTTTGATGTGAACGGAAAAAATGCAGCGGCCCTGTGCTAGACCTATAGTGAATGACCGTAACGCCCTCCCGGAAAGGAGCGCGATTCAACGCTGGCCTGGAATGGTACGGGTCACCATCAACGACCGCAGTTCCTCATGCCCGTTGCAATGTTCACGCAGCGCCTCGCATAGCTCTCCATCATCGTCTCCCCCCACCTTCCTTCCGCAGGCGGGGCATGTGATGGAGACCGCATATTCCTCCAACTGCTCCCTGGACATTGGGAACTCCGAGACACAGGTCAGGCCACCGCATTGGATGGCGTCCTTCTGGATCTCCTCCCGGCTTCTGGTGGAGGGCGCCAGATGGGCACGCATCTCCATCTCCATGGCGAGCAGGCCCTTAGTGACCTCCTCTCCAAGCTCTTCCCTTACCTCGAGCATCCGCAGCGCATCACGGTCCTGTCCATGCTCCCTTACCAGGTGTTCCCTGAAGTTCCTAGAACGCTCACCGTCTCCGTTTCCATCGATCTTGCTTCCGCAGGGGCATCTGAGCGTCATCTTCATCCCGCTTTCACTTGGCATCGGCCGGTATTTCAAGACTACCGTCGCGCCATCAAGGTGATCCAGCACGGTCTGGCAAGCGGTCCGGGGCGTCCACTGGAGCAGGGGTCGATGCCACTAGGCGTGGAAGGGAGTCCCGGACCGACGACCGCGATGTGGGGGGCGCCGACCGTAGCAGATATACCGTTGCTAGGCCTTATCACAGCCAGGCCTCCGAGGGGCCTGATGCGGCAACGGGACGGTGAACACGATCAGCTCCAACTCAGAACCAGTCTATGGCCTTGGGATCGACACGGGCGGCACTTACACCGACGCCGTGATCATGGACCTCCGCACAGATGGGGTGCTGGCCAAGGCGAAGGCCCGGACGACCCACGATGACCTCAGCATCGGCCTGAGGAAAGCCATCGACGCGGTCCTTGCATACATGGCCGAAGAGACGTTCGAACCTTCCCTCATCGGCGTCTCCACAACCCTCGCCACCAATTCCGTGCTTGAAGGCCGTGGAGGACAGGTAGGCCTCATCGGACTGGGATGGAAGCCGGAGCAAGGATGGGACCTGGGAGCAAAGGTGCAGCGTTTCCTCCCTGGCGGCCATGACAGCAGGGGCGAACCCCTGGCCATGCTCGATATGGCGGAGCTTGAGAGGGTGGTGGAGGAGATGGTCCCGCAGGTGGATTCCATGGTCGTCTCCGGACTGTTCTCCACCCAGAACCCCTACCAGGAGAAGAACGTCAAGGAGATGGTGCAGAGGAAGTATGGCATACCGGTGGTCGCAGGGCATGAGCTGACCGCTGAGCTGGGCATCTACGAGCGCACGGTGACCGCGGTGCTCAATGCCCGCCTAATGCCGGTCCTGAGCGAATTCCTCGACAAGGTGCTGGACATTCTGAAGGCAAGGGGGCTGCAGGCTCCCGTGCTGGTGCTGAAGGGCGACGGAACGCTCATGAACCTTCGAAACGCCAGGGAACGGCCGGTGGACACGATCCTCTCCGGCCCGGCGGCCAGCGCCATGGGGGGGCGGGTACTGAGCGGCATGGAGGATTGCGTGGTGGTGGACATGGGAGGGACCTCCACCGACATCGCGGTGTTGAAGTGCGGCATCCCCGGGGTGAGCAAGGACGGCTCCACGGTGGGAAAGTGGCGAACCAGGGTGGAGGCGGTAGACATGTGGACCGCTGCACTGGGAGGCGATTCGGAAGTGAGGGCCTCTCCTCACGGAGGGCTCCTCATCGGTCCACAGAGGGTGACGCCATTATGCTTCGCGGCACGACAATACCCGGACCTCCCATCGAGGATAAGGGAGACCGGACAGGCTCGATTCATCCACCTGGCCGATGGGAGGCCTGAGCTGCCCGGTACGGCCGGCAGGATCGCCAGATATCTCGACGAGCACGGCCCTAGCACGCTGTCGCAGATGAAGAGGGACCTTGACATCATCCTACTGCAGCCCCTTCTGAAGGAGATGCGAGAACGAGGATACATCGGCGGCATCGGTTTCACGCCCACGGACGCCCTTCACGTGACCGGCGCATATGTCGAGGGGGATGTGGAGGCGGCCGCCCTTGGAGCGGACCAGTTCGCCAGGGTTCTCCATATGGGCAGGGACGATTTCGTCGATAGCGTACTGGACACCGTGACGTCGCAGATCGCAGAGGAGGTGGTCAGGAAGATACTGACCGACGATCTGGGTTCCCTGCCCGATGATTCGACGTTCCATGCGATCATGGCGATGTTGAGTGGGAAGAGGTGTTGCGACCGCTTGCGGCTCAACGCCGTCCTAGACGCACCGCTCGTGGGGATCGGTGCACCTGCCAGAGCCTACATGACCGCGCTGGAAAGAAAGATCGGCGCCCGCGTGATCATCCCCCAGGACCATGAGGTAGGCAATGCCGTGGGAGCGGTGTGCGGCCACATCTCCGAGTATGTGGACGTCTTCGTCTACCCGCGGGACAAGGGATATGCCGTCCATTCCGCCTTTTCCACGCCCATCGCATACCCGACGGAGGGAGAGGCCGTGCGCCGCGCCAAGGAACTGGCAAGGGAACGCGCACTGGAGCGGGCGATGCGGGCGGGAGCGCTGCATCCCACGGTCAGCATCACCACGGAGGAGGAGAGGGTGGTCACCCCTGACGCCCCTGGAATAACCCAGTTGGCGGAGATGCGGGTCAGGGCGAGGGCGGTCGGGAAACCTATCGAGCTCTGACGTCGCTCGATACCTCGGAGCATTGCCTCCTTGCCCGCGGTTCCTGGGCCATCATCCTTATCTATCGATTCCTGGCAATAGTCACCGGGGATTAACTGAGAAGATCCAGCCTCATCTTCCGCTCCAGTCTGCTGATATCATCGTTCCTATTGATCGCTGCACTGCTGGCCAGCGGCGCACTGACCTCCACGGAAGGCAACGGCTCGCAGGAAGCCATCCGGCTGACGATGCGCGAGGACCTCACCGTTCATACCGAGAGCCACTGGCCCGTGTTCATGGAGTTCGTCTCGGAGAATGACCCTATCGAACTGACGATAGATGGTGCCGACCTCGAGGAGGTGGAGGTGCGCACCTTCCCGTTGGACTCCACCTCGGAGCGGGTGGAGTTGAATGCCAAGGAAGGCTCGCTGACCGGCACCATCACCGACGGGAGGAGCGGCCTGCTGATGGTGACGTTCAGCGAGGCTGGCGAGTATACGGTCGCCGCCGAAACGCCCGATGGGGAGGGGACGACGGTGGACCTTGCTATATCCGAAGGATCCGATCTCTTCAGCGAGCCGACGCTTGATGAGTGGATCGAAGGATGGAGGGACAGCGCCCATGTCGGGGACGAGCTTGGCTTCGCCCTTACCGCTCCGATCGACCGGTGGAATGGCGCGGACTGGGGCACGTATTACAACTGGACCATCAGCGTCATCTGCCCCACAGGCATGCGGGTCGGCGGGAACCTGTCGGTGTACAACACCGGCGACACCAGGGTGGACCGCTCTGCCCTGGACTCCACCTCGGTGGTGTCGGCATGGCAGAACGGCTTCAACAATGTCTTTTACACCATATGGCAGGGCGATGGCACCATGCTCTCCGGGACGGCAGCGATGACGCCCAATGGGAAAGAGCTGACGATGGGCGCCGGTGCATTTGACGATTGGATAAAGGGTCGTTGGGTCCCGTATGGCGCAGGGACGCTGAAGTTCAATGATGCTGGCCACTACCTCGTCATCGTCCACCTCTCCAATGCCGACGGCCCCGTGTCAAGGCCTCTGGTACTGGAGACGTTGATAACCTCGAATGCCTGAAGCGGTCAGAGACCATTGAACGACAGGTCTCTCCACTGGACATGTTCACCTGAACGTCCGCCCACCATCGCCGGTGGCTCGCCAAGGCCGCGTGGCCGAGGAAGGATCGTCCGTTCAACCGATGGGACGACCTCCGCCCTTCAGACCCATGTGCCTCATCGGCCCCCGCCATGACCAAGTAGGTCGCCTCGTCCCTCTTGCGTTCACGGCCGTATGGCGATGGATCCGGGAACGGCCCTCTCCTCATGTCTCCTGAACTGCTCTGGAAGGCACTCCAGAGGCTGGACGTCGGAGACGATATCGCCGAAGGGGATGCCTCTCCGCTTCGCCACCTTCATCGCCGCTATGGCCGTTCGAAATTCCAGAGAAGGGTAGCCAAAGACGCCGAACACGTTCACCTCCTTCTCGCAGAAGTCGGAGAACGGGTTCATCTCCACGGTTCCCTTGTCCCCGGCCACACCGAGCTCCACCACGGTGCCTCCCTTGCGAACCAGCTTGAACGCCTCGGCAAACGCCTGATTGGTGCCGGCGCATTCGAAGACTATGTCAGCACCTCGGCCCCCGGTCATTCGACGCACCTCTTCGGCCCTCTCCTCCACCGTGGTCAGGGCGCCCCGGTCGACTATGTCGGTGACGCCCATGCGCTTCCCCAGCTCCATTCGGTCTGGATGCCGCTCGATGGCGATTATGTTCTCCATCCCATAGACATTGCATACGAGCGCCATGCACTGGCCGATGGACCCGAGCCCCTGCACCACCACTGTTTGCGATGGGTCGACGCCCTCTCCGGTGACACTGCTGCTGGTACCGCTGCCGTGAGCGCGCTTGAACGAACGGGTGGCCACTGCGATCGGCTCAAGACACACGAGCTCCTTGTCATCGAGGTTCGAAGGGAGCTTGAACAAAGGGATGTGCCCTTCGATGTAGACGTGTTCAGCGAACGCGCCCCAGAAGTGCGGCGGATCGTCCGCGCTGCGTCGGTAGACGCCTATGACCTCCTGCTGTGGGCAGAGATTGTTGCGTCCAGGCGTGTTGTTGAGATACCAGCAATCCCCCTTCGTGCCGTTGGAAGTGGAGATCTTATCCCCTTCCTTCAGCTCTTCACCGACATGATCGGTGGTTACACCGTCCCCCAGTTCCCTAACGGTGCCGAACCATTCATGCCCCATAAGGATGGGTGTGGGCAGCTCCTGGCCGCCATGGACGATATCCAGATCGGTGCCGCATATGGTGCACAGCCTGACATCTGCCACGACATCCCCCCGGCCCGCGGACGGCGTCGGGTAATCCCTCATCTCAAGATGATCGATAGAGCCCTGCTTGGTCAGAACCATTGCCTTGGCCATGTGATCACGGGCATTCCAAGGAAGCGTTGCATTGATAACCGGGACCCGTCGCGTCTGGAAGAACGAGGCCCCATACTCGCCGATGCGGCGATGTCCACGTCTTTCCATGCATCACTGGGTTTCAATATGGTGTTTTTGAGTGGAAAATGACCCCTAATGAAAAATACTAGGTCTGGAATGACGATACGATGGTCGGTACAGAGAATACAGGACTGAGAGGCATCAGGGTCGCCACCTCCCGGATCAGCCTTGTCGATGGGGAGGCGGGAAGGCTGCTGTACCGCGGCTACGCGATAGAGGACCTCGCCAGATGGTCTACATTCGAAGAGGTCTCCTACCTGCTGTTGTATGGCCAGCTGCCGACTGCCGAACAGCTCAGGTCGTTCTCTCATGAGCTAGCCTCGCATAGGGCACTTCCGCCTGAGATGATGAGGGCGTTGCGTGCCCAGCCGCTTAGTGCCCCGCCCATGGCCGTCTTGTCCTCCATGGTATCCTTAATGCCTGGAACCTGTCCCGATCGGGATGACGACTCCCCCGAGGCCAACAGGCGAAAGGCCGTCCGGATCATCTCCATGATGCCCACCATCGTGGCGGCATGGAAACGCCTACGCAGGGGACAGGAACCCGTGGATCCCGACCCCCGTCTTCCCCATGCCGACAATTTCCTATACATGATCTGGGGGGAGGAACAGAGCAGGACGATGAACCGCTTCCTCGATGTCGCACTGATCCTCCAGGCCGATCATGGCTTCAATGCGTCCACGTTCACCACGCGAGTCGTCGCCTCCACCCGTGCAAGCATATACTCGGCAGTGGCCGCCGGTGTCTGTGCGTTGTCCGGCCCCCTGCATGGAGGGGCCAACGCCCAGGTCATGAAGAACCTGTTGGACGTGAACGACCCGGACAGCGTGGAGGCGTGGGTGGCCGAGCAGTTCAAGCACGGCCGGAGGGTGTCTGGAATGGGCCACGCGGTCTACAAGACGATGGACCCCCGCGCGGCAATATTGCAGAGCATGGCCCACAGGGTGATGGACGTTCGCCCGGAGTTTCGATGGTATGAGATGACCGAGAGGATGATAATAGCCACCCAGGAACATTTCCGCATCGCAAAGGGGCGGGAGATCTATCCGAACATCGACATGTACACTGCTTCGATATATCACGCCATGGGCATCGATCCAGATTTCTATCCGGCAGTGTTCGCCATGGCTCGTTCGGCGGGCTGGACCGCCCATGTGATGGAGGAGAAGTTCCCATGTCATCCTGTTAAGCCGGTGCTATATCGCCCCGTATGCACGTACGTTGGCGATGTGGACCTGGAGTACACTCCGATCGAGAAGCGTTGATCATCGCAGCGGCTCGGTTCTGACGAACGTGCCGTGCCGGATCTCTTTGAACGCGTCCTCGAGCTCGCTATCCGTGCTCATGACCACCGGGCCCCGCCAGGCAACTGGCTCCCTGATGGACCGGCCGGCAGCGAGGATGAACCTGGCTCCTTCTTCTCCGGAGCGTATCGAGACGCCTTCTCCCTCTCCGAACACCACAAGCTGCTGCCTTCTCGCCATTCCTCCTCCAAAGTCCGCGCTTCCCTGCAGCATGTACGCGAAAGCGTTCAATCGGGGCGATATGGCATGATGGAATTCCGTGTTCGGCTCCATGATGATATCCAGACAATGCACCTCGACCATCAGGTCCTTGACCGGTCCGACCACGCCGTCATGCTGTCCAGCGATCACCTTGACCTTCACTCCCCTTGATGGCTCAACGGTCGGTATCTCCTCGGCCTTGACGTCCCTGTATCGGGGAGCCGTCATCTTCTTCTCCCTCGGCAGGTTCACCCATAGCTGGATGCCGCACAGTCGCTCCGGGGTGGCCCTCGGCATCTCGGCATGGATTATTCCGCTGCCGGCGGTCATCCACTGCACATCGCCCGAGCGTATGCTGCCACTGTTCCCAAGACTGTCGCGATGATCGACCTGTCCACTGATGACGTACGTGATGGTCTCCATGCCCCGATGTGGATGCTCGGGAAATCCCGGTTCGAAGTCCGATGTCTCCTTCGATGAGAAGTCGTCAAGCATAAGGAACGGATCCAGCCAAGGGTCCACGGTGCCAAACGCTCTCTTCAGCCGCACGCCTGCCCCCTCCGTCGTGGGAATGGCGGAGTTGACCGAGATCGCCTTTCTTGCGTTGGTGCTCCGACTCTTCATGCATGATGCCTTTGCATCGTTGGATATATAGTCATGAGCTACAGCCCCATCCAGCGGTTAGAATCGTTTCGAAAGATTATTAACAATACAGAAGATCTGAGACGTTACCTAGCTATAAATGGAAATGGTAATAGTTAAAGGCCTGATGCGGTTTCTTCCCCGAGAGAGTAAGGGGAAAAACATAGGGGGGTAAGTAAGACACGTATTGGTAATGCAGCCATCCTATT
>Ga0208823_1002308_pt1 | contig 14407 bp, 22 predicted proteins | sample AD_UKC075_MetaG_FD_184440 | JGI IMG/M metagenome (GOLD analysis project Ga0208823, IMG submission 184440) | Active sludge microbial communities of municipal wastewater-treating anaerobic digesters from USA - AD_UKC075_MetaG (SPAdes) (version 2) | ecosystem: Engineered > Bioreactor > Anaerobic >... | reverse complement strand
ATAACTTAATAGACACTATTCAACCTCCTTTCATAAAATATAAAAGAAAAAAAGGAGCCTTAATAGACTCCCAATTCTCGCAATCTTTCCCTAGTCTTTGATAGTAACACTTCTATATCTTCGATTCTATCTTGCATCACTTGCGTCAATTCTAATGCTAAATATATATGACAATATTCGAGCGTATTAATTAGGGTTTTTATTTCCTCTTTTTCTTTTAATTTATTTAACATAATAATACCTCCTATTTTTTAATATTGGTTTCCATAATAGGAGATGTATTTTAAGCGTTTTATTTTTCTTTTCTAAATATAAATCAGGGCTGTTTCCTCTTTGGACATTTAACCGAGCATGTAAAGTCGGCACCCATCTTTTGAAATATGTTTTTAAAATGGCGCTTCATCAGGACTTTCCTCTTCGGCATATTTAGCCGCAAACTCGTCCTCCTCGATGGTTACATACATGGTTTTAAGATATGCCTTAATTCCCGACTTACCATTTACTTCCCAAGAATATGGGCGAATTATCAGATCCACATTACGAATTTCAGCAAAGTCTAAAGTATCAATGGACTCTTCATCAAGTTGAGTTTTGGTTGTTCTGGTAATCATGAATACTTTCGGAGGATTATAATTAAAATTCACTGCTACCTGAATATAGTGTATTGCTTCTTCTCCTTCTTCACGAGGAGCTAGAATACGAACATTCCAACCGTCTTCAGCCAACTGTTTGGCTTTTTCCGGATCATCAATAATCACACAGAAGTTCCGATTTCCAGCTCGATTGTACTTTGATTCCTTTCCTGAAAAATTTCTAAAAATAATACGAGCGTTTTCAATAATGATGTTGTCTACATTTTTAAATGACATTTTAATTTCTCCTTTCGATTTTTTTAATAAACAGGTTTTCCATCTACAAATTTCGGACCAATATAAGGATTGTCCGATACAAACCATTCGAAGTCTCCAAATTTAGAAATATCCTTTACAGCTTCGTCAACCATCCTATCATAATAAGATCGGTCAATATCGGCTTCTTTTTTCAGCTCACGAACCATCTCCGACTCAAGCCATCTATAACCTTTCGACCCTGTAACAGCGTAATACTTACCGTCTTTCTCACGCATAAGTAGTCCGCCACCACAACCAGGTTTGATGGGGCAGAATTGACCAACTTTTCCAATGAATCGATAGTTGTGACCTTTATCGATGAGTTCTCTCAACTCCTCAACTCGTTCACACTTACGCTTCATTTCCTCGTCGTTAGGAAGATCTTGATTATTGATATCTTTCCAAAGTTTTTGGTGCTCTTTTTCATACTCAGATACGTCCGGCAAATCTTCGTTCATATCCAAATATAAAGCCGAGGTTACAGATTTTGTCTCGCACATGTCGTCAAATATAATCTCTTCTTTACTAAAGAGTTTCTTAAACACATATGGGATTTGAAATTGAGTTCCAGTAGCAGTCCATTGACCTGGTTTCTTTTTATTGTCTTTGGGAATATAACCATATAGCTCTTCACATTTTTCCTTAGATGCAAACTTAGCAATATAAACTGCATTGTTTACCAAACACATCCGGTCGTACGTAGTCTCGTGTTCAAAGGTGTAGCCATACATTTTACCGTAATCCATGATAAATTGTATAATCTCAGGGGTCGCATCTGGGATCTTAATAGAGTCTGTTTTAATATGGGCAACAGTAAAACCTCGTTTCTGTACTTCGTGTTTAAGATTGATCATAAACAGGGCTCCGCGTTTTGCCACAATATTATCCTTGTTGCGAGTGTCTCGGAATGGATTATCGAAACCTGCTGATGTAAGACCATATACCGAGTTAATTGCGATCTTTAGAGCCGTAGACAAATCTGCTGCTGAGTTTTCATCAGTTAAATATTTTGCCAAAGCTCCACCCAGCATTTTTCGGGCCTTATCAAAATCGTTATGCTTGATTGCGATACGAGCATCAAGAAGTTCTTTAAATCTTTTGGTGTACTCATCGCCGAATAAATTTTCAGCAACAATACTGCTCGGATGCATTGAAGCAACGTCCAAGAGCGCTACGTTTCCATACATGCCAGGTTCTGAATATACATAACCGCCTTCGCCTACTTCCTCTCCGCGATAAGTAGACTTACCGTTTTCAAATTTGTATCCTGGAAATATAGGTCTTCCCATTACATCAAAAACGGTGTACTCATCTCCGAATTCATTATATAGAACATTATCTTCAGTGATAGTGAATCTGCTGGCATCTTCAGTCATCTCTCCCATATTACGGTAGTTGAATTGATCCTGAGGTTTTCTGTTGTTACCAAATATAATTTTGGTAGTTAATGCGTTGGTGGTATCATTCACCGTCATACCGGCAACATCGGCCAGAATTTGTCTTGCAGTAAAATCGGCCTTTCTCGCATTAAAAACGGCTTCTGTAGCAAGAACGTCATTATCGCAATATTCCGCAACCTTAGCCCAAAGCTCTTCTGGTACAGGTTGGTCCCATGGTATTCCTAATTCTTGATGATGAATACCTAAGTCAATTTCCCATTTCTTTAAACTTTGTTTCGTTGAGCAGAAGTCATAAACGTCCGTATAAGATACGTTATAAGCTTCGCCAAAGAAACAATTAGGACTACCTTCAATAATTTTCTGAGACAACTTGAACAGTTGCTCGTTGTCATATCCTATAAGTCTGGCATAGAGGAGATGGTTATCGTATCGACGACAGTTAAATCCAACCAACCTAAACCTCATAAGTTCTTCGATTTCAGTTGGAGTAGGGTTGATCATGCGAACGACAGGTTTTCCTTCGCCTTCGATCTTCCAATTCACTAAAAATAAATTAGGGAATACTTCAACGTCGAAAAACACAAGTTTTGCATCTTCGTTTTTTTCTCCGGAGGATATCTCTTCCGATTTAAACTTCATCTTATTAACGAGCTTTATGCAATAATCGGCTTGGTGAGTACTATTTGCTGCGAAAGCTAATACTGCATTACGCATATCAGTAACATCGTAATTCAAACCACTAGCATATGCATCCTCCAGTATTTTATAGATGAAATCAATACTAGGCTTAGTAGCTGGATGAATTTCTTTATTGAGATTTCGCTTAATCAGTGTTCTAAGCGCTTTCTCGCTTTTCACCCCTTCAAAATTAATCATTTTATTTTCTCCTTTCAGTGGTAACCCGGAGCTGATAGTTGAGATTGGCAAGTTGTTACATTTTGTCAATTTACGTCTCAACGAACTATTACCGGTAAATACTTTAATTTCTATGTGGTCGTCATAAACTCGGCTCAGTTTTGAGACATCTCCTGTATAAATATAATGTAGGTGTATACCAGCGCCACTTTTACTAAGCTCCGCATACGTAGGTGGCCATTTACTAGCCTCTTCAAGGTTTTTTTCAAAAGATTTATTACCGTTTTCATCCGGAATATCAAAATCAATGACTATATGGTTTTCCGGAACTCTAACATAATGAAGTCTAGATGTATCCAATTCAGATAGTTTTGATGTAACGTCATCCCATTTTTTTAATGGAGTTTCATTAGCTGTAGCATATTGAGCAAGACAATCCGCACACTCCTTATCAAATATAGACTCTTTACTGTCAAACTGGATTAATTGTACCTTTTCTTCTTGTTTATTTATGTTTTTTCCTTCGAACTTTTCAGTTCTGAAACCACTGTAATAGCTTCGTACTCTAGATCCATCATCAAGATTGAAACGGTCCTTATAATCCCTAAAATAATTTTTAAGCTCCTCTTTAAAGATTCTTTGAGAAAATGGAAATGTTATTTTTGCCTCATCACAGTAAGTTTTATACATCTCCCAAGCGGCTTTAAGCGTAGTTCCGTCTTCTTTCTTAAATATGTGATACGAGTCAATCATGAAATTATAGAAGTCGTTTGACGCGCCAAGCATAGCTACGGGAATATAATCATCATACTTGCCAGGATCGTTCAAATATACCTGTAAGCAATGATAAGCAATAGCGCCAAGCTCGAAGCTTACCTGTTTCATAATCGTTTTATACTCTTGAGGACTTAATTTGTTACCGGTAGGGGATACGTCAATTAGTCTTCTTATAAGACCTGATTTTGCGTCAGTAATTTTAACCGGTTTATTTGTCCCCATAAACAGAAAGCATTTAAAACGATTCGAATAGGTCGACTTGAACTTCTCATTAACTGTCATAAGCTCGTGGGAAACAAGACTGTTCAACCTCGTATTATCTTCAATTTTAGAAAGGTCGCCATCGTGCTGAATCGCTACAAGCGGATTGTTTTTGAACGCCTCTAGAGCAAACGAGTTACTAGATGAGCCAAGAGCCCTTGCGTCAAACACCGAGTAATATCCCTCAAATAACTGCTGGATGATGTTAAGTACTGTAGATTTACCAGTTCCAGCTGCACCGTATAAAACCATGAATTTCTGAATTTTCTTAGAATCTCCCGATACAATCGACCCGATTGCCCACTCAATTTTATGTCTTTCTTCCTCTGAATATAGAGTGGACATCAGTTTGTTATAGGCAGACAAATCACCGGGTTCAAGCGGATAATTCAGCTTTTTACTAGCATAGTCTTCTTTCTTGGTCTCATGGTTAGAAAATATAAGTTTTTCATCCAGCATGTGAAACGTATCCCTCATCTGCTTTTGGCAATACTTGTGCCACGAATCAATCATACCAGACTCAGAGTCCCACATATGTAGAACTTTTATTGGAGAATCAAATTTATGACGGTTCTCTTCAGCATATTTATCGAGCTCACGGTCTATAAGCTGTAAAGCATCCTGTTCGTCCGTAGACCATAAACCACGTTCTTCAACCCATATAGCGTAGAAATCACCGCCTCGAATCATCAAATCGGAGCTTTTTTTAATGATAAACTTTGGATAGATTTCTATTACACCGCGCTTTGTGCTGCGTGTTGAAATCATAAGAAAGTCAAGCATCGCATTTTATTCTCCTTTCATGCGTTTAAGCTCCTTTATTTCATTATCGAGGTTTTGGATTTTCTTGTTTTGTTTATAAGTATGGACTCGTAAGGCTATTGCATAAGCAGCCACGACAAAAGCAAATGCTGCAACCGTTCGATTAATCCTTGCCTGGTTTCTAAGTATTGTATTAATATTTTTTATTGAATTTTCAGATGCTTTTAGACTCCCGAAAATATAACTAATCATTTCCACCATTTGCTTTTCCTCCTTTCATTTATAAATATCATTGTGATTCATTTCATTATCGCCTCCCGTTTTCCAAAACTTCGTCTAAATACCAACACATTTGATACCAGATTTCCACAGTTCGTAGATCGCTTTTGCAATGTTCAATTGTAAATAATCCACCTTCGCCATTCCGTTTATATTTTCTATTAAGGAATCGCGAAACAACATATTCAACATAATTCTCATCAAACATAGAGTCATACATGGAAACCAAACCAAGATTGATAATCATGTTCCAGAACCATTGTTCTGTTCTGTTGCCAATATCCGGGTCATCCATAATATGTTCTTCACAACGAATAGCGAGAGCTATTAACATTTCCAGAACACTACAAGGTCGGTTGTCGAGGAGTGTAGAAATCGTTTGACTATCATACCCTTGCTCATATCCAAAACGATACCGGAGGTCTATTCCATCTTCCGCTCTGTTACTGTCCATTTCGATAATATAAATAAATTCTACATTATGCAGATAGGACAAAAGCTTCCGATAGGATAGCCTCCGATTATTACATACGAGCTGGTACATCCATTCAAAATATTTGTTGTTCAGCTCATTTCCAGTCATTTAATCCTCCACCTCATGCGGCCTTCTTTTTATTACGTCCGAATACTTTCTCTGATCAAGAAGAATTTCGTAGTCACATTTAAGCCGGTCGTTTCTCACAAAGACGGAATCATCCTCGTACTCTCCAAAAGCGTTAAGTGATTCGAATCCGACCGTTTCTTCGATATCCTCTACAAGCTCATCATTTTCATCGGCGAGAACCTGATCGGCATAATAAGTAAGGCTTATTTTTTCATAATCATAAAATTCTCCAAATTCATCTGGAGAAATAACATAAGGTTTATCATTTATCACATTTTCGTCCACCTCTTCTTCAGAAGCATTTGGATCTTCAGAAAGACTATCAGTATCAGAATAATTGGTGTAACCTTGCTTACGAAGCCACGCCGCATATTCCACAACACTTGGTTTATCTTTTGCTTTTTCCACAATAGTTCTGGTGTTATTGTTTTCCTCAGTTTCATTATCTTTGCTTTTTAGTTCCAGCTTAGCGTTCCGGGAGAAAGTTTCTTTTACGGAATCAATCTCTTCTTGAGCAATTTGTTCGTACTTCTTTTTTACGTACTGCCATGTTACAACCGAGCCAACAGCAGCACCAAAAATAAACATCATAAAACTTGTGATCTTATTATTCATAATCGTTTTCTCCTTTCATTTAATATTGAGTTCTAAACACATTTTCTCTATTTGGTCCAGAACGAAAAAATAAATATTCCGATAATTTTTTACAACCATTTTCATACCATTCACGTAGAGTTTCTTTTGCAATCTCGATGTCACTATCACTTACCGGACGGCTTTGATTCCAATATCCAATAAATTGACCTTTTGCCGAAACTACCTCGATAACACTTTCTCCAAATCGGCCATCGGATACCCGATTAAGAATCACTTCTGCAACAAGGCGTTTATCATTTACTTTGTCGTCATAACATTCTCCGGCTAATGTTTTAGCTATAGCCTCCACTTCTTCGTCAGTAAATGGTTCTGTTTCAATAATCGGTTCTGTTTCAATAATTTGTTCTGTTTCAACAATCTGTTCTTCAACATGATAACTTACGTTTGTAGTAGTTTGTGAATTTGTATCATTAACGGTAGGGCTACCACAAGCAGTAAATATAACCATAATGGTCGAAACGAGTGTTATTATTTTGGATGGTTTGCGCATTATATATCCTCCTATTAAATAAAGAAGACTACCCTCCGACCATTTAAAGCGATCAAAGGGTAGTCAATAAATTTTTATTTTCATTCTAAAATGTAGTAAGCCGGTCGAGAATAGGACCGTCCACATTGAAATCAAGAAGAATCACTTCTTCGTATCCATTTACAAAATCACGAGTCTTTTCTTTATGAATATTATAAAGTCCAAAGTCTACATAATTATCTCCGTTATGATTTGGATTATCAGGATCGTAAATCCATCCTACAATCTGACCTGCCTTTGTAGGAGGAATACCAAGACGTTCGTACACTTCGTTCAAGAACAGATAACCTCTCGCTTTGAGTCGATCGTTGGCATAATTTTGTTCCGCTTTAAGGAACATTAAATTATACTCGGCGTTTTTCTCCCATGCAGGAGAACTAGGATCAAAGAATTTTGCATAATCGCTGTAGCCGGGAATTTCAGCAACCTGAATAGTTTCTTTTACTTTCTTTTCTTTTCCGTCTTCTCCGACAACGATCTTCTCAATCTTTTTAGCCTTGATATTGTAACGAAGTTCCTTATCAACCTGCTCTCCAAAACGTTCGAGAACACGATTGCGGTATTCTTTGAAAGTTTTGTCAACTGTAGCATAGGCTGCGGCAAGAGCTACATTACGCTTACGAAGAATATTGTTGGATGCAAGGATGCTGGCAATAGACAACGTTCCAAGAGCTACTGCCGGGGCATAAAGCTTAGCAAGTTTAAGTCCCGTCTGAATATAAACGATAGCCAAATCTTTTTTAGCATCTTCGGGAGTATACTGGTCAGCCAAAGCTTCATTTGCTTGACATTCATGGATGGAATCAATTGCATTCTTACTATTTTCGAGAATTTTACTAGCCTTAGTAGTAGCTTTACAAGCCATAACAGCGCTCACAACTGTACCGACAACACCGGCCACCACAAGAATTTCTGGACTATGCTTTTTAAGTTGAAAACCCACTTTATTAATAGTTTTAACGAGTTCTTTTTTCATATTTAATCATTCTCCTTTCCATGTTTGGTATTAATACGATTTTTTGACGCTATTTCAGCTCCACACGCGGCATATCCGGCTAAATCAACAAAACTGTCTTCAGTCGCTGTTCCCGTACGAATTCTGGCAATTTTAAGTAGAGCCATCATCATAGCCACGTCGTTGGCTGAGAAATCTACATTCTTATACGCCGACCACAGTTTTGCTATGGCCTTAAAATTATCTTCAGGTGAACCATATTCCATTTCACGCTGTCCGCATACACACTGTTTTGCTTTATCCAAAGTTTCAGCTCGTGTCATTTAATCAATCCTCCTTCAAGTATTCGTAATACTCAGATTCCGTTGCAAATAATATCCAACATCCGGATACAAGTCCCATATAACCGTGTGATGTTAAATATCCATACATATAGAATCCCTCCTAATTTATAGGAAGTGCCCTTGGCAAATTCAGAACATATCCGTCTCTTACCCGAATTACTTTACAACCACTAATATCCGTCCAACCGTATTTGTTTGCGGCATAGTTGTCCATAGATACGTTGGCTAAATCATAAAGATCCATGATACTAACGACACCATATTGGGAAATTATCTCATTCATAGCATCGAGAACCGCTTCAGCATCTCCGCGAGTTGGAAAAATAAGTTCGTCGTAATCAAATCCTTTTCTCACAGAAGAAGTGCTGTAATCGCGTCTTTGTTCATCTGTTCTATCGTAGTATCGTTGATATGAAACTTTTGAAGCGGTTGAAGATTTGTTTCTCGTTCTGCCCGTTTCTCCATATAGAATCATATCGATTCCATTTGTAACAATATCCGAAATTGCTTTCTTAATTGCCGGAACAAGAACCTCCAGTAAAATATAAGATTTTACGCTGCTAACATCTTCTGATATGAAAATATCAGCAAACTTTTGAATACTGCCTTTTTTCTTAGGTTTTACAATCCCGGAAACGACTTTTCCTACTTTCCTCTCCGGGATGTGTTCTTCTTTTGATTTATGGGAGTTTGGTTTGTACTCGTCCATTCTGGTTCTCCTTTCTCCTGGTTCATGTTTTTCTTTCAAAAAGAAAAAGGGAAAGTGCCCTGTTAAAGGCACTATCCCTCGTTAGAACTCGGTTTCTATTTGCTCGGTTTTAACAAATTACTCGTCGATCTCAGCATCTTCGAAGTTGTCGAATTTCTCTTCCATCGCTTGCTGCTCTTTCTTGGCTTTGATTTTGGCCACCATCGGTTTGACTATATACCTGTAGGCTCCTATACCTCCAATAACTGCCAATGCGATGATACCTGCCGCCTTCCCAATACCGTTTCCAGAACTCGCTGTCGCGATCCCTTCAGTTGTTTCGATAATCTCTTCGTTTACCATGATTTCGTTAGTATTCATTTTTCATTTCTCCTTTCATTTTATTATGTTTTCCATAAAAGAAGATGTAAATTTCGCGTATTCACTATTACTAGCGATAGTCATACCTAGGGGTAACTTGATAATCGATAACAAGGCATGGATTTCCATCGTCCGTTAACTGTGAACTAAAATTTAGTTCAATATAACCGCGATCGATGTTCCATCCGATATCATCACCAATACTTGTAGGATTAAGACCGATTTCATAATAGAATTCATTGAGAGAAATATACATTTCATCCCTCATCCTTCTATTAAGTTCATTCTCTACCTTCTTTAATTTGTCGATATCCGATTTAAAATATCGACCTGAAATCGAATCGTAACAGAGGGTATTACCTTTTTCGGTGATAATAACCTCTTTGCTACTAACCGGATCTCGGTCGATCTTGTCTTTGGCGATGGCGTCTCTAACTGTCTGTTCTTTTTTCTCACCAATAGTCTCTATGACTTTTTCCTGATACTCTTTGAGAGCTGATTCCGAAAGAGTGTAGGCTGTAGCAAGAGCCGCATTTCTTCTAGCATTTACGGAGCTTGCCCCAATCAAGCATACTATGGATAAACCTCCGGTTATTGCGGCCGGAATATAACATTTCCAGGTAGTTTTGATAACATCTAGGGGTTTGAGTGATTCTTTATTTTGTCTATCTTTTTCTTCCTCAATTAGTTTGATAGCTTTAGGTGTGGCTCTAACTGCCATGATTGTCGTTGTAATCATTCCGGCTATACCAATTCCCGTAAGTATTTCAGGGCTGTGTTTGGTTATAGCGACTCTGATTCCTTTAGAAATACTTGATAATTTAGTTTTCTTCATTTCTTTTTCTTTCTCCTTTCAAATATAAATAAATCGCCACAATGGGCGGAGATTTAATCAACCAACAAGAATATCGGACGAACCCCATGAGAGCCCGATGAATCGCAGTAGAGCGCATCGCCACAGGTGCCCACAAAACCTGAAAGAGTCGAAGATAGTTCTTTTTTAGTCATATTTTGCAACCAATACCATTCATAATTATTCTCAAAATCCGCAATGCGATTCTTTCTTTTAGTCATAAGAGGGAACTGCTCGTCATTGTCTGGTTCTATTACATTGTTGTACCAATTATCGTTACCAAATATCTGCCCGCATGTAGGGATCGTTAAGTTTTCAATTCTGCTCCTCAAGTTGTCTGGAAATGCAGGTAATAAAATATCATCAATCCATTTCTTAAGATCACTTTTCTCAAAACCACCTTCGTTAGTTGATTTCTTATTCATAGGTTGCTTTGCGACACAATCATCAAACAAAAATAACGTTCCTTTGTCTGTGATTTTCTGTGCGGTTGCTGTAAATTCGCCGAACTCGGCCAAGGGAATGACTATTTGATCGCCAATCCGATAATTCTTAACTTCAATTTCTCTCATTCTTAATACTTTCATGATTTTTTTCTCCTTTCAAATAATCACATTAATAAAGATCGAATGTTTTCTGCCACATCTATGGCAAATATAAATTGTTGTTTTTGCTCTTTGGCTAAATGAGCAAAGGAAATCATCTTAAGAATAAATTCGTCTATAACTGTATCAGCAGTTGTGAACGGATTATTCATAAGCGATTCTATAATTTCGTATACCGCCCATCTTTCGTAACTTCGTTTTTCGAATTCATCTTTTGGCCAATTTTTCATTGGTTCAAAAAGATATCTCTCTAAATATCTGAATATTTTTATTACGGCTTCGTCATTCATACTATCCTCTCCCAACAAAGAAAAAAGAGTCCTTGTTAGGACCCCTCTTTTATTTTGGCAAATGCTTCAATTACTTTTTGCTCAATCTTTTTATCCATCTTTTTGTCATTGAGCCAATCGGTTAATAATGTTGCGCTTAATCCCATTGCTGTTGTCGCTATACCTAAGATTTTAATTAGTTTATCGTTCATAAATATCACACTCCTTCCATAATAGGAGATGTAATTTTCGCGAAGTTAATAGTCGTCTAGATTTAAAACTGTTGGTTCAAAAAGTGTCGAAATAATATAACACTCCAATCCGTCGTCCATTTTAGTGAAACGATTTTCAAATTCAATCCACGGTGTTAAACCGGATTCCAACATTTCGTCAGCAGACCACCCAATTATATCTCCGCCAGAATATTTTTCTAATCCTAGAAAATCATAAAACTCGTTTATAGTTGAGTGGCCACGTAAAGCAAAATTTCTGTTTACATGGTATTGAGCATTTAAAACCGAAGACATAGTAGATGTAAAATATCTTTGACAAAAAGTGTCATAAAATAGTATTTCTTCAGATTCTGATTCTAATTCTGGATCGTAAATATAACATCCTTTTGCTGAAACATGTACGTTTTTAGCAGCTTCTATCTTTATTTTTTTATCAGCATCTTCTCCATAAACTGTTTTCGCAGCCTTTCTATACTGCCGATAAGTTTCGCTTAGTAAAGCGTAAGCACTCGCTAATGATGCTTGATTACGTTTATTTAAGACGTTCGCTCCAAATATACAAGCGAGCGTTGATAAACCTACTAAAGCCGCCGGAATATAACATTTCCAGCACGATTGAATGACCTCGAGTTTTGTGGGACCATAGTAGTTTCCTTCGTGATCAGTTCCTTCATGAGCCCTAATAATATCTATAGCTTTTGGTGTAGCTTTAACGGCCAACACAGAAGTAGCTACTACACCTATCGCACCAAGACAAGTCAGTATAGTAGGAGATGATCGTTTCAAATATCTTTTCATAATTTCCCCCTTTCAAAATATAAGAGTCCTTGTTAGGACTCCTTTTCTTTAAAGAAAACCCTGTTTAATCATTTCTAAATTATATTTTTCCGCAGTTTTGCGGTCAAATATAATTCTTTTTAATAGTATTTCGTTCTCAGCCATAGTATTATGTATGGCCTCTAATAACTCTTCATCGTTGATCATCTCAGCTGCCATTTTAAGGTCTCGTAAAAATTTATTAACTTTTTTTAGTTTTTTATATGCTTTAATCCGTTCAAACATAATTATAACCTCCTATTTTTAATATAGTCTTCCATAAAAGGAGGTGTGAATTTCGCGTAAAAATATAAAAAGTAAGAGGCAATGCCTCCTACTTCTCTTCACGCTCGATTCGAAGCGTCATATGTTGGCATTTAATATTTATCTTAATTTTGCGTTCTTGGTTTTCTATAACCATCGGAATTTCAATATCTGTGTCCACGTTCCTAGCTTCGTATAAAATGCCTTTCTTCAGAATAGCTGATATAATCATGTCAGTAATTTTCATAAATATCACTCCTTTCGTAATAGGAGATGTAATTTTCGCTTAAAATTACTAAAAACGACCTTTTTTTCGTTTAAAAATATCACAAAAATAGGCATATCGTTTCTAAGGCCCTTATTAGCCGATTTAATCGATTTTACCTATTCAATGACTTATACCATTGGTCGACCTTTTAAAAAGCCTTAAAACGGATTCTACGAGGTCGTTTTTCTCCCAACCCTTGAAAAATATCATTTTTTAACGATTTTCGAGGACTTGTCTTAAATATCAATTAGAAAAACGAAGAGAACGCGTAATTCACGCGACTCTCCGCTTTCTTTATCTTGTTGGTCGAAATTTATTTATTAAGCTTCGAAATGTCGTAGAGGTATAAGTCCCAGTTTCCTCGAATTTAAAACCTCTTCTCAACCATATGCCGTAAAATATCAACGGCAATATGATTCCTGCTGCTTCTACTCCTATTATGAGGAATCGATCTTTTCTGCTCTCCTCCTCGATTTTTAATCTGTGAAGTTTAACCAGATCGTTAATAGCTGTCGATTTTTCTTCGCTTCCTTCCAATGTAGATAATTTTAGAATATCTGTCTTAATTTGCAATTCTAATAAGTCTTTGATTTCTTCATTCTTCTTCATTTTCTTTCTCCTTTCAAATATAAAATATTTAATTAGCTCCCATAAAAGGGAATGTTATTCGTGCGGAATGAAGTTTTTAAGACTTACTTTAAACGTTGCGTATTTCTTTCGATATATCTCTCCGATGTCTTTTGATAGTTCCAAAAATAAATAAGGTCCATCGTCCGGATCCGACGTATCAATTCTAAGGGAACCGACCGATTTAGAACGAGTTAATACCATCGTACAAACAATGCCAACAAAAATACCAATTCCAAATATAACAAATAGCTCCATAAAGAAGCCTCCTTTAAAAAGTTTTTCAGAAAATCCAACCCGGGAATTTTTTCACTTTTCAAATATAAATAGAAAAATAAAAGAAAGAGTCCTTGTTAGGACTCAATTCGCAATCCTAGTCCAGTAATGAATTCGATCATGTACTTTAGTAATATCCATCATAAATTCCTCCTATAAAATATCATTACAATGTTTACTAGGTTTCGTTATTCAATATTTCGACGATTTTGGACTTACGTATTGGGAGTTTATCTACCTCTTGCATAATACGTTTAGCGGCTCCATTACCTCCCATTTTTGCATATGGCTTATACAAGTAATCATTGAGATTCTCGTATTCATCCTGGGTAATCCATCCTCGCTCAATATAATAAAGACCGAGAGAAATAATTCTATCGTGACCCAGTCCTATAAGCATTTCTGTTTTAACATCTTTCTTTTCAAGTTTTTTCTGCAAATATGCCCAAAAACCTGAGGATGCGACCACTGAACAGGCAATGGTAATAATTATTTGAATCCAAGAGTTTTGCATCGGCTAACCTCCTTTTCTTCCTCTCTGACATACTTATCCGCGAACTAGTCCTCCATAGTCTTTAGATAAGCCTTTTTTAAGACTTTTTCTATACCACGCATGAAACTCTGCAATGGATGCTCCGACGGTTATGCCGCACATGGCTACATTTCCTCGACCGAAACCATCTGCACCTCTTCCACCTACAACTAAATCCCCGCCTGTCGATATCAAATTGCCATTATAAGCATATGACCCAATTTCTTCCATATTAATGTATACTGTAAAAACACTACTATCCCAACTTCCATCCCAACTTAC
>Ga0208823_1002306_pt1 | contig 14413 bp, 7 predicted proteins | sample AD_UKC075_MetaG_FD_184440 | JGI IMG/M metagenome (GOLD analysis project Ga0208823, IMG submission 184440) | Active sludge microbial communities of municipal wastewater-treating anaerobic digesters from USA - AD_UKC075_MetaG (SPAdes) (version 2) | ecosystem: Engineered > Bioreactor > Anaerobic >... | reverse complement strand
CCACCGGCCACCCCACCACCAGCGGTCCCCCCATACCCCGGACCCACCGGCGAACGCGCCGACTGGTGGTGGTACGACCCCTTCCAACCGAAACCACCACCGAGCAACAACTAGGCCGGGCCGCTCAGTCCTCGGGGTTGTAGCCGAGGTTGGGGGCCAGCCAGCGTTCGGCCTCCGCCATGGTCCAGCCCTTGCGCCTGGCGTAGTCGGCTACCTGATCCTGGGCCAGCCGGCCGACCACGAAGTACTGCGACTGCGGGTGCGAGAAGTACCAGCCGCTGACCGCCGCACCGGGCCACATCGCCATCGACTCGGTCAGCTCGATTCCGGTGAGCTTCGTGACGTCCAGCAATCTGAAGAGTGTCTCCTTCTCGGTGTGCTCCGGGCAGGCGGGATAGCCGGGGGCGGGACGGATTCCCACATACTTCTCGCCGATGAGCGCCTCGTTGTCGAGTTGCTCATCGGGCCGGTACCCCCAGAACTCCTCGCGGACCCGTTGGTGCATCCGTTCGGCGAACGCCTCGGCCAGCCGGTCGGCCAGCGACTCCAGCAGGATCGCGCTGTAGTCGTCGTGAACGGCCTTGAACTCCGCGATCTTGTCTCCGCCGCCGAGCCCCGCGGTGACGGCGAAGGCACCGATGTAGTCCCGGAGACCCGTTTCCTTGGGGGCGATGAAGTCGCCCAGCGAACGGTTCGGGATGCCGTTGCGGTGCTCGCCCTGCTGGCGCAGGTTGTGCAGCTTGGTCAGCAGCTCGGCACGGGTCTCGTCGGTGTAGACCTCGATATCGTCTCCGACCGCGTTGGCCGGGAAGAAGCCGATCACCCCGTTGGCCCGCAGCCACTTCTCCTTGATGAGGGTGTCGAGCATCTCCTGGGCGTCGTCGTACAGCTTGCGGGCCGCTTCGCCGGAAGCCGGGTTGTTGAGGATGTCGGGGAAGCGGCCCTTCATCTCCCAGGCGTTGAAGAACGGCTGCCAGTCGATGTACTCACGCAACTCGGCGAGGTCGTAGTCCTCGAAGACCCGCACGCCGAGTCCCTGGGCGGGAACCGGTGGCGTGTAGCCGTCCCACTCGATCGGTGTCCGGTTTGCGCGGGCTTTCTCCAGGGTCAGCATCGGGCGCTCGTTCTTCTGGGCGTGCCGTTCGCGCAGCGAGGCGTAATCTCGCTCGGTCGCGTCCAGCAGGGCACCGCGCTGCTTGTCGTCCAGCAGCGCGGCAGCGACGGGCACCGACCGGGAGGCGTCCTTGACCCAGACCACCGGACCACTGCGTCGTGGCGAGATCTTGACCGCGGTGTGCGCGCGGGAGGTGGTCGCGCCGCCGATCAGCAACGGGATGGCAAACCCCTGACGCTCCATCTCCACGGCGACGTTGACCATCTCGTCCAGCGACGGGGTGATCAGACCGGACAAGCCGATGATGTCGGCGTTGTGCTCTCTGGCCGCGTCCAGGATCTTCTGCGCGGGCACCATCACACCGAGATCGATCACTTCGAAGTTGTTGCACTGCAGGACGACTCCGACGATGTTCTTGCCGATGTCGTGGACGTCGCCCTTGACCGTCGCCATGATGATCGTGCCGTTGGTGTCCTTGGCGCCCGAATCGGCACCGGACTCTGCTTTCTCCGCCTCGATGTACGGCAGCAGGTAAGCGACCGCTTTCTTCATCACCCGGGCGGACTTCACCACCTGGGGCAGGAACATCTTGCCCGCACCGAAGAGGTCGCCGACGACGTTCATACCGTCCATCAGCGGGCCCTCGATGACCTCGATGGGGCGGCCGCCCGCGGCGGCGATCTCGGCGCGCAGTTCCTCGGTGTCATCGTCGACGTGGGCGTCGATGCCCTTGACCAAGGCGTGGGTGATCCGCTCGCGGGCCGGAAGGCTGCGCCACTGGGCCGCCGCCGGATCGTCGGCCTTTTCGGTGCTGTTGAACTGCTCGGCGATCTCCAGCAGTCGCTCGCCGGCATCCGGGCGGCGGTTCAACACGACGTCCTCGATCCGGTCCCGCAACTCGGGGTCGATCGAGTCGTAGGGCACCAGCGCACCGGCGTTGACAATGCCCATGTCCAGTCCGGCCTTGATGGCGTGGAACAGGAAGACCGCATGGATGGCCTCGCGGACGGGGTTGTTGCCGCGGAACGAGAACGACACGTTGGAGATGCCGCCGGAGATGTGCACCCCGGGCAGGTTCGCCTTGATCCAGGCGCAGGCGTCGATGAAGTCGATGCCGTAGGTCGCGTGCTCCTCGATACCGGTCGCCAGCGCGAAGCAGTTCGGGTCGAAGATGATGTCCTCGGCCGGGAAGCGGACCTCCTCGGTCAGGATCCGGTAGGCCCGCCCGCAGATCTCCTTGCGGCGCTCGAGGTTGTCGGCCTGACCCTGTTCGTCGAAGGCCATCACCACGACGGCGGCGCCGAACTTGCGGCACAGCCGGGCCTCGCGGACGAACTTCTCCTCACCCTCCTTCAGGGAGATCGAGTTGACGATCGGCTTGCCCTGCACGTTCTTCAGGCCCGCCTCGATGACCTCCCACTTGGAGGAGTCGATCATCACCGGGACGCGGCTGATGTCCGGTTCAGCCGCGATCAGCTTGGTGAACCGGTCCATCGCGGCGACGCCGTCGATCATGCCCTCGTCCATGTTGATGTCGATGACCTGCGCACCGACCTCGACCTGCTGCAGCGCGACCGACAGCGCAGTGTCGTAGTCCTCGGCCTTGATGAGGTTGCGGAACCGGGCGGAGCCGGTGATGTTGGTGCGCTCACCGATGTTGACGAACAGCGAGTCGGCGGTGATGTTGAGCGGTTCCAGGCCCGCGAGCCGGGTGGCAACCTCGATCGTCGGCACCGCACGCGGCGGCTTGCCCTCGACGACGCGCGCGATCTCCGCGATGTGGGCCGGCGCTGTTCCGCAACAACCACCGACCAGGTTCACCAGACCCGCCTCGACGAAGTCGGCGATGTACCCGGCCTGGCATTCCGGGGACTCGTCGTACTCGCCGAAGGCGTTGGGCAGGCCGGCGTTCGGGTAGCAGGAGACGAAGGTGTCCGCGATGCGGGACACCTCGGCGATGTAAGGCCGCATCTCAGGCGCGCCCAGGGCGCAGTTGAGGCCCACCGCAAGCGGTTTGGCGTGCCGGATCGAGTTCCAGAACGCCTCGGTGACCTGGCCGGACAGAGTTCGCCCGGAGGCATCGGTGATGGTGCCGGAGATGATCACCGGCCACCGTCGGCCGCGCTCCTCGAACAGGGTCTCGATGGCGAACAACGCCGCCTTGGCGTTCAGCGTGTCGAAGATCGTCTCGACGATGAGGATGTCGGCTCCGCCGTCGACCAGGCCGTTGGCCGCTTCGAGGTAGGCGGCCACCAACTGGTCGTAGGAGACGTTGCGGGCTCCCGGATCGTTGACGTCCGGCGAGATCGACGCGGTGCGGGTCGTCGGCCCCAGCGCGCCCGCGACGTAACGGGGCTTGTCCGGCGTGCTGAACTCGTCAGCGGCCTTGCGGGCCAGGGCGGCGCCGGCGTGGTTCAGCTCGTAGCTCAGCTCTGCCATGCCGTAGTCGGAGAGCGATATCGCGTTCGCGTTGAAGGTGTTGGTCTCGAGGATGTCGGCACCGGCCTGGAGGTACTCGCGGTGGATTCCCTCGATGATGTGCGGCTGGGTCAGGGTGAGCAGGTCGTTGTTGCCCACCAGGTCACTCGGCCAGTCCTTGAACCGCTCGCCGCGGTAGCCGGCTTCATCCGGCCGGTCCCGCTGAATGGCCGTGCCCATCGCGCCGTCAATCACCATGATCCGCCGGCGCAGTGTCGCCGTCAGCTCGGCGGTGCAGTCCGGGCGGATGTTCTGCCGCCAGGCAGTCGTGTCAGGGGCGCTCACAGACATTCCTTCCTTATCGGAAGGCGTCCTTAACTCCGCCGAGCGTGGCGGATATTCGGGGGCCTGGCCCGCCGGAATAGCCGTTGCAACGCCTCTCGACGTCGAGAAGTCTACGTCCTCCCAGGTCCTCCCAGCGATCGGCTCCGGATGCCCACCCGGTGACGACTGACCCGTCTGATGCGGCTCATCGCAGCCGGGCAGGGCTTAGGCTGAAGTGGTGAGTTCGTTGAGTTTCGGCGGCGGCCAGGGCTCCGGCTCGGCTGGGCGGGGCCTGCCCGAACTCCACAACACCGTGGTGGTGGCGGCGTTCGAGGGGTGGAATGACGCCGGGGACGCCGCCAGCGACGCCCTGGAGCACCTCGACGCCATGTGGGAGGCCCAGCCGATCCTCGAGATCGACGACGAGTCCTATTACGACTATCAGGTGAATCGGCCGGTGATCCGGCAGGTCGACGGGGTCACCCGGGAACTGGTCTGGCCGTCGATGCAGATCTCGCACTGCCGGCCACCCGGCTCCGACCGGGATATCGTCCTCATGCACGGTGTGGAGCCCAATATGCGGTGGCGCAGTTTCTGCGCCGAACTGCTGGGGATCGCCGAAAAACTCAACGTCGACACCGTGGTCATCCTGGGTGCGCTGCTCGCCGACACCCCGCACACCCGCCCGGTGCCGGTGTCCGGCGCGGCCTACTCGGCGGAGTCGGCCAAGTTCTTCGGCCTGCAGGAGTCGCGTTACGAGGGTCCGACCGGGATCGCCGGGGTGTTTCAGGACGCCTGTGTGGCGGCCGGCATCCCGGCGGTGACGTTCTGGGCCGCGGTCCCGCACTACGTCTCCCAGCCCCCCAACCCCAAGGCCACCGTGGCACTGCTGCGGCGGGTCGAAGAGGTTCTCGACATCGAGGTGCCACTCGGTGACCTGCCGGCCCAGGCCGAGGAGTGGGAACAGGCCATCACCGAGATGACCGCCGACGACGAGGAGATCGCCGACTACGTCACCAGCCTCGAGCAGCGCGGTGACGCCGAGGCCGATGTCAACGAGGCGCTGTCCAAGGTCGACGGCGACGCCCTGGCCGCCGAATTCGAGCGCTATCTGCGCCGGCGGGGCCCGGGTTTCGCCGGGTCCTGACGGCCGGAGAAGTCCGCTCCCCACCGGTTGGTCGGGTTGCGATAACGTTCAGTCATGAAACTGGCACTGAGCGACGCCGACCGGGCGTTCCGCGACGAGTTGCGGGAGTTCTTCACCACCAAGATTCCGGCGGAGATCCGGGAGCGGGCCCGCAACGACGAACTGCAGTACCCCGACGACATGGTCACCACCCAGCGGATCCTCAACGAGGCAGGCTTGGCCGTGCCGAACTGGCCGGTCGAATGGGGCGGCAAGGAGTGGACGCCGCTGCAGCGGCAGATCTGGTCGGACGAGATGCGCTTGGCCTGTGTGCCCGAGCCGCTGGCGTTCAACGCCAGCATGGTCGGACCGGTGATCGCCCAGTTCGGATCGCAGGAGATCAAAGAGCGGTTCCTGCCCGCCACCGCCAATCTGGACATCTGGTGGTGCCAGGGGTTCTCCGAGCCGGAGGCCGGCTCGGACCTCGCCTCGCTGCGCACGACCGCGGTGCGCGACGGCGATCACTACGTCATCAACGGCCAGAAGACCTGGACCACGCTCGGCCAGTACGCCGACTGGATCTTCGTGTTGGCCCGCACCGACCCGAACGCCCCCAAGAAGCAGGCCGGGATCTCGTTCATCCTGGTCGAGATGTCCACCCCGGGGATCACCCTGCGGCCGATCAAGTTGATCGACGGCGGCTACGAGGTCAACGAGGTGTGGTTCGAGGACGTCCGGGTTCCGGTGGACCAACTCGTCGGTGAGGAGAACGCAGGCTGGAGCTACGCGAAGTTCCTGCTGTCCAACGAGCGCACCGGTATCGCCCGGGTAGGCACCTCGAAGGTGTGGCTGGCCGACGTCAAGGACCGCGCCGCGCGGACTTCGCTGGGAGACGGCGGCACCCTGCTCGACGATCCGCTCTTCGCCGCACGGGTCGCCGAGATCGAGACCGAGTTGCTGGCGCTGGAGTTGACGCAGTTGCGGGTCAGCGGTGACGAGGGCAGCGGCAAGCCGAACCCGGCGTCGTCGATCCTCAAACTGCGCGGCAGCCAGCTGCAGCAAGCCGTGACCGAACTGCTGGTGGAGGTCGCCGGGCCCGACGCGCTGCCGTTCGGCGCCCCGGAGGCCGACGCGCCGGACTGGGCCCAGCACGCCGCCCCGAAGTATCTGAACTACCGCAAAACCTCGATTTACGGCGGCAGCAACGAGGTTCAGCGCTCCATCATTTCCGCGACGATCCTGGGACTGTGACACCATGCACTTCGACCTGACCGAAGAACAGCAACTCCTCGCTGACACCACCCGCGATCTGCTGTCGCAGAGCTACGACACCGAGAAGCGCAACAAGGTCATCGAGTCCGATTTGGGCTGGAGCCGCGAGGTGTGGGGCCAACTGGCCGAGATCGGCATCCTCGGCCTGGGCTTCGACGAGGACTCCGGCCCCATCGAGGTGATGGTCGTCCTGACCGAGATCGGCCGCCGACTGGCTCCCGAACCGGTCGCCGCCGCGGCGCTGATCCCCGGCGCGGCGATCGCCGCGCACGGATCCGATGATCAGCGCGCATTGCTCGACGACGTCGCAGCCGGGGAGCGCCTGCTCGCCTTCGCCCACACCGAACCCGGCCGGCGCGGCACCGCCGAACCGGCCACCCGGGCCGTCGGCAGCGGCGCGTCCTGGACGATCACCGGACGCAAGGGGCCGGTGCTGGCCGGCGACAGTGCCGACGTCCTGCTGATCTCCGCCGGCCTGCCCGACGGCGGCACCGGCCTGTTCCTGGTGGATGTCTCGGCAGCGGGTGACACGGTCGCGCGCACCGCCTACCGCACCTTCGACGGGCAGCGCGGGGCCGATATCGCACTGGACAACGCCCCGGCCCAGCCGTTGGGTGCCGGGGGCGACGCGACGGCGGCGATCGGTGAGACCGTGATCCGTTTCCAGGCGGCGCTGTGCGCGGAAGCCGTTGGTGCGATGGACGAGTCGCTGCGGCTGACCACCGACTACCTCAAGACCCGCAAGCAGTTCGGCGTGCCGTTGAAGACCTTCCAGACGCTGACCCAGCGGGCCGCCGACATGTACGTCTCCCTGGAGTTGGCTCGCAGCATGGGCTTCTACGCCTCGATGTGCGTGGCCGACGGACGATTCGACCCGACGGTCGCGGCGCGGACGAAGATGCAGATCGGCCGCTCCGGACGGCATATCGCCCAGGAGTCGATCCAACTGCACGGTGGCATCGGGGTGACGGCCGAGTACCCGATCGCCCACTACGCCGCGAAGCTGACCGCGGTGGACCAGATCTTCGGGTCGACGACCGACCAGTTGCGCTACCTGGCCGGCCAGGTCGGTGACTACGGGGTGGTGACGCTGTAGTCCGCCTCGTTCCCCGGCGGTATCGACGATCTGGTCAGCCGATCTTCACCAGCTTCGGCGGCTGCCAGGTGCCGTCCAGCGCTTCGGGCTTCGGCCAGTACAGCCGCATGAAGACGGTGAACGGCCCCGGCGGCGCGGGCAGCCAGTTGGACGTCCGGTCCGACTCCGGCGGGCTGTTCTGCACGTAGACGGTCAGGCTGCCGTCGGGGTTCTTCGCCATGTCGGGCAGCATCGGCGAGTTGATCAGGTACCGGTTGATCGGATTGTCGACCAGCAGTGACTCCGGCATTGTGTACATGGTCACCGACCAGAACGCGTTCACCGGCGGCAACCGGCCTTCGGGGAAGGTCAGCGTGTAGCTGTGGGCCCCGGTCAGTGGCGCCCCGTCGGAGTCGGTGGACAGCAGCGGGTACAGGGCCTCCTGCTTGGAGTTGCCGTAGATGCCGAGGACCGCGGCCGCCATCCGGTAAAGGTAGTTGTCCCCGAGGGTCTCGCGGTTTCCGAACAGGTCGCCGGACTGGATCTCGCCGGGGTCGATCTTGTTCTTCTTGAAGGCGGCGAACTCCGTCCAGGCGTCGGCCATTCCGGCTTTGAACGCCTCCTGCATCTCGGAGCTCAGCCCCGCGGAGGAGAACGTCCCGCCCCCGGTCAGCCCGACTGAGTCGAACCGCGCCCGGATGTCCTCCTCAGACGGCACCGTGGGGGCGCGGCCGAGTTGGAAGTCCAGCAGGTCGAAGAACCGCAACGAGCTCTTCTGGTCCGCCGGGCTCAGCGGGGTGGGCCACTGGACCGCGGGTGCCTCCGGGGCGGTCTTCTCCTTCAGGAACGCCGACAGCGTTTCGGCTTTGTAACCGGCCTGGATCTGCCTGACGTTGTCCAGGTCGTCCGGGCCGAACAGCTGGGTGCGGTAGGCGACCAGAGCGAAGTCGGTCTCGGACCGGATGACCTGGCTGATGCCCCTGGGCTTCTCACCAGTCCATCCGGGGCCCGCCAGCAGGTGGAGTCCGCCGTCGTTGCCGGTGGCACGGCTGCCGACGTAAGCAAAGTTGTAGGTGTAGCCGTCGATGAACTGCAGCGAGTAATAGCGGTCCTTGTCGATCGGGGGGACGTGGAGCACCAGCGGCTCGGCCCGCAGGTCCGCGCCCAGCATCGAATACGGGGTATCGGAGTTGGGCGTCTGGACCGCGGTGTCGGCGGGGGTGAAAACCCTTGCGATGCTGTGCACCTCGTTCCACGGGCCCTTGTATTCCGGGTTCGCGGTGTCGATGAAGTAGGAGTGCTGAATGCGGTAGCTGTCCACCATCGGGAAGCCGTAGATCGTGGCCTCTCTGGCGATGGCGCGGACGGTCTCGGGGGCGATCCGGACGGGCATGACTCTCCTGACGTGGGGTTGCCCCAAACTACCCCGCCGGCAGAGTGTGCTACCGCACCCCGAGTAGGGCGTCCACCGCGGCCGCCACTGCCACGGGAGCCGCCGTGTCGTGACCGCCGAACTCGAGCGCGTCGGCAGCCCAGCCGTCAACGGCGGCAAGGGCTTTGGGCGTGTCGAGATCATCGGCCAGATAGCGGCGCATCCGGCCGATGAGGTCGGTGGCGTCCGGGCCGGCCGGTAGTGCCGTCGCTGCCCGCCAGCGGTCCAGGCGGGTTAACGCTTCGGTGAGCACCGCGTCACTCCAGAACCGGTCGGCACGGTAGTGGCCGGACAGCAGCCCCAGCCGGATCGCCGCCGGGTCCACACCCTCGGCACGTAATCGGGAGACCAGCACCAGGTTCCCCCGACTCTTGGACATCTTGTGGCCGTCCCAGCCGATCATGCCCGCGTGGACGTAGTGCCGGGCGAACCGGCGCCGGCCGGTCAGGCATTCCGCGTGCGCGGCGGAGAACTCGTGGTGCGGGAAGATCAGATCACTCCCGCCGCCCTGGACGTCGAACCCGAAACCGATGCGGCTCAACGAGATTGCCGAACATTCGATATGCCAGCCGGGCCGGCCCGGGCCGAACGGGGACGGCCAGCTCGGCTCGCCGGGGCGTTGCGCCCGCCACAGCAGGGCGTCGAGGGGGTCGGACTTGCCGGGCCGCTGCGGGTCTCCCCCACGCTCGCCGAACAGCCGCAGCATGGTGTCCCGGTCGTAGTTCGACTCGTAGCCGAACTGCACCGTCGCATCGGCGCGGTAGTAGACGTCGGGGTGTTCGGCATCGTCCACGACGTAGGCCGCACCCGAGGCCAGGAGCTTCTCGACCATCTCGACCACTTCGTCGATGGCCTCGGTCGCGGCGACGTAGTCCTGCGGGGGGATCACCCGCAGTGCCGTCATATCGGTACGGAAGAGTTCGGTCTCCCGGTCGCCGAGGTGGCGCCAGTCCAGGCCATCGCGTTCGGCGCGTTCGAACAGCGGATCGTCGACGTCGGTGACGTTCTGGACGTAGTGCACCCGGTGGCCGTTGTCCCGCCACACCCGGTTGACCATGTCGAAGGCCAGGTACGTCGCCGCGTGACCGAGGTGGGTGGCGTCGTAGGGGGTGATACCGCAGACGTACATCGTCGCCGTCGCACCCGGCGAGGTAGGACGGACCTGCCGGTCGGCGCTGTCGTAAAGCCGCAGGCCGGGTCCACGTCCGGGCAGCTCGGGGAGTTCGGGTTCGGGCCAGATCCGCATATCAGCCCGCCGCCCACATCGCATCGAGCAGCACCTCGGCAACCTCCGGTCGGCACATCAACAGATCGGGCAGGTAGGGGCTCGGCTGGTTGTAGCGCAGTGGGGTGCCGTCGATGCGGGTGGCGTGCAGGCCCGCGGCCTGCAGCACCCCGGCAGGTGCGGCGGAGTCCCACTCCCACTGACCGCCCGCGTGGATGTAGGCGTCGGCGTCACCGCGGACGACGGCCATCGCCTTGGCGCCGGCCGATCCGATGGCCACGAACTCGATGTCGAGCCGATCGCGCAGCCGCCACAGCACCCGGGGCGGACGGTTGGAACTGGCGGTGATCCGGATCGGCCCGGGCCGCGGCGCGGGCGGAGCGGTCACGGTGTCGCTGCGGTGCACTTCACCGAGGGCGGGCAGGGCGACCGCGGCGTCGGTGATTGCGCCCTCGCCGTTGGCGGCGCTGCGCTGCCACAACGCCACGTGCACGGCCCAGTCCTCGCGGTGGGGCAGCGAGAACTCCCGGGTTCCGTCCAGCGGGTCGATGATCCAAACCCGGTCGGCGTGCAGTCGGCGCAGGTCGTCGTGGGCCTCCTCGGACAGGACCGCGTCCCCCGGCCGTTCCGCGCGAAGTCTCTTCAGCAGCAGCGCATTGGCATGGACGTCCCCGGCGTCGCCGAGCGCCGGCGGAAAGTCGTGGCCGACCTGTTCGCGGATCGCCAGCAGCAGCCGACCGGCCTCCTCGGCCAGATCGGCGGCCAGTTCCGCGTCGGTACGGCTCACCCGGCCAGTATCGCTGACCGGGGGTGGCGGTATCCGACCGGCCGACCGCTCAAGCCTGCAGTTCCGTCGGCACTCTGCCGGGAATCGGCGGAAAGGATGCGCTCAGCTGTTGTTCCCGTCGTTGCCGCGCGTTCCCGGGCTTCCGCTCGCGCCGCCGGGGGTTCCTCCGGCTCCGGCGCTGCCACCCGGGCCGCCGTCGCCACCGGTACCGTCGCTGGGACCGGCATCACCGCCGGTACCGCCCTTTCCACCGTTGCCGCCGTTGCCACCGACCGCGCCGACCGTGCCCGCACCGGCATCGCCGCCGCGGCCGCCGTCCCCACCGGTACCGCCGTCGCCGCCGGTGCCGCCGTCGCCGAAGGTTCCTTCGTCCCCGCCCCACCCGCCGTCGCCACCACGGCCACCGTTCCCGGCGGTGCCGCCGTTGCCACCACCGGTGCCGTTGGCGCCGCCAGTACCTCCCGCGCCGCCGTCACCGCCCTCGCCACCGGTTCCGCCGGCCCAGCCGGAGCCGAGGTCGCCGCCGCTGCCGTTGGCGCCGGCCCCGCCGACGCCGCCGGCACCACCAGAGCCGCCGTTCCCGGCCAGACCGTTGCCGCCCAGGCCGGTGCCCGCATCGCCGCCGACCCCGCCGGCACCGCCTTCGGCGCCGTTGCCGCCGGGGCCGCCGCTGAAGTCACCGGAGTAGCCATAGGCACCCTGGCCACCGCCACCGCCGTTGCCGGCATTGCCGCCGTTACCGCCGGGACCGTTGCCGGTGGCCGCGCCGCCGCTGCCGCCGTTACCACCGGTTCCACCGGCACCGGCGGCTCCGTTCACGATCCGCCCGAACGGCCCGAATCCACCGGTGCCGCCGCTGCCTCCGATCCCGCCCTCGCCGCCGCTGCCACCGTTGCCGCCCTGACCGGTGCCGCTGGCGGTTCCGCCGTTGCCACCGCTGCCGCCGGCGCCGCCGCTGCTGCCATCGCCGCCGACGTAGCCGTTGTCGGCGCCGTCCCCGCCGCTGCCGCCCCACATACCGGTTCCGCCGGTACCGCCGGCGCCGCCGTTGCCGCCGTCGGCGTTGACACCGGCGCCGCCGGTGCCGCCCGCACCTCCGTATCCAGCCGCGCCGGCCGTGCCGCCCTCGTGGCCGCCGCCACCGGCTGCGCCGGCCCGACCGCCGCTGCCGCCGATCCCGCCATGGCCGCCTGCGCCGCCTCCGGCGCCCGCGTTACCACCTGTTCCGCCGGCGCCACCGTTACCGGCGTCGCCGCCGGTGCCGCCGGGGCCGAACTCCCCGCCCGCACCGGCCCAGCCACCCCAGCCGCCCTGACCGCCATTGCCGGCGGATCCGCCGCTGCCACCGGCGGTGCCGCCATTGCCTCCCGCACCGCCCAGTCCACCGGCGCCGCCAGTACCGCCTTGGCCTCCGCGGCCGGTTCCTTCGTTGTCCCCACCGGTGCCGCCGTTACCGCCGTCGCCTGCGTTGCCGCCGTTTCCGCCGTTACCGCCGCCCACTCCGGTGTTGCCGCCGTTTCCGCCGGCACCGCCGTTGCCGCCGCTGCCACCCCAGCCGCCGGTGCCGCCGTCACCGACCGTCATCGTCCCCTTGCCGGCATGCGCTCCGTTGCCGCCGTTGCCGCCGGACCCGCCGTTGCCGGCTTCGGCGCCGACGCCGTTGCCGCCGTCGCCGCCGTCGCCGCCTGTTCCACCGTTGGCGCCGAAGCCGGCTACGGGTCCGCCCGGGCCACCCGTTCCGCCGGTTCCGCCGTTGCCGGCGGCTCCGCCGTTGCCACCGCGGCCCCCGCCGGCTCCTGCGTTACCACCGGTCCCGCCGCTGCCACCGGCTCCACCGCTGCCACCGGTGGAGCTGTTGGTGCCGGTGCCGCCGCTGCCGCCAGTACCGCCGGTGCCTCCGTCGCCGCCGTTTCCACCGGCGGTGCCACCGTTTCCGCCACGGGCGCCCGCACCGCCGTTGCCCGCCGCACCGCCGTCGGAGGGGCCTCCTCCAGGGGAGAGGTCGCCCTTGATGCCGCCCTTGCCACCGTTGCCTCCGTTCGCGCCGGCACCGCCGTTACCGCCGTTGCCCCCGCCGTTGCCCCCGCCGCCGCCCACTCCGGCGGCACCGCTGTCGGCGCCATCACCACCGGAGCCGCCGCTGCCGACATCGGTTCCGTCGCCGCCGTCGCCGCCGTTGCCGCCTGCTCCGGCGTTGCCGCCGTTACCGCCGTTGCCGCCCCCGCCGACTCCGTTGTCGCCGCCATCACCACCGGAGCCGCCGTTGCCTCCCCTGCTGCCGTGGGAGCCGTCCCAGCCGTCGATGGCGCCCTTGCCCCCGTCACCGCCCGCAGCTCCGGTTCCCCCGGTTCCACCGTTTCCGCCGTTGCCGGCTGGTGCACCGACGGCATCGCCGCCGCGGCCGCCGGTACCACCGTCGCCGGCCGCACCGGCCCGGCCGCCTTCATGACCACCGTTTCCGGCACCGCCACCCGAGCCGCCGTTGCCGGCGTTGCCGCCGGTGCCGCCCGCACCGCCGCCAGCCCCGGCGTTGCCACCGGTACCACCGGCGCCGCCATGTCCGGCATCGCCGCCGGTCCCGCCAGGACCAGACACGCCCCCGTTGCCAGCCGCCCCACCGTTGCCGCCGTTCCCGCCGTTACCGGCGTTCCCGCCGTTGCCGCCGGCGGCTCCGCCCGTGCCGCCCCGACCTCCGACACCGCCGTCGCCCGCATCTCCGCCGGTGCCGCCGGCACCGGTGAGACTGCCGTTTCCGCCGTTGCCGCCGTTGCCGCCGCGTCCCGCATCGCCACCGGAACCACCGTTGCCGCCGCCGACGCCGGTGTTGCCACCGTGGCCGCCCGCCCCGCCGTTGCCGCCCGCGGAGCCGGCGCCGGCTTTGTATCCGGCCAGTACGCCGGACCCGGCATTGCCGGCGTCACCGCCGGTTCCGCCGGCACCGCCCTTACCGCCATTGCCCGCTGTGGCTCCGACACCGCCGCCGCCGTCACCCCCTGACCCACCGGCCCCGGCCGCCCCCGCATCGCCGCCGGTGTGTCCACCGTTGCCGCCGGTGCCGGCGCTGCCGCCGGTCCCGCCATTGCCACCGTTGCCGCCCGCACCGCCGCCAGCCCCGGCCGTACCGCCGGTTCCGCCGGAGCCACCGTTGCCAGCCGCTCCGCCGTCTCCGCCGTACTCGCCATCGCCGCCGGTACCACCGTTGCCACCGGCACCACCGGCCGCGCCGGCTCCACCTGAGCCACCGTTGCCGCCGCCGTTGCCGCCGTTGCCGCCCGCGCCACCGTGTCCGCTGTTACCACCGGCGCCGCCCTTACCGCCAGAGGTGCTCGTGGAACTGAAGCCGAAGGCGGAGCCGCCACCGCCGGCCGCCCCGCCGGCACCGGCGCTGCCCCCGGCGCCACCGTTGCCACCACCGACGCCGCCGTTACCGCCGTTACCGCCGTTACCGCCGTTACCGCCGGTTGCGCCGTTGCCTCCGGATCCGCCGAAGCCATTGTCGTTATACCCGCCAGTACCGCCGATGCCGCCGGCGCCGCCCGAACCGCCGGCGCCGCCATCGCCGCTGTTGCCGGCAGTGCCGTCACTGCCCGATGAGCCGCCATTCACCGTGCTGCCGGCCAAACCGCCCAGGCCCGCGTCG
>Ga0208823_1002301_pt1 | contig 14426 bp, 22 predicted proteins | sample AD_UKC075_MetaG_FD_184440 | JGI IMG/M metagenome (GOLD analysis project Ga0208823, IMG submission 184440) | Active sludge microbial communities of municipal wastewater-treating anaerobic digesters from USA - AD_UKC075_MetaG (SPAdes) (version 2) | ecosystem: Engineered > Bioreactor > Anaerobic >... | reverse complement strand
CAGCAATGTTGAGAAACTTGGGCAAAATGTCATCTGTCGGTGTTACTAGAGAATTGTCTGAGACTACTAAGAAAATAGTCGATACACTTACTAATACTACTATAATTCAGAGAGCTAGAGTGCATCCAATTAACATATTAGCAGCTAAAGTAGTATACAGTCAAGGTGCTGGATATCGTGGATCAAATACTTGGTCAGTTAATCAACAAATTTGCGATGCACTAGAAACAGCATTTTACGAATCATTTAAATATCTTGAACCTACTGGTAAAAGATATATGATAGCTATTGATGTTTCTAGCTCAATGGTATATGAAAATGTTCCTGGATTAGATTTTCTGACCGCTGATGTGGTCTCAGCTGCTATGGCTATGGCTTATATTAAAAAAGAGGATTATGTTACAACTGTTGCCTTTTCAGATGAATTAATACCTGTGCACTTATCAAAATATATGTCTATCGATTCTGTTATCTATGAACTACAAGCAATTAAATTTGGAGCTACAGATTGTGCATTACCTATGCTTTATGCTGCTGATAATAATATACCAATAGACGTCTTTATTATATGGACAGACAATGAAACTTGGTATGGTGATGTCGATCCTCATATAGCTCTTAAAAGGTACAGAGATAAGATGGGTATTAATGCTAAGCTAGTCACATGTGGTGTAACAGCAACTAATTTCACGATCGCTGATCCTGATGATCCTGGGATGCTAGACATTGTTGGATTTGATTCAGCTGTACCAATGTTAATTGATGAGTTTTCTCAAGAAACATTCTGATATGAATAATTATTTTTATATAGAACCAGCAACTAATGTATATACACAACTCACTTACGATAAAAACAGAGAGGAGGAGTATTGCGAAGTGAATTATCTTAATAAAAGGGCATCAAGCATTAGATTAATTGATTTTTATAGAAAATACAATGACGTAAAGAATAAATTGAAAGAATTAGATAAAGCACTTGAAGAATATAAAGCTGAAGTATTAGATAATATAGAATCGGAAGATGATAAAATATTCATTAAACAAGTACACTATAAAACAGCGTTTAAAAACTTAGTTGAAGCTCATGAAGAATTAGTTAATGTCGAAGTTTGTAACTATAATCAGCATAATAGTCAATTGTTTGATGAATATGCCTAGCTTGAGGTGGATAGGTTGAAGATTTTAGGTTATGAGATCAGTGTATATTGGGATAATGATTGGGAACAATTAAAAGCAATTTGGAGTAAAAAAATACAATATAACTGGTATAGTTTTACTTTTATACGTTTATGTTGGTTTTTTAATTCTGGTAAGAATAGAGAATTAGATAAGAACATTGGGACTAGATTCAAACATTGTAAATTTCCTAGGACTAGCTTTGAACTTAATTTAGGTTTATTAGGTTTTAGCTTAAACTTAGCAATATCGAAGTATTAATAAGAGGTTGAAGATAATGAAGATATGTAAATATAATTCACCGTTCAAATCTATTGTTATAACCTCTAATGATGGTAGTAGATTTGTTACTCTCAGCTTTTTTAATCCCTTTTCATTAAACTGTTGTTTATTAGATGTCTTTTTTATGGTCGATAAAATAATTCCTGGTATTGAATTAGGTTTATCATTTATCTTTTTCTCAGCTTTTTATAGAAAAAATAAACCTGAAACAACTAAATTTTTTAATGAATTAGAAGAAAAAATTAAAAATAAAACTCTTAAGACATATCCGTTAGATGAAGTGCTAGATAAATTAGAGAGATAAAGAGTAGTTAAAGGAAGGAGATTAAGAAATGAAGTGTGAACATTGTGGTGGTGAGCTAATACCAATCGATATAGACATTGATGGTTATTATATTAAAGCGTGGATCTGTAACTGCAATTCTGACTATGATACACTGAATTTAACTGACGATAGAGTTATAGAGTGGGCAAAACAACGCGATGAACTTGGCTTTGATGAGCGAGAGATATGGAGTTTACAAACACGTATAAGCAATTATATATTGCCCAGATTAAAACTCTATAGAGATATATCTGTTGGTAGACCAGGTAATGTTTCTACGATCGAAGAATGGCATGATATTTTAGATAAAATGATAAAAGCATTTGAAATTTCGTCGTTAATTTTCGAACACAGATCTGATCCATATTATAACATTAATACCGAAGAGGGTTACCGCGAGTACATGAAAGGTATGGAATTATTTAAGGAGTACTTTCTAGATTTGTGGTATTAGTTTAATGAATACAGAAGGGCGGTGCTACCATGATTTATATAATATTCGATTTAGAAGCTACTTGTGATGCTAAGCAGAATTTCGTCAGCGAAACTATCGAAATAGGTGCTGTAAAGTTTGATAATAATCATAAAATTAGTGAATTTCAAAGCTTTGTACGACCGATTGAGACACCTATAACAAATTTTTGTACTGCTTTAACTGGTATTAATAAGAGTACTGTAATATTTGCCCCATTATTTCCAGAAGCTTATAAAAATTTTAAAAATTGGGCATATATAGAAAATGATCAACCATTATTTTGTTCTTGGGGATTTTATGATAAAAAACAATTAATTTGTGATTGTCTTAGACATAATATATCATACAAAGAAATTTTAAATCATGTTAGCTTAAAACATGAATTGCCAAAAATACATGATAAAAATAGATTACCTGATAAAGGCATTGGAATGAAAAAAGCCTTAAATTTACTTAATATACCATTAGAAGGAAAACATCATAGAGCAATTGATGATGCTAGAAATATTAGTAAGATATTCTTATATTATTTCGATAAATGGAGTTTTATAAATTTATGAAAAATTATAATTTAAGGAGGTGTATTTAATAATGTCTGATGATGATAAGAAAATTGTTTTGAGCAAAAAGCAAGCAATTTTCATTGTAGCGCTTGTAGTGATTATGGGCATAGTTTTGTTAATGTCTTAAATTTAAAAAATAGCGAGGTTAATTTTTGACCTCGCTTTATTTTCTTTAGTAATTAGATAGGGTGATAATAATTTATAAAGGGAGGAACAAATTGTGTATACATTTATTCCCTGTACATGTGGATCTCCAGATTGTGCGATTATAATAGTTAAGAATGAAAGGAGTAAAATTTTAGATAATACTGAAGCAAATCATTATGTCATATATCCTTTATATTATGAAGATTATACTCCATATAATGCTGATAAATGGTATAGAATAGGTTTGCCATTTCGTTTAATAAAGAGATTTTTTAAATATTTACGTAAACTTATTACTAATAATTTATATATAAATTATGACATTGCTTTAAATAAAGAAGATATAGATGAATTGCTTAAATTTGATCATAGTATTGAGTACGATCCGGCTGAAGATTTACGTCACGGGTTATGTTTTATAACTAGTAAAGTTAAAGTTGATATAGCTGAAATACCATTTTTTGTACTTCTTAATTTTTTATTTAATGGTTATATCGCTGGATACTTTGCTAAATATATCGACAGAAAAGGAGTATATCGACCAGAATATAGTTACTTAAGATTTAGTATATTCCAAAAATAAATTTTATAATTTGTAGGGGTTGTATTATGTACAATAATTTAAAAATAATGGTTAATAATTTAGTATTATATATTAAAAAAATTATTAAAATTATAAAACGCCCAGTTGATCAAGTAAAAAATAAGAATAGATGTAGGAATATAGAGAAGATCGAACTCGAGCTTCTACAATATCGAAAATATATGAATGAATCCGAGAATTGCGATGAAAAAATTCGAGAAGAAAAAGAAATAGCAGAATGGTTAGGGCAAGAATCATTCACTATTAAGCCATTAACTCCTGAAGAAGAACGACGATTAGAATATCTTTTGACTATATATAATAACAATAAATAAATTGGCTATTTACATTTGGGGATGGGGGTGATATAATTATTATAGATACAAAAGTTGATAATTTTTAGAGGGGAAAAAGAAAATGGCTTGGACGAAGGTAGAATGCAGTGAATGTGGAAAAGAATTTGATACGCAATTGTTTGGAAAGATGAAGTATAGGGATTGGAAAGTTGAACACGGATATTGGCTTTGTGATGGGTGCAAAGCCAAAAAAAGAGATGAAATGATAATGAAAGCTGTGAAAGAAAGTCAAGAAATGAAACTTCCTGAATTAACAGGAAGTGAAAAACAAATCAAATGGGCATTGCAGATAAGAATGCAGGCTATAAAAGAAATGGAAAAACAAATAAAAGCTCAGAAAGCCCTTGAGAGATTAAATCCTGAAGGCAATCCAGAACGAGAAGAATTTTTAATGAAGCTTGGTTTCGAAGATATACTTAAAAATGAAACTAAAGCCTCATGGTGGATAGAAAACAGATATATGAATTTTGGAGTTATGGCGATTCAAAGGGGTAAGCAAGTAGTTAATAAGCTTGCTCAAGAACAAAATAAAAATCACAATTAAAATAGAGCAAAGAAATTTAAATATTTTATAAAAAAATTTATAAAAGCAATAAAAAATTATAATTTATATTATATCTATGTTGAATAAAAAGTATTATATAATGTTTAATTAAATGGAGGGTTTAATAAGAATGCAAAATTTGACAAAAGATAAAAATCTAAAATTTGTTGCTGTATGTACTGAATGTTGGGGTACTTTAACAGGTAGTGTTAGTTTGACCAGAGATGGTATATATTTGATTAAAGTTAATCCACATAATTGTCAAGACACAATTAATACATCTAGGATAAATGAATAATATTATATAACGTTAAGGGGTGGTTGTTTTGAAATTAGCAGTACTGAAAATAGGAGGAAGAATAGCTGCTAATAATCGATCAACAACTGGTGGGGTTAATGAAGTAATTGAAATATGTAAACGGCTTGTTAAATACGGTGTTAATGTTACATTTTTTACTAAAGTTTTAGAATCTGATGATAAAATATCAGAAATTGATACTATAGATTTAAATAAAGAATCTTTTAAAATTATAAATAAAAAGAATTATGATTTATTGTTAGTGTTCAATGGTAATGCTAATTTCTTTGGTGGAGCAGAAGATGAACTTTCTATTTTAAATTATATGGTAATTAACAATTATGATGGTAAAGTTTTATATTGTTTAACAGATTTAAATCTTATTTTAAAACAGATAGATAAAGTAGTTGTTAATAAAGATTGGGGTAACAAGTATAATGTTGAAGATTTAAAAATAGTAAGAGACGATATATATTTAGTATCACAAGCCACTGTTAATAATGAAATCCATAAGAAGTTTATTAAAAATGGTATAAATTTGAAAAAGGATCATATATATCATTTTCCTTGGGAAATGTTTCCGGCGTTTAGCCTAGATAATTATAATAAAATATTTCGACCAGTAGACTTGATTTATGGTGGTACATTTAGAAGTGGTAAAAGGGAAAAAGATTTAATTAAATATTATTTTGGATATCCAGAAGATATAAAAGTAGAATTATTCGGTAATATACAATTAAATCAATTTAAAAATAAAGACATTACAAACTTACGCCCACCTGTATTTTCAAAAAAATTGCCTTATAAAGAATATATTGAAAAGACTTCTACCGGTCTGTCTAGTGTTATAATCGCTGATCCGTTATATAAGATGAGTGGCATGCGTACTACTCGTTTTTTTGAGTGCATACGAGCTGGAAATATCGTGTTTATCGATAAGGAATATTATTTTAATACAGAATTCTTTTTTGACGATAATGAGCTATTAAAAGATATGTGTGTAGTAGACAGTAGAGATGAAGTTATCGATAAAATAAGATATTTTAAAAACAATACTAAAGCTAGAAATACATTTATCGATATACAACGATCAGCTATCGATTTTATAACTGAAGATTATTATTATAAAAAACTATTGAATATTTTAGAGGAAATACGCGATGGATGATTATAAAATTGATATTAATGAAGCTTATATTTTAAATACTTTTAATCAAAAAGATATTAAAGATTGGGATCTTATCAGCAAAAATGTCGGTAAATATTTTATAAACGATAATCCACCTTTAAAATATAAGCGATATCCAGGTTTTGTATTTGATAATGAAATTAAAGCTGCCGCATATTATAAATATATATTTAACAATTATATTGATATGGAAACTCCACCACGAGGAAATTTAACATCATCATTGAAATATGTATTTATTGGTTATAAACCTGGTACTAAAGACAGTGAATTAAGTAAATGTGAATCAGCATGGTTATTCGGTCCGACAGCGAATATTCTAGACAATCTTTTAACATGTTTTAAAATATATCCTTATTTCACGAATTTGGCGCATGAGAGATATGCCGATACCTTTGACTTAAAGAACATAATGAATGAAATTGCATTTATTAAATATGTAATCAATAACAATATTGTATGTGTTTTCTTAGGAAAATTTAGAGAATATGAAGAAGTTATTAAATACACTGAAAATAATTTAGGTGTTAAATGTATACGAATATGGCATCCTGCTTATATCTATCGAAATGGTAATTCTAAAGAATTATTTGAAAAATGGATTAATAAATTTAAAAAGGAGATTGAAGGAAAATGATTATTATAGTTGAAGGAATGGACAGATGTGGAAAGGATTCTTTAATTAAATATTTAAAAAAATATTTATATGACCGTGATTATATAAAATCGGTTCAAGTCCTTCACTACAGTAATCTACCTATTCAAGATAAATATAGAGTAATAGAAGCTTCTTATGTTTTATATACTGATATGTTTGAGATAGCTAAATTTTCTCTAGATAAATTTCATTTAATAATGAATCGAGCTCATTTGGGTGAGTGGGTATACGGTTATATATACAGAAATTATAAAGCGACATTTATTTATGATATTGAACTTAATTACATTGATTTAATGGACAAGATATATTTAATAACATTAGTAGATTCTAGTTTAAAATGCCTTGAGAGAGAAGATGGTAATTCACTGTCTGAAGCTGACAGAAATAAAGGTAAAATTGAGTGTGAACGATTTATTGAAGCAACGGAATTATCATATATAAAGAATAAAATTTGTATCGATATAAAAGATAAAACACCTCAAGATGTACAAGAGGAGGTGTTTAAATTTATTGAAAATAAAAAGTAGAAATAATAAATCGAAATTTGTTGAATTAATTAATAAAAATATAGATAAAGTACGTGAATTCATATTTGCCAATATACCACCTGAAAACATAAGACATACTTCTTATATATATAAAGATAAAATTACAATTAAATGTCCGTATTGTGGAGATACTAGAAATAAATATAAATTGGTTATCAACTTAGATTGGTGTAATTTTAAATGCTTTCGTTGCAGCGAATCTGGTTCAATTGTAAAACTATTTAAAGATTTAGATATATATCAACAATTTTCTGAATTAATATCTGGATTTTATAATTTATCAAATTTTGATATCAGTACGTTATTCAGATCAGCCGCTGCTACCTCGCATAGAGAGCTAATCGATGATAATACATCTAAAGAAATTAATATATTTATTAAAAATAATGGATTAGTAAGCATTAATAAAATATCCACCGCTAAAGAATACGCTCTTAAAAGAGCTTTTTTTAATCAAGATGAAATAGAATCTTACTTAGCTGATGATAAATATATATATGTTCCAATAGTAATATTTGATAAAATTGCCGCGTACATGGCTAGAAGATACGTTGAAATAGATACTATTCCTAAATATATTATACACACTTTTAATAAAGATGTACCATTGATCGGGTTTCTGGATGAAGTCATAAATAACATGTCATCGAACGATTTATATATAACCGAAGGATATTATGATTCTTACGCTATCAATTATGCTATGACTAATTATGTATCTATTTGTACTTTTGGTAAAAATAAAGTAAAGAATATTAAAAGAATTGTAAAATATTTTCCTGAAAATACTAATATTTATATAACATTAGATAGTATTGTTAAAGACCCAGCTATCATTAATGATACTTATAAAATGGGAGATGAACTGAATAAGTATTTCACCAATATGTATGTTGTTAACTTAGATGAAGGAGATCCAGCAGAAATACTTGAAAAAAATGGTCCACTATATTTAAAGAAATCTTTAAAAGAAAACATAATACCATATGTTAAATATAAAATTTTGTTCGCTTTAAAAAATAAAAGAACTAGAGAAAGGAAGATGAGAGTACGTGTATAAATTTATTCTGATTAGTGGCAAAGCCGGCGCAGGCAAAGATACTGTTGCAAGAATTTTAAATAGAAAATATGGTTTTAAAGATTATCGTTATGCCGATAATTTGAAAAAAGTATTATTATTTGCTGGTTGGGATGGTAAAAAAGACTTAAGAGGCAGGAAATTACTACAACATGTTGGAAGGGCTTTTCGTAAATGGGATCAAAACTTTTGGGTTGATAAATTAATGAAAGATATTGTCGATGATATAGATAAAGGTTATAACAAGTTCTGTATTGCTGATGTCAGACATAAAAATGAGCTTTATTACTTTAAAGACTATATGAAGAAAATAGTGCCTGATTCAAAATTTGTATACATCCGAGTAATCAGTTCAACAAATTTATTTGAAACAAGAGAGATGGACGAAGAGACGTTGGCTGACTCCAGTGAAACTGATTTAGATAATATTACACCAGATTATACTATATATAATACAGTTAAAGGTAATTATGATTTTCTAGAATCACAGCTAGAGTCCCTGGTCAAAAGCGAATTTGGTGATGAGGAATGAATCGACGTAGTTATTATTCCTCCAATTAATATTAATACTATAATTTGCTAGTTTAAATATTTTATAAAACACATAAGCTGTCTTTTTCTTCGCTGGAGTTAATGATTTCTTATATATGTGTTTAGAATACCACTCTCGATATTCATCGTGTTCTATTTGATTTATTAAGTATTCATAATTAAGTGTTTTATTTTTTAATGCCGTTTTTTCTTCTTTAGTAAGATATTTATTAACTAAAAAATTTTGCCACTTATTTGGGTCAATAATATAGTACTTATTAAAACATACTCTTACTAATCCCTCAAGTAGACCAAAGCCTCTACCAGTTCTGAATATAGCAACAGCACCTTGGCCGCCGGCTGATGCTTTTTGCCCATATCTGTTGATAATTGGTCGTTGATATTCTAGAACTGCTTTGGCGTGTTTATATTTTTTGAACAATAATACTATAGCATTAACATCATACCATTGCTTATATGCACTATTATCATCGAGTATCTCCATTGGCATTGCAACAGTTTCTAAATATAAACCATCTGAATCTAAAATCGTAATAGCACCATTGATCCCCGGATCAATTCCTAGATACAAATCGATTATCTCCCCTTTAAAATAAATAACTAATTTAAATCATATTATAATATAAATTAACTTTAAAAGAACAAAGCGTTTATAATATACCAAATAGGTGGTGGTTATATTGCTTAAGAATATTACATGTGGTGTACTATATTGGTATAAAGATAAATTCTTAATTTGTCATGCGACGATGACTCCGTGGTGGAGCATCCCTAAAGGATTAAGAAACAATGATGAGAGTTTAATTGAAGCTGCTGTTCGAGAATTGAAAGAAGAGACTGGTATTGTACTTCGAATTAATGATTTGAGCTTTGTAGGAGTATTTCCTTACAGAAATAGTAAAAATTTAGCTTTGTTTGAATATAGAGCGAATAAACCATTAGATATGAAACTATTGTCATGTACATCGTTTTTCAAACACGAACCAACTGGTAGATATCTGCCTGAAGTTGATGATTATAAAATGGTTACCATAAATGAAGCAAAACAGAAGTTAAATAAGAGCCTATACAGAGTTATAAGAAAATTTACGGAGGTTCGACAGAATTGATTAATTCAAAAAATATTTCTTATAATGAAAAAGATAATATCGTTGGTGTTAACTTAAATAGAATAGGTAAGACAAAAGATATACCTGAAATATTATTTAAATTTAGTTCATTTAATCGCCCTGATAATTTAGATAAAAAAGCTTTGAATATAGTTGTCGATAATTCCTTCGATTTTTATGAAGATGATAATATTATTTTTATCGATCATCATATTTCAGAAGAATTAAATAATTGTAGCTATAAAAGTAATAGTAGTATGATGGTTAAGAATTATGATACTATCTATAAATATTTAACTACTATATTTGATAATTATAACTACGATAAAATAGTAATTTATATGCATAATGACATCGATGGCTTGTGTTCGGGTATTATATGTGTAAAGATATTAAAAGATGTTTTACATAATAAATATGATGAAAATTATAAAGATAATCTGAAACTGTTAGAGATAATCGGTAATTATGGAGATATAGACATTGAGGCAAAGACTATGCTAGCTAGTTATTTTGAATCTGTAGAAGATATAGATATATTTGATAAGAAAATACGACAATATTGTAAGTCGTTAAGCCGATTCTTCAAAGCTACTAGAGCCGTCTATTATGACTTAGAAAATATTGATGATGACAATTATGCACTACAAACACCAGAGGTATATGAAAGCTTAGACAATATATTAACTGAAGTTAACTTGTCGAACAAAGCAATTAAATATGGTGTACTTGATAAAATATACATTGAATTATATAAATTTTGGGAATTTCAGGAAATTAATCTTAAAACAACATTGTTATTTTTCAATACTTTAGGGCAAAACAGAATACTAAATTTAATAGTAAACATATACAACAAGGAAATCGAACGTTTAGTAAATAATTATTTAAATCCAGATACACCGTCATTTGAGATGTCCATTAAATTTATTAAAGACAGGACAAATACCGTGTTTAAACTATTAATCATTGATACACCATTTGATTGTGGTAGATCAGTATTATGGAAATATAGATCTAGTTTAAAATATTTTATTAATATTAATAAAGAAAATAAGTGGAAATTTAATATTGCAGACTGGAATAGTAGTAAAAATCTTCTTGACATGTCTAAAAATATTGTTTGTTACAATAAAATGTTGAGAAAGTTATCTTTTGATAGTGATAATTCTGCCGCGTACGATATAGCAGCTGAAATATTTAATGGAGGAGGACATCCTGACCTAGAAGAAGGTAGAAGCCTTGGTTCTGTAGTAATCGACGATGAACAATTATTCCTCAATTCATTCATTGTTCTCGACATTTTTTAGGAGGCGATTAAAATGAGTGATTTCTCACTGAATACGAATTTTAACTTTGATGATAAAGTATTGGCAGTGTTTGCAGAGAATGCATATTTAGATGTTGCTAATTTAATATATACTAACATGAGTTATAATTCGGAATTAGATGATTTATTATTTTTAAATAGTTATATTACGCAAACATTTACTAAGTACTATGCTGTTCTAGAGTATCTAGGTGCCTTTAACGATAAAGTTGAAATACAGCGATTCGTTGATATATCAGCTTCAATAACTTCGGCTACAGTTGAATGCTTCTATAAGACAAATTTGTCTGAAGCGCTTCGATTTTTTATAAATCAATTTCTTAAGGTAGTGTATGATGATACTGAATTTATTGTTATTAATATTCAACTTAACGCTTCTAATACACGACAACATATATATAAAATAATCGTTGAACCCGTAGTACTTAATGGAGAGAATGTTTGTGATCCTCTTAATATCGATCAACTGTGTGAATTAATAATAACACTTTTATCATATGCAGAGTCTTCTAGTCGATGTGTATCAGTGGGAATACTTAAATCTGATTTATGGATTAAAAATAATGATGGTTTTCCTGAAATAGCTGATGACAGTATGTTTCCTGGATTATTTGAAAATTATCCGGCTCTTTATAAAATTTTATTTAAGAGTCGGTATAATGTACTTAAAGATTCGGGTATTGATTCTATTGATTTGAGTGAAAAGATTGAGTTAGATGAAGAAGCTGAGTCAATGTATAATAATATAATTGAAACTTCTAAAAATCAAGAGTATTCGAACAATGCTGACATTGAAACAGAATTAAGTGAATATTCTAAAATTATAGCTAATTTATACTATAAAAATATTAATAAAAATAAACCATATGTTACTACGATTAAATTTGAAGATATGAACCATGAATATTCAATTGAAGTTCCTGTATATATAGAAATGCTTATTGCTCTAGAAGAAAATAAATTCAATACATGGACAATACCAAAATTGGTTAAACACTACTATGATGACTTTATTGGAGAAGATGGATACTTAGTTGAACCATTAACTGATGAGGAGAAAAATAAGTTAATCGATTTATTAGACTTATTAAAAGATACTAATGATATTGATATAGATGATAATATAAATAACGATATAAAAGATAATAATAAAAATGAAAAAATATCGAATAAAAATCTTACTGATAAAATTGTAGATAACAATAAAGTTAAATTAGAATCTGTTGACCTTGACAATTTGAAAGTATCTGAATTTAATCCAAGTGAGAAGTTAATTGATGGTTATCAAGTATTTGTTCCTGATTACCATAGTATCAATGAGATAAAATTGGTATATGATTTAAAAGATTATATTGAATCTACATTAGGTATATATATTAATAGTAATGGTAAAGTAAATGCACCGCTAATTCGGAAAATCATGAAAAGTTATAATGGTGGTAATATAGAAATTATTGATATTAAAGATAACAAAAATCGTTGTGTAGCAGAGTTAAAAGATTCAAATGATAATACATTTAGGCTTACTATCTCTAAAAAAGATGGTAAAATAGAGCGTATTGAGAATAAAGTTAAATAAAAAATAATGCTAGACAGGAGAGATTAATGGATGGGAGTTTTTTCATTTGCTGTTAAAGAAAATAATGTTGGTTTAAATAAGAGAAAACCGCCTAAAAACGATAATATTTTTAAATATATCTGGGATATATATGATATTATAAGAGAAGGTAGTCTAGACTATAAAGAAAAATTAAATAATGTTCTTAAAAACGTTGATCAAAGTAGTTACGGTTTTATAGTTTGGGTTTTGAATCATAATTTGATATATAATAAATTTACTAGAGATCATCTAGAGTTATTTACTTTAGTATCAAACACATTTCTATCTAATGAAGAATATATTTATTTTTATGTAGATTATATGATTAAAAGTGATATTGAATTTCCTAAATTTATGCCATGGTATAAAGTTAGTATTGAGCAAGAAGATAAAAGATATAAAGAAATAGTAAAGGAGGAGTTTAATTTAAATGATGATGAGTTAGATGATGTATTGGAGTATTTAAGGAATCGGGATATTTCTATACGAGAACTATGTTTAAATCTTTTAATATAATAGGAGGAATGTGTATATGGATAATATATTAACTTCAGAGGCATTGGAACAAAAAATTAAAGATATAAGCAATCGATTTGATCATATTAATGAAATAATTAAAGAAAAAAGTATTACTATTGATAATATAAGAAAGGAAATAATTGAACTACAAGACGAGCAAAAAAGGTTGCAAGGAGAATATAGGTTTATAATTAATTTAGCTAAAGAATACGGGCTCTTATCCGATGAAAATGAAGATACAGTTAAAGCCGAGAAATTAACTGAAATAAATTAACATTAAAAAATTAAAGGAGGATGAAATGAGCAGAAAAGTAGAAAAATCACCTCAAGTATCTTGGTTTAAAAAATATCGGTTAAAGTTAATTATTTATATAACAATAATTATAATTGTTATTTTTACATTCTTTTTAGGTGTTTTTGTTGAATTTTCTAACAATATTGTGCAAAAAAATACATTAATCTATGATTTTTTTAAAACTATTAGTAATGTAGAAGAAATTTCTTATTATGAATTAGATACTACAGTTTTAAAATCAACCATTTATAATTTTATTAAACTACATTTTAATGAAGACGATCCTAATTATATAGAAAGAGTTACTAATGCATATATTGATTTATTTAATAGAGTTCCAAAAGGTGATAGACATTATATACTCTACTATATTGCTTTATGTAGTGTAGAATCACATTTTAAAATGTCAGCTCGAAGTAGTGCTGGAGCAATTGGTATAGCGCAAGTTATGTGGTCAGTTTGGGGAGATGTTATTCAAAAGAATTATGGAGTAAGTAGAGAATCTTTATACACATCAATCGAAGATAATATATATGTAGGATACATGATCTGGAGAAATTATCTTAGACAAAATGAATATAATATACATAAAGCTAATGCTGGTTATTTAGGTGTAGATAATAATAATTATAATAATAAAATCAATTTTAGGTTCGTCAACTTAATTAATTCCCTGCTTAAACACCAATTTAATTCTAAAATTAAAGTTAAGTTAGTAGATATAAAAAGTTAAAAATTAAATTAATAAAAGATTAAAGGCAGGGAATTGTTCCTGCCTTTTTATTGATATATTAAT
>Ga0208823_1002297_pt1 | contig 14431 bp, 11 predicted proteins | sample AD_UKC075_MetaG_FD_184440 | JGI IMG/M metagenome (GOLD analysis project Ga0208823, IMG submission 184440) | Active sludge microbial communities of municipal wastewater-treating anaerobic digesters from USA - AD_UKC075_MetaG (SPAdes) (version 2) | ecosystem: Engineered > Bioreactor > Anaerobic >... | reverse complement strand
CATCGAGTAGTTGCCGCCCGCGTCGCAGTGCCACAGGTAGACCGCGAAGCCGGCCAGCACGCTGCAGCTGCTGCCGGTGTCGACCAGCTGCAGCGTCACCGTCATCGGCACGCCGGCCGCCGTGCCGCTGGCACCGGCCACGCTGCTGCGGATGTCGCTGCGCACGATGCCCGACAGCAGCAGGGCATTGGCCACGCCGTTGCTGCTGCTGTTGGTGCCGTCGCCCGGGTACGGGCCGGCCGTCTCGGCGGGAATGGTGCTGCAGCTGCTGCCGGTGGTGGTCGTGGTGGTGGTGGTCGTCGTCGTGGTCGTGGTGGTCGTGCCCGTGCCGCTGCTGGCGGCGCCGGCATCGCTGCCGCCGCCACCGCAGGCGGCGAGCAGAGGCAGGCCGCCGGCCAGGCCCAGGCCGCCGAACAGGCGCAGCGCCTGGCGCCGCCGGGCCAGGGCGACCAGTTGCGGCAGGTCGGCGCGCAGGCCGTGCAGGTGGTGGTGGTCAGGCATGGTGAAACGTCGCTCCCTCGCGTGTGTCGCCGCGCCACGTCGGCGGCGCCCCGGATTGCAACGGCCCGCGGTTGCTGGCGTGTTGCCCGTGCGTTGCCGGCGCTGCGGCCAGCCAGGGATTCAGGCGCGGGCGAAACGTGCCGCGATCGCGTCCAGCAGGCCCATCAGGTCGGCCTGCAGGCGGGCGAAGCCGGCGTGCACCTGCAGCGTGGCCTCGTCCATGTAGAGCCGCTTGTTCACCTCCAGCTGCAGGCTGTGGAAGCCCGCGGCGGGGTTGGCGAAGGCGCGCACCAGCTCCACGCCCTTGAACGGGTCGTTGATCTTCACGTCGTAGCCCTGCGCCGCCAGATGGTCGCGCACGAAAGCGGTGAAGGCCGGCGCGCAGGTGGTGCCGTCGCGGTCGCCGAGCACCACATCGGCGCGCCGCTGGCCGGCACCGCCCTCGCCCGTCGCGCCGCTGACGGCGTTCATCGAATGGCAGTTGAGGTGAAAGACCTGGCCGTGCAGGGCATGCGCCGCATCCAGCAGCCCGCGCAGGGCCGCGTGGTACGGCGCGTGGAAGCGGGCGATGCGCTGGCGCAGTTCGTCCACGCCCAGCTTGCGGGCGTAGATCGGCCGGCCGTCGTCCAGCGTGCGCCATACCAGGGCCTTGCCGATGCGCGCCTTGCCGCTGGGCACCAGGGCATCGGGCCAGGGCGCGTCGAGCAGGTCCACGTCGATGTCGCCGGCATGGCGGTTGGGGTCGAGGTAGGTGCGCGGGAACTGCGCCGCCAGCAGCGGAATGCCACGTTCCGCGGCCGGCAGCCAAAGCGTGTCGATGAAGCAGTCCTCGCCCTCGCGCAGTGCGGATTCGGGCAGCGCCGAGCCGAAATCCGCCGGCATGGCCGTGCCCGAAATGCGGGGAATCCAGCACCAGCGGCAGGGCCGCCGTGGCCGGGCCGTGGATGCGCAGGATGTTGTCGTGGGTCATGGACGCCAGTATCGGCGCGGGGCCGCGCCATGCCCCCCCCGCAGCCACGCACCTGTTCGGGGCGACACTGATAAGGCACGGCCTTTGCAACCGATAGCATGTCGCACCCGGTTTGGGCCGCCCTGCCGCCCGCCTGACCCTTTTTCCCGACTCTTGGAGCCCCCCTCATGGACAAGCATGAACGCCACATCCGCCAGCTGATCGACGAGGTGCGTGACGGCCAGTTGCCGCGCCGCGGCTTCATCGCGCAGATGGTGGGCCTGGGCCTGACCGCGCCGATGGCCGGCATGCTGCTGATGCACGCCGGCGTGGCCAATGCGCAGGCCACCATCCCCTACAAGGGCACCAAGCGCGGTGGTGGCGGCACGCTCAAGCTGATCTACTGGCAGACCGCCGTGCACCTGAACCCGCACTTCGCCGGCGGCACCAAGGACCAGGACGCCAGCCGCATCTTCTACGAGCCGCTGGCCGGCTGGGACAGCGACGGCAACCTGGTGCCCGCGCTGGCGGCCGAGATCCCGAGCAAGGAGAACGGCGGTGTCGGCGCCGATGGCAAGACCGTCACCTGGAAGCTGAAGAAGGGCGTCACCTGGCACGACGGCAAGCCCTTCACCGCCGACGACGTGGTCTTCACGGCCCAGTACGCCGGCGACCCGGCGACCAGCACGGTGACGGTGGCGACCTACAAGGACATCAAGGTCGAGAAGGTCGACTCGCACACCGTCAAGGTCACCTACCCCAAGCCCACGCCGTTCTGGGCCGAGGCGCTGACCGGCATCGTCGGCTGCATCCTGCCCAAGCATGTGTTCGAGGTCTTCATGGGCGCCAAGTCGCGCGAGGCCGCGGCCAACACCAAGCCGGTGGGCACCGGCCCCTACAAGATCGTCGACTTCAAGCCCGGTGACAGCCTGGTGGCCGAGGCCAACATGGCCTACCACGTGCCCAACCAGCCCTTCTTCGACCGGCTGGAGGTCAAGGGCGGCGGCGACGCGCTGAGCGCCGCCCGCGCCGTGCTGCAGACCACCGAATACGACGTGGCCTGGAACCTGGCGGTCGAGGACGAACTGCTCAAGCGCCTGGAAGCCGCCGGCAAGGGACGCATGGAGTTCTACGCCGGCAGCGACATCGAGTTCGTCAGCCTGAACGTGACCGACCCGTGGAAGGAAGTCGACGGCGAGCGCGCCAGCGCCAAGAGCAAGCACCCGGCCTTCACCGACAAGGCGGTGCGCGAGGCGATGAGCCTGCTGATCGACCGCAAGAACATCGGCGAGCAGGTCTACGGCCGCGGCGCGGTGGTCACCAGCAACTTCCTGAACAACCCGCCGCGCTACCGCAGCCCGAACACGAAGTACGAGTTCAGCATCGACAAGGCCAACCAGGTGCTGGAGGCCGGCGGCTGGAAGAAGGGCGCCGACGGCATCCGCGCCAAGGACGGCGTGAAGCTGAAGTTCGTGTTCCAGACCTCGGTGAGCGGCCCGCGCCAGAAGTGCCAGGCCATCATCAAGGACGCCTGCACCAAGGCCGGCATCGACCTGGAACTGAAGAGCGTGGTGGCGGCGGTGTTCTTCGGCAGCGATGCCGCGAACCCCGACACCTACCAGAAGTTCTGGTCGGACATCCAGATGTTCACCACCACGATGGGCAGCCCGGACCCGCAGTTCTTCATGGAGCAGTTCGTCACCGAGCAGCTCTCGCAGAAGGCCAACAAGTGGAGCAGCCGCAACCTGGCGCGCTGGAGCAATGCCGAGTACGACGCCGCGCACAAGGCCTCGCAGACCGAGTTCGACCCCGTCAAGCGCGCCGCGCTGTTCGTCAAGATGAACGACCTGGTGGTCAACGACAAGCACATCATTCCGCTGTTCGCCCGCCCGCGGCCCTATGGCGTGGTCAACAAGATGAAGCCGGTGTTCTCGGCTTGGGACAACACCACGTGGGCCTTGGGATATTGGACCCGCGACGCCTGATCCAGCAGACCTGATCGGACGTCCGAGCCTTGATCAACTACATCATCCGCCGCCTGCTGATCGCGCTGCCCAGCCTGCTGGGCATCAGCGTGGTGCTGTTCACCGTGCTGGCGCTGGCACCGGGCGACCCGTTCGAGGACCTGGCCAACAACCCGAACGTGCCGCCCGAGGTGCGCATGGCGCTGCGGGCGCAGTTCGGCCTGGACGACCCGATCTGGCAGCGCTACCTGCACTGGCTGGGCAGCATGCTCAAGGGCGACTGGGGCTTCTCGTTCATCAGCCGCATCAACGTCGACACCCTGATCAGCCAGCGCATCGGCGTCACCATCGCGGTGATCGGCATGTCGCAGCTGGTGGCCCTGCTGGTGGCGCTGCCGGTGGGCGTGCTGGCCGCCGTCAAGCCCTACAGCTGGTTCGACCGCATCGCCAGCACCCTGGCCTTCGTCGGCTTCTCTCTGCCGACCTTCTTCACCGGCGTGCTGTTCATCCTGCTGTTCTCGGTGCAGCTGGGCTGGCTGCCCTTCGTCTACCGCAGTGATCTCTCGTCCACCGGCTGGCAGTGGTGGGTCGACCAGTTCAAGCAGTCGATCATGCCGATCACCGTGCTGGGGCTGTTCCAGGCCGCCAGCTGGATGCGCTACGTGCGCTCGGCGGTGCTCGACGTGATCCGCCTGGACTACGTGACCACCGCCCGCAGCAAGGGCCTGGGCGAGCGTGCGGTGGTCAACAAGCATGTGGTGCGCAATGCGCTGATCCCGGTGGTGACGCTGGTGGCGCTGCAGATGCCGGCGGTCTTCGGCGGCGCCATCGTCACCGAGCAGATCTTCCGCATCCCCGGGATCGGCAGCCTGCTGATCGACGCCATCCTGCGCAACGACACGCCGGTCATCATGGCCGTGACCTTCGTCTTCAGCTGTCTCGTGATCTTCTTCAACCTGGTTGCCGACGTGCTCTATGGCTGGCTCGACCCCCGCATCAGCTACCGCTAGCCCGGTGGCGGCCCGACCGGCCAAGTCCACGTCACTCTGGGCCGAGGCCTGGCGGCGCTTCAAGCGCCACCGCCTCGCCTACTGGAGCCTGTGGCTGCTGGGCGCCCTGGTGGCGGCGGTGCTGATCGGCCCGCTGGTCTACAAGGTGGGCATCAACGACGTCGACTTCGCCCAGAAGCTGGCGACACCCTCGGCCGCCCACCCGATGGGCACCGACGACCTGGGCCGCGACCTGCTGGCGCGCGTGCTGTACGGCGGGCGCATCTCGCTGGCCGTGGGCCTGGCGGCGATGCTGATGGCCATCACCGTGGGCGTGACGATCGGCGCCGTGGCCGGCATGGCGCGCGGCTGGGTGGATGCGGCGCTGATGTGGGTGACCGACCTGTTCCTCAGCCTGCCGCAGCTGCCCCTGCTGCTGCTGCTGATCTTCCTGTTCCGCGAGCCACTGAAGCAGGCCTTCGGGCTGGAGGTGGGCATCTTCATCCTGATCGTGGTGGTGATCGGCGGCTTCCGCTGGATGCCGGTGGCGCGCCTGGTGCGGGCGCAGTTCTTCAGCCTGCGCGAGAAGGAATTCGTCGAGGCTGCGCGGGCCCTGGGCGCCAGCGTGCCGCGGCAGGTGGTGCGCCACATCCTGCCCAACAGCCTGGGGCCGGTGATCGTGGCCGGCACCATCGACATCGCCGCGGCCATCATCGCCGAGAGCACGCTGAGCTTCCTGGGCCTGGGCTTCCCGCCCGACGTGCCGACCTGGGGCCGCATCCTCTACGACGGCCGCGACTACATGGACCTGGCGATGCACTGGGCCCTGTTCCCCGGCATCGCGATCTTCCTCACCGTGCTGACCATCAACTTCATCGGCGACGGCCTGCGCGACGCGCTCGACCCGCGACGGGTGCTCTGACCATGCCATTGCTGGACATCCGTGGGCTCAAGACCCACTTCAAGACCGACGACGGCTGGCTGCATGCGGTCGACGGCGTGGACATTGCCATCGACGCCGGCGAGACGGTGTGCGTGGTCGGTGAATCCGGCTGCGGCAAGAGCGTCACCGCCAAGACGGTGATGAAGCTGATCGACATGCCGCCAGGCAAGATCGTCGCCGGCCAGGTGCTGTGGCAGGGCCGCGACCTGGTGCCGCTGGGCCCGAAGGAAATGCAGGCGATCCGTGCCAAGGAGATCGCCATCGTCTTCCAGGAGCCGATGACCAGCCTGAACCCGGTCTACACCGTGGGCGCGCAGATCGCCGAATCCATCCGCCTGCACGAGGGCCTGGGCAAGCGCGAGGCGCGCGACCGGGCCATCGAGATGCTCAAGCTGGTCAACATCCCGCGGCCCGACAAGCGGGTGGACGACTACCCGCACCAGTTCAGCGGCGGCATGCGCCAGCGGGTGATGATCGCCATTGCACTCGCCTGCAACCCCAAGCTGCTGATCGCCGACGAGCCCACCACCGCACTGGACGTGACCATCCAGGCCCAGATCCTGGACCTGATGGTCGAGCTCAAGGACCGCCTGGGCATGGCCATCATGCTGATCACGCACGCGATGGGCGTGGTGGCCGAGACGGCCCAGCGCGTGGTGGTGATGTACGCCGGCAAGGTGGTCGAGGAAGCCAGCGTCGAGGACCTGTTCGGCAACCCGCGCCACCCCTACACCCAGGGCCTGATCCGCAGCATTCCGCGCATCGACACCGCCGCCACGCACAAGGTGCGGCTGGAGGCCATCGGCGGCACCGTGCCCAAGCTGATCGACCCCGCCGAGGGCTGCCGCTTTGCCGACCGCTGCCGGCATGCCATGCCGGCCTGCCGCACGGCCACGCCGCCGCTGCGTGAAGTGAAACCCGGGCACAAGGTCGCCTGCATCCTGGAAGCGGCCGCCGCATGACCGAGCCTCTGCTGAAAGTCGAAGGGCTGGTCAAGCACTTCCCGATCAAGGGCGGCATCCTCGGCCGCATCGTCGACAAGGTGCATGCGGTCGACGGCGTGAGTTTCACGCTGAACGCGGGCGAGACGCTGGGCGTGGTGGGTGAATCGGGCTGCGGCAAGAGCACCACCGGCCGCTGCATCCTGCGCCTGATCGAGCCCACCGCCGGGAAGGTGTGGTTCGAGGGCAAGGACGTCACCGCGATGGGCACCGCCGAGCTGCGGACCATGGCGCGGGACATGCAGATCATCTTCCAGGACCCGTACGCCAGCCTGAACCCGCGCATGACGGTGCAGGCCATCATCGGCGAGGCCCTGACCATCCACAACCTGGCGCCCGACCCGGCGGCCTACGAGGCCCGCATCGTCGAACTGCTGCAGACGGTGGGCCTGTCGGCCGACCACCTCAAGCGTTATCCGCACGAGTTCTCCGGCGGCCAGCGCCAGCGCATCGGCATCGCCCGGGCGCTGGCGGTCAACCCCAAGCTGATCGTCTGCGACGAGGCGGTGTCGGCGCTGGACGTGTCGATCCAGGCCCAGGTGATCAACCTGCTGGAAGACCTGCAGAGCCAGTTCGGCCTGACCTACCTGTTCATCGCCCACGACCTGAGCGTGGTCGAGCACATCAGCGACCGCGTGGCGGTGATGTACCTGGGCCGCATCGTCGAGATCGCCTCGTCGAAAGACCTGTACACCCGGCCGCAGCACCCGTACACCGAGGCCCTGCTCTCGGCCGTGCCCATCCCCGACCCGACGGTCAAGCGCAAGCGCATCCCGCTGGTGGGCGACGTGCCCAGCCCGATCAACCCGCCCAAGGGCTGCCACTTCCACACCCGCTGCCCCATTGCGCAGAAGGGCCTGTGCGATGTGCAGTCGCCGGCGTTGAAGCCGGCCGGCGCCGACGGGCACCTGGTGGCCTGCCATCTTCGGCCGAACTGAGCGGCAGGCTGAACTTGCCGACAGGGGCTCCCCAGCGCGAGGCATGCGCCGGGGGCCGGGAAGGCCCACAATGGGCTGTGCGCGGCCATGTCGGCCCATGCGCCAGACCCGGGGGCCCTGCCATGACGACACCCACGCTTCCTCTCCGCGCGCTGTGCAGCGCGCTGTCGGTGCTGCCGGCGCTGGCGCAGGCGGTGGCCTGCCCGCCGCCCGACAACGCCTTCAACTACGGTGGTGGCGGCGTCGGCGGACGGGTGTTCACTGCATCGAACGTCGGCGCGCCATTCGGCGGCATCGTGCCGTTCACCGGTGGCTACGACCTGCTGTGCGAGGGGCAGACACTGCTCACCCCAGCCAGCGCCATCACCTCGGACGGCGGCACCGCCGCGATCACCCTCTCCGGCCGGGCCTGGGCCGGCGGCGGGCAGGCGCACTCGGAAGCGGTGTCGACGGCCACCGGCGGCACGCTGGTGCGCAACAGCACGCCGGCGGTGTTTGCCGACGCGGCGGCGATCGTGAACTTCGACGTCGACGCCGCGCCGCTGTCGCCCGCAGTCAACGCGGTGCTGCGCATCACGGCCCGCGGTGAAGGCAGTGCCAGCGGCACCAGCACCGCGCTGGGCAACCAGGGCACCGGCAGCTTCATCGCCAAGCTGCGCACCACCGGCGCCAGCCCGGTGTTCAGCACCGTGTTGCAGGACAGCACCGGCTACCGGCGCGAGAACGGCGGCAGCAACGAAGTCAGCGGCGGGGCCGATGGCGCGGCCCGCCGGATCGACTTCAGCATCACCACCACCGCCACCTTCGGCTTCGGTGTGCAGTCGCTGCAGCTGGACCTGGTGAGCTTCGCCTGGGGCAACGCGGCGGCCAGCTTCGGCAACACCGCCAGCATCGAAAGCGTCGAGGTGCTGACGCCGGGTGTGCAGCTGGGCCTGCCCGACGGCCTGTTCACCGCTGATCCGGCCAACCCCAACCGCTTTGTGCTGAGCGCACTGTTGCCGGTGCCCGAGCCTGGCAGCGCGCCGCTGCTGCTGGTCGGTGCGCTGGCGCTGGGTTGGCGCCTGCGCCGGCGCTGACGCCGCGAGCCCCGCCACCAGTCGCGCCAGAATCGTGGCTTCCGGTGGCGCGCCTGTGCCGCCGGCAACCCGCAGAGGCAGACCGGCATGGCCAAAGACTTCAGCCAGATGGAAGACAGCAACCGCAGTGCGAATGCGCCGCTGCACGACGTGTCCGACCCTGCACGCCGGGTGTGGCTGCAGGGCGGGCTGGGCGCCACGCTGGCGGCGGTGTTCGCGCCGCTGTCGGCCACGCTGTCGGGCTGTGCCACGCCCAGCGGCAGCGGCCCGGTGATCGGCTTCAAGCCGGTGCCGGTCTCGCGCGCCGACGGCGTGGTCGTGCCCGAGGGCTACAGCGCCCAGGTCATCGCGCCCTGGGGCGAGCCGGTGGGCATCGCCGACGCGATGCCGGCGTGGAAGCCCGACGCCAGCAACAGCGCCGCCGACCAGGCGCTGCAGATGGGCATGCACCACGACGGCATGCACTTTTATCCGCTGGACGGTGCCGGCCCCGACGCCAGCCGCCGCGGCCTGCTGGTGATGAACCACGAGTACACCGACGACGGCCTGCTGCACGCTGACGGCATGGCCACCTGGTCGGCCGAGAAGGTGCGCAAGGCGCAGGCGGCGCATGGCGTGTCGGTGATCGAGATCGCCCTGGGTGCCGATGGCTGGCAGGTGGTGCGGCCCTCGCGCCATGCCCGCCGCTTCACGACCAACACACCGTTCTCCGTGGGTGGCCCGGCCGCCGGCCATGCGCTGATGCGCACCGCCGCCGACCCCGCCGGCCGCACCGTGCTGGGCACGCTGAACAACTGCGCCGCCGGCATGACGCCCTGGGGCACCTATTTGTCGGGCGAGGAGAACTGGGGCTTCTACTTCAACGGCCCCGACAAGCCGGACGCGCATCTTGCCCGCTGGGGCATCCGCAAGACCGACTACTACCGCTGGCACCAGCACGACGAGCGCTTCGACGCGACCAAGCACCCGAACGAGCCCAACCGCTTCGGCTGGGTGGTCGAGATCGACCCGATGGATGCGACCAGCACGCCGGTCAAGCGCACCGCCCTGGGCCGCGCCGCGCACGAGGGCGCCTGGGTGGCCACCACCCGCGACGGCCGCGCCGTGGTCTACAGCGGTGAGGACGCCCGCTTCGAGTACATCTACAAGTTCGTCAGCCGCGACCGCATCGCCCCCGGCGGCGCGAAGCCCAATGCCACGCTGCTGGACCACGGCACGCTGTCCGTGGCCCGCTTCGACGCCGACGGCAGCGGCCGCTGGCTGCCCCTGGTGCACGGCCAGGGCCCGCTGACGGCGGCCAACGGCTTTGCCGACCAGGGCGAGGTGGTGATCAAGGCGCGCCAGGCGGCCGACCTGCTGGGCGGCACCAAGATGGACCGCCCCGAGTGGCTGGCCATCGACCCCGCCACGCGCGAGGTGTTCTGCACCCTGACCAACAACAGCGCCCGCGGCGCCGAGGGCCGGCCGGGGCCGGATGCCGCCAACCCGCGCGCCAACAACGTGATGGGCCAGATCATCCGCTGGGTCGACGACGGCGACTTCGACGGCACCACCATGCGCTGGAACCACCTGGTGCTGGCCGGCGACCCGGCGCAGATGCGCCCCGAGGCCCAGGGCAACATCCGCGGCGACATCTTCGCCTGCCCCGACGGCGTGACGATCGACGCCCGCGGCGTGCTGTGGATCCAGACCGACATGTCGCCCACGGCGATGCACCAGGGCGAGACCGCCGCCTTCGGCAACAACCAGATGCTGGCCTGCAACCCGCGCACGGGCGAGGTCCGCCGCTTCCTGACCGGCCCGACGGGCTGCGAGATCACCGGCTGCGCCTTCACGCCCGACGGCCGCACCATGTTCATCAACATCCAGCACCCGGGCGAGACGCCCAGCGAGCGCAGCGACCCGGCACAGCCGCAGCGCTATTCCAATTGGCCGGATGGCCCGGGCGGCGGCCGGCCGCGCTCGGCCACGGTGGTGATCCGCAAGCGCGACGGCGGTGTGATCGGCACCTGAGACGCGCCGGATGCGCATCGCCGACATCAGCCAGCGCCTGGCCGACCTGGGCGCCTTGCCCGTGCACCGCCAGCGCGTGCTGCGCCACTGGACGCATGCGCTGCCGCACACGCGCAACAAACGCCAGCCTGAACACTGGCTGCCCAAGGCGGTGGTCGACGCCCTGCCGGCGCTCGACGCCGAACTGGCCAGCCTGGTGCGCCTGGTCAGCCGCCACCCGGCCGAGGACGGGTCGGAGCGCCTGCTTCTGGCGCTGGCCGACGGGCAGACGGTGGAGGCCGTGCTGCTGCAGCCGGGGCGCATCGCCGGCCTGTGCGTCAGCAGCCAGGTGGGTTGCGCGGTGGGTTGCGGCTTCTGCATGACCGGCACCGGCGGCCTGCTGCGCCAGCTGGGCAGCGCCGAAATCGTGGCGCAGGTGGCTCTGGCACGCGCACTGCGGCCGGTGCACAAGGTCGTGTTCATGGGCATGGGCGAGCCGGCGCACAACCTGGACAACGTGATGGAGGCCATCGCCCTGCTCGGCACGGTGGGCCAGATCGGCCACAAGCACCTGGTCTTCTCCACCGTCGGCGACCCGCGCGCCTTCGACCACCTGATGCGCCTGCGCCAAGGTGATGTGCGACCGGCGCTGGCGCTGAGCTTGCACACCACCGACGCCGCGCTGCGCGAGCGCCTGCTGCCGCGAGCGCCACGGTTGACGCCGCGAGAACTGATCGAGCAGGCCGACGCCTACGGCCGCGCCAGCGGCTACCCGGTGCAGGTGCAGTGGACCCTGCTGGCCGGCGTGAACGACGGCGACGACGAGATCGAGGGCCTGACGCGGCTGTTGAGCGGCCGGGCGATGGTGCTGAACCTGATCCCCTGGAACACGGTGGACGGCCTGGACTTCCAGCGCCCGTCCTGGGAACGTGCGGCAGAGATGGCGCGTGTGCTGCACCGCCGCGGCATCCTGACCAAGCTGCGCCATTCGGCCGGGCAGGACGTGGAGGGCGGCTGCGGCCAGCTGCGCGCCCGCGCCGCGGCCGATGGCAGCACGGTCGTCGCCGCCCCGATCAGCCGGCGGATCAAGCCTGCAGGAAGTCCCGCAGCAGGCGGTTGACCGCGGCGGGCTGTTCCTGCTGCACCCAATGGCCTGCGCCAGGCAGCAGGTGGCAGCCGCGCAGGTCGGCACAAGCGCCGCGCTGCATCGCCTCGAAGGCACCGGGCCGCTGGTGGACGCCCCAGTCGGCCGCGCCGGCGATGAACAGCGCCGGCACGTCGATGCTGCGGCCCGCCATCAGCGTGAGCTCGGCCTGGGCCGCGGGGTCGGTGCTGGCGCGGTACCAGTTCAGCCCGCCCTGGAAGCCGGTGCGGGCGTACTCGGCGGCATAGACCGCCAGCGCCGCATCGGGCAGCCAGTGGCAGGCGGCGACTTGCGCGGGCGTGGGCATGTGCGGCGCCACGGTGTCGGGCATCGACACGCCCAGGTCCATCACGTAGTAGGTCGGCAGCTGCGCCAGCGCTTCGGCCGTCCAACCTGGCAGCGGGTACGGCTGGTTGCCGGGCCAGTCGGCACTCTTGTGGTGGTAGTAGGCGCGCAGGAAGTTGTGCAGGCCCTGCGGCGGGTGGTCCATCTCGGCGGCCGTGCCCGGCAGTGCGTCGTACCACTGGTAGTGAATGCGCGGACGCGGCAGCGCGGCGAGTGCGGCATGCACGTCGGATGCTGGCGCGGGGGCGGGCTTGCCGTCGGTGTCGAACGGCAGCGGCGGCGGACCGCCGAAGGGCGCGCTCATCAGCACCACGCGCGGGAAGACGTCGGGCCGCAGCAGCGCGCACCAGGCCGCCAGCGGCGAGCCGAAGTCGTGCCCCACCACCGCATGCACCCGCCGGTGACCCAGCGCCAGCACCAGGGCCAGCACGTCACGCACCAGGCCGAACCAGCGGTAGGGTGCAGTCGGCACGTCGTAACCGCCCGGCCAGCCTGTCGTGCGGCCATAGCCCCGCAGGTCGGGCGCGATGGCGTGGAAGCCGGCATCGGCCAGCGCGGGCAGTTGGTGACGCCAGCTCCAGGCCAGTTCGGGAAAGCCGTGCAGCAGCAGCACCACCGGTGCGCCGGGCCGGCCATGGCCGGCTTCGAGCAGGTGCACGCGCAGGCCGTTGATGCGCTCGACGAAGCGGCTGCGCACGCCGGGCGGCAGCAGGTCGGCGGGCAGTGGATCGGGCAAGGCGGCAGGCATCGGGCGGTCTCCTGGGTGCCAGATTGTGGGCAGCACCCGGCCTAGCATGCGTCACCCACCCGACGAGGAACCACGATGCCGCTGCCGCCGCTGTCCGATGCCGAAGAGGACCTGATCGCCCGCGCCGCCACGCTGGCGCACACGCGCATCACCCCGCTGGCCCCGCAGTGGGAACGTGAACGCCGCATCGGCACCGAGGTGCTGGCCGAGGCCGTCGCCCTGGGCCTGACCCGGCTGCAGCTGCCGGCCAGCCACGGCGGGCTGGACTTCAGCTTCCGCTGCAAGGCGCGGGTGGCCGAGGTGCTGGCCGCGGGCGACTTCGGCTTCACGATGTCGTGGATCAACACCGCCAACGTGGCGGCGCTGCTGGCGCGCAAGGCGCGGCCGGCGGTGGCGGCGCGCTACGTCGACGACCTGGTGGCCGGCCGGCGCCTGGGCTGCACCGCGCTGACCGAGCCCGGCGCAGGGTCCGACTTCGCCGCCATCACCACCACGGCCACGCGGCTGGACGGCGGCGGCTGGCGCATCGACGGCGCCAAGGCCTGGATCACCAATGCTGCCGAGGCCGACGTGGTGGTGCTGTACGCCCAGACGCAGCCCGGCAGCGGCGGGCGCGGCATCGCCGGCTTCGTGGTCGACGGCCGGCGCGCCGGCTTCATCCGCCAGCCCGGCTACGCGCTGGGAGGGCAACACACCATCGGCACCGGCGGCTTCACGCTGGACGGCTACATCGCCAGCGACGACGAGCTGCTGCACCCGCCCGGCCAGGCCTTCAAGGCGGCGCTGGGCTCGATCAACGGCGCGCGCACCTACATCGCGGCGATGTGCTGCGGCATGGTGGGCGAGGCGCTGCGCGTGGCGCTGTCGCACGGTACGCGGCGGCACAGCTTCGGCCAGCCCCTGCTGCAGCACCAGGGCTGGCGCTGGCGCCTGGCCGAGGCGTCGGCCGATCTGGCGGCCTGCCGGGCGATGGTGGCCCTGGCCGCCGAGGCCATCGACGCCGGCGCCGCCGCCCAGCTGCCGGCCGCCCAGGCCAAGCTGCTGGCGGGCCGCATGGCCGACCGCCAGATCGACGCGCTGGCCCAGGCCATGGGGGCCGAGGGCCTGCGCGAGCAGCACCCCTTCGCCCGCCACGCCGCCGGCGCGCGGGTGGCCAACTTCGTCGACGGCTCGACCGAGATGATGCTGGAGCGCATCGGCGCGCTGCTGAAGCCCTGAGCAAGACCGGCGACCGGGGGTCCCGCCGGTCGCCGGCAGCGCCACGGGTATACCCGCATTTGCAATCGATTGCAGTTGCTTCACCATGCGCACCGTTCCGACCCGGCCGCGCTGCGGCACGCTGCCCATGAACTACGCCGAGCAACAGCGCCAGCTGCGCAAGCACCCCACCGGGTTGATCGTGGTGGCCGTCGGCCACGTCGTCCTGGGCTACGCCCTGGTCAACGGCCTGGGGCACAAGATCGTCGAGGTGATCAAGGCGCCGATCGAGACCAAGATCATCGACGAGGTCAAGCCGCCGCCGCCCCCGCCGCCGGAGAACCTGCCGCCCCCACCCAAGGTCGCCCTGCCGCCGCCGTCGTTCGTGCCGCCGCCGGAGATCCAGGTCGCCAACCCGCCGCCGGCACCGGCCATCACCGTCACCCGCGAGGCCCCGCCGCCCGCGCCGCCGGTGGCCATCGCGCCCCCGCCCGGCCCCGCCCCGGCACCGCCCGCGCCGCCCGCGCCGCCCGCGCCCAAGCGCCAGGCCGTGGCCCCGGTGATCAACGTGAACTCCTGCGAGAAGCCGGAGTACCCCGCCGCCGCGCTGCGCGCCGAGGCCACCGGCACCACCAAGATCCGCT
>Ga0208823_1002296_pt1 | contig 14437 bp, 9 predicted proteins | sample AD_UKC075_MetaG_FD_184440 | JGI IMG/M metagenome (GOLD analysis project Ga0208823, IMG submission 184440) | Active sludge microbial communities of municipal wastewater-treating anaerobic digesters from USA - AD_UKC075_MetaG (SPAdes) (version 2) | ecosystem: Engineered > Bioreactor > Anaerobic >... | reverse complement strand
CTATTTTATAAAAACTCTCCTTGTAATTTCGGAAAAATACGGACCTGTATTAATAATGTTACGAGGAGATCAAGAACTTAATGAAAAAAAACTTGCAAGAATTGTTGGTGATTTTTATTTTGCCACTGCAGAGGAAGTAGAACAAATTTTAAATGTTGAAACAGGATTTATAGGACCTGTAGATCATAAAATAAAAAAACTTGCTGATTTATCCATCCAAAAAGACGTTGCTTATATTTCTGGAGGCAATAAAAAAGACTATCACACTCAAGGAATTATTCCTGGAGTTCACTTTGATGCTCAATGGGTAGACATAAGAAAAGTGAAAGAAAAGGATAGTTGTCCCAAATGTGGAAGTTCTTTACGAATTGAAAAAGCTATAGAAATTGGAAATATATTTAAATTAGGAACCAAGTATTCAGAACCTCTAAAAGCCTATTTCCTGGATAAAGACGGTAAAGAAAAACCAATTATAATGGGAAGTTACGGCATTGGACCTGCAAGAGTTGCAGCTGCTGCAATTGAACAAAATAATGATAAAGATGGCATAATATGGCCTAAAAGCATATCTCCATTTGATATTGAGATTATCCCTCTTAATATGGCTGACCAAAAAACAGTTAATATTGCAGAAGAATTATATGAAAAAATTAACGAAATTTATAACAGTTTTGCAGACAGACATATGGAAGTTTTAATTGATGATAGAGATGAACGTCCCGGCGTAAAGTTTAAAGATGCAGACCTTATTGGGATACCAATTCAGGTAATTATTGGTGAAAAGAATCTTAAAGAAAATAAAGTAGAAATTAAAAAAAGAAGAACAAAAGAAAGTAGAACTGTTACTGTTAATAAGGCAATCATTGAGATAGTTAATAGTTATTATGAAACCTACTGAAAATATTGCTGTTATAGATATTGGAAGTAATACTTTAAGACTTCTTATAGGTAATATACTAAACAACAAAATTAATAAACTTTATTCTGATAGAGTTGTTACCAGACTCGGCGAAAATCTAACTAAAAATAGCTTTATTAATATTGAATCAATAAAAACATCGATTGACTCTTTGAAAAAATTTAAAAAACTATCTGAAAAATTTAATGTTTCTTATATCATAGCTGTTGGTACAAGTGCTTTAAGAGAAGCCAAAAACAGCAAATATTTCTGTGAACTTGTAAAAACATCTACAGGAATTAAAATTAATATAATCTCCGGTGAAGAAGAAGCATACTATACAATATCTGGACTGATGGATGAAGAATTCAGGAAAGAAACATGTTTCATAGTAGATATTGGAGGAGGAAGCACAGAGTATGTATACTGGAAGCATCAAGAACTAAAAACAGGCTCTCTTTTTATTGGAGCGTTGAAAATTAAAGAAAAGTTTTTCGTTGAAGACCCTCCACCTAGAAATGCTATATTTCAAGCTAAAAACTACATTGAAAAAATAATTAGAACAATATCTTTTCAGTCAAGAATTGATAAATTTATAGCAACAGGTGGAACTGCTTCTACCCTAGCAATGATCAACCTTGGATTATCCAGATACTGCCCTGAACAAACTCATATGAGTGTAATTTATACCAGCAAACTTCAACAATTACTTGAAAAATTATTGTCTCTCTCTTTAGAAGAACGAACCAAGATTGGAGGAGTTCCTGATGAAAGAGCTGATATTATATGTGCAGGATTGCTAATTTTAAATGTAATTGTTTGCTACTTAAACATAGATAAATTATTTATTAGTGAAAATGGCATGCTTGAAGGAATAATGAAAAATTACAAGAATTTTTGCTATAATATCCAATTATGAAAAAGATATTTTCAAAGCCACAATCATTAAAGAATGTCGCATTCAAATACTGTCCTGGCTGTGGGCACAGCATTGCTCACAGGCTTATTGGAGAAGTTATTGATGAACTTCAAATAAGAGAAATAACAATTGGAATCGCGCCTGTAGGATGTGCTGTTTTTGCTTATAATTATTTCGATATTGATATGCTTGAAATACCACATGGCAGACCACCTGCTGCAGCAACAGGAATGAAAAGAGTCTATCCTGATAAAGTAATTTTTGCATATCAGGGTGATGGAGACCTTGCTGCCATAGGAACTGCAGAAATCATTCATGCTGCCAATAGAGGAGAAAACATCACGATATTTTTTATAAATAATGCAAATTATGGAATGACAGGTGGTCAAATGGCTCCAACAACTCTAAAGGGGCAAAGGACAACAACAACTCCACTTGGAAGAGACCCTAAAGTAGCTGGCTATCCAATTCATGTATCTGAACTATTATCACACTTTGAAGGAACTGCATTTATCGCACGAGGATCACTGGATAGTTATAAAAACATCGTGATAACAAAAAAATATATTAAAAAAGCACTCCAGTATCAAATTGATAATAAAGGATTCAGTTTTGTAGAGATGCTATGCCCCTGTCCTACTGATTGGGGAATGAGTCCAGAGGAAGCTCTAAAATGGCTGAGAGAAAATATGATGAGCGAATTTAAATTGGGAGAGATAAAAGACAAATGGAGCAACGTATAATAATAGCCGGTTCTGGTGGTCAGGGAATTCTTTTTCTCGGTAAAGTCATCGCTCTTGCTGCTATGAAAGAAAACATGGAAGTAACGTGGTTTCCTTCTTATGGAGCTGAAATGAGAGGAGGAACAGCGAACTGTATGGTTGTTATATCTGATGATATCATAGGATCTCCAATAGTAAAATACGCGAATTATTTAATAGTATTGAATGAAGCATCATACAACAAATTTATGGACAGATTATCACCAAATGGTTGTATTATTTATGATTCTTCCATAATCAAAAATTCAAAGACCCCTGATGACATTAACATTTATCCAGTTGACGCATCTAAAGAAGCATCTTTGATTGCGAATCCGCGTCTGGCAAATATGATTCTCCTTGGATTTTTTATAAAAATTTCTAAAATATTAAATATTGAAACAGTCCTAGAAACCATTGAAGAAATAATCCCGCCTAAAAGAAAAGAAATGATTGAAATCAATAAAAATCTTATCTTAAGAGGTTTTTCCATTATTGGAAATTAGAAAAGCAAAGATATCTGATATTAAAATAATTCATAAATTAATCAATGAATTTGCCAGAAAAGGTGAAATGCTTCCTCGTTCATTAAATGAACTCTATGAAAATATCAGAGATTTTTTTATTGCGGAAGATAATAATGAAATAAAAGGAGTATGTGCGCTGCATATATTATGGGAAGATCTTGCTGAAATAAGATCTCTTGTTGTAAGAAAAGAATCGCAAAAAAAAGGTCTTGGAAGCATTCTTGTTAAAAACTGCCTAAATGAAGCCAAACAATTCGGTATCAAAAAAGTCTTTGTTCTAACCTATATTCCAGAATTTTTTAAAAAAACAGGGTTTAAAGAGCATGACAAATCCAAACTGCCTCAAAAAATCTGGAGTGACTGCATAAAATGTCCAAAATTTCCAGAATGTGAAGAAGTAGCTCTTATTTATGAGTTCAAGGAATAAAAATTATTTTAATTTCAACAGTTTCTTTTAACTCTTCAATATGTACTTTAAGTTTTTCATTTAACTCTTTTTCAAACAAATATCGTTCTATCTCAGTTCTTACAGTTGTATATGGAGCATCTTTAAAATGCTCTTTATTTTTCTCATAATATTCTATTATTTTATTTTCTGGAATTATAATATACGATTTTATTTGTAAATCAATATAATTATTAATTAATTCTTCTTCTTTTCCTTCAACAAAAAACTCTTTAGCTTTTTTGAGAAGAATAGCTCTGTTAATCATAATATTAACAATATCTTCATTCTTAATCTGATTTATATTGTTTTTCATTTTAGTAACCATATTTTCAAAATCCCTGAGCGTGATTGCATAATTATCCACATAAGCAACTATTCTGTCCACAACCTCTGCCTGTGCAATTGTAAAAAAAAACAGACTAAAAAGCGTGACCAATACTGAAATGAATTTCACCACGTGATTCACCTGCCTTTCTGTTTAATTTATATCCATAATCTATTCTTAATGGACCAATAGGAGTTTTATATCTTAAACCAGCTCCTGTAGTGTATTTAATATTTGTAGCATCAACATCACTTGCCCTTTTCCAGACATTACCAAAATCAAGGAAATTAACGAGGAAAAAATTTTTACCAAGAGATGTTCTTAATTCAAGGTTTCCCATTAAAAAAACATTTCCACCTGTTGGTTGTCTATTATTCCTTGGACCAAGTGTATTCTGATCATAACCTCTCACAGTATCTCTTCCTCCAAGAAAGTATCTCTCATATATCGGCAAGTAATCAGTGGTTCCATAAAGCCATGCCCATCCGCCTCTTAAAGATGTTGCCAAAACCAGTCCTCTTATTAATTCTGTATATTTGTTTACATAAAATGATGATTTCAGAAAATTAAGCTCCGAACCAAAAAATTCATTACTGAGTTTTGATGTTGCTCCAGTAAGCCAACCTTCCTTAGGATCAAAGGGATTGTCTCTGCTATCATAAATTAATGAAGCTTTTATTCCACTTATAAATAATTTTCCAATATCTTTATCAGAAAGTACAACTTCAGGCATTACGTCCCATGTTTTTGCATATGTTGCCTCATAAAGAAGTTCGGCTTTAAAATGTTCAAGAAATTTTTTTTCAAAACCTGTGGATATTCCATATCTTCTAATTCTATACATAGTATCGTCTGTATCAATATTTTTAACTTCCACCTTTTCAAAAAGCACGGATGATTTAAATGTCAAATCTTTCCATAACCATGGATCCATATATGTAACATAAATACGTTTTTCAAGACTGCTTATTTCAGCTCTTGAAAATATCTGTTTATTCAGACCAAATAGATTAATATATGAAAAACCAACGACCCCTTTCAGTTTTTCATAATCTCCGTATCCAAACCCAAACTCAAAAGCTCCTGCAGGTGCTTCTTCAATATTGTAAATCAAATCTACTGAACCGTCTTTCACCTGAGGCTGAATATCAATGCGAGAAAAAAGACCTGTTTTATAAAGAGCCTGCCTTTCTTCTTCTATTATATAAGGGTCATAAGGCTTCTGCTCTTTTGATAAAAGCCTCTGGTAAATAAAGCTGGTTTTTGTCTTTTCATTGCCAAGAATAATCGATTTACCAAAATATTTCTTATTACCAGGGTCTATTTGAAAATTTATATTCGCCTCATCATTTTTTATTTCATAGTTACCCTCAACTTTAACTTCAGAATACCCATATTTAATATATATTTCTCTGAGTTTTCTTTTTATTTCTATAAAGATCGCATCATTAAATAGAACCTCATTATATTTTTGTATTACATCCAGAGCTTCTGATTTTAGTAAATCATTTTTAATTTCAAGGTTTATGAATTTTATTTTAATTTGTTTGCCTTCCTCAACTTTAAAGAAAATTTGTATTCTGTCATTTTCTTCTTTTATTTTAGGAGGAAAAGCCTTAGCATAATAATATCCCTTTGTTTTAAGATATTCTTCAATTCTCTGTCTGTCATTCTCTAATTCTTCAGGATTATATGGCTCATTTTCCTTGTTAAAAAGAATATTTTTCAGTTCTTTTGTGGATATGCTTGTTTCTATATCAATTTTTTCAATTAATTTTCTGGTCCCTTCATTTATAAAATATATAATTTTCCATTCATCTTCCGATTCTTCCAATAAAGGAATAATCTTTACATCAAGAAAACCATTTGATCTGTAAAAAGTGATTAAACTATTTACACTATCTTTTATGATATTTTCATTTAGCTTATCCTGGAAATGAGCTATTGCTATATTTTTCAAGTCGATTGTGCTTAAAGATTCAACTCCTTTAAATTCTATATTAAATTTTTTACCTTCAACAAGTTTTAATATTAGTTCTCCCTCTTTAAAAGAATATGTAATTTCAGAATCAATTAATCCCTGTCTTGTGAAGTATTTTTGGGCAGTAGTTATAAAATCTTCAACTAAAACTGTGTCGAAAGGATCTCCAATATTTAAAGATAAAAAAGCTTTAACATATTCATCAAAATTTCCTTCCCATATTATATTTTTTATTATCAATGGTTCTCCTTCTTCTATAAAAATTGTTATATTGACATAATTTTCATTAAAAATTCTGTTTATTCTAACGTGACAGTTTACAAAACCTCTTTTTCCAAGAGCTTCTTCTATATTATGTTGACTTCTTTTTATCTCAACCTCCTTTAATCTGTCACCGTTTTTGAAACTAAGAAGTTTTATAAAAAATTTTTCAGGAAAATATTCATTACCTTTTATTTCTATTTTATTTATTAAAGGCTTTTCTTTAACCGTAATTTTCATTACCTGCTCTTTATGTTCTACAACAATATCGTCAAATAAACCTTTCAAAAAAACTCTTTTGATGCCCTGAGTTATTTCATCTCTGTTAAAGCTTTCGTTTTCTTTCACTCCAAGAAGATAAAGAAATTCTTGTTCTGAAATAGATTTCAAACCTTCTATTTCTATTTTTTTAATATATTCATTTGCATAAACCAGCCCAGCAATGAATAATATACTAACGAAACTCAAAACGAAACTTAACCGCACCTGAAATACCTCCAATTTCGTCTCTTGTACCAACAAGTGAGATACCCCTTGTCATAAGATATTCAACTTTTATAATTTGTTCAGTAGTCTCAGCAGTTCCTGCTGAATATGTAACATTCAGTCTTCCATCCATCAATTTTTTCCCAATTGTTACTCTGGGTGTCATAGATCCTGTTGCTTTTGAAAATCCTGGTTCTACAGTCATCACATCCAGTCCTGTTATTTGTCTAACTCTTTCCTCAATAACTTGTTGCGTCTGTCCTGTAATAAATGAAGTTGCTTCTGAAGCTCCAGGGATACTTTCAGATTGTTTGCCAGATGGAGTAGTGTCATCTCGACCTAAAATCAAGAGATTGAGCAGTTCATTTTCCGAAAGAGGAGGATTAGAGCTTAAAATCAGATTAAACTGGTCAATATATCCATTAAGATTGAGGTTTATATTATATTGAGATACAGTTGTTCTTGCGGTAATAAGAAGATATGGTTTTATTGAATTAGGGTCAGTAAACTGAATAAGAAGTCGGAGAAGATCAAACCTGCTATCTCTAAAATAAATCCATCCATCTTTTGCATTGATCCATCCAATTAAAGATGGTTCAACAATTGTACCTCTTAAAAGAAGATCACTATTCAAATTGATTGTAGCAAGATTGTTATTAACAAAAAAATTATCAGTTTGAATTCTTAAGTTAAACTTTAGATTACTAAGCCAGCTGTCTTTTGCTACTATATTTTTGGATGCATTTGATTGAAGAGCCAGTTTTGTCCATTCAAATCTTTCTGTATAAACACCTTTTTGAATATTTATCTGTCCTGATAACAATGGCTGAGAATACGATCCTGTAAGATAAATCTGTCCATTAATATATGCCCAGCATCGTGGTGCAAAAATCCACCTTACTGCTGCTAATTTTCCTGATAAATCAAACTGTTTTATGCTGAATTTATCAAGATACACAGTTCCATCCATCTGTACAGTTCCTTCTGAAAAAGTTCCATATGCTTTTTCAATAACAACTCTATCCTCATTAAATGACAATGTTGCATTTATATTACTTAAAGAAGGAATATTTTTTCTAAAAGTAATGGATGCATTTGTAATATCAACGCCTCCAGCTATCTCAGGATTGTTTTTATTTTCATAAATATATAACTGTATTGTTGCTCTTCCTCTTATATCATCAACGTTGAATAATGCTTTAAAGGGTCTTAAATCTGTAACACCATCTACAACAATGTCAAAATACTCCACTATTTTACCTTTTATTGTTAGCTCTGTAGACTGACCAATAAGAGTGACCGGATTAAAATATATATTTCCGTTTTTTATGCGAACATTTACTGGATTTTTATTATTAAGTCCTATTCCATAAAGTCTTGCAAATATCCTGTTTAAATCAATTCTAGCATTTATATTATTGTTAACTATTTCTCCTCCTATTTTGCCATCCACCAGTACTACGAGATCTTCAGGAAGATTATTTAAAAAAGCTCCAGCCAGTATATCAATTCTTGCTGAATTGAAACTTCCATTAATACTCCACTGATTTTTTACAGTTGAACCTTCAGCTGTGAAAAAAATATTTTTCATTAAAATAGCCTTTGCTATCAAATAATTATTTTTATAATTCAAAATAATTGTTCCATCAACTACGCGCCCATTTTTTATTTTCATTATAATATTGGTATTGGCTTTTATTTCAGGACTTTTTAGAGAACCACTGATATCAAAATCAAGGTTATTGAGAACTATATTGTCTACATACTGCATACCTAACTTTTTAGTATAGCTTGCCGTAAAAGCTGTAATATCAAAATTTTTTGATTTACCAGTGAAATTTATTATACCACCAAAATCAACATAACCTGATGCATACAATATATTCCCGGAGTTGTAAATACTCAACTTTTTTATAAAAACAGCATTTTTTTTCAATTCAATCATAGCTTCAATTTTATCAAGAATCTTTTTCTGCTCGATAAATATTGGAGTAAAAACAGTTGTTGCTGTAACGATGCCTTTATCTTTTATAGAACCATCCAAATCTAAATAAGTATTAATGTTATTGTTAATAGCTTTTATATATAAATTATTAACCGGAATGCTATTTACTGAAAACAAAATATCATATACTGGATTGTTCATTTCAAAAAGATTTTTTGCTTGGGGAAATGAAACTTTACCTTTAATTGAAATATTATTTCCGGAAATATTACTAAGTAAAAGAGCATTTTTTTTATAGATAATATTGCCAGTCAAATTATTGAATGTAATTGATTGTTCAGGAATTGACTTTTCTATCTCATGTGTAACTATATTTATTTTTTGCGATAGAAAATTAATAGATATTTCAGGATCTTTAAGATTTCCTGATAGTTTGCCTTTAATATCAATGTCACCATAAATTCCCCTTTGATATGGCATCAAAAGTTCATTTATATCTTTACTGTTTGCAACAAAGTTGAAATCAAGATAATTTTTATTGTTATCTATATAGCCATTTGCAGAGGCTCTGGTTTTAGATAAGGCAATCTCAAGACCATTAAAGTTATAGATTCCGTTAACAGAATAAAAATTACCTTTTATCCATTCAATTTTTCCTCTTAAATCATCAGGAGTTTCTCCTGTTCTTACATAAACAAACGAACCCTCTGGTGAAAACTCTTTTCCTTCGGATAAAAGCCAGCCACTTACTGTTCCATGAGCAATTCCCGGGTTCCATTGAATTAATTCAAAAATCCCATTACTGGATACATTATTCATCTCAATTAAAACATAATGTCTGGAAACTACAGGAAGAGTTATCCAGACGTAAATATCTGCAACTCCTCCATAAAGATTTGCTTTTCCATTTTTAAACGCAAGTATTCCATTTTGATAAATAGCTTCAGAATTTATTTTATCTACTTTCACTCCAAAGATATTTCCCTGTTTTAGTTTTACATTTGCAGTAATTATCGGGTTAGAAAGTGTTCCCTCAGCTTTTCCATTAGATATTTCAGTAAAACCGCTTAATTTTTCTGAAACTTTTAAAATCTGCATTAACTGTTCAAGAAGAAACGAGCCATCAAATGTAAGATCGAGTCTGATTCTATCCTGCAAGGACTGCGCTTTTAGGAGTTTTATTTTTCCATCAATGTTAAGCTCTCCATAACCACTGGCATTAATGCCAAAAATTTTCATAAGAGATTTAAAAAATATTTTTCCTGAGATAAGAAACTCTCCTAAAAAATTATGATAATTTAAAGTTCCTGAGGATTGAATGAGAGAATTCATATCAAACAATTTGAGTTCTTCAAGTAGCAGTTCATTATCTTTAATAATAAAATGAGCCTTTAGACTAGTCTCGAGATTTGGATAATCTGATGAATAAAGTTTAATATTAGACATTAATGATATATCAGGCTCTGCTTTTAATACCACCCTACCATATAAATTTTTCAAATTTAATTCTGTATCAGGATTATAAAGTAAGCCAGAAATATTATTTATTTCAAAAGAATTAAAGGTAAATTTCAGTGGAAATTTTGCTGGTTTTTTTAAATAATTTGAAATATTGTCAATGCAGTTATTCAGGACTGAATATTTCAGTGAAAAGTTTCCATTATATATAACTGCTCTCCTTACTTCTATTTCCTTATTCAGGATTTTAGTTAATCCGATATAAAGTTTTACTTTCTTCAATATCAGATTATCTTTTTCTGGAGTTAATAGTTGAACATTGTCAAATTCAACATAAAGGGGAAGAAAAGTTAAATAAACTCTGTCAATCACTACTTCCATTCCGGTTATATCTTTAAGTTCATTGGTAACTGTTTTTAAAAGGACAGGAGAGATATCAACTTTACCAAAAAAGAAAAAAAGTAGCAGAATTAAAATTACGATAGATATTAAAATCTTTTTTTTCAAATTAAATTCTCCTTTTTAATCTATTCATTCTAAATATCTTTTAATCTCCTGGTCAACTAAGTGTTATACTATTTTTATGAAACGACGATGGATTATTGCGGCAATATTGACTTCCATAATTATTCATATCAGCATAATGATGGCTCTTGGTAAAATACAGCTAAATTTACCTTCATTGGATATTATTGATACGTATATTTTTCAGAATAAAAAGGTTGTACACCAAGCAAAACCTAAAAAAATAGCTGAAACTGCTTCAAACAATATACAGCAAAAGCCACAAGAAAAGCCACAAGGTTCCGTAAACTCAGAAAATTCATTAAACCCTTCTGATGCCATCCCACGTTCTAATGTAGAACCATCAAACAACGTTCAAACTACTCAACCTACTATCCTTATTTCAAAAACCAATCCATTTACTAGATTTATCAATGAAACTATGAAATTTGATATATACTGGATGGGAATTTATGTAGGTTCAGCAATTGTTTATGTTAAAGGTAATGAAAATGAGATCACTATAACATCCATGGTTAAATCTGCAGGTTTTATTTCAAATTTTTATTATGTTAATGACCGTGCAGAAAGTAAAATAGAAGATGGTAAGCCTACATACTTTGCTTTAGTTCAAAATGAAGGGAAGTACAAAGGCAATAAAGAAACTATTTTTGATTATAATAATAAAGAAATTATTTTTATAAATAATCTTAAAAATAATACAACATACCATAAAAATATAGATAAAATGTTTATGGATGTTCTTTCTGGTTTTTTTTATCTCAGAACCCTGCCAATAAAATTAAATGAACCTGTTTCATTAGACATTTTTGACAGCAATAAATTTACAACAGTTCAGATTCAGCCAATTAAAGAGGAAAAAATAGAACTATCTGACAATAAACAGATTGATGCGATACTTATAAAGCCTAAACTTGATACAGAAGGTCTTTTCAAGAGAAAAGGAGACATTTTAATATGGTTAAGCAAGGATGATAAAAAAATTCCATTGAAAATAGAAACCAGAGTTCCAGTTGGACATGTGGTTGCTGAGTTAAAAGAATATAAAAATGAATAGAATACAGGATAATATAATAATAAAAGGAGCCAGACAGCATAATCTTAAAAATATTAATCTGACTCTCCCACGAAATAAAATAATTGTTATTACAGGACCTTCAGGTTCTGGCAAATCATCTCTTGCCATTGATACGATATTTGCAGAAGCACACAGAAGATATCTGCAAAGTCTTCCAATAGAATCAAGAACTATATTTGAACAGTTTCAAAAACCTGATATTGATTTTATTGATGGGCTTTCTCCTGCAATATCTGTTGACCAGAAAACAATTTCCAAAAGTCCTCGTTCAACCGTAGGAACAATCACTGAAATTTATGATTATTTGAGACTTCTGTATGCAAAAATTGGAGTATCTTATTGCCCAAAATGTGGTAGGGAGTTAATTTCTCAGGATATTAACAAAATGACTGCTTCTTTAATGAATCTTCCTGTAGGAAGCAGAATTCAAATTCTCGCTTCGGTTGTAATTGAAAAAAAAGGTGAACATAAAGAAATCATTGAACGAGCAAAAGCTGAAGGATTTATACGAGCAAGAATCGATGGACAGATTGTTGAATTAACTCAGGATATTTCATTAAAAAAACACGCAAGACACACAATAGAGTTTGTTGTTGACAGAATAGTTGTGAAAGAAAAATATAAAAATCAAATTAAAAGAGCATTGGAACTTGCTATGAGATATACAAATACAGTAGTGATTAACATCGTTGATGATAATAAAGATATAATTTTTAGTAGTTTACTTGCATGTCCCACATGCGGTATAAGCTTACCTGTAATTGATCCAAGGCTTTTTTCTTTTAACAGCAAATATGGTGCATGTCCCAGATGTAGAGGACTTGGATATGAAAATATTGAAGACAATGAAGAAGATATAGATATGTTAAATTTAATTTCATGTAAACTATGCAATGGCAAGAGACTAAGGCAGGAAGCTCTGGCAGTAAAAATAGGTGGTAAAAATATTGTTGAAGTATCAGAAAGTTCTCTAGATGAATTAAAAGAATTTCTTTCTCAATTGAAATTTACATCTTATGAAGCCTCGATTGCTGAAAGAATTCTCAAGGAAATCTTTATAAAACTCGAATTTTTACAGAGAATTGGTGTTGGTTACTTAAGCTTAAATAGACCCTCCTTCAGTCTTTCTGGTGGAGAAGCCCAGAGAATAAGGCTGGCAACACAACTTGGTTCACATTTAAGCGGAGTTCTTTATGTTCTTGATGAACCAAGTATAGGACTTCACCCAAGAGATTGCTTGAAACTCATAGAAAGCATGAAAGAGCTATCCATGAGAAACAATACATTAATTGTTGTTGAACATGATGAAAACACTATACTACATGCTGACCTTATCGTTGAACTTGGTCCAGGAGGTGGTAAAGAAGGTGGCTATTTAATCACAACATCCTCATCAAAACAACTTTTAAAAGATAAAAAATCAATTACAGCAAAATACCTAAAAGCAGAGAAAGGGATTGAGATTCCTGTAGAAAGAAGAAAGCCAAAAGAGTTTGTAAAAATTATTGGCGCAGCAGCTTATAATCTCAAAAATATTGATGTCGAAATTCCTCTTGGAGTGTTCGTATGTGTTACAGGAGTTGCTGGTTCAGGTAAAAGCACATTAATATTTGAAATTCTGTATAAGGCACTTGCAAAAAAACTCTATACAGCATCTGTAATTCCGGGAAAACATAAATCAATTGAAGGCATTGAGCAGATAGATAAAGTTGTCTGTATTGACCAATCCCCAATTGGTAGAACATCTCGCTCAACTCCTGCAACCTATACTCAGATTATGACTGAGATAAGAGAGCTCTTTTCAATGCTTCCAGATGCAAAAGTTCGTGGATACACAAAATCAAGATTTAGTTTTAATCTTTCAGGTGGTCGTTGCGAATCCTGTCAAGGAGATGGGATGAAAAAAATAAAAATGCATCTGCTTCCCGATGTATATGTTTTGTGTGATAACTGCAAAGGAAAACGATATAATGATGAAACCCTTCAGATTAACTACAGAGGAAAAAGCATCAGCGATATACTTGAGATGACAGTTTCAGAGGCATTAGAATTTTTTTCAGTTGTTCCAAAACTCAGACAGAAACTTCAAATTATGCAGGATATAGGACTGGGATATATAACCTTGGGACAGTCTGCAACTACACTTTCTGGTGGAGAAGCCCAGAGAGTTAAACTATCCAAGGAGTTAAGCAAAAAACCAACAGGTAAAACCCTCTACATTCTTGATGAACCAACAACTGGATTGCATATGTTTGATATAGAAAGATTGCTTAAAATACTTCAAAAACTTGTCGATTTAGGCAACACTGTAATTGTGATTGAACACGATCTGGATATTATAAAATGTGCAGACTACATAATTGACCTCGGTCCAGAAGGTGGAACGCAAGGAGGTTATATTATTGCCAAAGGAACTCCTGAAGAGATAGCCTTAAATCAAAAATCATACACAGGAAAATTTTTGCGAAAAAAATTAAAATTATGAGTATCTCCCTCATAATTCATCAATACGATAAAGACAAAAGACTGGATATTTGTTTATCAGAACAATTAAAAATTACAAGAGCAAAAGCTCAGGAATTAATTGAAAAAGAGTTTGTTAAAGTAAATGGCGTATCAAAATCAAAGAGTTATAAATTAAAACTTAATGATTTAGTTGAAGTTATTGATGTACTCTATCAATCCGTTTCTGAACAGGAAAAATTGATTCCCCAGAATATACCAATTAATATAATTTATAAAGATGACTACCTCGTTGTCCTGTCAAAGCCTGCTGGAATGGTTGTTTATCCCTGTCCTGGACATAAAGACGGAAGTCTGATGAA
>Ga0208823_1002292_pt1 | contig 14447 bp, 12 predicted proteins | sample AD_UKC075_MetaG_FD_184440 | JGI IMG/M metagenome (GOLD analysis project Ga0208823, IMG submission 184440) | Active sludge microbial communities of municipal wastewater-treating anaerobic digesters from USA - AD_UKC075_MetaG (SPAdes) (version 2) | ecosystem: Engineered > Bioreactor > Anaerobic >... | reverse complement strand
GCAACCCGCCCGAGGCTCAAGGCATGCTGGCAGACATCAGGGCCGTATTGCCGAGGCCGTCGGTGAGCGCATGGGCCATGTCGCCGGTCACCAGGATTTCGGCTGCGCCTTCTGCCTGCAGGAAGACGTCGACGAACACCCGCCCCACCTCGTCCCGGCGGCCAGGCACCTGCGCGCCGAGGGGATGGGCCCGGGCGCCGGCCGTCCAGACCACGGTGGCGGCGTCGATGCGCAGCCCGGTGGACAGGGTCACGCCCCCCGCATCCACGGCGCTCACCGCGGCATTCGGGACGATCTCGACACCACACTCGGCCAGCGCCGCCTCAATCACCGGGCGCGGCGCGGCCCCCAGATCGGGGCCGATCCCGCCTGCCCGCTCCACCACCACGACCCGGACAGCCGCCCCGGCCCCCAGCACCCCACGCAGCCGGTCCGGCATCTCCGCCGCCGTCTCGATGCCGGTGAGGCCACCACCGGCAACGACGGCGGTGTTGCGGGCCGCCGACTCGGGGCTGGAGGCCAGCGCCTGGAGATGCGCCGCCAGGGCCCGCGCGCCCTCGATCTGGTCGACGTTGAGGGGGTCGTCTCAGAAAACGGAAAAAATCGTACGCTAAGAGAACGGAGTGCCTTCAGGGAAGGCGCAACACGGTAGCTCACCTCGTTTGTCACATTTCATCCCAAAACACCCTTTGCGTGTCTTAGACTAAATTACGGGTTAAGTGACAATTTTTGACGGCGAGAACTTTCTGCCTCACACTGTCACATAATCGGACGTATATGTGACAGGTGCAAGATGTTGATTGGCTACATGCGGGTGTCAAAGGCGGACGGCTCCCAGGCTACCGACTTGCAGCGAGACGCGCTGATCGCGGCCGGCGTCGATCCGGTGCATCTCTACGAGGACCTGGCCTCGGGTAAACGCGAGGATCGCCCGGGCCTCGCAGCCTGCGTGAAGGCGCTGCGAGAAGGCGACACGCTGGTGGTGTGGAAACTGGATCGGCTCGGACGTGACCTGCGGCACCTGATCAACACCGTGCACGATCTGACTACGCGCAGCGTGGGATTGAAGGTCCTGACCGGTCAAGGTGCGGCGGTCGACACGACGACCGCCGCCGGCAAGCTGGTCTTCGGCATCTTCGCGGCATTGGCCGAGTTCGAGCGGGAGTTGATCACCGAACGGACAGTCGCTGGGTTGGCCTCGGCGCGGGCGCGTGGTCGGAAAGGCGGACGCCCATTCAAGATGTCCGCCGCCAAGTTGCGCCTGGCGTTGGCCGCCATGGGGCAACCGGAAACCAAGGTCGGCGATCTCTGCGAAGAGCTCGGCATTACCCGGCAGACGCTCTACCGGCACGTGTCACCCAAGGGCGAACTGCGGCCGGACGGCGTAAAGCTGCTCTCCCGCGGTTCAGCCGCATGAATGATGCCGATCTGAAACGGGATTCTGTTCAGTGCTACAACGATCCAACTCCCGGTGTCGCCCCTAACCGGTCCTACGCTGTGTCCGAGCGGCTATGGCCGGTGAGTGAGTGAAGCTGACGCTCGTGAAGACTGCTCGCCGACAAGTGCTCGGCCTGAGCTGCCATTCGACTGGTCGTTATGATCGGTCGGCAATTGGTCGCTAAGCTGTTGTTCGGAGGTGGATCGACTGAGTCGTGGTAGGTAAAAACAGACTTTGGTAGTAATTGCTATTCTGCACATCTGCAATATCGCCCTTGACCGGTCACTCGCTGCCAGGAGCATTTCCCAGCACTTTATTGACGGTAACGAACCGACTACTTAGTCGTCCCTGTGTTGTCGCCAGATCCCGGCGAGCCTGCAGATAGCTACGCTGGGCATCGATCACCGGAAGAAAATCGATGACACCGCCATCATGGCTGGCCTTTGCAAGCAGAAAGGCTTGCTCAGAAGCGTGTTCTCGTATTTCAAGCTCTTGTAGCTGTAGCCGATCAGCCGCGTAGGCGTTCAACGCGTCGTCGATCTCCTGCCAGGCCTTGAGTACCGTTTTTTGATAATTCACCGCGGCTTCCTGTTGTTCCAGTTCCCGGAGTTGCACGATGCTCTTGCGCCGTCCACGGTCGAATAGCGGCAGGTTCAGGCTTGGTCCGACCGACCAGGTACGGCTGCCCCAGTCGGCGAATTCGCCGCTCAGATAGGACTCATAGCCAAAACGCGCGCCGAGGCGGATGCTTGGGTACAGCTCGGCCTGTGCGATGCCAATACTTGCCGTGGCGCGATGCAGGCGGGCTTCGGCGGCGTGAATGTCCGGGCGGCGTAGCGCGACTTCCGAAGGCAGGCCGAGCGCCAGATCGGGCAATGCGGTCTGGCTGTCGGCAATAGGAGCGCCCAGTTCGTCACGCAGCGCCCGTGCCGGTTCGCCGAGCAGGAGCGCGATCTGGTTGAGGCTGGCGCCTTCCTGGCTGAGCAGGGCTGGCAATTGCGCCTTGTTCGCGGCCAGTTCGGCGCGCTGTTGCTCCAGATTCAGATGGTTGATGACGCCGCCCCGCGCCCGCGCCTCCAGTAATTGCAGGCGGGATTCCAACGCGGCGATATCTTCGCGCATGAGCTGGATCTGGCGCTGGGTGGTCCGCAGTTCAAAGTAGTTGCGTGCGACATCGCTGACCAGGCTCAGCCGCGCCAGGTCGAGCAGTGCCGCCTGATTTGCCACATCGGCATCGGCAGCCTCGATGGAGCGGCGCACACGCCCCCAGAGATCGATTTCCCACGAGGCATCAAAGCCGGCCTGATAAAAAGTGAAAGGCTCGCTCAAGGCCTTGGCCAGAGCGTCCCGATTGCTGCCGATCAAGTCGAGCATCCGGGTTCCGGCGGCGTATTCGCTCTGGCGTTGGCGATTCACGCCGCCGTTGAGGCCGATTTCCGGGACTTGTTGTGCAGCTGTTGTGCTGCGCTGAACGCGTGCCTGGGCGAAGTGCAACGCCGCTATCTGTAGATCGGGGCTGGATTTCAGCGCACGCGCTTGCAGACGATCGAGCAGCGGATCGCCCAACGCCGTCCACCACGTCGACGGGATCGGCTGTTCGGCACCGATGGGCAAACGCAGCGCCTCGTCGGCGGCGCGCCAGCTTGTCCAGTCGTCAGGGGCGGCTGGCGTCGGCTTCACGAATTCCGGGCCGACGGTACAACCCGCGAGCAACAGCGCCAGAACACAAGCGGCCAGGCCGAAGCGTGAAGAGCGATGAGAACAATCGGACATGTGAAAACCTCGAATCAGGCAAGACGGTTGCGGAACAGCCAGGCCGCCAGCGGCAGCGTGACGACAGCCAGCACGAACAGGGGAATGAACTGGCGCCAGATATCGCCGAGCGTGGCGCCTTCCAGATAGACGCGACGCACGATGTTCATCCCGAAGCGCAGCGGATTGACGTAAGTGGCGATCTGCAACACCTCGGGCATGTTGCGTACCGGGGTCAGCAAACCCGACAGCAGCATCAGCGGCATGATGAGCAGGAAGGTGTAAAGCATCGCCTGCTGCATGTTGAGCGACAGCGCCGAAATCGACAGCCCGACCCCCACCGCCGCAATCGTGAAGGTAAACAGACCGAGATAGAGCAGCGCGACCGATCCGTTCATGGGAATGCCGAACCAGAAACGGATGATCAGAAAGACGATGGACGATTGGATGATGCCGATGAAGATCGCCGGAAGCGCCTTGCCGATCAGGATCAGCATCGGCGTGAGCGGCGTCACCAGCAACTGGTCGAACGTGCCCTGCTCGCGTTCGCGCGCTACCGAAAGCGCGGCGATCAGCAGCGTCTGGATCATGCTCAATGCCGCGATCAGGTTGGGCATCATGCCCCAGCGCGACTCCAGGTTGGGATTGAACCAGGCGCGCCGCTCGATCCTGATCCCCGGTGCCGCGCCGAGCGATTGATTGAAAGTCGTTACCACGGCGTTGACATGGCCGGCGGCCGAGCCGGCGGTCGTCGAATTGCGCCCGTCGAGGATCAGTTGCAACGGCGCGCGCTGGCCGGCCGCCAGACGGTCGGCAAAGTCGGCGGGGATGCTGAGCACCAGCAGCACCTGCTGATCGTCGATCGCCTCGGCGATCTGCCGCGTTGAACTGAGCGTAGCTTCGCGCTTGAAAACGCCGGTGCCATCCAGATGCGCCAGCAGCTCGACGGACGCCGCGCTGCGGCTCTGATCGAGTACCGCATAGGGCACATGGGTCAGGTCATAGGTGGCACCGTAGCCGAACAGAACTGACTGCAGCAGCGCTGGCACAAACAGGATCACGCGGTTGGCCGGGTCTTTGACCACGGCGAGGAGTTCCTTGCGGATCAAGGCAAAAAGCTGGGCGAGTGTGGCGATGAAGGCGTCCATGGCGTCAATCCAGTGTCTTGCGCAGAGTTCGTGTGGTGGCGACGAGCAAGACGACGGCGTACAGCGCCAGGATGCCTGCGCTTTGCAGTACCGTCGGCCAGTGCGTGCCGGCCAGCAACAGCGTCTTGATTGCGCCCATGAAGTGCGTCGCCGGCAGCAGATGGCTGACGACCTGTACGACCACCGGCACGTTGCGCAGGTCGAAAACAAAACCGGAGAGCATCATCGCCGGCATGAAGCTGGTGATCAGTGCCACCTGGCTAGCCTGAAACTGGTTGCGTGTCTTGCCGGAGATGAACAGCCCAAGAAGCAACGACACCACGAGATAGAGCAGCGAAGCGGCCATGATGACCACCAGAGAACCGCGAATAGGCACCTCAAACAGGAAACGCGCGGCCAGCAGGAACATGACGATATCGATCGTCCCGACGAAGATATAGGGAACGACTTTGGCGAGCACGATTTCCATTGGTCGGACCGGGGTAACGAAAAGCGATTCCAGCGTACCGTTTTCCCACTCGCGGGCGATCAGCAGCGAGGTCAAAAACGCGCCGATCAGGGTCAGAACGAGCACGACCAGGCCCGGAACCAGATACCAGGTGCTGTTGCCGGCTTCGTTGAACCACATGCGCTGCACGACTTCACCCCGCGCCGCCGCATTCGCTTTGCCGCCGGCGCAGTCGGCTTCGCGCAGCATCGATTGGCTGACGGCCCCGCTGACGTAGCCCTCGAGCGTGTTCGCGGTGCCCGTATCGACGCCGTTGAGCACGAGTTGCAGGCGCGCGTCGCTGGCCGCCAGCCGCCGCGAAAAATCGACCGGCACGCGCACGATGGCGTCGACCTCGCCGGCGCGCATGAGCGCCTCGGCCTCGACCATGCTGTTCGTCCAGACCGGTGCAAGGAAGGATGATCCCCGCAAACCATCGAGCGCCTGTCGCGCGTTGGGGGAGCCATCTTCGAGGACCACGGCGATCGGCGCGTGCTTCACGTCCATGGAGAGGCCATAGCCAAAGAGCAGGATCAGTACGATCGGCAACAACAAGCCGACGGCCAGATTGCTCTTGTCGCGCATCATCTGGTGGATTTCCTTGCGCACCAGCGCCATAAAGCGCCTGACGAATCCGGACTGGTTCATGCGCGTCCCCCGTTGCCTGCGAGCCGGCCAGCGGCGCGCCCCTGCTCGACGATGGCGATGAAAGCGCTGTTCATATCGACGCAATGGTCACCGCCAGCTTGCTCACGGACGGCCTGCGGTGCGCCCAGCGCGAGCATGCGGCCGGCATCCTGGATGGCGATGCGATCGCAGTATTCGGCCTCTTCCATGAAATGGGTCGTGACGACGATGGTGACGCCCCCCTGCGCCAGACCGGTGATGGTGCGCCAGAAAGCGCGACGGGCCAGCGGGTCGATGCCGCTGGTAGGCTCGTCGAGAAACAGGATTTCCGGCTCGTGAATCAACCCGGCGGCCATCGCCAGGCGCTGTTTGTAACCGCCGGGCAGCAGACCGCTCAAGGCGGACGGTTCCAGGCCGAACTGCTCGACGACCGCATCGACCCGCTGCCGTAAGGCGTTTCCACGCAGCCGGTAGGCGCCGCCGAAGAATTCGAGGTTCTCGCGTACGGTCAGGTTACCGTAGAGCGCGAATTTCTGTGACACGTAACCGATGCGGCGCCGGGCCTCGGCGCGAGCCGTGCGCAGATTGACACCGGCGACTTCGAGATGCCCGCTGGTTGATGGCAGCAGGCCACAGAGCATGCGAAAGGTGGTGGTCTTGCCCGCGCCGTTAGGCCCGAGCAGACCAAAGATTTCACCACGACCAACGTCAAACGACGTGCTGGCCACTGCCGTGAAATCACCAAACTTGCGCACCAGATCGCGCACGACGATTACCGATTCGGGCGGCTGTCCGCTTGCGCTAATGGTCGGCGCGGGTTTCGACGCTTCGGCCGACGGGCGCCACTCGTTGGTTTCCTTTTGCTGGCGAAGCATCATCATGAAGGCGTCTTCCAGCGCTTCGCGGCGCGGTTGCTGGCCAATCTCGCCCAGCAGTTCACCGAGCGCCGCAGCGCCGGTTTGAGGCTGGCAAACAAAGCTGACCCGACCACCACGCGGCACGGCATCGACGATCAGCGCGTCGGCATCGATCAGCCGGGCCTGCAGTTCGCGGGCCGGCATGCCCATGGGCGGGGTCGCGGCAAAAGTCAGTCCGCGCGCCTGCGCACTAAGCGCTGCGGGTTGCCCGGCGGCCAGCAACCTGCCTTCGTGCAACACGAAAATCTGCGCGCAACGCTCGGCTTCATCCATGTAAGCCGTGCTGACGATGACGCTCAGTTTTTCGTCATCGACCAGTTGTTGCACGATTTTCCAGAGTTCCCGCCGTGATAACGGATCGACGCCGACACTGGGTTCGTCGAGCAGCAGCAGATCCGGCGAGCGGACCAGCGTGCAGGCCAGCCCCAGTTTCTGCTTCATGCCGCCCGAGAGCTTGCCGGCCGGGCGCTCGGCGAAGCGCGCCAGGTCAGTCATTTCCAGCATGCGCGCAAAACGTTCCCGGCGCAGCGTGCGCGGCACGCCGTGCAAGTCGGCGTACAGATCGAGGTTTTCCTGTACGCTAAGATCCTCGTACAGTCCGAAGCGCTGCGGCATGTAGCTGATGCGATCCTGCACCGCCTGCGGATCTTTCGCCACGTCTACGCCAAGCACTTGCAAATGCCCGGCATCCGGCTTCAACAGGCCGGCCATCATGCGCAGGAGCGTGGTCTTGCCGGCGCCGTCGGGACCGACCAGCGCGGTCAGCTCGCCAGTACGTGCGCTGAGCGAAATCTCGTTAACCGCATGCAGGACACCGCCGCCGGGCGCAGCGAAGGTTTTGCGCACGCCCTCGGCGACAACAGTGACGCTGGCGGTGGCGTCAACCCCATTCATTTTGCCGCATCCTTGCCCAGCGCCACGGTCGCTGGTTGCCCGAGACGCAGCCGATCGTCCGGGTCATCAACGAGCACCCGGACCTCGTAAACCAGGCTGGTACGCAGTTCGGTGGTCTGCACGGACTTCGGCGTGAATTCCGCTACCGACGCGATATAGCCCACCTTACCGGCAATGGTCTGCTCAGGCTGGCTGTCAGTGCTCACCTTTGCCGCCATACCCGGTTGAATCTTGCCTAGATCGGGTTCGCTCACATAAATGCGCACCCACTTGGGCTGGGTCAGCGCCAGTGCGAATACCGGGCGCTGCGGCGTGGCCATATCGCCGGGTTCTAGAAGACGCGAACGCACAATCGCATCGGCAGGCGCCTTCAACGCTCCTTGCGCGATCTGGTGTTGCAGCAAGGCCAGCTGGGCTTGTGCCGCTTTGAGTTGCGCTTCGGCCGCCGCCACCTCCTCCACACGTGGCCCCAGCTCGGCCAGTCGCAAAGCATCGCGTTGCTCGGTCACCTTGGCGCGGGCGATCTGTAGTGTGCTGCTGGCCCGATCCAGATCCTGCGCGCTAACACCACGGCCTTGGGTGCTTTGCTCGATGCCTTGCAGGCGCGCCAGATCCTGTTCCGCACGCAAGGCGTCCGCTTCGGCCGACACCATGCGGCTGCGCGCCTGCGAGATTTCCTGGGGACGCGAGCCATTGCGCAGCCGAGCCAGGGTTTGTTGCTGTACGGCGACTTGCGCCTGCGCCTGATCCGCCTGCAACGCGAGCGTGCGGGTATCCAGCACGCCGAGGAGATCGCCGGCTTTCACGTGATCGCCTTCGTTAACCCGCAATTCGGTCACGCGGCCGCTTCCTTCAAACGCCAGCGATATCTGCCGGATGTCCACGTTGCCATACAGGGTCAGGGCCTGAACGTGGCTACGCTGCCCCATGAACCACCAGATGCCTGTGGCAACGAACGCGATAGCGATAACGGCGAGGGCAATGGGCTGCTTTTTCATGATCTGTTCCACAGGAAGTCGAAGTTCTGAATTTAAATAATACTTGAAACTAAAACTAATTTAAAATTAAATTTTAGCTAGAATCTAGCTTGCACTAACCACAGGAAGCACCAAATGAGCAGGAATCGAGGAACCCGGGCCGACGGCGAGCTGACACGGACACGGATACTGGAAACGGCCGGACAGTTATTTGCCGCACACGGATTTGCCGCCACCCCCAGCAAGGCCATTGCCGCACAGGCCGAGGTTGATCTTGCGTCGATCAACTACCATTTCGGCAGCCGCAACGGCCTGTATCAAGCCGCGCTCATCGAGGCACACCGGCGTGTCATGGACGTGGCCAATCTTCGCTCACTGGTGGATAGCCCTTTACCGGCCGAGAAGAAACTGCTTGCGCTAATCCAGCATTTGGTCGGCACGGCAATGGGGGAAGCACCCGGATGGCACTTGGCGATGCTGGCGTCTGAATTCCTCGCCCCGTCCTCGCATCTTGAAGCACTCTTCGCGCACGAGATACTCCCCAAAGCGTCGCTGTTGAAACAGATTCTTTCGGAAATCACCGCCATTCCGGCCGATGATCCCGCGCTCACCCGCTGCCTGGTCAGCGTCATGGCCCCTTGCCTGTTCCTGCTGATCGGAAGACGAGGCAAACTCGGGCCGTTTCAAGAATTGGCACAACAGCCTACTGAAGCAATCGTCGAACACCTGCACGAATTTGCCATGGGCGGACTGATGGCAATCAGGAAAACGAGCGTGCAGGGTTTCACTAAAACATCTTAGAAATCTCAGAGTAAACCGAAATGGGAGGGGTCCTGGGGAACCGGACAACGGGTAGCCGATCTACAACAGCGCGCCGCCGCCGGCGAACAAAATTCGAAGCTGGCTCGTGAGTTTGGTGTGAGCCGGGAGACCCTGTATCAATACTTGAGATTGGTTCAATAGAGATATGCCGCGTCGTTCCATCCTGTCCGCTGCCGAGCGCGATAGCCTGTTGGCGTTGCCAGATACCCAAGACGAACTCATCCGCCACTACACGTTCAGCGAACCCGACCTTTCACTGATCCGACAGCGGCGCGGCGAAGCCAACCGCCTGGGTGTCGCGGTGCAATTGTGCTTACTGCGCTTTCCCGGTCAAGGCCTGTTGCCCGACGCTGCGGTGCCGATGCCCTTGCTGCAATGGATTGGACGGCAACTACGGCTCGACCCGGCATGTTGGCCGCAGTATGCCGAGCGGGAGGAAACCCGGCGCGAACACCTGCTCGAACTGCGGGCGTATCTGGGCATGGAGCCGTTCGGCCTAGCCCACTTCCGGCAGGCCGTCCATGCCACCACCGAGCTGGCCTTGCAGACCGACAAGGGGATTGTGTTGGCCAGCAGCGTCCTCGAATCGCTGCGGCACCGACACATCATCTTGCCGACGCTGGATGTTGTCGAGCGCGTCTGCGCCGAAGCAATCACCCGCGCCAACCGGCGCATCTACGATGCCTTGGCCGAACCACTGTCGGATGCACATCGCCGCCGCCTTGACGATCTGCTCAAGCGCCGAGACAACGGCAAGACGACCTGGCTGGCCTGGCTGCGCCAGTCACCCGTCAAGCCAAATTCGCGGCACATGCTCGAACACATCGAACGCCTCAAGGCATGGCAGGCACTTGACCTGCCTTCTGGTATCGAGCGCACGGTGCACCAGAACCGGCTGCTCAAGATCGCCCGCGAAGGTAGTCAGATGACACCCGCCGACCTGGCCAAGTTCGAGGCTCAGCGGCGTTACGCCACCCTGGTCGCGCTTGCCATCGAGGCTATAGCCACCGTCACCGATGAAATAGTCGACCTGCATGATCGTATCCTGGGTAAACTGTTGAACGCCGCCAAGAACAAGCATCAACAGCAGTTCCAGGCATCCGGCAAGGCTATCAACGCCAAGGTGCGGCTGTTCGGCCGTATCGGCCAGGCGCTGATCGAGGCCAAGCAAGCGGGCCGCGATCCGTTCGCCGCCATCGAGGCCGTCATGTCCTGGGATGCCTTCGCCGAGAGCGTCACCGAGGCGCAGAAGCTCGCGCAGCCCGAGGACTTCGATTTCCTGCACCGCATCGGCGAGAGCTATGCCACGCTACGGCGCTACGCGCCGGAATTCCTCGCTGTGCTCAAGCTGAGAGCCGCGCCCGCCACCAAGGATGTACTGGACGCCATTGAGGTACTGCGCGGGATGAACGCCGACAACGCCCGCAAGGTGCCCGCCAACGCGCCGACCGACTTCATCAAGCCGCGCTGGCAGAAGCTGGTAATGACCGACGCCGGCATCGACCGGCGTTACTACGAGCTGTGCGGGCTCTCCGAACTCAAGAACGCGCTGCGTTCCGGCGACGTGTGGGTGCAGGGCTCCCGCCAGTTCAAGGACTTCGAAGACTACCTGGTGCTGCCCGCAAAGTTCGCCAGCCTCAAGCAGGCCAGCGAATTGCCGCTGGCCGTGGCCACAGACTGCGACCAGTACCTGCATGAGCGACTGACGCAGCTGGAAATGCAACTTGCTACCGTCAACCGCATGGCGCTTGCCAATGAGCTCCCCGACGCCATCATCACCGAGTCGGGCCTGAAGATCACGCCGCTCGATGCGGCCGTGCCCGACACCGCGCAGGCTCTGATCGACCGGACAGCGATGATCCTGCCGCACGTCAAAATCACCGAATTGCTGCTTGAAGTCGATGAGTGGACAGGCTTCACCCAGCACTTCACACACCTGAAATCAGGCGACTTGGCCAAGGACAAGAATCTGCTGTTGACAACCATTTTGGCCGACGCGATCAACCTCGGCCTGACCAAGATGGCGGAGTCGTGCCCCGGCACGACCTACGCCAAGCTCGCCTGGCTGCAAGCCTGGCATATCCGCGACGAAACCTACTCGACGGCGCTGGCCGAGTTGGTCAACGCCCAGTTCCGCCACCCGTTCGCCGGACACTGGGGCGATGGCACCACGTCATCGTCGGATGGTCAGAACTTCCGCACCGGTAGCAAAGCCGAGAGCACGGGCCACATCAATCCGAAATACGGCAGCAGCCCAGGAAGGACGTTCTACACCCACATCTCCGACCAATACGCGCCGTTCCACACCAAGGTCGTGAACGTCGGCGTGCGCGACTCGACCTACGTGCTCGACGGCTTGCTGTACCACGAATCCGACCTACGCATTGAGGAGCACTACACCGATACGGCAGGTTTCACCGATCACGTCTTCGCTCTGATGCACCTGCTGGGCTTCCGCTTCGCGCCGCGCATCCGCGACCTGGGCGACACCAAGCTTTACATCCCGAAGGGCGATGCCGCCTACGAGGCGCTGAAACCGATGATCGGCGGCACGCTCAACATCAAGCACGTTCGCGCCCATTGGGATGAAATCCTGCGACTGGCCACCTCGATCAAGCAAGGCACGGTGACGGCATCGCTGATGCTCCGAAAGCTCGGCAGCTACCCACGCCAGAACGGTTTGGCCGTCGCCCTGCGCGAGTTGGGCCGCATCGAGCGCACACTGTTCATTTTGGACTGGCTGCAAAGCGTTGAGCTGCGCCGCCGCGTGCATGCCGGACTCAATAAGGGCGAGGCCCGCAACGCGCTGGCCCGCGCCGTGTTTTTCAACCGCCTGGGCGAAATCCGTGACCGCAGTTTTGAGCAGCAGCGTTACCGGGCCAGCGGTCTCAACCTGGTGACGGCGGCCATCGTGCTGTGGAATACGGTTTACTTGGAGCGAGCGACACACGGGTTGCGTGGCAATGGCCATGTCGTTGATGACGGCCTGTTGCAGTATCTGTCGCCGCTCGGCTGGGAGCACATCAACCTGACAGGCGATTACCTCTGGCGCAGTAGCGCCAAGATCGGTGCAGGCAAGTTCAGGCCGCTACGACCACTGCAACCGGCTTAGCGTACGATTTTTTCCGTTTTCTGAGACGACCCCTTGAGGGCGTACTCCGCTAGGCCGGGGACGGGCGGCGCGAAGAGCTGACTGCCAGCGGCCAGCACGAAGCGGTCGTAGTCGAGGGTGAGATGGGAGCCGTCGGCCTCCACCACCACCTGGCGCGCCTCAGCCCGGATCTCGACCACCCGCCCCGCCATGTGGCGAACCCCCAGGACATTGAACAGGGGCAGCACATCCGGCTCCATGTTGTCGATGACGGCCTCGTACAGCCGCGGCCGGATGACCATCCGGGGGGCCGGAGACACCACCGTGATGCACACGCTGCCCTCCTGCCCGGCGAGGGCCACGGCGCGGGCTGCCGCAGCTGCGGCCCAGACACCGGCAAACCCCGAGCCGGCAATGACGATGTTGTGCTTTTTCATGGTGGAAGCTCCTTTATGACGTGAAATGCCGGGCGCAGTGATCCCAGGCCGCAGACGTGCGGCCACCGTCACGGCGCATCCGGCAGGCGCACCGAGTCAGAATCAGGGGAAAGGGAAGACGGGCCGGAGCAGCGCTCCGGCAGCGGTCAGGAGGGGGGTTCGGGAAGCTTCGGCGGTCGTCCGGGCTTCTTGCTCCTGGCCCGCTCGCCCATCCACTCGTTCACATCGATGAAGAACTCACCCGGCGCCTTGCGCGCAAAGGCCACCGCGATGCTGCCCAGGGAGTGGGCGGCCAGTTCGCCACGCATGGCGTCTTCGGCCTTGCACATCACGGCGTGGATGGCACACATGCCGGAGGTGGCCCAGTCAGGCGCAGCCCCCTCGAAGACGGCGCAGCGCTCACGGATCTCCTGGCAGTCGAAGAGGGGCTTTTCGCCCTCTATCGCATCGACGATTTCCAGCAGGCTGATGTGCTCGGGCGCCCGCGCCAGGCGGTAGCCGCCCCGCGCCCCGTCGCTCGCCGTGACGATTCCGGCCTTCTCGAGCCTGGGAAAGATCTTGGCGAGGAAACTCGGCGAGACCCCCTGCAGTTCCGCCAGGTCCCGGCTGCTCAGGGGCGTGTCGCCCACATTGACCAGCCACAGCAGGCAGTGGATCCCGTATTCGACGCTTGAAGTGATGTGTGCCATAACGCGGACTGTACTCGTCCTCGTTTTTCTGCGCAACAATAACGCGGACAGTTTTTGTCTTTGTTCTGTGGCGAGCGCAGGGCGGGCGATCACACCGCCCTCAACCCGGCCCCGTGAGCCCCTCGGCGGCACTGCGGGTACGAGTGGCGGCCTCGCACACCCAGTCCCGAAAGCAGGCCACAGCCTCGCGGGGCGTGTCGCTGGCGCCAACGAGCCAGTAGCCCCGCTCGGCCACCTGGCGGCGGGCGGCGCCGACGGGCTGGAGACGCCCCTCGGCGATCAGGTCGGAGAGCAGCTCGGCCCGGCCGATGGCCACCCCCTGGCCGGCCACGGCGGCCTGGATCAGCTGGTCGTAGTGATTGAAATGCAGTACGGCCCGGGGGCGCACCCCCTCCAGCCCGCAGGTGGCCAGCCAGTCGGCCCAACCCAGCCAGGGGAAATTCGGATCGTCGTAGTTCATCAGGGCCACCGTCGGCAGATTGTCCCGGGTCAGCTCGGCCAGGCCGAGAGACGGGCTGGCGACGGGAAAGACCGTCTCGCCGAACAGGCGCACGCTGCCCGCCGGCGCATCCGCATCCACGCAATGGCGCAGGGCCAGGTCGATGCCCTCGCGGCGCAGGTCCACCACCCGGTTGCTGCTGGCGAGGCGCACGTCGATATCGGGGTAGCGGGTCTGGAAGTCGCGCAGGTGGGGCAGCAGCCACAGGGCGGTGATGCCCAGGCTGGCGGTGACGGTGACCGGCAGGTTCAGCGGATCTGCACGCAAGCTGGCGGCCAGCTCACCGTAGTCGCGCAGCCAGCCGCTGGCCAGGCGGTACAGGCGTTCCCCCTCCGGGGTCAGGGACAAAGCCCGGGTTCCGCGCACAAACAGGCTCACCCCGAGCGCCTCTTCGAGGGTCTGGATCTGGCGGCTGACGGCCGACTGGGTGAGGCACAGCTGGGCCGCGGCGCGGGTGAAGCTGAGGCTGCGGGCCGCCGCGACGAAGCCGCGCAGGGGGTCCATGGGCGGCAGGCGGAGAAGGGGATCATCCATGAGAAAAACGCATCCCTTCGATGCCGATTATCCGTTTGTGAAGGCAGGCCTGCACGCCAATACTGCAGCCATACCCGCCATCGCAATGCGCACCGCGCATCCTGAGCGGAGCTGGAGAAAGCCATGACCGAGCAT
>Ga0208823_1002288_pt1 | contig 14464 bp, 12 predicted proteins | sample AD_UKC075_MetaG_FD_184440 | JGI IMG/M metagenome (GOLD analysis project Ga0208823, IMG submission 184440) | Active sludge microbial communities of municipal wastewater-treating anaerobic digesters from USA - AD_UKC075_MetaG (SPAdes) (version 2) | ecosystem: Engineered > Bioreactor > Anaerobic >... | reverse complement strand
TAAATATGCCTTAATAACCTCAGGATTGGAAGTAACATCCTCAGGTGTTCCCTCGGCAATTTTCTTTCCATAGTCTAGGACTACTATGTGTTTACACAGTGCCATAGTAGCCTGAAGAACGTGTTCTATCATCAAGATGCTTATTCCGCTCTGGTTAAGGGTTCTAATCATTTGCACAGCCTCCTCTACTTCGGTAGGGTTTAGACCAGCTAAAACTTCATCTAGTAGAAGAATTTTAGGTTCAGTTGCCAGTGCCTTGGCTACCTCCAAACGTTTACGATCAGCTAAAGTAAGGTTCTTGGCCAATAAGTTGGCTTTGGAATCTAATCCTACTTGCTCCAATACTCGCTCGGCTATGCTCCGAGCTTTGGCACGGTTACTGGTACGAATAAAACCACCAACCATTGTATTTTTACGGTCATAGCACCAAATGGCTTTACCACCTGAAAGGTTCGACCTATTCCTTTGCGGCAAACCTCATATGGTGGTAGACCGGTAATGTCCTCTCCGTTGAAAACTACCTGTCCCTGGGTAGGCTTATATACACCAGAAATCAGATTAAAAGCAGAGGTTTTACCAGCACCGTTAGGTCCAATGAGGCCGACAGCTTCACCCGTATTAACTTGCATATCTAGACTATTTACTGCAATTAAGCCGCCAAAGTTAATAGTAAGTTCTTTAACTTCCAGAAGAGTGTCTGCCACTGCTCTCATCCTCCTTCTGGTCCGATGTTCCTAAAAAGCGATTATAGTATTTTTGAACCACTTCAATAATTCCTAAAGGCTTAAACATTATTACGAATACTACTATCAGCCCATAGACAAACAGGTGAAAGCCTTGAGCAAGATCACTAAAATAAAATTGGATAATTTCACTCACGGCATGTAAGGATATGCCACCTATTACTGGGCCTAAAACAGTTCCGCTACCACCGACTACAGCCAGAAAGACCATCTCATTGGACATCAAGGGACCGCAGATAGCTAGCGGCTCAAGGTAGCGAATCAGCATAGCGTAAAACACGCCACCTATAGCTGTGAAGAAAGCACTATAAGCCGCAGCCGTTAGTTTGGCATTGCGCACGTTGATGCCCAGTGCGGCAGCGGCATCCTCATCTTCTTTTAAGGCCGAAAGATAAAAGCCCAAGCGGGAGTTTTTCAACCAGAAGGAAAATACCACAATTATTACTACCATAGTCAGCGCTATATAATAGTAGGGAACTTTAGACATAAACTGAAAGTGGGCGGGCGCGTTACCCATAAGCTTTACTATCAGACCCTCCGCTCCACCAACATGGAGAGGTCCTATTGACATAGTGTTTTCCAGCAATACTACGGCACCAGACACAATAGCCACTGTTGCCAGAGCATAGTAGGCCCCACGTAACTTAAAGGTTGGGTATCCTATGATGGTACTTAGTATAACTGCGGCAGCCCCTCCGGCGAACATGCCTATCCAGGGGGATATCCCAAATTCGTTGAAAAGAATAACTGTTACATAAGCACCTATAGCTGTAAATATCCCATGTCCTAATGAAAGTTGACCAGCAAATCCGCAGAATATATTCCAAGAAGATGCCAAAAATGCCCACAACAAACACATAGTTATAACGTGTAGGTAGTAAGGCTTGGTAACAAATAGGGGAACAATTAGCGCTATAGCTAGGATTACAACGGTTAGCCCGATTTTTTTCTTCTGAACTACATCCATTTACCTTCACCTACCATTCAAACTTGGAGCCAAATAAGCCTGACGGCTTAATGAATAGCACTAAGAGGAAAACCAGATATACTATTGCTGTAGTTAAAGTAGCCGTCATATATTGAGCACCAATTGATTCTATCAAACCGATTATAATACCGCCCAGAAGAGCACCAGGAACACTACCCAGACCTCCTAAAACTACGACGATAAATGCTTTAGTCATAAAAACATTACCGACCGTAGGATGAACGTAATAGAAGGGAAGTAACACTATAGCCGCCACTGCTAGAAGAGCCGTTCCAATACCAAAGGCGATAGCATAGGTCTGAGGAACATTTATTCCCATCAATAAAGCTGTGTTTCTATCTTGACCGCAAGCGCGTAGTTTACGTCCCAGTTCGGTATACTGTAAGAAAAGGAAAAAGGCGGAAGAAATAACCAGTGCAAGTATTAAAGCGTAAAATCTTGCTGCACTTAAAGTAACGCCTCCTAAAACTATGGTGGCATCAGTAACGGTGGTTTTGGCCATAACATAGTCAGCTCCAAATATCATAAGAGCCAGGTTTTCAAAGACCATAGCTAGAGCTGCTGTTAAGAGAAGTACAGCTATCGGTTCACGTACGTCTTTTTGACGGTCTAAAACAGGCTTAATAAAAAATCTTTCACTTAAATACCCAAAACCGAACATTAGAGGCGAAACAATTAATATTAGAATATAAGGGTTTATTCCTGAAAACTTCCATATCCAGTAAGCAATCATCATTGACAGCATTAAGAGGGCACCATGAGCAAAGTTAATAATTTTCATTATTCCAAAGATGAGCGTAAGGCCTAAAGCAATGAGACCATATATAGCGCCCATACTTATTCCGTTAACTAATGCAGATAAAAAATCCATTTAACAGGACCACCCCTCATCGAATATCCGGTAAAGGCTGTGCCTTTACCGGATAGTTCTAGATTTATTGGCCAACACCAGGATATGGCCATACGATTTCCATACCTGGACGAGCTTCTGCTTCTGGCCACACACTTACGCGTTCCATTTTTCCATCTATTTTGCGCATTTGGGAAATAACCAATGGAGCGTTAACCATTTGCCCAGTTTCATCGAAGACTATTTCCGAAGCATACATTTGCGTAGGGCCTTCGGTGATATTAGTTTCAGCAAAGGCCTGCCGGAGGGCTTCAGGATCAGTAGAACCCGCTCTTTCCAGAGCATCTGCAATGATATACATGGAGGCATAAGCTTTAACAGCTTCTGCGTTCATGGCATATCCATATTTTTCGGTAAATTTTTGGTTAACTTCTTGTGAGAATGGACGGTTAACATCTGGTTCCCAGGTAGAAATATCGAAATAGTACTCGCAGTTGTCACCGGTTAATTCAAAGTAGGCTGGGTCTGCGAAACCACCACTGGTGCCGACAAAGGCTTTAGGCATGACCTTGTGCTCTGCAAAAGTATTGGTCAGTAGAGCTGCGTCGGATACATAGGATACCAGCATAATGATGTCCGGGTTCAAGTTTTTACATTTTAATACTACAGGAGTTAAATCAGATGAATTGGAGGGATAGGGTTCTTTCAGAACGATTTCCAAGCCAGCTTCAGGAATATATTTTTCCCAAGCTCGTACTGCACCCTGTCCCCAGGAGGTGTTTTCGTAAATCAAAGCAACGGTTTTAATTGGCGTATCAAATTTTTCAGCCATTTCCTTCACAAAGGTTACCTGATCACGGTTTCTCCAACTGGTTTTTTCAGCTACTCTGAATACATACTTAAAACCGCGTTCTGTAATCTGGTCTTCAGAAGGAACGGGAACAATATATGGTATGCCGTACCTTTCCGCAACTTCAGTAGAAGGCATGGCCACGCCACTTTGATAGCATCCAGTAATTAAAGCAACCTCTTCATGGGTTATTAATCTTTCTGCCTCGGAAACGCCTGTAGCCGGGTCTCCTTTACTATCAGCATAGAGCATCTCGATTTGTGCACCATTCATGGATTTAATGCCGCCGGCCGCATTAATTTCTTCAATAGCCATATCCCGGGCTTCTTGACCAATTTTTCCTAAGGGAGCTGCCGAACCTGATAGAGGAAGTATATTACCGATTTTGATGACCTCAACGTCAGATCCGGATTCACTACCACTACAGCCAACCACAAAACACATCATCATAGCTGTTACTAGTATCAACCCAATAATTTTTGTGTACTTTCCTCTCAGCAACAAATAAGTTCCCTCCTTTTGTAATTGTGACCATTCTTACCTGTATTCTGATTGCCCCTCCTTTTCTTAAAGTCGAATGCTGAAAAAGTGCTAAATACTTTATTTGCAATATGTGTGCCAACAATCTCGCCGAAAAATAATAATACCCTGTAATAGGCCTAGATCGGCCCCTTGGCAATAATAGCCAGGCAGTAAACTTATTCTCACTGAACCGGTAACGGTACGATAAGAGATTAGCAAGGAGCAGTAAAAGTTGAGGCAGGAGTGAAAGCTCGGGAAGGGCAGTTATAAAAAACGCGGGTGAACCGCACCTGGTTCACCCGCTCTAAAAACAACTCATGTATTTGTATTATCATCAACACCGGTTTTGATGCCATACATAGAGGCTTTTCTGCAAAGAGTGGATTGACTAATGCCTAAAGCGGCCGCGGCTTTGCGCGTACTGCCATATTTGGCCAAATAGGCTTTGATATAATATTTTTCTACTTTCTGAACTATTTTTCGCAGATTAATATTAGGCTGGTCAGACGAATCATAGTGATGAAATTTATTAATATCAAGGCTGAAAATAGTATCGCCTGGATCAGTTACTACTGCTCTTTCCACTACGTTTTTCAGTTCTCGAATATTGCCAGGCCAATCATAATTAATTAATTTATCAACTACTTGCGGGGCTATTTGCTTCTTTAAGCCATATTTTTCGTTGAATTTATTTAAGAAATGCTCTATTAAAGCAGGTATTTCCTCACGTCTTTCTCTTAAAGGCGGGACATTTATCGGCACCACATTCAATCGGTAATAGAGGTCTTTTCTAAACTCGTTTCTGCTTGCCATTTCATTTAAGTCTCGGTTAGTAGCGGTTATAATTCTCACATCTATCTTTTTGGTTTTATTGCTTCCAATACGAGTCACTTCATTTTCCTGTATTACTCTTAATAATTTGGCCTGTACGCCTAATGGCAATTCGGCTATTTCATCTAACAGTAAAGTTCCGCCATTAGCCAGCTCGAATATGCCCATTTTACCGCCCTTTTTAGCCCCGGTAAAAGCGCCTTCCTCATAACCGAATAACTCAGATTCCAGTAAATTATCCGGGATAGAAGCGCAGTTTATTCTAATATAAGGCTTATCTCTCCGGGGGCTTTGCAAATGTATTTGGTGAGCTACTATTTCTTTTCCTACTCCGGATTCTCCGGTTATCATAACTGCCGAATCGAACTGGGCCACTTGGTTTACCGTTTGCATTAAATCAGCCATGGCTGGTGAAGCTATCACGTAATCCCGGTAACCTATCAAGTTGAAATATTGGGTTTTGTAGTGCTGGCTTAATCCTTCCTTTTGTTCTACGGAACTTTTTAATTCATTGAGTTCAGTTATATCCCGGCCATTAGTAACCACATAAGCCAGATTGCCCTTGTCATCAAAGACAGGATTACCGGTAACCAGTACGGTACGTCCGGTCTTGATCTTTTGTACAAATGTAACAGGTTTTAGGGTCTCGATAACCTCAATACTGCAGGAACGGTCATAGAAGCCCTGGGCAACAAGCTCGTACATAGTTTTTCCTATAACTTCCTCAGGTTTTATGCCGGTTATGCGGTAATAGGCTGAATTTACCTTGGTAACACGTCCTTCAGCATCAGTTACGAAAAGATAATCAAAAGATGCTTCAAAAATAGCATCCATTTGTTCCCTAAGGAGTTTGTTTTCCTGAAGATCGATTAATTCAACATTCAGATATCTGATCAAATCAGACTGGGTAACCACTCCAACCACAATGTTTTCCCGTACAACCGGAAAGCGGCTGACTGGTTTTGTTAGCAATGTTTTTACATCATCATTAGGATGACAGGTAATCACATCAGTAATCATGTGTTTGTCAACCGTTTCATCTAGAGGTACAAACTCTGCCATAGCTTTGTACAATTGGTTTTTAGTTAAGTAACCTATGAGTTTTCCTTTGTTAACTACTGGAGCACCGTCTATATGATGTTTATAGAACAAAGCTGCTGCTTCGGCAACAGTCTGACTCGGCGAAAGAACATAAGGATTTCTAGTCATAATTTCACTTATCTTCATAGTTGTATCACCAGCCTTTGCCTTTCATGATATCTAATATGTCGACACTGTTCAACAATATATAGGCAGCATAAATATCTTTAAGTCAGCGAAAATGATGTTTATTTAGCTGCACGTCAAAGGAATGCTTTTCTTACTGCACTAGCATGATGTGGGGTACAAATGGATAGAACGCAAATATTCAACATTTTTCTCAGTCTTAAGCGGTCGTCCTCTGTTATCATAGAAAAGTAGTGAGGGGGGGAGGTAGTGATAATGAGGGAACGAGAGTTGTTTCAGGGCTTGCTAAAAGCGGGCGGCTTTTTTCTTCTGGTTAAGGGCGTATACCTGCATAGCTTATGGGCTAGCTATAATTTGGTCTATCAAGGTTATCATTCCCATAACTGGCTGGCACCGTCGGTTATTATGTTAATGGGGATAATGCTGTGGGCAGGCTCCCATTTTCTTACCCGGCTTGCTTACGGCGATTATGATGGAGCGTGGCAGCTGTCATCAGTTTTCCGGATAGGAATAAAGATGTTGGGGATGTGGCTGATATATCGCCAGCTTATTATGCTGGCCAGTGTTGCTGAATACCGGAAGATGAGGTCGGTAACTGATGTGGCGCTGCCTGGCGAAGGAACCTACTGGGTCTTACAATTTGCCATCGTTGTAGCCGCACTGGCAGTTGGGGTGTTATTCCTGTGTATTCAGCTCCAATTGAAGAGTAACCGGGGAGGGGTATGATATGCTGAAAGAAAGAGATGTTTTTCGGGAAATCATAAGGCTGATGGGAGTGGCTTTGCTGGTATATGGACTGCTGACAATACTCCAATCCGGAATATCCTTAATGTACTTCGGTTCCTCCCATAACAACAGCTCCATAGCCTTAATACTTGCTCAGCCCTTTATCTATATTCTGGTAGGCTTGCTGTTTTTAATCCATCCGGCGTTAATAGCGGCCTTTGCTTATTCTCGAGAGCAAACTGCAGAATGGAGCTCTGGAAACATCCTAATTATTGGTGTAAAACTGGCCGGGGTGTGGTTAATCCTGGCCCATTTAGGTACCTTCCTGCAGCACCTGCGCTATTACCTGGAGCAGATTCCCATGCTGGGGCGCTATCAGGTATTGACCAACAGCATATGGACGGCCATAGCCATTTATATCCTTATTATAATAGTAGGAATGGTTATGCTGCGTTACCAGCCCAAAGGTAATAGAGAATAAGATTGACCGTAGGGGGCGATGCCCACATCGCCCCGCTAATACTTAAACCGTAAATAGACACAGAGATTGTCACCCGTACGCGCTCGCATCCTACTTCCTTACAACCCTCTTTTTATCCTCCGGCAGATCCAGCCCCAGGGTTCCTCCCGGGTTCATAATATTATTGGGGTCAAAGTGTCTTTTCAGGGCCCGGAAAACTTCTATTTGATTCTTGCCGATTTGGCCTTCCAGCCATGGAGCTGTCATTTTGCCAATGCCGTGATGATGGCTCATAGCCGCCCCATATTTTTGAATACTGTCCAATATACCATATTGATAATCCAGGTATTCATCTATCTTATTAATGCGGGCTATAAAGATAAAATACAAATTGCCCCCTTGAGGGTAGACATGGGAAATGTGAGTCATACAAATGGTATTAGGCCGGCTTTTGCAAAAACCCCTTACCCCTTCATAGACCTGCTGCAGGTTATCCCAGGATACTGCACATTCCAGGGTATCAGTCATAATGCCAAAATCCTGCAGGTCCTCGCGCAGATAGGGATCTTTAAACCGCCCCTTTTCCCAGCCTTCGGTCACAAACTTGGTGGTATACATAGCCCCGTACCTTTTGCATATCCTGTGGATATTTTTTATCACTACCCGGGTATACGATTTGTGGCCATCAGCTAACCCCAGGAGCATGCATTTTTCACCTTTCTTAAAGCCCTTAAGTTCCAAAATCTTATCAATAATGGTTCCTTCTATTCCGTACATTTTCAAGGCTATATCGGTTTCTTCCGGATCAGACAGCCGGAATACAGAAGGAAAGCCGAACTCACCCTGCATTATTTCCCGGACTGCTTCCACTGCGTCCGACCAGTTCTTAAACATATAGGAAAACTTACTCCGGTTTTCCGGCTGGTACCTGAATATCTTCAAGGTTACCGCTACCAAAATGCCGAAAGCCCCTTCACTGCCGATCATTATCTGGTCAATGGAAGGTCCGGTGGCGCTGGCCGGGTATTCAGCGGTTTTGATTACTCCAGCCGGAGTGATGTATTCCTGGCAAACCACTATATCTTCAATTTTGCCGTAATAGGTTGAGTTTTGGCCTGCTCCCCTGGTAACCACCCAGCCGCCTACACAGGAATATTCAAAGGATTGAGGAAAATGACCGCAGGTGTATGCCCTTTTAGCATTAAAGAGCTGGGGGGCATTATTTAAGGTTTTTTCTAATTCCGGCCCGGTCATGCCAGGTTCTACGGTTATGGTCTGGTTGATTTCATTGAACTTCAATACCCGGTTCATGTGCACTCTCATGTTCAGGGTAATGCTCTTCTTTTTGGTGCATTCCACCCCCCTGGTCACCGAAGAACCGCCGGCGTAGACATAAATATTGATTTTTTCCTGATTGCAGTACTCCACTATTTTCTTGACATCTTCTTTATCCCGGGGATGAATGACCAGGTCCGGCACGTTTTCCACTATTCCTTCCCTGAGCCGCATCAAATCAATCATGGTTTTGCCGTAGGCCACCTGCAGCCGGGCATATTCATCTTCCAGCACATTCTCTTCCCCTACTATTTTCTTAAACTCAGCAACTTGCTCCGGAGTCAAAGAAATGGGCAGATGGTAAGAGACCTCTTCCAACCCCATCTTTTGGGGGGACTTAAAGTCTTCATCAGTCATATTAAAAGTGCTTTTCATGAGTGCGTAAAGGCGCGGGTTAGGATGTTTGAATTCCTGGGGATCTCCCCACTTAAAAATAGAACGATAAGATTTTTCAGGAGGTGCTTGGTCATACCATTCCGGTAAAAATCCCGGGTAATTTTTACTCATAATACTGGCTCCTTCCTGATTCTATATATTTGGGTACTTGGTGATGTCTTTTATTTCCTTATAGAGGCCCTCCAGGCGGGAATAGATTTTGCAGTATACCCGGCGGTATAATTCTCTATAGAGCTTGGCATTGTCAGCCCGGGGCGTAAAAATACTGGTAGGATGAACCATGTTTTTTACGGCTTCTTGATAGCTGCTGAATAGTTTTAAGCCCATAAACCCGTTTATAGCCGCCCCCAGCCCTGAAGTCTCATAAGTTTGGCCCCTGACTACCGGCTTGTTGAACATGTCAGCCGTTATTTGGCAGATGGCATTGCTCTGGGACCCGCCTCCGGAAACCATTAAGGTGTTAACCTTTACTTTCGATTTCTTTTCAATATGCTCCAAACCTTCAATGAGGGCATAATTAATCCCTTCTATGATTGCCCGGTAAATATGGGCCCGGGTATGTACATCCCCGAAGCCGATAATAGCTCCCTTAGCTTCCGGCATCTTCAGCCCTGGTGTCCAAAAAGGCTGCAAAATAAGCCCCTGGGAGCCGGGAGGAATATCGTACAGTTTCTCGTCCAGCACATCCTCAGGGGGAACCCCCCTTTGCTGGGCTTCCATCATCTCCCGCAGGCCAAATTCCTTCTTAAACCAGCTTATCATCCAGTATCCCCGGAATATCTCCACTTCCGGGTTGTACAGCCCTGGTATGGAGGCGGGGTAGGGGGGCATGAACTGGAGAGGTTCTAAATATTTTGAGGTGGTGATCTGGACAGTGGCGGTAGTGCCGAAGCTCATACTGGCACAGGAGGGGTCCAGGCAGCCTACTCCTAACGTCTCACAGCCTTTGTCTGACCCGGCGGCTATAACCGGAGTGCCTTCCTTGATACCGGTAGCCGAGGCCGCCTGAGCAGTAATAGGGGCGATGGGCTCCCCCGGTTTTGCCAAATCGTAGAGCTTTTCCCGCTCGATGCCGAAGAGAGGCCATTTGAAATCAAGTGGCTTGGCCCAGCATTGCCTTTTGTAGTCGAAGGGTATATGGCCTATTTGACTGCCTACCGAATCCGCATAGCGCCCGGTCAATTGGAAAATAAAATATCCTGACAGCAACAGGCATTTATACGTTTTTTCCCACAGTTCGGGCTCATTTTCCCTTATCCAGTTAGTTTTCGTCTGTCTTCTGATCAGCTCCAGGGTTTTACTCATACCCACGGCTTTGAACATTATCTGGTGATGAAGGGGAAGAGGCTCCCGGCATTGGGCCATTCTCTGGTCCAGCCAAATTATAGCTGGCCGGAGAGGTTGGCCTTCCTTATCAATTAGGACGGTGGTATCCCGCTGGGTAGTAACTGTTACACCCACGATCTTGTTCCAATCTTCGGGCTGTTGGGCTTTCAGGGTTTGACAGGCTTTGCAGGCGTTATCCCAAAATACATCTGCATGTTGCTCAGCCCAGCCGGGCTGGGTAGAAAAATAGGGTTCGAATTCTACCTTTTCTTTGCCCACTATGCTGCCCCGGCTGTTAAACAGTATCGCCCTCACACTCTGGGTGCCGCAGTCGATAGTCAAGATATACCCATCTCCACTGTTCATTGGCCATCCTCCTCCAGCAAATAATATAAATCCGAAGTGGCTATTACATTAATACCGGTATTGCAGACGTTTTCTATTATTACCTCCCCTATATGGACCGGATGGTCTAAGGTTACCGCGTTTATTTGCTCCATGACCGCAAAAATCGCATTTAAGGGCACTTCTCCGTTAGTTCGCACCGGCAGGCGGGGCACTTTTCTGTAGGTGGTTTTCACCGTTGAACAAACACTGCGGCGGGGGTCGGTTAATTCATTAATGGCAAATTGCTCTCCTTTGCGGCACCGGTTACCTTTTATTTCCCACTGTTCCCCTGATTTCACGGCGGTCAAGCTGCAGCCAATGGGGCATTCTATACATATCAAGTGTTTCATAGTGCCATCTCCTTGTTCTTGACCGGTTCCATGGTAATTTCTATCTGGTTGCTGGCCAGCCCGTCTTTTATTTCCAGACGCACCCTTTCCATTTCTGGTGGTCGGAGAATCACATACCTTTTAGACAGCAGGACCTGGTCCCCTGATTTAATGGTAACCCGCATGTTTTCCCGGACCTCCCGGGAGCGAAAATACAAAACCGCCTTCCGGTTACTGGAATTAATGTTTATCTGCTGGGGTACTACATACAAGAAGTCTGGGCTCATCTTTATTTCCGCCAGTTGCCGGGGAGTGGCTTCCCGCACATATTGAGCCGCATTAGCACCGGCTATTTCCCCGCTTTCGGAGACATAATCCACCAAATCGTTGACATGCAGAGCATTGCCACAGGAAAATACCCCCTCCACGGAAGTCATGAAATTTTGGTCAACTACCGGGCCTTTGGTGGCAGCATCGATTTCAACCCCCAGCATGTCAGCAATTTCGTTTTCCGGTATGAGACCTACCGAAAGTATGACGGTGTCACAGCTTATGACTTGTTCAGTACCTTTAATGGGCCGCATGTTCTCATCCACCCGGGCAATCTCCACGGCTTCCACCCGGTTGTCTCCAAATACCCGGGTAATGGTGGTGGATAAGTGTAAGGGTATATGGAAATCGTTTAAGCACTGGACGATGTTGCGGCTCAATCCGGAAGGGGTGCTTTTCGCTTCATACACGGCCAAGACCTGAGCACCTTCCAGGGTGAGCCGCCTGGCCATAATGAGACCGATATCACCGCTGCCCAAAATGACGCACTTTTTGCCGGGCAGGTAGCCTTCGATATTGACTAAGTGCTGGGCTGTACCCGCCGTAAATACTCCCGCCGGTCTAGTTCCGTTTATAAAAACTTGTTTGGCAGTTCTCTCCCGGCATCCCGTAGCTAGTATTAAGGACCTGGTTTTAATCTGCTCCACTCCCTGAGCCGCGTTGACCAGGGTAATGACAAAACCGGTGCCGGCCTTTTCCACTGTAAGCACAAAGGTGTTCAGCAATACGGGAATTTGGCAAGCCAATACCTGTTCAATATATCTCTGGGCATATTCGGGGCCAGTCAGTTTTTCCTTGAATTTAATCAAGCCAAAACCATCGTGAATGCACTGTTTCAAAATGCCTCCCAGCCGATTCTCCCTTTCGATAATGAGGGTATTCATACCTTCGTTAAAAGAGGCCAGTGCTGCGGCCAGACCAGCTGGACCCCCTCCTAATACCACCACATCATATTCATTCAACCCCTTCACCTCCCGTGGTAGGATTTTGTTTGGTTTCGGCTACTACTATATTTGAGTCATTGCCTTTTTTAGTTATGGAGGTCATGGGTATACCAGTTTCTTCATTTATAATAGTCATGACGGTGGGCAGGCAAAAACCTCCCTGGCACCTTCCCATACCCGCTCTCACCCGTCTTTTAATAGCATCTACCGAAGTTACTGGGATAGGGGAGTGTATGGCAGCGATGATTTCCCCCTTGCTGATGCCCTCACAGCGGCATACTATCTCGCCATAATGGGGATTTTCTTTGATAATTTTGCTGCGTGACTCAAAGTCCATACTGCTCAGTTCCGGGATACCCTTTCTGATGGGATTCCAGTTTTGTTTGGGTTTAACATCCATGACTTCAGATAATACCTTACAGGTAATCCTCTCTATTTCCGCGGCAATGGCTGGGGCAGAAGCTAATCCCGGGGATTGGATGCCTGCCGCATAAACCAGATTGTCCACATACTCCGATCTTTCGATGATAAAGTCTTCTTCATAGGTGCAGGCCCTGATCCCCGCACAGTAAGCGATTACATCCGCCGGACTGAACCCTCTTATGAGAGGCAAGTGTTTTTGCATTATGGCTTCAATATTATTCATATTGGTGGAGAAGTCTTCCCGGAAAGGTTGCTCGTAGGCATCGGGGCCGACTAGGACATTGCCGTCTACTGTCTTGACAACCCCCCCGCCTTTAGTATTGCTTTTGGTTTGGGTCAGACTCGGTTTGCCGATAACTCCGTTGATAAGCTCTCCCTTCTTTTTATCCAGAAACAAAATTTCACCCTTGCGGGGGTGAATAGAGAAAAACTGGTCACCGGCCATATCAGCAATAATATCGGCAAACGTCCCGGCGGCATTGATGACCACTTTGGGATAAACCGTACCCCGGTTGGTTTTTACACTGGTGATCCGGCCATGTTCCTTGGTCATAGAGAGAACTACCGTATTAAGGGATACTTCTGCGCCGTTTTGGACCGCATTTTCCGCGTAGGCCACGGTCATCTTGTAAGGGGAGATTATACCAGTGGTAGCAAAATGCACAGCTCCGGCAATGGGCACACCAATATTAGGTTCTTTTTGCAGTGCCTCTTCTCTGGACAGCAGGCTAATGCCTTTGACTCCCATTTTGTTAGCGCGTATATCTAACACCGGCTTGACCAGCTTTAATAATGGTGAATCAAAAAGAACACTCGAGCCGCACCTGATTAATTTTACGTCCAGTTCTCTAGCGACCCGAGTGTACATTTCATTGCCTTTTACATTAAAAATAGCTTTTTTCGAGCCTATCTTAGGTTCAATGCCAGGATGGATCATACCATCGTTGCGGGAAGAAGCATGCATAGCTACGTCTTCTTCCTTTTCCACCAGCAATATGGATAACTGCCATTTGGCAAGTTCCCGGGCGATAGCACAGCCTATAATCCCCCCGCCAATAACCAGTACATCAACCTGTTTGCCTTGGAGAAAATCATCCACCAGTAGGGGCTTTTTTATCTTAAGAATCTCCAAACCTTTAACCTTGAGCTTGTTCACTACCCCTTTATAGCCCTGATTGGCGCACATTTTTCCCGCGTCATACAGTTGGTCCCAGGTGGAAACCGTACCTTCCAAGATAATGGAAGAATGCCATTTACGCAGTGATACATCAGGAGATATCGTTTTCCGTACCCTGTTTTCGAGGACCTGCAGCCTTTTCCTCACAGTATCACCCCTCACCATAGTACCATCCCGCGCAATTACCAGTATTTTTTCCGCATACACGTCTATTTTCTAGTGTTATTAACTAATATTCTATATATGTATAATTGTTCCTTTTATAAAACAGGCCATGATTTATAAAAACACCTAAGCCTGTAAATAGCCTTCGCTGTGTCATTGCTTAGAAAATGGAGGATTCCGTACGTGTCATTGCGAGCCCCAAAGGGGCGTGGCAATCTCTAAGCTCAAAAGCGCAGATAAACGTAAAGCAGCGGAAGCTTTAGCTTCCGCCGCCACGAGTGTACAAACTTGTATTTTAGGCCCTTTTCAAGGCTGGCTTGAAAACCGATATACCGACCATAACCAGCATAATAACCACCTGCAAAGCGATAAATAACAAAACCATGCCTCCATCAGCCCATCCACCGGCAAATCCTGCGGTGCTTACCTTATCTATGACCGAGAACAGGTGGCCA
>Ga0208823_1002285_pt1 | contig 14478 bp, 11 predicted proteins | sample AD_UKC075_MetaG_FD_184440 | JGI IMG/M metagenome (GOLD analysis project Ga0208823, IMG submission 184440) | Active sludge microbial communities of municipal wastewater-treating anaerobic digesters from USA - AD_UKC075_MetaG (SPAdes) (version 2) | ecosystem: Engineered > Bioreactor > Anaerobic >... | reverse complement strand
CGTCGGTGGTCAGTTCGGCGTGCCGGCGCGAAACGCCGGTGTCGGGCTCGCAGTCGACGTCCGGCGTGATGCCGCGGCTGCGGCTCGGGCGCCCGATCAGCAGCGTGCGCTTACGCAGCCCGACCACTCGGGGCAGTCCGGGCGACGGCAGCTGGTCAGGGCTGTCCTGGCCCGCGTACCAGTCGGGGTCGATCCAGACCTCCGCCACCCAGTCCGCCTTGTCAGAGACGACATCGGACGCCGCGGGCGCCGGCGCCACGGTCGGCGACGGGATCGGGGACGCGGGTCCGGCGACCGGCTCCATCGGGGCTGGCGCCGCGCCCGCGGCGGCGACCGGAGCCCAGGCTGGTGCCGCGGCCGGCTGCGAGGCCGCGCCGTCCACCGCCGCAGCGACGGGCTCGGCCGGCGTGACCGCCGCATGGGCTGCGACGGGCAACGGCGTGACGGGCGCGTCACCCTGCGACGCGTCCAGGGCCTCAGCCACCGGAGGGGCGGGGGGCCTGGCCGCTGCGACCGATTGCGAGGCCGCGCCGTCCGACGCCTCGGCGACGGACTCTGACGGCGTGACCGCCGCGTGATCGACAAGCGGTGCGTCCGGGAGGTCGTTGACGGGCTCGGCCTCTGTCACAGCGGGTGATCCGGCCGGCACCGCGTGCGCGAGCGACGGAACGGCGACCGGGGCAACAGGCGAGGGCGGCGTCTCGTCGATCACGTCAGCGTCGACGATGTCGTCGTCCGTCTCAGCGTCGACGGGGACGGCTGCCTCGACCGGCTCGCCGACCTCGGCCACCTCAGCGGCAGGAACGTCCCCACCAGCCTCCACTGGCTCGGCCGCCATCTCGGCCGGACCAGCCGACGCCGGACGCACCTCGACCCGCTCCGAGGAGACGGGAGCCTGATTCGGGGGCGCCGGGGCGTCCAGATCGAGTCCACTGACCTTGGGCACGACCGGCGCTGGGGCGTCCAGGTCGAGAGGGTGGGACTGCACGACCGGCCCGCTTGGGGGCACGACCGGCACGGCGTCCGGGCTGACCTGCGGTCGCAGGGCCGACATCCGGGGCAGGCTGCCGGTGGTGAAGTCGTAGCCGCAGGCCTCGCAGAAGAGGGCGTCCGCCGGGTTGGCTCCGTGGCAGACCGGGCAGGACTTCGCCGCGGCGTCCGACGTCGGCCCCGCGGCGGCGGGCGTCGAAGGCTCAGGCTGGACGGGCATGGGCGCGCCGCACACGTCGCAATAGTCGGTGGCCGTCGATTCGTGACCTTCGGTGCAGATGGCCATGAGCTACCCCTTGATCCGTGTCGTTTTGGTGGACGCCGTGTCCAGCGCCATTTCATCAGCCTTGTCGACGGCGCGCTTGAGCCGGACCGTCCCGGTGCCCGCGTCGACCACGTCGACGACCTTCTTCAGCTTGCTGGTCGCCTCCTCGTTGCCGGACGCCACGGCGAGCTGGATGGCGCGTCCGAGCTTGGTCGTCGCCCCCGCCTCGTCGCCGGACGCCTTGGCGGCCAGGCCCTCCTGAATCGCGGCCGCGAGCTCGGTCTGGCCCGTGTAATGGGCGACCTCGGGCGAGATTCGCGTTGTCAGGGCCGCATCGTTCGACCACGTGGCCTTCACGAGCCCCTGCGTGACGGGCTGGCCGTCCACCACCAACTGGACGCGCGCCGCCAACTGCTCCTGCCCCAGCGCCTTGGCCGGCAGCCGGACGCCGACGTGGTAGTCGCGCTCCTCGTCCGACCACGATCCGGTCGGGTAGCCGGAGGTCAGCGGATTCACCGGGACGCCCCGCGCCGTCAGGTCGTCCACCGTCGGCGACACCTGGCGGACGAACAGCACCTGTGCGCCCTGCGGCACCCAGACCCGCAGCTCGGCGTCCGTCACCCCGCGCGACGCGGACGCCTGCATGATCGAGGCGAACTCGGCGGCCATGCGGGACGGGTCCGGGATGATGTCGACGGTGCCGAGCAGCGCCGAGGACACCTTGCGGATCTCCGAGACGATCCAGTCGGTGCCGACGCCGCGGCAGTCGCACTGGAAGACACCCATCGACGCCCGGATCGCCATGTCGAGGTCGGCCTGGGACTCGTCGCGGTCCTCGCCGTCGGTGAGCAGCAGCGCGTGCTTGTTGCCGAGCGCGTCGCCCATCGAGGCGAACAGGGCTCGAGCCAGGTTGAGCCACGCACCGATCGCCGTGCCGCCGTCGGCGTTGAACCAGCTGATGGCCTGCTTGGCCTCGGCGCGCGTGCGCGGATTCATCTCGACCATGCCGCGTCCGGTGCGGACCATCGGGTACGCCAGGTACGCCTCGTGCGTGCCCGCGACGATCGCGAAGAAGGTGCCGTCCGCGATGGTGTCGACCGCCGTCATGGCCGCGTTCTTGGCGGCGGCCATGTTGACCTGCCCCATCGAGCCCGAAGTGTCGACGATGATGATCTCGCCCGGCGCCTTGCCGGACGCCCCCGCCCTGCCCGCGCCCGAGACGCCGAGCCGCACGATCGCGTTGACGTCCGTGCCGCCGTCGGGCAGGAACTCGTTCTGGTAGACCGTCGAGGTGAATGTCGCCATGGGCTTCATCCTTCCAGGGGGGTGGTAGCGGGGATCGGCTCGTGCGTGATCGGATCGTAGGCCGTCGTCGCCGCGACGGGCTCTCGGACGCCGTTGGCCGAGGCCGAGGGTTGGTCGGTCTGAGACGCCCCACTAGGCATGATCTTGGACGTGGCGATCTCGCCGTCCACCACCACCGGCGCGGCCAGGACGGGCTTGTCGCCCACGCGGGCGAGGCAGGCCGAGATGTTGTCGTGCCCGCCCTGGGCGATCGCCCAGTTGACCATCGCGCGGGCGATCTCGACGGGTGCCGGGACTGTCGACTCGGTTGCTGGCGGCTGAGCTATCGCCTGGCGAGACTTTTCCCGCCAGGAGTTCGCCGTACCGACGGCGTCCGACACGACCTTGCCGATCTCGGACGGCTCGGACGCGTAGTTCCACAGGCCGTCCGAGCACACCAGCACCCAGCCCGGACCCGGCACGTGCATGGACGCGACCTGCGGTACGACGTCCGCAGCATCGACCCCGAGCCAACGCGTGATGGTGTGGGCGTCCGCCGCGGTCTCGGCCTGCTTGCGAGGGACCCCGGACGCGATGCTGTCCTCGGCCATCGAGTCGTCGCGGGTGAGAATTGCCCCGTCGCCGGAGTCCGGCAGCCAGTAGGCCCGCGAGTCGCCGACGTTGCCTGCGTAAACCACGTTGTCGAGCACCAGCGCGGCCACGAACGTGCAGGCTGCGGGGTTCTTCTCGCCCGCCGCCGTGTGGTGCGCGACGGCGTCGTTCGCCACCGCGGCAGCGCGGGCGAACAGCCCCGACACCGCCGCCGACCTCGACGCCGGCGTCCCCATGTCCTCCGGACGCCCCTCGACCAGCACATCCCGGGCGGCACGCGCGGCGGCCAGGGCGGCAACGTCGGAGTCCGTCGACGTCGTCACGCCGTCGCAGACCACCAACACCGCGCGCGAGCCCATCGCCTCGTCGGCGTCCGTCGCGAGGGCGTCCTCGTTGCGGGCATGCTTCACGCCGCGATCGCAGACCGCGCCGACCCACGCCGCGGGCGACTCCTCGAAGTGCTCGCGCTCGGTCGGCGCCTTGGCTCCGCACTGGGTGCAGTAGCCGTCGGTGTCCACCTCTCCCCCGCACTGCAGGCAGAGTTTGGACGCCGCGGGCTCGGCCGCGACCGGGGTCGGGTCCGGCGCCGGGATGAGCGAGGCGTCCACGACGGTGGGGTCGTCCGGACGCGGCACCGCGGCTCCGGGCTGGCCCGGCGGCTGCTTCCAGCCGGTGCCCGGTACGGGGCGTCCTTGAGAGAACTGCGGCCAGGCGGGCTCGTGGGAATCGGTCACAGGATGCTCCATCGGCGGGTGGCGTTGGCTTGTTCGATGAGCCGGGCGCGTTCGGCCGCGTCGTTCGTGTACGCGGCGAGGTCACGATAGGCGCGCTCAAGCTGCGGGCGAAGGGCCTTGTCAGAGGCCGGTTGGCCGCCGATGATCACGCCCGAGGCGCCCTTGCTGCCGCGCACGGCCTCGAGCGCGCGCGACAAGATCTCCACCGAGTAGCGGGCGTACGTGGGGGCGTCCAGCTTGGCCGCGGCGACGGCGTCCAGGGCGGCCCCGAGGTCGGCGAGCGAGGTGCCGAGCGCCATCAGGTGCTGGGCGCGGAGCCGCCGCGATTCGGTGTAGCCGCGCGAGGTGCTGGGGATGAGGTTCAGGGCGTCGAGGGCGCCCTTGAGGTCCGATCTGGCGGCCCGGATGCGCGCCAGCCCGAAGGCGGCGGGCGTGACGTAGTTGGCGTCCGTGCCGGCGCAGACCCCGTAGAGCTGCTCGGCCGTGGCCGCCTGGCCACCGCGCTCACACGCGATGGCGAGGGCAAACTTCGGCGCCAGCTCACCCGGGACCTGGCCGTAGACCGCGTTGAACGCCGGCTGCGCGCCGACGTAGTCGCCGGCCATCAGGGCGGCGACGCCGTCCATCCAGATGGCGCGCCAGTCCCACGGGTTCTGCGCCAGGATCGCCTGCGTCAGCCGCTTGGACGCCACCCGATCACCGGCCGACAGCACGATGCGGACCTGCTCAAGCAGGATCTCGGCGGTCTGCTCGGGTGCCGACCGCAACGCCGCCAGCCGCTCGGCGGGGCTGTTGATGGTGAGACGGTTGAGCCAGTCCCAGCCGGAATCGGCCGTGTCCGGACGCAGCTTCGGCAGCTGCGTCCAGGTGAAGGCGTCGCCGGTCTGCGTCGGCGGCTCGAACAGCGGCGACGGCGCGGACGCGAACGCGGCACCCGGCGTCCGGACGCCCACGACCTCCCGCAGGACGCCGAGCGCCTGCTGCCGAAACTCCTCGGCCGACTGGAACCGGTCGTCCGGGTTGGGCGCGCAGGCGCGCAGCACGAGGCGGTAGAGGGAGTCCTGGCCGGTGATCTGCGGCAGGTCCGCCAGCGGCGGCAGCGACGTGGCGAACTCGCCCTGGTAGCCGCGGAACTCGGTGCAGAGCACGAGCAGCGTCCGGCCGATCGTGTAGACGTCCGACGGCACGGACGCGCCCTTGGCCGCGAGCTCGGGCGCCTGGAAGCCGACCGTTCCGTACATCGGGGACGTCTCGTCGTGCACATGCCGGACGCCACCCAGGTCGATCAGCTTCTCCGAGTCACCGACCTGCATGACGTTGTCGGGCTTGAAGTCGCAGTAGAGCAGCCCGCGATCGTGGAGGTAGGTGAACGCCGGGATGATCTCGATGATGTACGCGAGCGCCCAGTCCACCGGCAGCGGGTTCATCACGCCGCCGTTCTCGACCATCCGCTGCTTCAAGACGTCCTTCAGCGAGACGCCCGGCACGTACTCCATGACGATGTAACGCGCGCCGTTGGCGTCCGATACGAAGTTGTAGATCTCGACGATCAGCGGGTGCTCGACCTGCGCCATGAACTCCTGCTCGCTGAGCGCGGCCATTTTGGCGTCGGTGTCGCCGGCGTTGAGCAGCCCCTTCAGGACCACCCAGCGGCCGGAGACGTTCTTGTCGCGGGCCAGGTAGATCCAGCCCATGCCGCCGTAGGCGAGCGCGCCGGCCACCTCGTACTGCCCGGCGACGAGCTCGCCGGCCTTGATCGTCGGGGAGAAGTTGTAGGCCGTCTGGCACTTCGGGCAGAAGCCCGACAGGCGTCCGGGCTGGCCGTCGATCGACCGCCCGATCGGCTCGCCGCAGTTGGGGCAGAAGCGCTTGTCCTCGGGGACGACCGGGTCCGTCATCAGCTGCTTGGTCGGATCAGCCAGCGGCGCGGGCGGCACGGTCGTGATGCCGGCGCCGATCCGCGTCACCGGACGGTGCAGCGCGGACGCCGCGGGCCGCTTCGCCGTCTGGCCGCCGGGCAGCAGCGCCGACCCGATCGCGGCCGAGGCGAGGGTCTGGGACGCCGCGGGCGCGGCCCCTCCGAGGGTCGGGGGCGGCGGCGGGGCGGCCGTGGGCGGGTTACCGCAGTAGTCGCAGTAGCCGTCGACTATCTGCCCCGGACAGCCCGGCTGCGGGCACGGTCCGGACGACGTGTGCGACGGCGCCGCACCCTTGACCCCGCGCGAGGGCCCAGCGGACGCCGCGGCCGCGGCCTGGGCGACCACGTCGGGTCCGCCCGCGGACACCGTGCCGGCGGCGTCCACCGCGAACGGCGGCCGGTAGCCGGACGCCGCCGGCGGCATCCCGCAGACGTCGCAGTACCCGTCGACGATGCGTCCGGTGCAGCCCGGCTGCGTGCACTTCATGAGCGACCTCCTGACGTGGACGCGTACGCGCGGCAGCCCGCGACGAGCGAGCGGGCAGCGTCCAGTTGGACCGGCGTCTGACCCAGGACGCCTCGGGCGGCGGCCAACAACGACGCGCCCGTGGCGTCCAGGCCCTTGGCCTCAATCCCAGCGAGCTCGGATCGCAGCGCCTCGACCGACTCGAGCGCCGCCGAGTAGGACTCCTCAACCACGTCCATCGCCTTGCCGACGGACGCCAGACGCGCCTCGTAGGCGTCCAGCTCGGGGGTGGTCGTGGGCACCGGGCCGAGGTTCTCGATGTCGGGCACCGCGTACTTGGGCGCCGGCGTGACGGCCGCGACCGTGCGCTCGACCAGCGCGCGCAATCCCGGCTCGCGCTCGGCGAGGTGGCGGCGGATGGCGTCGATCTTCACGATTCGCGCCGCGTTCTGCCGGCGCATCGCGCCGCCGACGATCAGGTCGCGTTCGAAGGTGGCGGCATCCAATTCGAGGGGTCCCAGCAACCCGCCGACGTCGCCGCCGCGTCCGGCCTTGTCGGACGCAACTTCGAGTCGGGCCGCCAGCCCCTGCAGCTTGAGTCGAGCGGCCTCGACGCCCTCGCGCGGCTCTAGCGCGATCTGATCACGCAGGCGTTCCAGCTGGGCGCGAAGATCGCGCAGCCGCACCAACACCGCGCTGCCGCTCGGGTCGAGTTGCAGCCGTTGCCGCAGCTGCGCGGTGAGGGCATCCGAGGTGCGGCTCGCCTCCGGCACCGACATGCCGGTGAGCCCGGCCGCCGCGCCGGGCGTGTCCAGCCGCGACCAGATCAGCTGCGCGATCTTCTCGCGCTCGACGGCGCCGACGCGTCCGGAATCCCAGGTCGCCAGCAGCTGCTCGTTGCGGGTCTTGATGGCCTGCCACAACGTCAGCCCCAGCCGGACGTCCCCCGTCAGCTCGCCCGCGTGATCGGACGCCTGCACGGCGGCGTCCAACTCGTCGAGCTCGGCCCGACGCGACGTGAGCCACAGGCCGAGGTCGGTGAGGTAAGTCAGCAGACGCTGCGGGTCCGGCTGGTCACCCAGCTTGCCGGGCGCGGCGGGCGCGACAGCGATCATCGGTACTCCCGGATGCGCTGGCTGATCCCGATCCAGGACGCCGCAGCGCCGAGCACGCCGAGCAGCACCGCGATGCCGGACGCGATCCGCAGGCCGTCCTGCTGCTGGGTCATGCCCGTCGCCGTGGCGGTCTTGGCCTCGGAGAACGTCTTCGACAGCGCGTCCGAGGCGGCCTCGTAGCTAGGATTCACCCCCGACGTCGTGGACGCCGCCGCCTGCTTCGCCGCCGTGACCTTGTTCTCCTTGAGCAGGTTCGCCAGCGAGGCGTGCGCCGACGAGTACGCAGACACCAGCCCGGCGGTGGACGCCTGCGCGTCACCGATCTTCTTCACCGACGCGTTGACCTCGTTCATCGCCGTGAGCCAGGTCGTCTCGTTCGCGACGATGTCGGTCGGCTGCAGCAGCGAGCGCCCCTCGATGGACTTGGCCTCCGCCAGCTTGCTGTACGCCGTCGCGGCCGCCGTCGCCGACTGCAGGGTCCCCGCGCGGGCGCTGTCGACGACCGCCGCCGACTGGACCAGGTTCACGTCCACGAGCCGCCACAGCACCACGGACGCCGCCAGCGCGATGAGGACGCCGAGGTTCACCGCCCGCTTCGTCCGCCGTGCCAGCCACAAGCTGAGCAGCAGCAACAGCACGACGGGCACCAGCGCCAGGCCGGCGGCCCACAGGCGGTCGCTCGCGCGGGCGGCGTCCACCCGTTTGCCGTTGTCGGAGATGAGTTTGTCCAGCGCCGGGACCGTGTCGCCCACCAGCGCCGTGCCGGCGTCCGCGGTGTAGCCCAGGCCGGCGGTGTTGTCCTTGGGGTAGGCCGTCCGGGCCCGCTCCATGGTCAGGGCGTAGTTCAGCAGGCCGGCGTTGACGGCCATCAGGTCGTTCTGGTCGGTCGGCATCGCCAGGGACGCCTCGACGGTCAGCCTGGACGCCTCCTTGAGCGCGTCCGTGTAGTCGGTCATCGCGGTCGCCGCGGTGCCCTGAGCCAGGCCATTGGTGGCGAGCCCGTCCGCCCGCAGGACGTCGCCCTTGATCTGCTGGAGCCGCAGCATCTGCTGCGTGCCCCGGTTGATGGACTCCAGGGACGCCGACGTCGTCGTCAGCACCCACGCACCCACCGCGCCCGCGATCAGGCACGCCAGCGCGGCCAGCGTCCGCGACAGGCGCAGCCCGGTGGCCGAGGGGATCAGGAAGCGGCGTCCGACGTCGCGCGCGGAGGTCGCGTCCACGGTCTGTCCGGTGGTCGAACCGGACGCCGTCCGCTGCGGCGTCCCGGTGGGCGGCGGAAAGTTCTGCGTGGTCATGGACGCTCCTTCGCAGTGGGCTCGTCGACCCCTTCGACAGGCTCAGGGACCGGACCACCGTTGGCTGAGCTTGTCGAAGCCCCCTCGACCGTCTCAGCGACCGGACCACCGTTGGCTGGGCTTGTCGACCCTTCGACGGGCTCAGGGACCGCCACGTCGACCGGCTCGGGGATCGGAGCACCCTCCTCGGACGTGGCGAGCGCGGCGTCTTCGGCGAGCCAGTCGACGGTCTCGGGCTTGGCGTCGCCTTGGACGTCCTCGGCGGTCAGGGTGCGTAGTTGCTCGACCGTTGGGTCGACGAGGTCGCGCAGCCGCCAGGCCTGGTGGCCGATGGCTGCCTCCATGGTGTTGCGGGCGAAGCGTCCGTTACCGAAGGTCATGTCGCGGATCTGCTGGGCCAGGAGCGCCTTGAAGGCGTCCTCGGCGCCCTCGCCGAGGTCGTAGTCGGCCTTGGCGACCATGCCCTTGAAGATGCCCATCAGCTCGTCGTCGGTGTAGTCGTCGAACTGGATCGTCGTCCGAAACCGCGACGCCAGCCCCGGGTTCTCGTCGATGAACTTCGCCATCGGCACGGGGTAGCCGGCGACGATCACCACGAGGTCGCCGCGGTTGTCCTCCATCTCCTTGACGAGGGTGTTGATCGCCTCCTCGCCGTACTGATCGCCCGACAGCGAGTACGCCTCGTCGATGAACAGGACGCCGCCGAGAGCCGACTTGCACACCTCGGCCGTCTTGAGGGCCGTCTGCCCAAGATAGCCCGCCACCAACTCGGACCGGTCAACCTCGATCAGCTGGCCCTTGCTCAACAGTCCGAGCGCCCGGTAGATGCCGCCGACCAGGCGCGCGACCGTCGTCTTGCCCGTGCCCGGATTGCCGACGAAGACGAGGTGGCGCGTGAGGGTGGCGTTCTTCAGCCCGGCCTTCTCGCGGGCGGCCCCAACCTTCAGGATCGCCGTCTGGCGATGAATCTCGGCCTTCACCGTCGCGAGGCCCACCAGCCCGTCCAGCTCGGCGAGCAGCTCGTCCAGCGACTTTGCGGGCTCCTCGGGCTTCTTCTCCTCGGCTGGCTTGGGCGCCTCGCCCGTGGTCTGCGTCGGGGCCGGCTCGCCGGTCCCGTTCCCGGTCCCTGAGCTTGTCGAAGGGGAACCGGTGGCCGGATCGACGGGCGCACCCGCTTCCGGCGGCATCGGCACACCCGGAACGCCGAACCCGGTTGATCCACGATGCCCGGACGAGTCGGGCAGGTTCACCACGTTGCCCTCGCGCAGCGCCTCGATGCGGTCGGCGTTGGCCTTGAGCTGGTCGAGGACGCCACCGAGAATCCCGGGGCCCGCGGACGCGAAGTCCTGCATGGCCTTCGCTCGCTGCTCGGACTCCTGCAGCCTCTTCGCCAGTTCGGGGTCCAGTCCGGGCGTGGTCGTGGCACCGCTCAAGGCCCGGGCCCGCTCGATGAGGTCCCGAAGCTGGGCGTCCGACCCGGAGGGGTCGCTCGCCGACCCCGTCGGGCCGACCGCGGACGCGTCCGAGAGCGCCCCGGGCTGCGTCGTCGGGCCCCGGGACCCGGTCGCCGTGCCGGGCACCCCGCCCAACTGCACCGCGGACGCCGCCATGGCCGCCGACAGCACCTGCGCGTTCGGCTCCCCCAGCGTGGTGGCCGCCGAGCACACCGCCGACAGCGCCACCCCGTAGTCGTTCGCCAGCGTCGAGCCGGACGCGACCAGCGCGCTCAGCAGCGGGGTCGGCGTCACGCGCCAACGGCGTCCACGACTCGCGGCGGCGAAGAAGGCCGTGGCGTCCGGCGTCCGGCCGAGTTCGGACGCCCACGCGCCGAACGCGCCCGTCGCCGGCTCGGCGACGGCGGCGGCCAACGCGGCCCCCTCGGAGCGGGCCTGCTCGGGATCGAGCCCCGCGCGGTCCGCGGCGGCTGCGAGGGCGTCCAGGGCGGAGGCGAGGGACTCGTTGGGCATCAGCTCTCCAGGTCGAGGGGGTTGGTACTGACCGGCCGGGGCTCATCGACGGTCACCGCGGCACGGTGCCCGCCGAACTTCTCGTCCAGGAATTTACCTTGCGCGACAAGGGCATTCGCGTCCGAGCGGTTGGCCGCGTCGTACATCCGGTTCATCGTCGTGGCCAGCAGGTCGAGCTGGTCGATCAGCAGCAGCAGCGAGCTCTTGCCACCCGCCACCGGACGCGTGTCCGCCCAGTCGCGGGGCAAGGCCAGGTAGGCGGCCAGCGACTCGGGCAGATAGTCGGTGGCCGTCGCGACCACGTTGTACGAGTCGGACGACTGCAGCCCGAGGTTGGCCAGCCGCGGCAGCAGCGCCCGCACGATGGTGGCGACCCGCCGCACCCGCGAGATCACGGGCGCCGGAGCGCGTCCGTCGACGGCCATCTTCTCGGCGGACGCCAGGGCCGCCTCGATGTCGTTCGCGGTCGGCGGGGCCGGCGCGACGGCGTCCGCCACCTGCTCGGTCGGCTCGGGGCCGAGCAGCCAGTCGAACAGTCCCATGGGCAGCCTTCCGCGGACGCTCGCGCGTCAGCTCTTGAACTCGGTGATGTCCAGCGAGGCGACCTGCTTCGCCGCGGCCTCCGACTGCCCGACGCGCGCCAGGTACGACTTCGACTTCTCGACCTCGGACTCGAGGACGCCGATCGTCTGGCTCATCGTGTTCAGCGCGGTGGCCTTGAAGGCGTCGATGGTGTCCATCGTCTCGTAGACGTTGGCGAACGCCTTCTGCAGGCTCTCCAGCTGGATCGTCGAGGACGCCGCCTGCTCCTGGATCTTCGCGCTGTTCGTCTTGAGCATCTCGGACGTGCGCTCGATCAGGCCGGACGTGGTCTCGTTGAGCGCGGTGATCTGGTCGAGGACGAGCTTCTGGTTGCCCAGGGCCTGGGCGACGATGACCGCCGTCCGGAGGGCCGAGATGGTCGTCGTGGACGCCCGGTCGACGCCCTTGATCAGCTCCAGGTTGTTCTTGATGATCACGTCGATCGCCAGGTAGCCCTGGATCGAGACGGCCAGCTGGGTGAGCAAGTCCTGGTGCTTCTGGCGGACGTAGAACAGCACGTCCTCGCTGAGGATCTTCGCCTTCTCGGGATCGTTGGCCTGCAGTTCGGCGATGTGCGCCGACAGCTTCGTGTCGAGCTGCTCGGAGATGTAGATGTACTGGTTCAGCCGCGACATGGTCGTCCACAGCTGCTGCTTCTCCATGTTGAGCGCGACGTTGTCCTTGGTCAGCTCGTCCTGGCCCTGGCGCAGCGCGTGCAGGATCGCGTTGAGGTGCTGCTGGCTGCTCTGGTACTTGCGGAAGTAGTCCTCCAGGCTCTTGCCGAACGGGAAGATGCCGAGGATCTTCTGGGTCGCCTTCTGCGCCTGGCTCGGGTCGAGGTCCTCGACGGTGCGCCGAAGCTCGAGCAGCGTCTTGCCGACCTTGCTCGTGTCGGACAGGCCCCCGCGGTCGATCTCCTTCACCGGCGTCGCCAGCATGCGGTTGCTCTGCTCGGCTGCCTTCTGGATGTCGACGTCGCCCATGCTGCGGACGGCCGCCGCCTGCGCCTCGAACTCGGGGCTCTTGGCCTGCTCGGCCGTCACCGCGTTGAGGAACTGGTCGACCTTGGCGTCCAGCACCGGACGCTGCTGCGCCGTCACGGGCGGTGCCATCTTCGGCGCCGCCGTGGTCGGGACGGCCTGCGGCGCCGCGGGGGCGTCCAGGGTCAGGACCGCCATGCCGGCGGGGGGTGCGAGCGGGGCCGGCTCGGGAGCCGCGGCGACGGCGTCGGGGTTCGTCATGGGATGCCTTTCGAGATGGTCTGCTTCGGCCGGGCGCGTCTGCGCCAAGGGTGGGCCGACAACAGCGTTCAATCTACCGAGGTCCACCAGCCCCCGGCCAGACTGCCGGGCCGCGCGGACCGCCGCCCACGGCGTCCGATGACAGAATGGACGCCGCGGCGTCCAGACCAAGGAGAACGATGAGCGACCACGAACACGGGTGCAACTGCGGCGAGCCTAACGCGGACGGCGACGTCTTCGACGTGCGGCTGGTGCCGCCGGTGGTGCGTCCGGGCGCGATCTTCGGCGCGATCGGCTCGCTGCCGGTCGGGGCCGAGCTGATCCTGGTCGCCCCGCACGATCCGGCCGGCCTGCTGGGCAACCTCAAGCTGCGGACGCCGGACCTCACGTGGACCTACCTCTCGGACGCCCCCGGCGAGTGCCGCGTGAAGCTGGTCCGCGGCTGATGGGACGCGCCGAGGACGTCGCGCTGCTGCGCCGGGCGATCGGGGTGTCGGCCGAGGCGCGGGCGTCCGGTAACACCCCGTTCGGGGCGTTGCTGGCCTCGCCGGACGGGGAGGTGCTGCTCGAACAGGGCAACATCGAGATCACCGAGCGCACCTGCACCGGCCACGCCGAGACGACGCTGATGGCGCGGGCGTCCGGGCTGTTCACGAAGGCCGAACTGGCGCAGACCACCCTGTACACGTCCGCCGAGCCGTGCGCGATGTGCGCAGGCTCGATCTACTGGGGCGGCGTCGGACGCGTCGTCTATGCGCTGTCCGAGAAGGAGCTGCTCACCCTCACCGGCGCCGACGAGCAGAACCCCACCCTGGACCTCCCCTGCCGCGAGGTGTTCGCCCGCGGCCAGAAAGCCATCGAGGTGGTCGGACCGTTCCCAGAGTTGGCCGCCGAGGCGGCGGCCGTGCACGAAGGCTTCTGGGGCTGAGCTGCTATTTCAGAGTCGAGCCGCTGGCCATGTGCCCGGCGATCGACGCGTTGGTGGCGACCTCGGTGCCCGTCGCCTTGCGTCGATCGGGGTACAGGATGTCCAGGTCTTCTTGACCATGTCGGACCTCGTAGAACACCGCGGCCAGCCAGCCGAAGAAGGCCTTGAACGGCTTCAGCAGTGCGGTCATGAAGAGCTCCTTGTCGAGATCCGGGCGGATGGCCCGTCGGCTCCATTGTGACCGTGGGCGCGTCCGAAGTCACGTCTCTGACGCCGATCGTGCGGACCTGTGACACCGCGCGTGCCGGCCGTCGGGGGTGGGTCGGGAGGGCCTCGCGCGCCGAGCGCAATAGAGTGCAAGGGTGAACGAAGGGGATGCGGGTCCGAACCCAGCCGACGCGCGCGCGTCCGAGCCGGCCGTGCCGGAGGCAACGGACGACGCCCAGCGACGCGCGGCAGACGGGGTTGCGGTGCCCGCCGCCACGGACGCGCCGGAGGCCGCGGCGTCCGTGATCGATGCGGAATCCGGCCTGGGCGACGCGCCGTCGCGCCGCCTGCGGGTGGCGCTGTTCACCGACAACTACGGCCCCGGGCACTCGGGCGTGCTGTACGCGGTGCAGTTCCTGGAGGAGGCGCTGCTGAGCGCCGGGCACGAGTGTCTCGTGGTCGCGCCGGCCTGCGACGGCCCGAATCCGCACGCTGACAAGCCCGGACGCCGCGAGCTGCGGCTGCCGTCCATCCTGTTGCCGGGCGTGCCGGCGCGGCTGGCGTCCGGACGCGGTTTCGAGAAGGCCCTGGGCGCCCTGGCCACCGATCCGCCGGACGTGATCCACGTGCACGGCCTGGGCTCGGTCGGCCTGCTCGGGGTGTGGGCGGCGCAACGGTGCGGCGTCCCTCTGCTGGTCACCTGGCACACCGACTTCGAGGCGTACGCCGACCACTACGCGCAGCTGACGCCGTTCCTGGACGCCTGGGTGCGGCTGATCAAGATGAACGCGCACGGCTTCGACCGGGCGTCGGTGCGGGAGCAGCTGCGGGGGCTGAAGGGCTTCCTGCGTCCGCGGCGGGGCATGTCGCG
>Ga0208823_1002282_pt1 | contig 14488 bp, 12 predicted proteins | sample AD_UKC075_MetaG_FD_184440 | JGI IMG/M metagenome (GOLD analysis project Ga0208823, IMG submission 184440) | Active sludge microbial communities of municipal wastewater-treating anaerobic digesters from USA - AD_UKC075_MetaG (SPAdes) (version 2) | ecosystem: Engineered > Bioreactor > Anaerobic >... | reverse complement strand
GCATCCCTGCAGTTTATGCGATTCGCAGCGCATGCCAACGCGCCAAGCCTTGCAGGACCGCATCGGGCACCCAGTCATGCACGGGCAAGTGTGGGCGCAGCGCCTGTGCGCCACCGCCATGCACGCACAGGCGCGGCACCTGGCCCAGCAGCGTAGTGGCATGGCGCAGGCTGCGTTCGATCAAGGCCAAGGCCGCCCCTTCGCAGCCAGAAGCCAGAGCCGGGGCGGTGTCATCTGCAAATTCGGTGTAGTCACCGCCGCGGGCGGGCAATTGCGCCGCGCGTGCGTGCAGGGCTTCGCGCATCACCTCAGGCGACGGCGCGATGCGGCCGCCCCCGTGCCGGCCATCCGCGCCCAGCACATCCAACGTCAGCGCAGTGCCCACGCCAAGTACCAAGGCCGCGCGGCCATCGGCAGCCGCCAGCATCGCCAAAAACCGATCCACACCCAGATGCGCAGGATTGGCGTAGGCAATGCGCAGTGGCCCCAACGCAGGTTCGGTGTGCACCCGATGCAAGCGTTGGAAGCGTGCGCACAAAGCGTCCAGTAATGCCACCCGCCGCGCCGGCGAGGCCACACTGGCGATACAGGCCACCTCACCTTCCGGCAACGCCGCCAGCCACGCTTCGGCATCGTCATGTGCCACCGCGTGCACCGCGCCCAGTTGGCCATCGGCCACCAGCGGCGCGTATTTCAGGCGGGTATTGCCCAGATCCAACAGCCACGTTGTCATCACCCGGCCACCTTGGCCGCACGCACGCTGACATCAGCTGCATGCACATGACGAATTTCACCCGCTGCATTGCACACCCGTAGTGCGCCATCTTCGCTGATGCCCAGCGCCTGTGCATGCCACACACGCGAGGCTTCATGCACACATACCGGGCGCCCAGCCAGTACATCCAACGCGCTGAAGCGCGGCAGAAAGGCAGCCAACCCCAGTGCGTCAAACTGCTCCAATGCAGGCAGCAGATGTTGCAGCAACATCGCCACCACCGCATTGCGTGACGGCGGCGCATGCGGCAATGACTGCATGTCCACCCAGGGCTGGTCGAGGTTCCGGGCCGTCGCGGCAGGCATTCGCACGTTCAGGCCAACCCCAATCACCGCACGTGCTGCGCCGCCAGCTTCGCCGCCACCTTCCACCAGCAAGCCACCCAATTTGCGCAGGCCATCGCCATCGGTCACCACTACATCATTGGGCCATTTCAGGCCTGTTTGGGTGAAGCCCAGTGCGTGCAACGCCTCGCACACCGCCACCCCTGCCACCAGGCTCAAGCCACCCAAGCGCGCCAAGCCACCATCGAAACATCTGGCCAGCGACAGATAGATATGTGCAGCCAATGGCGAAGCCCAAGCGCGCCCGCGACGCCCGCGCCCGCCCGTCTGCCGCTCGGCCAGCAGCACCGCACAACCGGCGTCCGGAGTCTGCCTGCGCAGCAGTTCGCTATTGGTTGAATCCAGGCTCCACACAATGTCCAGTGCGGTCAATTGGGGCTGCACTGCCAAGGGCAACAAGGCGCGAATGTGCGTGTCATCCAGCCAATCCAGTGGCTGTGCCAGCGCATAACCACGCCCCGGCGCAGCTTCCACGGCAATCCCGGCCTGCCGCAGCGCCTCGATCCGCTTCCACACCGCGGCACGCGTCAATCCCAGCTCCGCAGCCAAGTGATCGCCACTGACCGGGCCGCGCTGCAGGCGCTGGAGCAGTGCGCGCTCGGCGGTCTCACTCATGTGGGCTGCCGCCATTGGGTAGATGGACGGCGCTCAGTTGCGCGGCGTGGTCACGAGAGGTCGACATGTGCAAAATCATACGCAAGCACTTGCGTGTCCGGGAACTTGCGTGTTGCGACGCAGCATCCCAGGCCCGGGCAGCCTGCTATAGTCGGCAGCGGTGTTGTGCACCCTGCACGCTCTCTACCCGGTGACGCCCATGCACCTTGTCAGCCTGCGCCAGACACTGTCCTGCCTCGCCCTGCTGGTTGCGTTTGGCTGTGCCAATGCCGCCGAGGCCAAGCACCAGCTGCCCGAGAACACCAACACCGCCATCGACCCTCCGGCACCACCTGCAGATCGTTTGGATGATGCGGACTTGGACGGCGCGATTGCCAACAGCCGTGTGCAACGCACGCCGAAAGCCAAGTCGCAAGCAGCCGTGCCCGCACGCAGCGCCGGTGACAGCCGCGTCTTGCCGTCGCGCTTTCACAGCTTTTTGCCGGGGATGTTCCGCTAAGCCAGCGGCTGGTTGAAGTGGCCCCGCACGCTGGCCCTGTGATCCTGGACGCTCGTTTTGATTCACAAGCCCGGTGGCAAACTCACTTCGAATTTGGCCCCACCCAGCTCGTGCGAGCGGGTGACATGCAGTTGCCCGCGATAACTTTTGATGATGTCTTGCACGATCGACATGCCAATGCCGTGGCCCTGCACACGCTCGTCACCACGCACGCCGCGTTGCAGCACATAAGCAATCCGATCTTCGGCAATCCCGGGGCCGTCGTCTTCCACCGTGATCAGCAACCCCGGCCGCCGATCGGTCAGCTTCTGCCCTTCCGCCACGGTCAATAGCACTCGCGACTTCGCCCATTTGAAGGCGTTTTCCAGCAGGTTGCCCAGCAATTCCTGCAGGTCGCCGGTTTCACCGTGGAAGCGGGCCTCGGCGGCGATTTCAAATTCACACAGTACGCCCTTGTTGGCATACACCTTTTCCAGGCCCAGCACGATCTGCTCGGCCTGTGGCTCAATCGCGATGGGCGCGGCAAACAACTGGTGACCCGACCGCGCCGCACGCGCCAATTGGTACGACACCAAATCATTCATCCGGCGCAATTGGGTATCCACTTCGCTGCGCAGCTCGGCCTCGCCGGTATCGCTGTCCAGCCGCGAGCGCAACACTGCCAACGGTGTCTTCAAGCTGTGCGCCAGGTCGGCCAAGGTATTGCGCTGCCGTTCCAGATTTTCGCGCTCGCTGTGGATGAAGGCATTGATGCTGTCGGTAAGCGGTTCCAATTCACGCGGATGCGCTTCGCTCATGCCTGCGGCACTACCTGCTTGCACCCGTTTGAGCTCGCCGATCACATCACGCAATGGCCGCAGGCTCCAACGCAGCACCCACATTTGCAGCAGCAGCAACACCACGCCGGCACCGCCCAGATAGCGCCATAGCGCGGTACGGAAGGTTGCTACCTGCTGCCCGAGTGCGGTGCTGTCCTCCAGGATATACACCGTGTACTGCAATTCGTTGGCCGCGTCTCCGTTTTCACTCAGTGCCAGACCATAGCCGTAGCGATAAACCTCGCCGGCTTGTCCATTGATCTGGGTCAGCGGCAATGGCCCTTCGAAGGTCTGGGTGCCTGGCGGCAACATCGGCCCCTCGGGCAATTTCGGGCCTTGTGCGGAATCCGATTCCCAATGCCCATTGACCAACACGATCTGCGCATACAGACCACTGCCCGGACGCTTGAAGCGTGCATCCGGCGACTCCCACGGCGGAATCACACTGCCATCACGGGCAAAATCGCTGCCGGCATAGGCCAGAGCATAACTATGCAGGCGTTCACGCATGCCGCTTTGTGCAGTGTTCAGGAACGCGCGATCCAGCGCCAAGCCGGCCAGCGCCAGAAAGGCAATCAAACCCAGGCTGGCCGCCCATAACTGACGTGACTGCAGCGAACGCGGCTGCGCAATGCGCAGCCGACGCGGACGCAACACGCTGGGCGCAGCGTCTGGATCAGGGATCGGTGGGGAGCTCATGCACCACCGGCACCGGTAAAATCATTCGCCGCTGCGGGCAATGGCGAACCGGTAGCCACGGCCACGCACCGTTTCAATCGGCTTGACCGACCCATCCGGATCCAGTTTCTTGCGCAGACGACCGATGAATACTTCCAGCACATTGGAATCGCGGTCGAAATCCTGCTGGTAGATGTGCTCAGTCAGGTCGGCCTTTGAAACCAGCTCACCGGCGTGCATCATCAAGTATTCCAGCACTTTGTATTCGTAGCTGGTCAGGTCCACGTTGGCACCGTCCACACTCACCGTTTGCGCGGCCAGATCCAGTACCACCGGCCCGCATTCCAGCGTCGGCTTGCTCCAACCGGCGGCACGCCGCACCAGCGCATTGATGCGCGCCAGCAACTCTTCCACATGGAACGGTTTGACCAAATAGTCGTCGGCACCCTGCTTGAGGCCATCCACTTTATCCTGCCAGCTGGAGCGTGCGGTCAGAATCAGGATGGGAAATTTCTTGCCCTCGGCACGCAGTGCACGGATCAATTCCATGCCGCTCATCTTCGGCAGGCCAAGGTCGATGATGCCCACATCGAACGGCACTTCCTTGCCCATGTAGAGGCCTTCCTCACCGTCTTGCGCGGCATCCACGGCATAGCCTTCGCGCTTCAAGCGGGCAGCCAAGGTTTCACGCAACGGGGCTTCGTCTTCAACCAGCAGGATGCGCATGCTCAATCCTCGTAAATGGCGTTCTGTGGGTCAGCGCAAGCACCGACGGGTCAATCATCATTACTGCTTTTGGCCTGATCACTGCCGCTGCGACGGGCCGGGTCTTGCATGAACACACGCACGCGACCCTGGTCGTCCACCACTTTGACGCGGTGCATGTCGCGGCCGTCGTACTGCACACGCTCGGCCGACAACACTTCGCCACGGCTGTTGCGCTCGGCACGCCGTACCGAATCGGACATCGCATCACGCGGCGGCGGGCGGTCCTGATTGCCGCGATCTTGATTACTGCGATCTTGACTGCGGTCACGCGGTGGTGGCATCTGTTGCGCCCATGCAGAGGCCACTGGCACCAACGCCATCAGCGCAGCGGCAAGTACGTTCGGTAATGTTCGATCACAGCGGGACATGGCAGATCAACCTAGCAACTCGGACAGGGGCATTGTTGGAAGCAGGCGGTGAATCCGCCCTGAAGTTTCCTGAACAGGATAGCGCGCCGTTCAGGTTTGCGCACAAACGCCGTCCTTGGTCAGTAAATCTCGCCAATGCAGCAGCGCAGCGAACCGCCGGCGGCTTCAATTGCGTCCAGCGCCACCGACTCCACCCGCAAGCCCGCCTGCGCCAGCACCTCCCGATGCGCCGGCGTCAGTGCGGTGGCCGCTTGCGCGCTCATCCACACACCCTCGCCCGACAACGCGATGCAATTGCCAACGAAGGCGGCGTGTTCGGCAGCATCACAGACCACCGCATGCGGCGCATACAGCGCGGCGATCGCCGCGGCCACGGCGGCATCGGCAAACCCGTTCGGACACACCACCACGGCGCGCCCGGCCAGCACCGCCAACACCACATTGGTGTGGTATTCACCGGCGGCCAGATCAAACAGCAGGGTGGCGCGCAGCCCGAAAGCCTCGTGCATCAGCCGCGCGCCGGCCTCATCGCAGCGTTCGGACAGGCCGCAGAAGCCCAGCCCGCGCACGCGGTCGATCACCAGCGCACCGGTCAGTTCGCAGGCATGCGGCTGGGTGGAGAGGTCGATCTCCTGCCGTCCGAGCACATCGCGGAAGAAGTCACGCATGTCGGCGCGCGCGGCCTCGCGCTGACGCACCTCATGGCGCATGCGACCGACGATATAGCGTCCCCGTGCAGTGCCGAATACGTTGTTGGGAAAGACCGCATCCGGCGTCTGCGGATTGCCGGCAAAACAAATGGCCGGCACTGCCGTTGCGATGGCGCGCTGCAACTCGCGGTGCTGCATGGATGCGCGGGCAGCATCGAACGCGCCGGCCGCAGCCATATAGGCATTGTCTTGTGCGGATTGTTCGGCCAGGCGAAACCCATCCGGTGCCACCAGAAATGCAGCGCGCGCAGTAGCCGGGCCGAAGTCGGTGGGTGTGTTGTGGGCCAACTCAAAAAATCCGGCTAAGTCGCGGGTGATCATGGGGAATGCGGCTCTCGTTCGGTCAATACCAATGCGTGTTCCACCAGCGTCCAATCGGCACCGGGTTTGTGCGCGCCTTCACTCAACACCTGACGGAACGCACGCCCACCAGGTTGTCCTGCAAACAAGCCCAGCAGGTGGCGGGTAATGTGTTTCAAGGACACCCCGCGCGCCAGCTGCACCTCTACATATGGGCGATAAGCGCGCAGCAACTCGGCACGCGATTGCAGTTCGCCGCCAAACCAACGCACATCAAGCGCGTGCAACAAGTACGGCGTGTGATACGCGGCACGGCCCAGCATCGCACCTTCGACATGCGCCAGATGCGCGCTGGCCTCTTCGGCATCGGCAATGCCACCATTGACGATCACTTGCAACTGCGGGCGCTCGCGCTTGAGCCGGTACGCCCAGTCATAACGCAGCGGCGGCACTTCGCGATTTTCTTTCGGCGAGAGCCCTTTCAACCAAGCATTGCGCGCATGCACCACGAAGGTTTGGCAACCGGCACCGACAATGGTGTCGATGAAACCCACGAAGTGTTGCCACTCGTGATCATCATCCACACCCAGCCGGCACTTCACCGTCACCGGAACACTGCACGCCGCAATCATCGCCGCCACACTGTCGGCCACCCGCTGCGGCTCGCGCATCAGACACGCACCAAAGCGCCCTGCCTGCACGCGGTCGGACGGGCAGCCGCAGTTGAGGTTGATTTCGTCATAGCCCCACTCGGCCCCGATGCGTGCAGCCTGCGCCAGCAACGCCGGTTCACTGCCCCCCAGCTGCAAGGCCACCGGGTGCTCACCCGGATCCATCGCCAGCAACCGCGCCCGGTCCCCCAACACCACCGCATTGGCATGTACCATTTCGCTATACAGCCGCGCATGCGGCGCCAGCAGCCGATGGAATACCCGGCAATGGCTATCCGTCCAGTCCATCATCGGGGCGACGGAGAGGCGCAATTGCTCGGTGGGGATGGCGGGGGATGCAATCATCGCCGCGCATTGTACGGGGCGAACGCGACCGGCTTCCCATTGCGCGACAATAGGCATTCCCCACGCCGCTGCCACATGCCATGAACACAGCCTTCCGCACACCCTTGCCTGCCACGTCACTGGATTACTTCGACGCCCGCGCGGCGGTGGAAGCGCTCACCCCAGGCGCGTGGGCCGGCCTGCCGTACACGGCGCGGGTGCATGCGGAAAACATCGTGCGCTGCGCTGCGCCTGCGCACATCGATGCCTTTCTTGGCCAGTTGATCGAGCGCCGTCGCGATCTGGATTTCCCGTGGTTTCCGGCGCGGGTGGTGTGTCACGACATCCTCGGCCAAACCGCGTTGGTGGATTTGGCGGGCCTGCGTGAAGCCATCGCCGCGCAAGGCGGTGACCCGGCGCAAGTGAACCCGGTGGTGCCGGTGCAGCTGATCGTGGATCACTCGCTGGCGGTGGAAGCACCCGGCTTCGACAAGGATGCGTTTGCGAAGAATCGCGTGATCGAAGACCGCCGCAACGCGGATCGTTTCGATTTCATCGAATGGACGCGGCTGGCGTTCGACAATGTGGATGTGATCCCGGCCGGCAACGGGATCATGCATCAGATCAATCTGGAAAAAATGTCGCCGGTGATTTGCACCAAGGACGGCGTGGCATTTCCGGACACCTGCGTGGGCACCGATTCGCACACCCCGCATGTGGATGCGCTGGGCGTGATCGCGGTGGGTGTGGGCGGGCTGGAAGCCGAAAGCGTGATGCTGGGCAACCCGTCGTGGATGCGCCTGCCCGACATCATCGCGGTGGAGCTGGCCGGCAAGCCTGCACCTGGCATCACTGCCACCGACGTGGTATTGGCGTTGACCGAATTCTTGCGTGCCGCCAAAGTGGTCGGCGCGTATCTGGAATTCCGTGGCGAGGGTGCCGCCGCGCTGACCATTGGCGACCGCGCCACCATTTCCAACATGGCGCCCGAATACGGCGCGACAGCGGCGATGTTCTTCATCGATGACAACACGCTGGATTACCTGCGCCTGACCGGCCGCGACGACGCACAAGTGGCACTGGTGGACACCTATGCCAAGGCTGCCGGCTTCTGGGCCGACGACCTGGTGCATGCGCTATACGAACGCACCCTGCATTTCGACCTGTCGACGGTCGTGCGCAATCTTGCCGGCCCGAGCAATCCGCATCGGCGCTTGCCTGTGAGCGCGTTGCACGAACGCGGGATTGCCGATGAAACAAAACTTGATGCTGCCCGCAAAGAAGAAGCGCAGGGCTTGATCCCCGATGGCGCGGTGATCATCGCCGCGATTACCAGCTGCACCAACACCAGCAATCCGCGCAACGTGATTGCGGCTGGCCTGCTGGCGCGCAATGCCAACGCACGCGGGCTGACCCGCAAGCCGTGGGTGAAAACCTCGCTCGCGCCCGGCTCGAAAGCGGTGCAGCTGTATCTGGAAGACGCCAAGCTGCTGCCCGAGCTGGAACAGCTGGGCTTCGGCATCGTCGGCTTTGCCTGCACCACCTGCAACGGCATGAGCGGCGCACTGGATCCAGTGATCCAGAAAGAAGTCATCGAACGCGACCTGTATGTCACGGCGGTATTGAGTGGCAACCGGAATTTCGATGGCCGCATCCATCCGTATGCCAAGCAGGCCTTCCTCGCCTCGCCGCCGCTGGTGATTGCCTACGCCATCGCCGGCACGGTGCGCTTTGATATCGAAAAAGACGTGCTGGGTATCGACCACGCTGGCCAGCCGGTGCGCCTGAAAGACCTCTGGCCGACCGATGCCGAAATCGATGCAGTGGTGAAGGCCAGCGTCAAGCCGGAGCAGTTCCGCCGCATCTACGACCCGATGTTTGCCGTGCGTGCCAAAGGCCATGCCAAACCGCTGTATGACTGGCGTCCGCAGAGCACCTACATCCGCAACCCGCCGTATTGGGAAGGCGCGCTGGCGGGCGAGCGCACGCTGACGCAGATGCGCGCACTGGCGGTGCTGGGCGACAACATCACCACCGATCATTTGTCGCCATCGAATGCGATTCTGGCCAGCAGCGCCGCTGGCGAATATCTGGCCAAGATGGGCCTGCCGGAAGAAGACTTCAATTCCTACGCCACCCATCGCGGCGACCACCTCACTGCGCAACGTGCGACCTTCGCCAACCCGAAACTCATCAACGAAATGGCGATCGTCGATGGCGCAGTGAAGCAAGGTTCGCTGGCGCGCGTGGAGCCGGACGGCCAAGTCATGCGTATGTGGGAAGCGATTGAAACTTACATGCAGCGCCAGCAACCGCTGATCATCATCGCCGGTGCCGATTACGGCCAAGGCAGCTCACGCGACTGGGCGGCCAAGGGCGTGCGGCTGGCCGGCGTGGAAGCCATCGTGGCCGAAGGCTTCGAGCGCATCCACCGGCAGAACCTGGTCGGCATGGGCGTGCTGCCGTTGCAATTCCAGCCCGGCACCACCCGCAAGACCTTGGCCATCGACGGCACGGAAACCTTCAGCGTGCGCGGCACACCCACCCCCGGCGGCACCTTGACGCTGGTGATCGAACGCAAGACTGGCGAGCAGGTCGACGTGCCGGTGACCTGCCGCTTGGATAGCGATGACGATGTGACCACCTACACCGCCGGCGGGATTCTGCCGCGGTTTTCGCAGGAGTTTTTGGCGCAGGGATATGCGGGGTAAGAATCTTCGCAGCGCCCTTGCAAATACCCATTTCAGGTATTAACGTGCCCGTTATGGGCATGAAGCAAAGTACACGAATCAGCGAAGCGGCGGCGATCTACGCCAGCGCCAACCTGTCCGATGCCCTGTTCACCGCCACCCAGCAGCGCGTGTTGGGCTGCCTGTTCGGGCAACCGGGCCGCAGCTTCACCGTCAGCGAACTGATTCAAATCACCGGCGCCGGCAGCGGCGCGGTGCAACGCGAAGTGGCGCGGCTTGCCGGCAGTGGTTTGCTGAACATGGCGCAGGTAGGCAACCAGAAGCGTTATCGCGCCAATCCGCAGTCCCCGATCCATGACGAACTCGCCACCATCGTGCGCAAGACCTTTGGCCTGGCCGCCCCCTTGCGCGAGGCACTGCTGCCCATTGCCGACGCCATCACAGCTGCATTCGTCTTTGGCTCGGTCGCCAAGGGGCAGGACACCGCCAGCAGCGACATCGACCTGATGCTGATTTCCGAATCACTGACCTACGGCGAGGTCATGGCCGCGCTGCATCCTGTCGCGGAGCAACTGGACCGCACCATCAACCCGACCCTCTACAGCCCTGCGGAACTGAAGCAGCGCATCGCCACCGGCAACAGCTTCGTCACCCGCGTGCTGGCACAACCGCGCATCTGGCTGCTGGGGGGCGAGCATGAGCTTGCCGCTTGAAAACCTGTGCGGCCCCGGCAAGCCATTGGCGGCAGAGCCACCAGATGTGGCCGAAATCGCCGGCCTGCTGCGTTCCGGGCGCGCACGTCTGTTCGACGCACACAACGCTTCGCTGTCGCTCGAAAGCCGCTTCGACCTGGCCTACAACGCCGCGCATGCGCTGTGCCTGGCCGCGCTGCGCCAGCATGGCTATCGCGCGCGCCATCGCTACATCGTCTTCCAAACATTGCCGCACACGCTGGGTCTTGGCCCGGAGGTCTGGCGGGTGCTGGCCAAGGCGCACGATCTGCGCAATCTGGCCGAATACGAAGGCCACGTGGATGTGGATGCGCGGCTGGTCACCGATGTCATCGCTGCTTGCGCAAGGGTGGATGAAACAATGCTCGCGTTGCAAAGCATCGGTGAGCCGCGTTGATGAAACACAAAAAAATGACTGGGGATCGTGCGTGTCACATCTGAAAAATCTGCTGGCGCAAGCCAAAACCCGCGACCCGCAGCTGGGCGCGGATCTGGAACGCGAATGCAATGCGCTGCTGGAAAAAACCCGGTTTGGCTTGCAGTTCGAACGCCACCGGCCGGAAGCGGTGGAATTGCCCAGCCGGGTGCCGCGCAAGGGCGACAAGGTGCGCGTGCTGCCGGAGCGCGGTTCCACGCAAAGAACCGATCCGGCGCTGTGGCTGGTGAAGCGCATCGTGAAGGATGGCGCTGCGAAACAGGCCGAAATTGAATTGATCGAAACGCCGCCAGCGTCCAGCGTCCAGCGTCCAGCGTCCAGCGTCCAGCGTCAGAGCGTAAATCCTGAAGACCTGATTGTCGTCGCGGAATTCCGCGACACCATCTATCCGGGCCTGAAGAAGACAGGCCATGTCGCGCGCGGCGGCGACAAGCCCTGCCACACCGTCATCAACGGCGAGAACTACCACGTCCTGAAGGCGCTGACCTGGACGCATCGCGGCAAGGTCGATGCGATCTACATCGACCCGCCGTACAACACCGGCGCGAAGGACTGGAAGTACAACAACGATTACGTCGAAGGCGACGACCTGTACCGCCACAGCAAGTGGCTGGCGATGATGGAGCGGCGGCTGAAGGTCGCCAAGGAGTTGTTGAATCCGGCGGATTCGGTGCTGATCGTGACGATCGACGAAAAGGAAGTTCATCGGTTAGCTCTGCTTCTTGAGCAGGTATTCCCAGAGTCTCGCGTACAGATGGTCACCTACGTCATCAACGCGCCTGGCCAGTCGCGCAATCAAGAGCTTGCGCGAGTCGAGGAGTATGCGTACTTCCTCTTCTTTGGGGATGCCGCGCCAGCTGCGGTGACTGACGACTTGCTCAATGAGAAGACATCCCACAACCCAGCGAACGTTCGCTGGGAATCGCTGTTGCGCAGTGGAACCAACTCAAGACGAGCCGACAGGCCGGCACTGTTCTATCCGGTCTACATCGAACCGAAGACGCGTCGCATTGTTGGAGCTGGAGACTCGAAACGCCTCGAAGCACCAAGGTCTGAGTGGTCAGTCCCGACGGGAGCAACCGCAGTTTGGCCGCTAAAAAGCGACGGGAGCGAAGGAAACTGGCGCGCATCGCCGGACTACCTCAGGAAGCTTCTTGGAGCTGGCCATATTCGATGTGGCGAGTACAGAGTGGATGAAGGGCGAGGAACGATTTGGTACTTGGGAAAATCAGCCATTGCCAAGATCGAAAGCCAAGAAATTCTTGTCGTTGGAAAAGACGAGCACGGCGCTGTCGTTGTCAAGCCGAACGGCGATGCCGAGAAAGTGCGTACGACTACGGCAAAAACAGTTTGGAACCGTCCCTCCCATCATGCTGGTTGGCATGGAAGTGCTCTTGTGCGTTCACTTCTTCCGAGTCGAGCATTTCCGTTTCCAAAAAGCCTTTACGTTGTAGAGGACTCACTTCGGATTGCGACGGGCAACAAACCCGAATCCATCATCCTCGACTTCTTCTCCGGCTCCGGCACCACCGCCCATGCGGTGATGCGCCTCAACAAGCAGGACGGCGGCAACCGCCAGTGCATCAGCGTCACCAACAACGAAGTCGGCGCCGACGAGCAGAAGAAGCTGCGCGAACAAGGCCTGCGCCCCGGCGACGCCGACTGGGAGCAGTGGGGCATCTGCGACTACATCACCAAGCCGCGCGTGCAGGCCGCGATCACCGGCAGGACGCCGGACGGCATCCCGATCAAGGGCGACTACAAGTTCACCGATGAATTCCCGATGGCCGAGGGCTTCGCCGAGAACGCCGAGTTCTTCACACTCACCTACGAAAACCCGCTGGCCGTCAGCTACCAGACCGCGTTCGCGCACATCGCGCCGCTGCTGTGGCTGCGCGCCGGCAGCCGTGGCCGCTGCATCGGCAAACTGCCACCGGAAGGATGGGACGTGGCCGAGGCCTATGGCCTGCTGACCGACCTGGACTTCGCCACGGATTTCCTCAAGGCCGTGCGCAAGGCACCTGACTTGCGCATCGCCTACCTCGTCACCGACGACGAACGCCGCTTCCAGGCGCTGGCGCGGCGCCTGCCCGAAGGTGTGGCCGCGGTGCGGCTGTACGAGTCCTACCTTTCCAACTTCGGCTTCGCCAACGGAGACGACGCATGAAGTTCACGCTCAAGGATTATCAGGACGAAGCCGTTTTCGATGTGCTGACCAATCTGAAGAAGGCGCGCAAGCGTTGGCGCGAGGATCGCGACAAGCATGCCTTCTCGTTGACCGCCGCCACCGGCGCGGGAAAAACCGTGATGGCCGCGCAGGTGTTCGAAGCGCTGTTTCACGGCGAGGATGTGAAGTTCCAGTTCGACCGCGATCCAGGCGCGGTGGTGATCTGGTTCAGCGACGACCCTTCCCTCAACGAACAGACCCGCTTCCGCCTGATGGAGTCCTCGGATCGGCTGCGGCACACCGACCTGAAGGTGGTGGAACATCCCTTCAGCCTGCCCAAGTTCGAGGCCGGGAAGATTTATTTTCTCAACACTCAGAAACTCGGGAAAAAGAGCCTGTTGGTGCGCGGCTTCGACGGCGCAGACGACCTACTGCCCCGCCCCGATGCGCAGGCCTTTACCATCTGGGACACCATCCGCAACACCATCGAAGACCCAGCGCTCACGCTCTATCTGGTGTTGGACGAAGCGCATCGCGGCATGGGACGCGAGAACGCAGAGCGATCCACGATTGTACAGCGCCTGATCAACGGCGAGAACGGCGTACCGGGCATTCCGGTGGTGTGGGGCATTTCCGCCACGGTGGAGCGCTTCAACCGGGCCATCGAAGGCATGCAATCCCGAAGCACCTTGCCGCCGGTGACGGTGGATGCCAGCCGCGTGCAGGAGTCCGGCCTGCTGAAGGACACCATCGCACTAGACATTCCCGACGAAGCCGGGCGCTTTGACACCGTGCTGCTGAGCCGCGCCACCGACAAGCTGCGCGAATCCAGCGCGGAATGGGCGGCCTATGCCGCACAGCAAGGCGGCGGCGAACCCGTGCAGCCATTGATGGTGCTGCAACTGCCGAACACGCCGAACCAGAAATTGGTCGGCGAGTGGCTGGACACGATTTTCCGGAAATGGCCGGACTTGCCGGAAACTGCGGTGGCGCATGTGCTGGGCGAACACAAGCCGCAAACCTTCGGCACGTACACAGTGCCGCACATCGCGCCCGAGCGCGTGCAGGACGACACCTCGATCCGTGTGCTGCTGGCCAAGGACGCGATCAGCACCGGTTGGGACTGCCCGCGCGCGGAAGTGATGCTGTCGTTCCGCCCGGCCAGTGACCCGACCCACATCGCGCAATTGCTGGGCCGCATGGTGCGCACGCCGCTGGCGCGGCGCATTCCCGGCAACGACCGTCTGAACATGGTGGATTGCCTGTTGCCGTATTTCGACAAAGAAGCGGTCGAACGCGTGGTCAAATCACTGCGCGATGGCAGCGGCGAGATGCCGCCGACCGGACGCATCCTGATCAATCCGGTGGAAATGAAGCCCAACCCCGAGGTGACGGCCGCCATCCGGGACAAATTCGTTTCACTGCCCTCGCAGACCCGCCCGCAACGCGGCGCGAAACCGCCGGTGCGCCTGACTGCACTGGCGCATGAACTCGCTTTCGACGGCCTGCTGCCCGGTGCCGGCAGCAAGGCGCATGCGGCAATGCACGCGGTGCTGGATGCCATCGTCGCCGATCCGGCAAAACACTTCACGGA
>Ga0208823_1002280_pt1 | contig 14503 bp, 11 predicted proteins | sample AD_UKC075_MetaG_FD_184440 | JGI IMG/M metagenome (GOLD analysis project Ga0208823, IMG submission 184440) | Active sludge microbial communities of municipal wastewater-treating anaerobic digesters from USA - AD_UKC075_MetaG (SPAdes) (version 2) | ecosystem: Engineered > Bioreactor > Anaerobic >... | reverse complement strand
ACCGTAGCGGCGGTGCGCCTGGGGCCCTCAAGCGGGCCGGGTTGAGAACGTTTCGGAACGTGACCGCGTTGTTCACGTGCCACGCGCGGTGCGCATCGTCGGCTTCGAGGACGTCCGCGCGAGTGATTGGTGGGAAGCACGCTCGACGACGGTCACACAGGACCTTCAAGTGAAACAGGGGTACTTGTCGGTGGGCCTAACTGGACTTGAACCAGTGACCTCTGCCTTATCAGGGCAGCGCTCTAACCGTCTGAGCTATAGGCCCGCGTGACGCGGATGCACCGGGTGGGAACTTTACTGCACCCCGAGCACCCGCCTCAAATCGCCGGACGCCTCCCGGGTCAGTCCTCGGCGAGGGTGAGCTCAAGCCCACCGAGGATGTTGGCCGACAGGTTGTACAAGAAGGCGAAGATCGTGGCCAGCGCGGTGAGGATCACGACGTTGATCACCGCGATCAGCGCCGTGACGGCCATGACCTTGTTGGTGTTGACGAAGTCCTCGAGCCGGACCTGGCTCTGGTCGTTCGGGCTCGCCAGCAGCGTCGTCAGGAAGCCGTTCAGCGTGTCGATCAGCCCGGACGCCCCGATCACGGACCACACCACATACACGGCGATCCACGACATGATCCCGAACGCGATCGAGAACAGGAACGACGTCTTCATGACCGACCACGGATCGATCCGCGAGATGCGGAGCCGCGCCCGCCGCGTCCGACGCTCTGCGGGCGCCTTGGCGCGCGCAGCCTTCTCAGGGGCGGGTGCATCCACCGGCGCCGGGGCGCTCACCGTCGGATTGCTCACTTCTCCTCCTCGCTGTCGGACGCCTCAGCCGCTGCGCTCACGTCGCTCGCCTCCTCGGCGATCGCCTCGACGTCCACCGCTTCCGCGTGGGCAAGGCTATCGTCCCCGTCGCCCGCTTCGGCAGCCGCCTCATCGTCGACCTTCGACTCGGGGTAGAGGGCGATGACGGCCACGGCGTCGTCCGGCTTCAACCCCACAAACTTCACGCCCATGGTGTCGCGTCCCTTAGCCGGGACGCCAGCAACCGCAGACCGAATGATCTGCCCGGAGGTCTTGATCGCGATGATCTCGTCTTCGGCCCGAACGACGAGTCCGCCCACCAGCGACCCGCGGTCCTCGTTGAGCTTCATGGCCTTGATGCCGAGCCCGCCACGTCCCTGGACGCGGTACTCGCTGACGGCCGTCCGCTTCGCGAAGCCGCCGTCGGTCACGGTGAACACGAACTGTGAGTCCTCATCCACCGCCCGCTGGACGATCGCCATGCTCAGCAGCTCGTCGTCGGAGCGGAACTTCATGCCGGTCACGCCGGACGTCGCGCGTCCCATCGGACGCAGCTCCGAATCGGACGCCTGGAACCGGATCGCCTGCCCCTTGCGCGAGATCAACAGCACGTGATCGGACGCGTTGCACGTGATCGCACCGATCAGCTCGTCGTCGTCCTCGCGGAAGTTGATCGCGATCAGCCCGGCCTGCCGCGGCGAGTCGTACGCCGTGAGCTCGGTCTTCTTGACCAGGCCCCGACGCGTCGCGAGCAGCAGGTACGGCTCGTCGGCGTACGTGCGAATGGTCAGCACCTGCGCGATGCGCTCGTCCGGCAGGAACGACAACAAGCCGGCCACGTGGCCGCCCTTGGCGTCGCGTCCGGCCTCGGGCAGCTGCCACACCTTGAGCCGGTACACGCGGCCCAGGTTCGTGAAGAACAGCAGCCAGTGGTGCGAGGACGTCGTGAACAGGTGGTCGACCTCGTCGTCCGCCCGCAGCGTCGCCCCCCGGACGCCCTTGCCGCCGCGCCGCTGGACCCGGTACTGGTCGCTGCGCGTCCGCTTGGCGTAGCCGCCACGAGTGATCGTGACGACCATGTCCTCGTCGGGGATCAGGTCCTCGTCCGACAGGTCACCGTCGGCCGAGATGATCTTCGTCCGACGCTCGTCGCCGTACTTGTCGGTGATCTCCTGCACCTCGTCGGCGACGATCTGCCGCTGCCGGGTCGGGTTGGCCAGGATGTCGGTGTAGTCCGCGATCAGCCGCTCGAACTCGGCCAGTTGGTCGACGATCTTCTGCCGCTCCAGCGCCGCGAGGCGGCGCAGCTGCATGTCCAGGATCGCCTTCGCCTGCACCTCGTCGATGTCGAGCAGCTTCTGCAGCCGCTCGGACGCCTCGTCGGTCGTCCGCGACGACCGGATCAGCGCAATCACCTCGTCCAAACGATCGAGCGCCTTGACCAGGCCGCGCAGCACGTGGGCCCGCGCCTCGGCGTCCGCCAAGCGGTAGGCCGTCCGGCGCTGGATGACCTGGATCTGGTGCTTGATCCAGTAGGTGATGAACTGGTCGAGCCGCAGCGTGCGCGGCACCGAGTCGACGAGCGCCAGCATGTTGCAGCCGAACGTGTCCTGCAGCTGGGTGTGCTTGTAGAGGTTGTTCATGACGACGCGCGGCTGGGCGTCCCTCTTCAACACGATGCACAGGCGCTGGCCGGTCCGTGCGGACGAGTCGTCGCGCACGTCCGCGATGCCCGTCAGCTTGCCCGCGTTGACGAGTTCGGCGATCTTCATCGCGAGGTTGTCGGGGTTGCACTGGTGCGGCAGCTCGGTGACGACGAGCTGGGTGCGGCCCTTGGCGTCCTCCTCGATGGTGATGACCGCGCGCATGATGACGGAGCCGCGTCCGGTGCGGTAGGCGTCCTCGATGCCCTTCCGTCCGACGATCAGGGCGCCGTTGGGGAAGTCCGGACCCTTGATCCGCTCGATGCAGGCCTCAAGAATCTCTTCCTTGGACGCCTCCGGGTGCGCCAGCACCCACTGCACGGCGTCGTTGACCTCGCGCAGGTTGTGCGTCGGGATGTTGGTGGCCATGCCGACCGCGATGCCCGTCGAGCCGTTGACCAGCAGGTTGGGGAACCGCGCCGGCAGGACGACCGGCTCGACGTCCTTGTTGTCGTAGTTGGGCTGGAAGTCGACCGTGTCCTGGTCGATGTCGCGGACCATCTCCATGGCCAGCGGATCCATCCGGCACTCGGTGTAGCGCATGGCGGCCGCGCCGTCGTTGCCCGGCGAGCCGAAGTTGCCTTGGCCCTGCACGAGCTTGTGCCGCATCACCCACGGCTGCGCGAGGCGCACCAAGGTGTCGTAGATCGCCGTGTCGCCGTGCGGGTGGTACTTGCCCATCACGTCGCCGACGACGCGGCTGCACTTGTTCCAGCCACGGTCGGGCCGGTAGCCCCCGTCGTACATCGTGTAGATCACGCGGCGGTGCACGGGCTTGAGGCCGTCGCGGACGTCCGGCAGGGCGCGTCCGACGATGACGCTCATCGCGTAATCGAGGTAGCTCCGCTGGATTTCGTCGTTCAGGTCGATCTCCTCGACCCGGCCCTCCATGCCGCTCAGCGCGACCGGCTGGTCGTCCGCCGCTGCCGTCTCGGCACTATCGGACGCCGCGGCGTCCAGTTCGCCGTCGGTCGGCTCGCGCGACGCGTCCGGTCCCTGCGGGATGTCACTCATGCGTATGTGTCCTTGTCGTCAAACGAGAGGTCGACTAGATGTCGAGGAAGCGGACGTCCTTGGCGTTGCGCTGGATGAACGAGCGGCGCTGCTCGACGTCCTCGCCCATCAGGATCGAGAACATCTCGTCGGCGGCCGCGGCGTCCTCGAGCGTGACCTGCAACAAGGTGCGCTGGTTCGGGTCCATGGTGGTGTCCCACAGGTCCGACGCGTTCATCTCACCGAGGCCCTTGTAGCGCTGGATGGGGTTGACGTTCGGCAGCTTCTTGCCGGACGCCATGCCCTCGTCGCGCATCCGGTCGCGCTGCTCATCGGTGTAGGCCAGCTCGTGCGGGGCGTTGGTCCAGCGCAGGCGGAACAGCGGCGGCTGGGCCAGGTAGATGAACCCGCCCGAGATCAGCGGCTTCATGAACCTGAACAGCAGCGTCAGCAAAAGCGTCCGGATGTGGGAGCCGTCGACGTCGGCGTCCGCCATCAACACGATCTTGTGGTAGCGCAGCTTGTCGACCTCGAAGTCCTCTTGGACGCCGGTGCCGAGGGCGTTGATGATCGCCTCGACCTCTTTGTTGGCGAGGATCTTGTCGAGGCGCGCCTTCTCGACGTTCAGGATCTTGCCGCGGATCGGCAGGATCGCCTGGGTGCGCGGGTCGCGTCCGCCCTTGGCGGAGCCGCCGGCGGAGTCGCCCTCGACGATGAACACCTCGCACTCGACCGGATTCCGGGACGAGCAGTCGGCCAGCTTGCCGGGCAGGCCGCCGCCCGACAGCAGGCCCTTGCGGTTACGGGCCATGTCGCGCGCCTTGCGCGCGGCGAGCCGCGCCTGGGACGCCGCCTGCGCCTTGCGGATGATGTCGCGACCCTCGGACGGGTTCTTCTCGAACCAGTCGCCGAGCAGGTCGTTCACCACGCGCTGGACGAAGCCCTTGACCTCGGTGTTGCCCAGCTTGGTCTTGGTCTGGCCCTCGAACTGCGGCTCGGCGATCTTGACCGAGATGATGGCGGTCAGGCCCTCGCGAATGTCGTCGCCACTAGGGCGATCCTCCGGCTTCTTGATCATGCCCCACTGCGCGCCCCAGCGGTTGACCGTGTTGGTCAGCGCCGCCCGGAAGCCTTCCTCGTGGGTGCCGCCCTCGTGGGTGTTGATGGTGTTGGCGAAGGTGTGCACCGACTCCGAGTAGGACGAGTTCCACTGCATGGCGACCTCGACGGCCAGCTGCGCCTCGTTGTTCACCGCGTCGATGGCGATGACGGTCGGGTTGATCGTCTCCTTGGAGCCCGTCAGGTACTTCACGTAGTCGATGAGGCCGTCGTCGTAGCGGTAGGACACCTCGCGCGTCTCGGTCGGCGCGTCGACGAAGTCGTCGTCGTCGGACGCCGTCTCGGACGGCCGCCGGTCGATCAGGTTGATGCGCAGGCCCTTGTTGAGGAAGCACATCTCCCGGAAGCGGGTCGCCAGCGTGTCCCAGTTGTAGTGCGTGGTCTCGAAGATCTTCGGCGACGCGTGGAACGAGATCGTGGTGCCGACCTGGTCGTCCGGGCCGAGGGGCTCGAGCCGCTTGAGGTCGTAGCTGGGCTCGCCGAGCACGAATTCCTGGCGCCAGTGGTAGCCGTCGCGGCGGACGTCCACCTGGAAGTGGTCGGAGAGCGCGTTGACCACGGACGCCCCCACGCCGTGCAGTCCGCCGGAGACCTTGTAGCCGCCGTTGCCGAACTTGCCGCCGGCGTGCAGCACGGTCAGCGCCAGCGTCACGGCCGGGATCTTCTCGGTGGGGTGCATGTCGACCGGGAACCCGCGTCCGTTGTCGGTCACGCGGACGCCGTCGCCGGGCAGCAGCTCGATGTCGATGGTGTCGCAGTAGCCGGCCAGGGCCTCGTCGACGGAGTTGTCGACGATCTCGTACACGAGGTGGTGGAGGCCCCGCTCGCCGGTCGACCCGATGTACATGCCCGGACGCTTCCGGACGGCCTCGAGGCCCTCCAGGACCTGGATCGCACTGGCGTCGTAGTTGCCCTCTTCGACGGCCGTCGACGACGTGCCGCGCACGTCCTCGTAGGTGCCGGCCACGGCTTGCGCTTCGCTCACTGATTCTCTTCCTACGCCACGGCGCCGCTTGGGCCGAGGATGGCCCAGGCGGCGTTCACAGACCTGGTTACTCTACCGGATCACCTGAAATTTCCGGTCACCGGACGCGCCCGCATGGCCCTCAACGGCGTCCGGACGCCTCTAGGACGCCCGAACAGGGGCTCTCATAGGTCCTCCCATGCGCGCCGGGCCCTCAGGGGCTCCTCTGATCGAATCTCGCAGCCATCGCCGCCTCCTTCCGCCTCGCCTCGCGCACACAGGAGGCGGGGCGTAGCAGATCGAGCCCTAGCCTGTGGATCACCCCCTGCCCAAGGCTGGCTGCTTCACGACGGCTCCCTCCGACAGAACGAGCCACATCATGGCGGTACTGGCGCACCGACTCACCTCGGTATCGCTGCCCGTATCCGACCGCGCGCCCCAGCGACCTTGTCGACCTTCCGAGCGCCGCCTGGACCCGGGGGTGAAGAAGGCGGCCGGTTTGCCGTCACGACGCCGCGGTCCGCTGCCAGTCCAAGAATCGGACGCCTCGGCGTCCGCGCTCGTCAGCCGTACGTGTCGCGCGGGCCGCGACCGTCGCGGACGGACCGGATGCCGTGCTTCCAGCTCGGCGCGTCCGGACCCTTGATCGTGAGGCGCTTGATCGTGCCCTCCCCCACGGCCGCGTTGAGCTTGGCGAGCAGCTGCGGGGTCATCAGCCGCAGCTGGGACGCCCAGGCCGTCGAGTCCGTCCGGATCGTCACGATCCCGGCCACGAAGCTCTCCGGCGTCGAATGCTGCGCGACGGCCTCCCCGACGATGCTCGGCCAGCGTCCGAGCAGGGCGTGCACGCTCACTTCGGTCGTCCAGCCCTGCTCGGCGATGAGTTCGCCGAGCGCGTCACCGAGGGCGGTGGGGTCGCTGCGCGAACGTCCGGACGCCGACGCGCGAGTCCGCTTGGCCTTACGCGGCTTGGGTGGTGGCAAGGGGGACGAGTGAGCCACAGACTCCGCGATCGCCTTAGCCAAGTCGAGCCCAGTCGGGTCGAACAGGACCTCAGTCGGGGCTTCGACAGGCTCAGCCGCCGGGTTGCCTGAGCACAGCGCTCCAGTCCCGGTCCCGGTCCCTGAGCTTGTCGACGGGGAGCCTGTCGAAGGGTCACTCATCATCGGCGCTCACCTCCCCGGCGTTGACGACGAACCTACGCCCGGCGAGTCCGGCGGGAACATCCCCGGCGACGGCGGCGGTGATCAGCACCTGCTCGGCGCCGGCCACCCGCTCGGCCAGCCGGGCGCGACGGACCTCGTCCAGCTCGGCGAACACGTCGTCCAGGATCAGCACCGGCGCCACCCCGTCGGCTCGCAGCAGGGCGTCCGACCCGAGCCTCAAAGCGAGCGCGAACGACCAGCACTCGCCGTGCGAGGCGTACCCCTTCGCGGGAAAGTCCCCTAGTGAGAGCACCAAGTCGTCCCGGTGCGGGCCGACCAGACTGAGCCCGCGGGCGATCTCCTCGCCGCGGCGCTCAATCATGCGCTCGACGTAGCGGGCGTGCAGCGCGGCGGCGTCCAGGTGTTCGTCGTCGACGATCCCGTTGGTCTCCCCCGTGATCGAACTCGACCGGTAGGCGATGGCCGCGACGTCCTCGGCGGGGGCGATGGCGCAGTACGCCTCGGCGACGCCGGCCCGCATGTCCCCCAGCGTGTCGAGCCGCGCCCGGGTGATCTCGGCGCCCAGGCCGGCCAGCTGATCGGAGAAGAAGTCCAGCGTGATGGACGCGTCCTCGGCCAACGGCCCACGGCGTCCGGCCAGTGACTTCAACAGACTCGAGCGCTGCTTCAGCACGCGCTCGTAATCAGCCCGGACGCCGGCCATGCGCGGCCACCGCGCGGTGACCAGCTCGTCCAGGAAACGCCGCCGATCGGCCGGATCACCCTTCACCAGCGCCAGGTCCTCGGGCGAGAACAGCACCACCCGCAGCGCCCCCAGCAGGTCGCGCGGACGCTTCAGCGGCCCGCGATTCAGGGACGCCTTGTTGGCGCGACCGGTGTTGATCTCGATCTCCAGCAGGAGCGAGCGCGGATCGTCCAGGCCGGCCTGGACGCGTCCGCGCACGATGGCCCGCTCGGCACCCTTCCGAATGAGCGGCGCGTCGAACGCCACCCGATGGGACGCCAGCGTGGCCAGGTACTCGACAGCCTCGACGAGGTTCGTCTTGCCCTGGCCGTTGCGTCCAGTGAAGACGGTGACGCCCGGGGACAGCTCCAGGTCGGCGACCGCATAGCTGCGGAAGTCGGCGAGGCTGAGCTGAGTGACGAACAAGGGGCAACCTCGCCTGACGCGCGGACGCTAGCGCCCGCGACCGCGGATCAAGAGGGCAGGCGCATCAGCATGATGACGTGGCGGTAGTCCCCGGACGGCTCGCCGTCCAGGTCGGCCAACGGCATCAGCAGGCACGGCTTGCCCGGGGCGGTGAACGAGAAGTTCACGTACGGGGTGTCGAGCGCGTTGAGGGCGTCCGCGAGGTAGTGCGGGTTGAACCCGGCGGCGGTCATCGACAGGCCCTGACCGGTGTGGTCCTCGACGACGGCCTCAAGCGCCTCGACGGCCTGGGCCTGGTCGCCCGTGGCGGCCTCGAGCGTGATGGCGCCGTCCGCGATCAGCATGCGCAGCGACGTGTTGCGCTCGGCGACCAGGGCCACGCGACGCACGGCCGCGATGATCTCCTGGGTGTTGGCGCGGACGGTCAGCGTCGGCGTCACGCTCATCAGGTGCCGGACCTTCGGGAACTCCCCGTCCAGCAGGCGCGTCGTAATCTCGCGGACGCCGTGGGCGCCGTCGCCGGCGAAGCCGATCAGCCCGTCGCCGGACTCACCGCCGGCCAGGCTCAATGTGACCTGCTCGCCGTTCGTCATCGACTTGGCGGTCTCGCTGAGGACGCGTCCGGGGACGAGCGCCGCACCCTCGGCGCGCGCCGAGCCCGGCGACCAGGTGATCTCCTTGAGCGCCATGCGGTAGCGGTCGGTGGCCAGCAGCGACAGCGTGTCGCCCTCGATCTCGATGCGCACGCCGGTGAAGACGGGCAGCAGTTCGTCGCGTCCGGCCGCGATGACGACCTGCGACACGGCCTGGGCGAAGACATCGGACGCGATCGTGCCGGACGACTCCGGCATCGTCGGCAGCTCGGGGTACTCGGTCACGGGCAGCAGCTGCAGCGTGAACCGAGCGGACCCGCAGGTCAGCTCCATCTTCGAGGCGTCCGCGGCGACGTCGACAGGCTTGGCCGGCAGGGAACGGGCGATGTCGGCGAGCAGCTTGCCGGAGACGAGCGCGACGCCCTCTTCGGACACCTTCGCCGGGACCGCGATCTTGGCCGACGTCTCGTAGTCGAAGCTCGACAAGACGACCTGATCGCCACGCGCCTCGACGCGCAAGCCCGCGAGGATCGGCACGCTGGGACGATTCGGCAGGCTGCGCGCCGCCCATTGAACGGCCTCAGCGAGCACGTCTCGTTCGAGTCGGATCTTCACGGCGTCTCCTGCGTTGTCGATCGGTTCTTCGGATCATATCGGCGTGGCCCGCTTCGCCCACAGTTGTGCGTCCGGGTTACTTCGAAGAGAAGAGATGTCTATTACTTCTTCTTCATCGTCACTGCTGTGGATTCGGTGGACGAGCGGCGTCCGGGCTGGTCAGCAGGCGTGTCGGCGGAGGCGTCCGATGTGGACAACCTCGAACTACACGGGTAGTAGATGTGGACGGGCGCGGGCGTCGCGTCCGGTTTCCACAGGGCGTCCGAGTTTTCCCCAGAGTTGTGCGGACGCCGGCGGCGTTCGGTGTGGACGGCGCCGGCGTCGATCCTGGCGACCAAGATCGGACGCCGACGCAGGGCTTAGCGGCAACGCCGATCAAGGAGACGATCGTTGGCCAAGCGTGAGTCATCAGTCGACCGAGCGAAGGGATCCGTGGGCTGAGCCTGTCGAAGCCCCGGCAGGTTGCAGCTTCGACGAGCTCAGCCAGCGATAGCTGAGCGCGTGCTGCTGCGAAGCGGCCCACGGCGTCCAGCTCAAGAAGGGAACGGACGGACTAGCGCGACGCGTTCTTGATGCGGTTGGTGAGCTCGGTGACCTGGTTGTAGACCGAGCGGCGCTCGCTCATCAGCTGGCGGATCTTGCGGTCCGCGTGCATGACGGTGGTGTGGTCGCGGCCGCCGAAGAGTTGACCGATCTTGGGCAGGCTCAGGTCGGTCATCTCGCGGCAGAGGTACATGGCGATCTGGCGGGCGGTGACCAGGACGTGCGTCCGGCTGCCGGAGCACAGGTCGTCCACGGTCACGCCGAAGTAGTTGGCGACGTTCGACATGATCGCGAGCGGGTTGATCGGCATCTCTTCGCCGTCGGGGATGAGGTCCCTCAGCACGGCCTCGGCGATCGACATGTCGACGGGCTGGCCGTTGAGGCTGGCGAACGCCGTCACCCGGATCAGCGCGCCTTCGAGCTCGCGAATGTTGGTCTGGATCTTGCTGGCGATGAACTCGAGCACGTCCGGGCTGGCGGTGAGGTGCTCGGCGAACGCCTTCTTCCGCAGGATCGCGATGCGCGTCTCGAGGTCGGGCGGCTGGATGTCGGTCAGCAGCCCCCACTCGAAGCGGCTGCGCAGCCGGGGCTCCAACGCCTCCAGGGCCTTCGGCGGACGGTCCGAGGTCATCACGATCTGCTTCTGCGCGTTGTGCAGCGTGTTGAACGTGTGGAAGAACTCCTCCTGGGTCTGGATCTTCGACTCCAGGAACTGGATGTCGTCGATCAACAGCACGTCGATGTCGCGGTAGTTGCGCCGAAACTCGGGGGTCTTGTTGTCCGAGATCGCATTGATGAAGTCGTTGGTCAGCTCTTCGGTCGACACGTACTTGATCCGCAGGCCCTCGGCGTAGGTGGCGACGTAGTGCCCGACCGCATGCAGCAGGTGCGTCTTCCCCAGCCCGGACGAGCCGTAGATCATCAGCGGGTTGTACGCCTTGCCCGGCTGCTCGGCCACGGCCATCGCGGCGGCCTGCGCGAACCGGTTGGAGGAGCCGATGACGAAATTGTCGAACGTGTACTTCGGGTTCAGCCGGTCGCCGTTGCCAGACGCTGGCCGCGGGGCCGTGTTGCCCAAGCCGAACGTGAGCACCGGGATCGGCAGCTGCTCCGCCTCGGCGCGTTCCTCTTCGGCGAGCTCGTGTTCGAGGTCGGGATCGATCGTGACCGCCAGAGCCGTCGGACGCCCCCGCAGATCGGTGAGCTCGTCCTCCATCCAGGACCGCAGCCGGCTCTCGATGCGGTTGCGGGTGAAGTCGTTGGAGACGGCCGCCATCAGGGTGCCGTCATGCAGGGCGAGCGGACGCATCAGGCGTAGCCAACCGAGATATGAGGGGTCGGCGCTGGCGCACAGGTGATCCCAAATGGTGCGCAATTCGGGATCCAGGTCGTCAGCCATGCCACCCCTTTACACCCGCTGTCCACACCGTTGTCCACAGGATGTGGAGATAGGCCGGGGTGATCACTCCAGGTGGGGGTGACGACCCGTCGTAGGCGAGAACGCTACTCACGTGGGGCGACCCTGGCAAACGGAATCTGAGAATCTTCATGTTCTACGGCGTGTCGTCTCGACGGACGCCGCGCCAGGGGTTCGGTTTGCCGGTCAGAGTGCCGTACGCGTATCGTTGGCAAGTCGCTGTCTTGGCGACGCCTGTGTCCGCAGTGGGCGCAGTGATCCGAACACGATCTAAGAGTGGGGAGATTGGCGTGAGCAAGCGCACTTTCCAGCCGAGCAACCGGCGTCGCAGCCGCACCCATGGTTTCCGTCTTCGCATGCGGACGCGCGCGGGTCGCGCCATCCTCGCCGCCCGCCGCGCCAAGGGCCGCGAACGCCTGGCCGGCTGACCTGCCAGCCTGAGGCGTCCCGGTGCTCCCTGCACGATCGCGGCTGACGTCCTCGGACGACTTCCGTGCCTGCGTGCGCGGAGGCGTCCGGGTTGGTCGCGAGACACTGGTCATCCACGCCCTTCGAACCTCGAGCCCGCCATCGCGTGCGGGCTTCGTCGTCTCCAAGGCCGTCGGCAACGCCGTGACCCGCAACCGGGTCAAGCGGCGGCTGAGGCACCTCGCGGCGTCCAGTTTTTCGTCGGACGCCGAGAGCTCGGTCGACATCGTGGTCCGGGCGCTACCCCAGGCCACGACCGGGGATCTGGCAGGGGACTTCCGCTCCGCTTACGCCACCGCGCTGACCAAGCTGGCCGCATGATGACGTCATGTGGCCCGTCCAGGGCCGACCGGGACGCGCGATGAAGTACCTGATCATCGGCTTTCTCAAGCTGTACCGCCTGCTGATCAGCCCGCTGTACGGGCAGGTCTGCAAGTTCCATCCCAGCTGTTCCGCCTACTCGCTGGAGGCGGTGCAGACCCACGGGGCCTGGAAGGGTTCCGTTCTGACGGTGAAGCGCCTCGGGCGCTGCCACCCCTGGTCAGCCGGCGGTTACGACCCCGTTCCCGGGACCGAACATGCGAGGTAACTCATGAACCTTCAGCCGCTGCTGACCCTGTTGGACTTCTGGGCCGACATGGGCAAGGGCCTCGACGCGATGATGCAGCCCATCTACTGGGCCATCTCGGGCATCGTCGTCGGCTTCCACTGGCTCTATTCGCACTTCCTGAACCCCGACTCGGGCCTGATCTGGCTGCTCTCGATCGTCAGCCTGACGATCGTTGTCCGGGTCGCGATGATCCCGCTGTTCGTGCGGCAGATCAACAGCTCGCGCAAGATGCAGCTGCTGCAGCCCAAGATGAAGGCGCTGCAGGAGAAGTACGGCACCGACCGGGAGAAGCTCGGTCAAGAGCAGATGAAGATGTACAAGGAGGAGGGCGTCAACCCCTTCGCCTCATGCCTGCCGCTGCTGCTGCAGATGCCGATCTTCATCGGCCTGTTCAACGTGCTGAACGCTGTGTCCAACAATGTCCCCGTCGGCCAGTTCTTCGTCGACAACCCCAACCTGGTGCACTCGCTGCGGAACTCGACGCTCTTCGGGGCGTCCCTGGCCGGCAAGTTCATGCCGATGGACGGCGGCTTCGGCCCCAATCAGGTGCTCGCCGGCCTCCTGATCATCGGCCTGGTGGTGACGCTGTTCTTCACGCAGCTGCACATGATGCGCAAGAACATGCCCCCGGAGGCCCTCACCGGCCCGCTGGCTCAGCAGCAGAAGACGATGCTCTACATCCTTCCGCTGAGCTACCTGTTCTTCGGCATCAGCATCCCGATCGGCGTCATGCTCTACTGGTTCGCCTCGAACCTGTGGACGCTCGCCCAGCAGTACATCCTGATCCACAACGCCCCGACGCCGAACACCCCGGCCTACATCGACTGGGAAGAGCGCATGCGGGCCCGCGGCAAGGATCCGGAGGCCATTCTCCGCAAGCGCCTCGGCATGGATCGTCGCCCCAAGGCCACCGAGGCCGCCGACCCCACGAAGGTCGCCCGCCAGGGCACCACGCGCGCCACCTCGTCCCCGGCGACGGACGCCACCACGACCACCGACCGCCAGCCGCCGACGTCGGGCGCTGCGGCGTCCAACGAGGGCGGCGAACGGCGCAACATCGCCCGGCAGCAGCCCAACAAGCGCCCGCGCGCTGCCCGCAAGAAGTCCTGACCCGCCGACGGCGGGAACCTGCACGAGGAGTGACATGAGCGACGAACTGATGCCCGAGGGCGTCTCCCCCGAGTCGGACGCCGATGAGGTCGTGGCCGACATCTTGACCGACGCCGAGGCCGAGCCGGAGGCGTCCGACGTCGTCGACGACGGCGAAGAGGACGACGAGGCTGACGAGGACGGCAAGCCGGCGCGCAGCAAGCGCGACGAGGCGCTGACCAACGAGGGCGAGATCGCGGCCGACTACATCGAGGGTCTGCTCGACATCGCCGACCTCGACGGTGACATCGACACCTACAACGAGGGCGGCCGCGCGCACGTCTCGATCATCACCGACGCGGCCATGCTGGTCGGGCGCAACGGCGAGGTGCTCGAGGCGCTGCAGGAACTCGCCCGGCTGGCCGTGATGACCGAGACCGGGCATCGCTCGCGCCTCATGCTCGACATCGCCGGCCACCGCGAGAAGCGCCGCACGCAGCTGCAGGCCCTGGCCGCGGAGGCGATCGCCGAGGTGCAGGGCTCGGGCGAGTCGGTCCGGCTGTCGCCGATGAACCCCTTCGAACGCAAGATCGTGCACGACGCGATCGCGGCGGCTGGGCTCGTCAGCGAGTCCGAGGGCGAGGAGCCCAACCGTCGCGTCGTCGTGATGCCCAAGGCCTGAGTTGGACGCCGACGCCGCGGCCCCGTCCGGGGTCGGGTCGCGTCCGGACGCCCCGGGCGCGACGCCCGCGGCGGCGTCCGACCTGTTCGGAGCGGCGGTCGGGCTGGCCGAGCAGTACGTCTCGATCCTGGCCGGGCGAGGCGTTGAGTGGGGGCTGATCGGTCCCCGCGAGACCGAGCGACTGTGGCCGCGGCACGTGCTGAACTCCCTGGCCGTGTCGGGATTCGTGCCGGACGGGTCGGCCGTCGTCGACGTCGGCTCCGGGGCCGGGCTACCGGGGATTCCGTTGGCGCTGGCGCGTCCGGACCTGAAGATCACCCTGCTTGAGCCGCTGGAGCGCCGCGCCACGTTCCTGCAGTTGGCCATCGATGAGCTGGGGCTGAACGATCACGTCCGGGTCGTTCGCGGCCGCGCCGAGGAGCACAAGGGCCGCTACGACGTGGTCACTTGTCGGGCGGTCGCCCCGCTCGATCGGCTGCTCGGCTGGACGGCCCATCTGTTCCAACCCGGCGGGCGCCTCGTCGCGCTGAAGGGGCAGTCGGCTGCCGCCGAGGTCGACGCTCTCGACCGGGTGCTGGCGCGCCGCAAGCT
>Ga0208823_1002272_pt1 | contig 14543 bp, 14 predicted proteins | sample AD_UKC075_MetaG_FD_184440 | JGI IMG/M metagenome (GOLD analysis project Ga0208823, IMG submission 184440) | Active sludge microbial communities of municipal wastewater-treating anaerobic digesters from USA - AD_UKC075_MetaG (SPAdes) (version 2) | ecosystem: Engineered > Bioreactor > Anaerobic >... | reverse complement strand
CGCCCACCAGCAGGTGGCGGGCGCGGCGGCCGATGGTTCGGTGCTGCTGTTCGGCTCGGTGGGGCCGCTGACCATTGCGCCGCACCTGATGAAATTGCCCTACGACCCGTTCAAGGACCTGGTGCCAATTTCGGGTGGTGTGTACTTCCCCAATGTACTGGTGGTGCACAAAGGCGCGGGCGTGAAGACGCTGGCCGAGTTCGTGCAACTGTCCAAGAAAAAGCCCGGCAGCGTGGACTTCGCCTCGACCGGCGCGGGCTCGGCCTCGCACCTGGCGGGTGAACTGTTCAACCAGCGCGCCGGCATCGACATGGTGCACGTGCCCTACAAGGGCGGCGCGCCGGCGTTGCAGGACCTGCTGGGCGAACGGGTCACGTCGTACTTCTCGGCCCCGCCCACCGCGCTGCCGCATGTGGAGACCGGCAAGCTGATCCCGCTGGCCACCACCGGCCTCACGCGCCCGGCCTACCTGCCCAACGTGCCCACGGTGGCCGAATCGGGCTACCCCGGATTCGAGGCGCTGAACTGGTATGCGTTTGTTGCGCCCGGCAAGACCCCGGCGCTCATCCTGGACCGCTGGAACCAGGAAATCGTCAAGGTGCTGCATGACCCTGGCGTGAAGGATGCGCTGGAGAAACATGGGCTCACGCCCCAGCCCACCACACGTGCCGAGCTGGCGGCCTTCATGAAGAAAGAGTCGGCCCAGTGGGGCGCCATCGTGCGCGAGCGCAAGATCACGGCGCAATAGGCGGGGTTCGGGCGGGTTAGATCGTCAACACGTTCTCAAACGCCGTCGGTCATCAACTTGTGCACCAGGTCCACCGTGGTAGCCGCCTTGTATTTGCGCATCAGCCGGGCGCGGTACACCTCTACCGTGCGGTGGCTGATGCCCAGGGTGCGGGCAATTTCCTTGGAGGTCTGGCCGCTGCCACTGATCAGGTGAGCCGCCACCTCGCGCTCACGGGGGGTCAGCTCGGTTTTGACGGCGCGGCGCGCGCTCAGGTCTTCAAACGACCAGATGCCCGACTCGTGAGGGGCGCTGCGGTTCAGGGCGCGACCGCTCACATGGCACCAGAAAGTCTCGCCGCTGGCGCGTTTCATCACCCGATCGTCGGCGTAATGGCCCTGGGCGTTCAGAATGGGCCGCATACGGTCGCCCAGCCGCTCATACTCCGCTGCACTCGGGTAGAGCACCTGAAACGACTGCCCGACGAGCAGTACCCGCGAGATGCCGAACATCTCGCACAGGTGCTGGTTGCAGTCCACAATGGTACGGTTGCGCGAAAGCGCCAGTCCGACCGGCGCCAGGTCGAACGCGAGCTGGTAGTCAACATCCATCGGGATACTCTTTACGGAAAACTACGTAGGGGCCAGCCTAGTATCGTTCCCTTTGGCTACTTTGTTGGCCTCTTCACTTCCACTTTTTGCGGAGACTCCTGTGAACAAGATTTTTCCATCGGCTGCCGATGCGCTCCAGGGCGTAGTCGCAGACGGCCAGCTTATCGCCGTGGGCGGCTTCGGCCTGTGCGGCATCCCCGAGGCCCTGATCGATGCGCTGCGTGATTCGGGCAAGAAGGACCTCACGGTCATCTCCAACAACGCGGGTGTGGACGGCTTCGGCCTGGGCAAGCTGCTGGAAACGCGCCAGATCACCAAGATGATCTCCAGCTACGTGGGCGAGAACAAGGAGTTTGAGCGCCAGTACCTGGCCGGCGAGCTGCAGCTGGAGTTCACCCCCCAGGGCACGCTGGCCGAGAAGCTGCGTGCGGGCGGTGCCGGTATTCCGGCCTTCTTCACCAAGACCGGCGTGGGCACCCAGGTGGCCGAGGGCAAGGAGTTGCGCGAGTTCGACGGCGAGACCTACGTGATGGAGCGTTCGCTGGTGCCCGATGTCGCACTGATCAAGGCCGACGTGGCCGACCGCTCCGGCAACCTGCGCTTCAACCTGACCGCCCGCAACTTCAACCCCGCTGCGGCCACTGCCGGCAAGATCTGTATCGTGGAAGTGGAGCGCATCGTCGCCACCGGCGAAATCGCCCCGGACGACGTGCACCTGCCGGGCATCTACGTGCACCGCATCGTGCACAACCCGACCCCCGAAAAGCGCATTGAAAAGCGCACCACCCGCGACCGCAAAGTTTGAGGAGCCCGACATGCCCTGGACCCAAGACCAAATGGCCGCGCGCGCGGCGCAAGAACTGCAAGACGGCTTCTACGTGAACCTCGGCATCGGCATCCCGACGCTGGTGGCCAACCATGTGCCCGACCATATCGAGGTGTGGCTGCAGAGCGAGAACGGCATGCTGGGCATCGGCCCCTTCCCCTACGAGGACGAGGTGGATGCGGATCTGATCAATGCCGGCAAGCAGACGGTGACGACGATCAAGGGCTCGTCCATCTTCAGCAGCGACCAGTCGTTCGCGATGATCCGCGGCGGCAAGATCAATCTGTCCATCCTGGGGGCCATGCAGGTCAGCGCCAAGGGCGACCTGGCCAACTGGATGATCCCCGGCAAGATGGTCAAGGGCATGGGCGGCGCTATGGACCTGGTGGCCGGCGTGAAGCGCGTCATCGTGCTGATGGAACATGTGGCCAAGAAAAAGGACGGCACCACCGACCTGAAGATCCTGCCCCAGTGCACTTTGCCTCTTACCGGCGTGGGGGTGGTGGACCGCATCATCACCGACCTGGCCGTGATGGACGTCACGGCCGCTGGCCTGAAGGTGGTGGAACTGGCCGATGGCGTGAGCTTTGACGAACTGCAGTCCAAGACGGGCGTGCCGCTGCTGCAGTAATGCAGTAAATTCGATTGACAGAGAGTCGGTGCCATTGAGCGCCATACAAAAGCCACCGCAGCCCGGTGGCTTTTTACATGGCGCAGGGCGGATCAGAGCTTGGGGATACGTAGCGTCTTGCTGATCATCAGCGTGCCCGACAGCCCGAACAGCAGCACCAGCGGGTGCAGCGTCCAGCCCATGATCTGCCAGGAGCCGCCCCACAATGCAACGCCCATGCTGCCCTGCCAGGCAGCGGCGGCCAGCATCCCCACCAGCGCGACGCTGGTGGGGATGGGGGTGCCTTCAAAATACTTCACCTTGTCGGCGCCTTCGGATAGGGCCTCGGCCGTGACGTTGTAGCGTGCCAGCCGGCTCACGCCGCAGCAGACGAAATAGATCAGCACCAGGGCATCCCAGCCACCCTGCATACCGGCCGCGAACGCCAGCGCCGCTGGGGCCACGCCGAAGGAGATGATGTCAGCCAGCGAGTCCAGTTCGCGCCCCAGCGCCGAATGGGTCTGGCGCCAGCGGGCAATGCGGCCGTCGAACACGTCGAACACGAAGGCCAGCGGCAGCAGTGCGGCAGCGGCCAGGAAGTGGGCGGTGGAGGGCGCCGCCACATAGGCCATGGCCAGGAAGATGGCGCCCACGCCGCAGGCCGCGTTGCCCAGGGTGAAGAAGTCCGCCAGATGGAACTCGCGGAGCATCGAGAAGTGCTTTTTCCGGACGGGTGTGTTCATGTTGGGCTCCTGAAGCTACATGGCTACGATACCGCTTTCGGAGAGGGTTATTCAGCTTCGGTCAGAAAACCGCCGCTCCGGTGCGCCTGGATGGTGGTCACCTTGCTCGGCAATGCAGCCTTCGGCTAGCACGAACAGGGTGTCGCGCAGGCGCTCGAAGAATCCGAACACAAGGAACTCCTGGATCAGCGCAGCACTTCCAGCAGACGGTCCAGGCCGCCCTGCTCAATCGACACCATGGCCAGCTCGCGCACGGCGGGTTTGGCGTGGTAGGCCACCGACAGGCCGGTCACCCCCATCATGGGCAGGTCATTGGCACCGTCGCCCACGGCGATGCACTGCGCGGGCGGGATGCCCAGCAGCGTGGCCACTTCCAGCACGGTGCGGCGTTTCTCGGCGCCGTCGCAGATGTCGCCCCAGGGCTGGTCCACCATGCGCCCGGTGAGCACCCCCTCCTGCACGTCCAGCACATTGGAGCGGGCGAAGTCGATACCCAGGCGCTTGCGGATGCGGTCGGTGAAGAAAGTGAAGCCGCCGCTGACCAGCAGCACCTTGAGCCCTGCCGTTTTGCAGGCCTGCACCAGGGTCTGGGCGCCGGGGTTGAGTTGCAGGCGCTGGTCATACACCTGCTGCATATGGACTTCGGTCACGCCCTTGAGCAGGGCCACGCGCTGGCGCAGGCTTTCCTTGTAGTCGGCGATCTCGCCGCGCATGGCGGCCTCGGTGATGGCGGCCACCTCGGCCTTGCGGCCTGCGGCGTCGGCGATCTCATCGACACACTCGATGTTGATGAGGGTCGAGTCCATGTCGAAGGCGATGAGCTTGAAGTCGGCCAGGCGCAGCGGGGGGGTGATGCCGCGCAGCACGAGGCCGGGGGCGAATTCGATGGAGGAGGTCATGAAAGAGCGTTGCGGGAAATAAGTCAGTGGTTCAGGTAGAGCGTGTCTGACCAGGTGGCCAGCCACTGCGGCCGGAAGGCCACGAAGATGGCGCAGAGCATACCGGTCAGGAATCCATCCCCCCAGGCCATGAGCCAGTGGGCGATGGTGGACAAATGTTCATCCACCCCCGGCAGGGTGTGGCCGGCCCATTGACCCAGCAGGTTGCTGATGAACAGGCACAGCACCGTGCCCAGGAAGGCGCGGCCCAGCACATAGACGAACAGGTGGTGCGGCACGAAGCGGCGCAGCAGCGCGCCCAGGCCCAGCGCCAGCGTGGCGGGCACCACGCCCTGCCAGGCGGTCAGCGCCAGGGCCTGTTCCCAGCCCATGGGTGAAATCAAGCAGGCCAGCGCGCCCACCAGCACCAGTACCGGCACGGCCAGCGGCCAGCCCAGGCTCAGCAGCACCAGGCAGGCGCCTGACCACTGCAGTTGCAGCGGCATGGTGTGCAGCGCGGGCAGGGCCCACATCCAGGGCAGCACCACCACGAAGGCCAGTAGCGGGGTGAGCAGCGCCAGCCCCTGGTCGCCCTGCAGCAGCCGCCACGGCCGTGCGGCGAGCGCCGTGGCCAGGGCCAGCAGTACGAGCAGCATTTCCAGCAGCATGGTGGTCAAGCTCCTGCTTGTCGGTTTTCTATTGCGCTGCACGCCACCCGCAGCCCATGCAACCGGCGCGCCCTTAACGATCGGAAGGCCGCGGAGCACGCCACGCGAGGGCACCCGTGGAACGGGCTTTGCCCGACCACTGGGTGCGCCCCCCTCCCGCCGAAGGCGCGAGAGGGGGGAGCCGCGAAGCGGCATGGGGGGTGTTTCATCATTCTTCGGCCTTGGGCTGGCCCAGGGCCCGCAGGATGTCGCGCACCATCTGGGCGCGCTCCTTGGGGTCCTTGAGTTCACGCTCGATGCGCAGCTTCTCGTTGCCGGCCAGCTTGATGTGCCGGTTTTTCTGGATCAGCTCGATGATGCGCATCGGATCGATGGGCGGCTGGGGCTTGAAGCTGATGTTGATCACGCCGGGCGCCGCATCCACCTTCACCACGCCATAAGGGCGCGCCAGTACGCGCAGGCGGTGCACGTCGATGAGGGTCTGGGCCTGGGCGGGCAGCTTGCCGAAGCGGTCCACGATTTCCTCCAGCAGGCCGTCGATCTGGTCGGTGGTCTTGGCGGTGGCCAGCTTCTTGTAGAAGCTCAGGCGCAGGTGCACGTCGCCGCAGTAGTCGTTGGGCAGCAGGGCTGGGGCGTGCAGGTTGATGTCGGTGGTCACCGATAGCGGGCTCAGCAGGTCCGGCTCCTTGCCGGCCTTCAGCGAGCGCACGGCCTCGCTCAGCATCTCGTTGTAGAGCTGGAAGCCCACCTCCAGCATGTTGCCGCTCTGGTTTTCGCCCAGCACCTCGCCGGCACCGCGGATCTCCAGGTCGTGCATGGCCAGGTAGAAGCCGCTGCCCAGTTCCTCCATCTGCTGGATGGCGTCCAGCCGCTGCGCGGCTTGTTTGGTGAGCCCCTCGATGTCGGGCACCATGAGGTAGGCGTAGGCCTGGTGGTGGCTGCGGCCCACACGCCCGCGCAGCTGGTGGAGCTGGGCCAGGCCGAACTTGTCGGCGCGGCTGATGACGATGGTGTTGGCGGTGGGTACGTCGATGCCGGTCTCGATGATGGTCGAGCACAGCAGGATGTTGTAGCGCTGGGCCACGAAGTCGCGCATCACCCGTTCCAGGTCGCGCTCGGGCATCTGGCCGTGGGCCACGGCGATGCGGGCCTCGGGCAATATTTCTTCGAGCTTCTGGCGGCGGTTCTCGATGGTCTCGACCTCGTTGTGCAGGAAGTAACACTGGCCGCCGCGCTTCAGCTCGCGCAACACCGCCTCGCGGATCACGCCGGTGCCCTCGTTGCGCACAAAGGTTTTGATAGCAAGACGCCGTTGCGGGGCGGTCGCGATGACGCTTAAATCCCGCAAACCTTCCAGCGCCATGCCCAGCGTGCGGGGGATAGGCGTGGCGGTCAGCGTGAGCACATCCACCTCGGCGCGCAACTGCTTCATCTGCTCCTTGTGGCGCACGCCGAAGCGGTGTTCCTCGTCGATGATGAGCAGGCCCAGGTTTTTGAAGTGCGTCTTCTCGCTGAGCAGCTTGTGGGTGCCCACGACGATGTCCACGCTGCCGTCCTCCACGCCTTTCAGTGCGGCGGTGATCTCCTTGCCCGAGCGGAAGCGGCTCATTTCGGCCACCTTCACCGGCCATTTGCTGAAGCGGTCCACCAGGGTCTGGTAGTGCTGCTCGGCCAGCAGGGTGGTGGGCGCGAGGAAGGCCACCTGCTTGCCGCCGGTGACGGCGACGAAGGCGGCACGCAGCGCCACCTCGGTCTTGCCAAAACCCACGTCGCCGCAGACCAGGCGGTCCATGGGGCGCGGGCTGATCATGTCCTGGATGACGGCGTGGATGGCGGCGTTCTGGTCGGCCGTCTCATCAAAGCCGAAGTCATTGGCGAACATCTCGTAGTCCTGCGGGCTGTAGCGGAAGGCATGGCCTTCGCGGGCGGCCCGGCGGGCGTAGATGTTGAGCAGCTCGGCGGCGGCGTCGCGCACCTGTTCGGCGGCGCGGCGCTTGGCCTTTTCCCACTGGCCGCTGCCCAGTTTGTGCAGCGGTGCTTCGTCGGCGCTCACGCCGGTGTAGCGGCTGATGTTGTGCAGCTGGCTCACCGGCACATACAGCGTGGCCTTGTCGGCGTATTCGAGGTGCAGGAACTCCTGCACTGCCTCCGAGCCATCCGGGTTGGTCTGGCCCAGGTCCATGTTGATGAGGCCGCGGTAACGACCGATGCCGTGGGCGCTGTGCACCACCGGGTCGCCCACATTCAGCTCGCTCAGGTCCTTGATGAGCGCGTCAACGTCGCTGACCTGCTCCTGCTTGCGGCGGCGCCGGGTGGTGGGGCCGGCAGCGAAGAGCTCGGTCTCGGTGACGAAGTCGATGCCGCCATCGGGCCAGCCAAAGCCGGTGAACAGCGCAGCCGTGGCCATGCCCAGCGGCTCGTCGCTGGCCTGGAACTCGGCCAGGGAGTCGAAGGACGGCGGGCGCAGGCCACTGGCGTGGATGAAGTCGAGCAGGCTTTCGCGGCGGCCGGCGCTCTCGGCCAGCAACAGGGTGCGCTGCTGGGTGTTGCGCAGGTGGGCCTGCAGGCGTTGCAAGGGTTCTTCGGCGCCGCGCACCACCGACAGCACGGGCAGTGGCGCGAACTCGGCATAGGCCGTCTGCTCGGATTCGGCCGTGGCGGCATCGGCGCTGGCGGCTGGGCGGATGGACAGCTGGGCGTAGGGCTTGGCGGCGGCATAGAACTGCTCGATGCCGAGGAACAGCGCCTCGGGCGGCAGCACCGGCAGCTCGGGGTTGCCCTGCACCAGGCGGTAGCGTTCGCGGGTGTCCTGCCAGAAGTGCTGCAGCGCCGGCTCCAGGTCGCCATGCAGCACCACCGTGGCCTGGGTGCCCAGGTAGTCGAACACCGTGGCGGTTTCGTCGAAGAACAGCGGCAGGTAGTACTCGATGCCGGCCGTGGCCACGCCGTTGCCGATGTCCTTGTAGATGCGGCTGCGGGTGGGGTCGCCCTCCAGCAGCTCGCGCCAGCGGCTGCGGAAACGGGCGCGGGCCTCGTCGTCCATCGGGAACTCGCGCCCGGGCAGCAGGCGCACCTCGGGCACGGGGTAGAGGCTGCGCTGGCTGTCGGGATCGAAGGTGCGGATGCTGTCGATCTCGTCGTCGAACAGGTCCACCCGGTAAGGCACCAGCGAGCCCATGGGGAACAGGTCGATCAGCCCGCCGCGCACGGCGTATTCGCCAGGGCTGACCACCTGGGTCACATGGCTGTAGCCGGCCAGCGTGAGCTGGGCCTTGAGCCGGGCTTCGTCCAGCTTTTGTTTGGCCTTGAAGTGGAAGGTGTAGCCGGCCAGGAAGGAGGGCGGCGCCAGCCGGTACAGCGCCGTGGTGGCTGGCACCAGGATCACGTCGGCCCCGTCGGCGCTGCCCGCCTGCGAGATACGCCACAGGCTGGCCAGGCGCTCGCTGATCAGGTCCTGGTGCGGCGAGAAGTTGTCGTAGGGCAGGGTTTCCCAGTCGGGGAACAGCGCACAGCGCAGGCCGGGGGCGAAGAAAGCCAGCTCGTCCAGCAGGCGCTGGGCGTCACTGGCGTCGCTGGTGATGATGGCGGTGCGCTGCCCGGCGGCCTTGTCGCGCTCGCCCAGTTGGGCCAGCAGCAGGGCGTCTGCCGACCCGATGGGGCGGGGCAGGGTGAAGCGGTGGCCGGGCTTGAGCTTGGGCAGGTCCATAAGGGCAGCGAATTCGGGCGGGAATTGCGGGCAGAAACACAAAAACCCCAAACCGGGCGGTGTGGGGTGGAACAGGCTCATTTTACCGGGGTGGCTGGGATTTCTAGAATGTCTGGGGTAGACGCATAATGCGCGGTATTCTGTACACTTTTCACGCACCGGAGGCTGCCATGGCATTTACTGCAAGTGATGTGATTCCGCTCACACAGGCGCGGGCCACTTTGTCGGATTTGGTCGAGCAGGTCAAAGCTGGAGCCGAAAAAATCATCACCAAAAATGGTGAGAGCTACGTGGCCATCATCGACGCCCAGCGGCTGGACTACTACCACCAGCTGGAGCGCGAGCGCATCCACCTGCTGCTGCTGGACGACGCCAGCCGGGGCCTTGCAGACGTTGCAGCGGGCAAGGTGAAGGACGCACGCAGCACCTTGTCCGCCATCCAACGCCGCCGCGCAGCGTGACAGCCAGGCACACTGTCCAACTTACCGCCAACTTCGAGCGCAATCTTGCGGCGCTGGAGGCCTTCCTGGCCGAGGCCGGCGCACCACACGCTTTTGATGCGTTGCTGGAGGAGTTGGCGGACACCGTCATTCCGAACCTCGAAAGTTTCCCCGGCATGGGGCGCATGTTCCTGGCGCGTCCTGCACGCTCGGTGGAGGTTGTCAACGGCATCGCCCGCCTGACCCGGCAACTGGGCGCACTCGCCATGGATGGCGAGTTGCGCGAGTATGTGATGGCACACCACCTGCTGCTGTATGCGCGCATGCAGGGCACGGTGTACCTGCTGTCCATCCGGCACCAGCGACAACTTTCTTTTGATTTTGAGGCGCTGTGGACGCGCAGCTGATATGGATATGACGCACGCTTCTCCTGTTCCTGCCCCACGCCAATGGGCTCTGGTGCCCTGTGCCGGCACCGGCAGCCGGGCCGGCGGCATGCTGCCCAAGCAGTACCAGCCGGTTGCCGGCCAGCCGCTGGTGCTGCACACCCTGGCGGCATTTGCCGCCGTCCCCCGTCTGGCCGCCACCTGGGTGGTGGTGGCGCCTGGGGATGCATTTTTCGACAATGTGGTGGATGCTCCATTTTTGGTAGCTAAATGCGGAGGAAATACCAGGGCACAGAGCGTTTTGAATGGCCTGAACCATCTCCTGGCACAAGGTGCCGCCGCACACGACTGGGTGCTGGTGCACGACGCCGCACGCTGCCTGATCACCCCGGCGCAGATCGAGGCGCTGGTTGCGGCCTGTGAAAACGACCCGGTGGGCGGCCTGCTCGCGCACCGGCTGGCCGACACGCTCAAACAAGCAGGCAGTGGCCCAGATGACCGGGTAGCCGCCACACTGGACCGCAGTGACAAATGGCTGGCGCAGACGCCGCAGATGTTCCGCATCGGCATGCTGCAGCACGCCCTGGCGCAGGCCTCCGACCAGGTGACCGACGAGGCGAGTGCCATCGAGGCACAAGGCCATGCACCGCTGCTGGTGCCCGGCGGTGCCCAGAACTTCAAGGTGACCTACCCGGAAGACTTTGCGCTGGCCGACGCGGTGCTGGCGGCGCGACAACGAAAGGTGAGCGAGATATGAATTTCCGTATTGGTGAAGGTTGGGACGTCCACGCCCTGGTTGAAGGCCGCAAGCTGATCCTGGGCGGGGTGGAAGTGCCCTACCACCGGGGCCTGCTAGGCCATTCGGATGCCGACGTGCTGCTGCACGCGCTGACCGACGCCCTGCTGGGCGCGGCGGCGCTGGGCGATATCGGCACCCATTTCCCTGACACCGATGCGCAGTTCCGCGGCGCCGACTCGGCCGTGCTGCTGGCCGAGGCGGCACGCCGGGTGCGGGCCGCTGGCTGGCAGATCGGCAACCTGGACAGCACCATCGTGGCCCAGGCACCCAAACTCATGCCGCATATCCCCGCCATGCGCCAGCGCATCGCCGAGGTGCTGGGCCTGCAACCGGACCAGATCAACATCAAGGCCAAAACGGCCGAAAAGATGGGGCCGGTGGGGCAGGGGGATGCGATGGAAGCGCGGGCTATTGCGCTATTGCTTCGATAGCTTCGACGTGTAAATTCCGATAAAGAAGCAGTTCCAAATCCAAGCGCAACGACCTCTCGCGCGCAAGTTTTCGGTGAGTTTTTGACCTATTGCCAGACGTGCCAACAGCCGTGCTTTACATTGGTGCATCTGAGGATGTTTTTTATCAACTGGCAGTGAATAGGAGCGCATTCATGAAGACGATGATGAGCCTGAAGACAAGAAGACAAGAAGACAAGAAGACAAGAAGACAAAGTCTGTACTTGCCGCCCTAGCAGCATTGGGCATGCTGGCACCCACAGCAGGTTTTGCACAGCAGCAAGATGACCTGAGTGAGAACGGCCCCTATGAGCAACGCTATTTCGCCCGCGAACGCGGTGCCGCCATCAAACCCTATGTGCCCCAGCTGCCAGCACTGCCCACAGTGCCATTTCAGGCGGACAAAGACGGCAAATCCAACGAACTGATTGTTCTGTTGGACTATGGACAAACCGCACGCCTGCAGACGCTGCTGGGCGCTGCAGGCAAGGCAGAGGCAACAGTCACCGTGCGCCTGATCCGCAAATACAACGTAGCCCGCGACGACCACGCCATCTTCCCCGAGACGGCGTGGCCCACCATGCAAAGCCAGGGCTATACCCAGAACATCAACACCACCGATTGGCTGGGTTATGTGTACCCCAACACCGGCAGCATGCCGGTCATTCAATGATCGGAAGGTTGGCCATGCCAAAAAAACTCCTTACGCAAGTCGCCCTGGCCAGCATGTGCCTCGTCGGAGCCATCGGCGCTCATGCCGCCGCGCCCACTGCCACCCAACTGGTGGAAGCCAGCGACGGCATTGGCCACATGCTCATCGTGCCTTACTACACCGTGCAGGCGGGCAACGCCACGCTGCTCAACATCACCAACAGTGACCGGGTGAATGGCAAGGCCGTGAAAGTGCGCTTTCGGGGCGCGTCGAATGCCGATGACGTTTTTAACTTCACCCTGTTCCTGGCACCCGGCGATGTGTGGGCCGCAGAAATCAGCCAAAACCCGGCCACCGGGCTGGCGCGGCTTAGCACACCGGATGAGTCCTGCACCTTGCCCACCAACGTCAACCGAGACTTCAATACGGCCCGCCTGAATCCGGCCACCAACGTCGCCAACGAAAGCCGCGAAGGCTATATCGACATCATCACCATGGCTGACGTGGTGCCGGGCACGGCGCTGTACACCGCCACCACCGCGGTGGCAGCCACAGGCAAGCCGCCCGCAGCGTGCAGCCAGGGTGCCGCCACACCAGCGGCGCTGCAGGCGCTGCAGACCGAGGCAGGCATCAATGCCGCAGGCTTTGGGGTACCTACCACCGGGTTGTTTGCCAACTGGTCTATCTTTAACGTTCCAGAAGCAACATCTTGGGCTGGGGCGGGCACGGCCATTGCGGCGGTGGACAGCCAGGGCATAGCGGGAGCGGGCAAGGTGGTGGTTTTCCCCCAGGCAACAGGCACGCCGACGGGCGCCATCAACGAACTGACCAGTGATCCGCTGCTGCGCAGTGGTACGGTGGCTGCGCAGCGGCACGATTTACCCGACTTGTCCACGCCCTATGTTGGCAGCAGTACCACAACCCAGCAGGCTGCCATATTGTCTGGCGCGCTGGCCAAGACCAGTGTACGCAATGAATACTTCAGCGACGACAGGGTGCAAGCTCAGACCGATTGGGTGTTTTCGCTGCCTACACGCAGGTACAGTGTGGCGCTGAACTATGGGACGGGGTTGCGTGAGTTCACGGAGTTGCCAACGGCGTATTTCAATGCAGCCAGTACCACGCTGATGCAGGATGGTGCGCCCAATACCTTGAAGGTGTGTGTGCCGTTTCCTGACCATGTCATGGCAAGTCGATCGGGTAAGACGGTGAATCGTCAGGAAATTATTGATAGTTACAATTTCATCCCGATGCCCATTTATCAAATTGTTTTGGGCTATTGTGGGGCGGTTGCAGTATGGAGTCTTAATGCGGGGGACGAGTTTGCACCATCTTCCCTGTCGGCCAGCGTTACCCGAGACAACTTGGAAGTCACGACTCCTTTGTACATGGAGGGTTGGGGCGAGGTTCTGAACCCTGGCACCAACAACGCAGGCGTCCCCCTCATCGGCGCTGCCTTCGCCAAAGCCACCAGCACCAATATCGGCGCAGGCGTCTCGGGCAACTTTGGCCTGACATGGCCGCACCGCTTTACTCGGCCAGGTAATGCCGTGCATTGATTTGGGGGCTTTGCCTGTTTGACTATAAAAAAGGGCTGGCACCACGGCGCCAGCCCTTTTGCATTCAGCCGATCAGGCTCAGATCACCTTCGCGATGGCCTGGCAAACGTAGTCGATGTTTTTGCTGTTCAGCGCGGCCACACACATCCGGCCGGTGTCGGTGCCGTAGACGCCGAACTCGTTACGCAGGCGCACCATCTGGTCCTTGGAGAGGCCCGAGTAGCTGAACATGCCGATCTGGGTGGTGATGAAAGACATGTCCTGTTGCACGCCGGCGGCCTTCAGGCCGTCCACCAGCTTCTGGCGCATGGCCTTGATGCGCACGCGCATTTCGCCCAGTTCTTTTTCCCACAGGGCGCGCAGCTCGGGGGTGCCCAGCACGGCGGCCACCACCGCGCCGCCGTGGGTGGGCGGGTTGGAGTAGTTGGTGCGGATGACGATCTTGAGCTGGCTCAGCACGCGGCTGGCTTCTTCCTTGTCGGCGCACAGCACCGACAGGCCGCCCACGCGTTCGCCGTAGAGGCTGAAGCTCTTGCTGAACGAGGTGGACACGAAGAAGTTCAGGCCGGCAGCCACGAACTTCTGGATCACGGCGCCGTCTTCGGCAATGCCGTGGCCGAAGCCCTGGTAGGCCATGTCGAGGAAGGCCGTCAGGCCCTTGGCCTTGACCACGGCCACCACCTGGTCCCACTGGGCGGGGGTGATGTCGTAGCCGGTGGGGTTGTGGCAGCAGGCGTGCAGTACGACGATGGTGCCGGGTGCTGCCGCGTTCAGGCTGGCCAGCATGCCGTCGAAGTTGACGCCGCGCTTGGCTGCGTCGTAGTAAGCGTAGGTGTCCACCTTGAAGCCGGCGTTGGTGAACAGCGCGCGGTGGTTTTCCCAGCTGGGGTCGGAGATCAGCACGGTGGCGTTGGGGCTCAGGCCCTTCAGGAAGTCGGCGCCGATCTTCAGGCCGCCGGTGCCGCCAATGGCTTGCACGGTGGCCACGCGGCCGCTGGTGACGGGTTCGCTGTCGGCGCCGAACACCAGGCCTTTGACGGCGGCGTCGTAGGCGGCAATGCCGTCGATGGGCAGGTAGCCACGGGCGGTGGGCTTTTCCATCATCTTCTTCTCGGCGGCCTGCACACATTCGAGCAGGGGCAGTTTTCCGTTGTCGTCGTAGTACACGCCCACACCGAGGTTCACCTTGTTGGGGTTGGTGTCGGCGGCATATTGCTCATTGAGACCCAGGATCGGGTCGCGCGGGGCCAGTTCGACGGCGGAAAACAGAGACATGAAAAGTCCTTTGGACAGGGAACAAGAGGGTTGGATGGCAAGAATCCCGAAGCCGGGTTAGGCTATCAGGTTGCCCGCAATTTTAGCGGGTTAGCCCTGATGGCCCTGCACGGGTTTGGGGCGCAGGAGCCTTCATGCAGAACGTAACAGCCCCTCTTTTGGATGACGCGGACAGCCCGGCAGCGGCTGATGCGGGCGTATTTGTCAGTTTCCC
>Ga0208823_1002270_pt1 | contig 14553 bp, 8 predicted proteins | sample AD_UKC075_MetaG_FD_184440 | JGI IMG/M metagenome (GOLD analysis project Ga0208823, IMG submission 184440) | Active sludge microbial communities of municipal wastewater-treating anaerobic digesters from USA - AD_UKC075_MetaG (SPAdes) (version 2) | ecosystem: Engineered > Bioreactor > Anaerobic >... | reverse complement strand
CGCCGGATCGCCAAGGCTGCAAACAAACTGCTCGGCAGCCGACAGCCAGGCCGCGTCGGGAGTGCGTTGCATCAGGCCGGCGAGTTCGGTTGATTCGGGGCGCTGCGCGATCCGCTTGCGGATGACGGGTGACCATGCGAGGGAAGACGACCAGCACGTGGCCATGGGATCCCCGTGGCCCGTCCAGATCGAGCAGCAGGCCACGATCGACGAGAGCGCAGCCGAGCACTGGGCAGAACCACAAGTCGTCGTTTCGCTTCAGCGACAGCTTCAGCGTGCAGGCGTGGTCGTGGCTGATGAGCAGGCTCACCAGCGCCAGCAACGCAAAGTCGGCCGTGTCCCCTTCGGCCGCATCGCTCAGCAGAACGGCGGCCAGCTGGCGCGTGACCGACCGCAACTCGCTCGGTGCAAGCCAGTGCCAGTAACGCTGCGCGGCGAACGTCTCAGCCATGCAGGCATAAGAGGCCGTCTTCATCAGGCCGCCGGCGCTTGGGTGCGCCTTGCGCGGCTTGTTGGTTCTGCGCTCAGCCGTCGCAGGTGGTTCGGGGACGGCCCTACCTTCAGTGATGAGCAGCACCCGTTCGGAGCTGGGGGATTCCGTACCAGCTTGCTGCTCCAGCGCCCGCACCAGTGTCTGTGCAAGCTTGCGGACTTCGGTGATGTGCGTTTTGGTGGCGACGGGAAGGACAGTGGCGTGCGTGAAAGCCTTCGGGCTCGTCAGAGAACCCCAATCACTGGCCGTGCTGCTGGTCGACCCCGGAATGCGAGCCTGCGCGCAAGCTGCCAACCGTGCTGCCGTCTTGGTGGCCAGCGGCTTGAACGAGGGCGCCTCTTCGTCGCCAGCGCGCGTCCGGCGCAGTTGGGCCAGCAGGATGTGTCCAACGATGCAAGCGGCGCCTTCGTCCAGTTCATCTGTCGATCGGGACATGTCGGACAGGCGCAGAAACACACCCCAGGTGGGGCGCTCGCGCTCCCGCTTGGTGGGGCGGCAGACGTGGGCCTGGTCAGCCGGCGCGCGTCAAGGTAGTTGTCGCCTCAGTCACGCAGCCTGCTGCTGAGTATGCGTCGCGTTTGTGTGGATTCTGACGAGCGAGTCGCGCTCGGGGTTCAGGGTGACCGTGTCGATGTGAGACCAGTCGCGGGTGTGACCGGACCAACGCGCCGGGTTGCGCTGGCGGGCCTGCTGGTACAGCGCATCGCGCGCTGCCAGGATGGCGTGATCCTGGCCGGTGTGACGTTGCTGCGGACTGACGTAGCGGATGCCACTGTGGCGATGATCGACGTTGTACCAGCGCACGAATTCAGCCGCCCAGGCCCTGGCCTCGTCCAGGCTGGCGAAGCCGTGTGTGGGGAACTCGGGCCGGTACTTGGCGGTGCGGAACAGTGACTCCGCATAGGCGTTGTCGTCGCTCACGCGGGGCCGCGAGTAGGAGGGCTTCACACCCAGCCAGTTGAGCATGGCCAGCACCGTGGTGGCCTTGAGCGTGGAGCCGTTGTCGCCATGCAGCACCGGCTTGGTGGCCATGGCGGCGATGCCCTCGGCCAGCGCGGTGCGCCGTACCAGGTGCACGGCGTGGTCGGCGTCGTCGCTGTCGTGCACCTCGGCGCCCACGATCTTGCGGCTGTACAGGTCCAGGATCAGGTACAGGTGGAACCAGCGGCCCATCACGTTGGCCGGCAGGTAGGTCATGTCCCAGCACCAGACTTCCCCCGGCGCCGTGGCGATGTGGGTGGTGGGCGGGCGCGACGCCTTGGGCGTCTTGGCTCGGCCGCGATGGGCGTTCTGCCCGTGGGCCTTGAGCACGCGGGCCATGCTGGACTCGCTGCCCATGTAGATGCCTTCGTCGGCCAGCATGGGCACGATGCGCGCCGGCGGCACCGAGGCGAAGCGCGGCTCATTGGCCACGGCCAGCAGTGCAGCGCGTTCCTGCGGGCTCAATGCATGGCTGGGTGTGGGTCGTGTTGCCTTCGGCCTGCCATCGGCAGCCAGCAGGCCATCCGGGCCGAGGCTCGCCTTCCAGCGCTGCAGGGTGCGCAGGTCAATGCCAGCGATCTCGCAGGCCGGTTGCAGCCTGGCTCCCGCCGTGTGTGCAGTGTCGATGTCCCGGGCCAGGGCTCGGCGATCTTCGAGGCCGATCATTCGTCCTCGCCCTTGTCCTTGTTGAAGATCGCCGAGACTTTTTTTGACAGCACCAGCAAGGCTGCTGTCTCGGCCAGCGCGCGGTCCTTGCGCAGCAGGTCGCGTTCGAGTTCCTTGATGCGCTTGCGGTCCGCGCGCGTGGCCTGCGGGCTCGCACGGGCGTCCTCGGGATCAGCCAGCGCTGCGGTGCAGTTCGCGCGCCACTTGTCCAGCTCGGCCGGGTACACGCCGTGCTCGCGGCACCAAGCGCTCTTGGCGGCCTCGTTCATGGCCGCGGTGGTGATCACCGCCTCAAGCCGTGCGCCGGCAGTCCAGGCCCGCCCTCGGGCGGGCCTGGACTGCACATCCTCGCGCCAACGCTCCAGGGTTCCCGCGCCAACACCAACCTCGCGCGCCACCACCTCCAGCGCCGCGCTCTCCGGCGGCAGCAACCTCGCTACCGCCTTGTCCTTGAATGCCTGTCCGTATCGTGCCAAGTCCGTCCTTCATCGCCGCCCCCTGGGTCGTTCTATGGAGGCGACAACTATTCTGACGCGGGGGGCAGCCGTCAACTTGTGGGTAGCCGCCACCAGTCGCCGCGCCGCCCGCGCCCACTGCGCCGCGATTGCCGAGCCTTCGCGGCGATGCAGGGCCTCAAGACAGGCAGCGAGCCCCTCCAAGACCTGCGGCGCTCCGGCGCCGTTGGCTGGGTAGTTTGCGACCGCCATCAACGCCATCGCGTCCTGCAGGAGGCGGACGTCGCCGCCAGTCAACTGCAGCAGCCAAACGGGGGCGGAAACCCCGGCGGGGGGTGAAAGATCCATGAAATCACCGGTCAAGCGCAACCGTCGCCGCCCGTGGGGGGCGGCGACATCGAAGGCAAGCCGGTGTGTTCCAACAGCACACCGGCTCGCACGATCCACTGGGCTTGCAGCTGCAAGCCCAGTGGGGTTGGTCCGTCTGCGGCGATGTCAACGCCACCCGTGACCGGTATCAGGACGACTTCTCTAGGAAGTCGGGTCTGATACCCGCTGGACCGGCTGAATCATTTAGCCGGGATAGAACTCCGAGCGCTGACAGAGAGAAGGACCTCTCAGTTGACGCTCACGGCAGGTGTGCGGTGAGTCACCTGCCGGCTCCGCTTTGACTTGCTGAGCCAGTCTGTGGACGCTCTGGGGCGCCCAATGAGTGACCCGATACCATGCGAAGAAGGCCTGCCCGGGTCACCGCCCAAACTGCAACGAGTCCATGTGGCTTGGGACCTCATGGCCTTGACTGCAGAATGACTATGGTTCTAATCGTAGCCGATTTCGGTGCGACGCGCACCTGACCTGTGATTCCATCGGAAATACCGGGAGAGGAACGAGACCTTGACGATCGAGACTCGGCACGGGGCGCGTCATCAGTCGGCGATGAAGACTGCCTTGTTCACATCTTGGATGGCTTCTACTACCGGAAAGCTATAGGTATTGCATAAAGGCTCAATACAGGAGGCGACGGTGTCATCGGATAAATTCCAGCCGTGACAAGCACTTGCGGAGCTTCAGAGGCTGGAGGGCGGGAGCGTTTCTGCGTGCTCTCGGGAGGGTTGATGCGTGTTCCATCATGTTCGGCGGGAGCGATTCTGCGTGGCCACGGGAGCGATTCTTTGTGGAAAAGCCTCTTGGTTACCGCGGCCTGCGGGTGCTCATGGGCACGTGTGTCGGACTCGGCTTGAGAATCAGCCCGTTGGGTTGTTGATTGAACTGTGCCTGCGGGTAGACGATCAGCACCTTCTCCAGTTGGGCGAGGAACTGTTTGCGAAAGTCGCGCAGGCCTTGTGGAGAGGCAGGATAGTCGCAGCCGAATTGAGATTGCAGCCCGGACCAGGGGATCGGAGGGCTGGTGGCGCGCAAGTAGCTCATCCGGTGCGTCAGCCACACGTAGATAGTCGGCCCGGCGAAATTCACTTCACGCTGAGCAGGCCGCGCATCATGGTCGTCGCCGTGCGCGGGGCCGTGCGCCGACTCGAGCCAACGACATGCGTGTCGGTGACGCGGGCAGTCCGGAACAGGTTTGAGGCCACGCCGACCAGCCAGAGCACCCAGAGCACCCAGAGCGCCATCGCCGACAAGGCGCAAAAAAGCCCCTTCAGGCCCAGGCGGGTGATGGCCCGCAACAACCAGCGGATGTTGTAGCCCGCCGCGCAGCCCAACGCATGCAGCGCATCGCCCACCGCCCCCTGCAGCCAGCAGCGGTCCATCCGATGGTCTGCCTTGGTGTGTCCGATCAGCGGCTCGATCGCCTGGCGCCGTTTCAGCAGGCGCTTGTCCTGATCGCTCAGCGACTTGTACTTGCCCCGGTGGATGATCTGAACGCCCGGGTTGTCGGCGTCCACCCCCCGGTAGCCCAGGTCGACGATGACCTGCTTGGGCGAACGCCCCTGGTCCTGCAGCAGGTTGGTGGTCTGCTCCAACTGCGCGCTCAGCACGTGCCCGTCGTACGGGTTACCAGGGAAGCTGCGGGCACCGACCATCAGTCCCTGCTTGTGCGTGACCACCAGGCTGACCTTGACGCCGAACTCGTAGGGGTTGCGTGCCTTGCCCTTGGAGATGCATTCCACCTCCGGGGCGTGCAGCGCGTAGAGCTTGTTCTTGGTATCGCGTCGCTGTGTGTGGATGCGCCCGGCCCGCTCGAGCCACATCGTCAGGTCGCTGACCGCCTTCTGGCTGGTTGCCTCGTGCGCCGGGGCGCCGCCGGCGGCCACTGCGGCCGTGTCGGCATCGCGCTTGCGCTGCACCTCGCGCATCACCACGCCCAGGATCGTGCGCTGGCGATTGACCGTCTTGCGCAGGCGCTTGAACTGCTTGGCATGGGCGTAGCCACCGGCCTGGCGGCGCAGCGTCTTGCCCTCCTTGGCATAGGTCTGCTTCAGACTGATGCCGCAGCGCTTGGCCGCACTGACCACCTTGTGGCGTGCGATCTCCAGCAGCCGGCTGTCCACCGGGTGGGCGATGGCCTTGGACTGCACGGTCGAGTCCACGATCACCCGCTCCAACTCGGCCGGGCGCACCGCCTTGGTCTGCACCGCGCAGTCGATGGTGGCCTTGAGCAACTGCTCCAGCCCGTCCTCGCCCAACAGGCGTCGGAAGCGCCCGATCTGCGTGGGGTCGCAGGGCAGTCGCGGCTCGTAGTACTGCATGCCGCTGAAGAACTGCCACTGCACGTTCTCGGCCCAGCGTTCGACGAGTTCCTCGTCGCTCAGGTTGAAGCTGTGCTTCAGGTAAAGCAGGCTGGCCATCAGGCGCACCGGCAGTCGCGGGCGCCCGGCGTTGCTGATGCCGCCACCGAACTCCAGGTCGTGTGTGCCCAGCAGATCCTCAGCGCGCGCCCGCTTAGCTGGCCGCGCCTGGTGCGCCAGCTTGGGCGCCAGCGCTGCCTCGATCGCCGACCACGGCAACCGGGTGGCCAGCACCGCCAGCGGGTGGCGCAGGTCGATCATCTGCTCGAGACGGGCGCGGAAGAAATCGTCTGTGGCCATCGGCTGCGGTCCTCAATCCCCCAGAAAATACGTCCCATTGGATAGAAATCGGCAGGATCCGACCATCGGAAACTACCCGAAAGTCGTTGTAAAACAACGGGTTACGCGATTTCGCCGGGCCGACTAAATGAACTAACGGCGCTTATGTTCTGAGCTGTATTGGCTATGTTTCGACAACAATGGCGTTAGTTCATTATTGACTTTGTGCACCCAAGCTCCCCCAGGTAACGGCCACACCAGATGCGGGTGAGGCGCCGCACAACCGTGCAGCAGCAGGTGCTCAGGAGAAACAGAAATGCCCAAGTTCGAAGGAGAAGTGATCAGCGATGCGCGCGGCCGGGAGGTCGTGTGCTTCACCACGCCGTCTGGCGTTCGCGCCATCGTGGCCACGGACATTCCCCCGGCAGCTTTGGACAAGCTGATCACCTCCCTCAAACGCAAGATCGCACGCCGCCGCCGGGCGGCGCGACGCAAACCCTGACATGAAGTTCATCCACGCCGCCGACATCCACCTCGACAGCCCGCTCAAGGGCTTGGCCGCCTACCCCGACGCACCGGTCCACCTGCTACGCACCGCCACGCGCGATGCCTTCAACAACCTGATCAGCGAGGCCATCGCCGAGCAGGTCGACTTCATGGTGATCGCCGGGGACCTGTACGACGGCAGCTGGAAGGACTTCAACACCGGCATTCACTTCGCCGGCCAGATGGGGCGGCTGCATGCGGCGGGCATCCCCGTCTACCTGCTGCTGGGCAATCACGACGCCGAGAGCGAGATGACCCGCAAGCTGGTGCTGCCGCCCAACGTGCACAGGTTTCCGTCGAACAAAGCGGCCACCTTCGAGGTTCCGGCCCTGCGCGTGGCCCTGCACGGCCGCAGCTTCAAGGACGCCGCTACGACCGAGAATCTGGCGGTGCACTATCCCGACCCGGTGCCCGGCTGGCTGAACATCGGCGTGCTGCACACCGCACTGGAAGGCAACAGCGCACATCCCAACTACGCACCGTGCACGCTGGCCGAGTTGCACGCGCGCGGCTATCAGTACTGGGCGTTGGGCCACGTGCATGAGCACCAGGTGTGGCGCGGCGCCAGCACGATCGCCTTTCCCGGCAACCTGCAGGGCCGGCACATCCGTGAGCCCGGACCGCGCGGGGCGCTGCTGGTCACCACGGACGAAGCCGAGATCCAGTCGGTCGAACGACTCATCGTCGACGTGCTGCGCTGGCACGCACTGGATGTCGACGTGTCGGCCTGCGAGGATCTCGCCTCGGCCGTGCTGCGCACTGGCCAAGCCATCGACGACTTGCTGCAGCAGGCCGGAGGTGACCATCAGTTGGCTCTGCGCATCACGCTGACCGGCGCCACGCCGGCCCATGGCGAGCTGTTCGGGCTCGAGGCGCAGCTGCGCGCCGAGGTGCTCGCCCAGGCCGCCACCCTCGGCCTGGACCGGCTATGGGTGGAGAAGCTGGTGCTGGCCACCACGCCGTACGAAACGGAGGGCGCGGCCGGCGGTCTGGCGGCCCGTTCGGACGCGCTCGCGGACCTGCAAGCACTGCTGGCGCAGGCGCCTGCCGATCCGGACCTGGTGCAAGGCTTGCAAACCGACCTGATGCAGATGATCGGCAAGCTGCCGGCCGAGGTGATCAACGCGGTGCCGCTGCTGCAGGAGATCAGGGCAGGGCAGCTGAACGCACTGCTTGCGCAGACGGCACCGTCGCTGCTGGCCCACCTGGCCAAGGCGGGCTAAGCGATGCGCCTGACCCACCTCGACCTCATCCGCTATGGCCGCTTCACCGACCGGCGCATCGACCTGCAGCTGGCCGAGCGGGACTTCCACTGCATCCTCGGGCCGAATGAGGCGGGCAAGTCGACAACGCGCTCGGCCATTTCCGACCTGCTGTTCGGCATCCCGGCGCGCACCCGGCTGGCCTTCCTCCATGCGATGCCCGATCTGCGCCTGGGCGCCGGCCTGATGGACGGACGGCAGCCGGGCGGTGCCACTTTGGAGGTTCAGCGTGTCAAAGGCAACAAACAGACCCTGCGTGACTGCGCCGACAAGCCGTTGCCCGACAACGCGCTGGCGCCGTTCATCGGCAACGCCGATGGCGACTTCTTCAACCAGATGTTCAGCTTGGACCATGCACGCTTGGTCCAGGGCGGCCGCAGCATCCTCTCGGCGTCCGACAACCTCGGGCAGATCCTGTTCCAGTCGGCCGCCGGCATCGCCGGCCTGGGCCAGGTCCGTGACGCCCTGCAGGCCGAGGCCGACCGCCTGTGGTCGCCACGCCGTGCCAAGGATCGGCAGTTCTACATCGCCGCCGACGAACTGGAAGTGGCCACTGCCGCGCTGAAGAGCGCCACGGTGCGGACAAAGGCCTGGGTGGACGCCCATGACGCGAGGGACGCTGCCGAGCAGGCGTACGACCATCTGCGCGACCAACTGGCCCAGGTGCGGCAGCAGCGCGCACGGCTGGAGCGCATCCGACGGGTGCTGCCAGCGCTGCTGGCCTTGCAGTCCCTGGCAGCGCAGCGCGACGCCATGGGTATGGTGGTCGAGCTGCCCGCATCGGCAGCGCAGACGCTGCAAGAGGCCGAACGGGCGATGCACGTCGAGCAGGTGGCCATCAACCACCAGGCTGACCTGCTCGCCCAGGCCCAGGCCGCCCTGGCGGAATTCCCTGCTGACACGGCGTTGCTGGACGCCACGGCCGAGATCACAGAGCTTGACGAGCAGCGCGTGCAATACCGCGCCTACGCCACCGACATGCCCAGGCGGCAGGCCGAGTGCGATGCGCAATGGCGCATCGCGCAGCGTCTGGCGGCCGAACTGGGCTGGTCGGACCTGGACGAGCAGGGCCTGCTCGCGCGCATGCCAGCGCAGCCGCTGCGCACCGCGCTCGCCCGTCTGGCCCGAGACGGCGGCCCGCTGCGCCAGGCGGTCGACGCCGCCCACCGAGCGGTGCGCAAGAAGCAGGCGGAACTCGACCAGGCCACGGCAGCGCTGGCCCTGCTGCCGGCAGCTGAGGTGCCGTTGGAATTGCAAGCTGCGCTGCACCGTGCCAAGAAGCTTGGCGATGTCGCCGCCGCACAGCAGCTCACCGCGCAACAGGTGGCCAGGACCCATGCCGCACTTGAAGCCGCCCTGGCCAGCCTGGGACGCTGGCGCGCGCCGGTGGCCGACCTGCTGGCCATGACGCCGCCGAGTGCCGACGCGCTGCAGGCCTGGCAGCAGGACAGCCTGCAGGACGCCGCGCAGGCAAGAGCGCTGGCCACGCGCATCACCCAGCTGGCGCAACAAGCCGAACAGGCTGGGCTGGACGCTCGGCAATACCGGGCGAGCCACGACACCGTGGGCCGTGACGAACTGGAGGACGCACGGCAGCAGCGCAACCGGATCTGGCAGTCCATCAAGGCAGACCCCGCCACCTTGCCGCGGCGGTCGGATGACTTCGAGCTGCGGCTGGATACCGCCGACGCTCTGGCCGACCGGCGGCATGACACGGCACAGGAAGCCAGCGAACTGCAGGCCCGTCTGGCGCAGGAAGAGCGCGCGCGCCTGGACCTGCAGCAGGCACGACACGAGCAAGCCGACCTGCAGCAGCGGGCCGAGCGCAGGCAAGCCCATTGGGCGACGCTCGCCGAGGCCTGCGGGTTGGCCGGCCTGCCGTTCGAAGCAGCGCCGGCCTGGCTGGCGGCACGCAGCCGCGCTCTGGACACCGTTGCAGCCGCCGCCGAAGCGCAGGCCGGGGCGCAACGCCTGCACGACGCCGTCACCGCGGCCTGTGCAGACCTGGTGCAGGTGCTGAGGGTCGTTGTGAGCCAGGGCGTGGGGCAGGGCACTGCACCGGGCACCAATGGAGCGGATTTGGACCGCCTGGTGTTGGAGGCCGAGGCCAGGGCGCACACTGCCGCCGCCGTTTCCGGCCAGCGCAAGGAGCTGGACAAGCTGCGCAACGACGCACAGGCGGCGCTGCGGGCGCTGGCTGACGACGCCCGGGCGGCCGAACAGGCACTGGATCGCTGGACGACGCCCTGGCAGCAGCGCCTGGCCGAAGCCGGTCTGGCCGCCGATGCCGAGCCGTCCGTCGCGGAGGCACAGCTAGCGCAGTTCGACGCGCTGGCGCAGACGCTGGATGGGATCCGAAGGATCCGCGTCGAGCGCATCGACAAGATGCAATCCGACCTCGATCGCCATGCCGCCGCCGCCCGGACCTTGGCAAAACGGCTGGCGCCAACCCTGGCCGCCGAGCCGGCTGAGGCGATCGTGCGGTCCATGACGTCACAGCTGGCCGAGGCCCGCGCCGCGCAGGACCGCACCCAGCGCTTGCGCATCGAGATGGCCCGCGCCGAGGCGCAAATGCGTGCAGCCACGCTGAGACGTGACCAGGCCCACGCCAGCCTGGCCGCCCTGATGCAGCGCGCGGGCGTGGCCTCCATCGACGCCTTGCCTGCGGCCATCGCGCGGTCGGACCGTTGGCGCGCACTGCAGGCCGAAACCACTGCGGCGGAACGGGCGGTGGCCGAGGCAGGCGACGGGCTGACCCTGGCGCAACTGCAGAACGAAGCCAGCGGCGCCGATCCGATCCAGCTCGTCGCTGACCTGACCAGTTTGACGGCCCAGGAAGACGACTTTGTCAACGCACTGAGCTCAGCCGCCGCACAGCGGCAGGCCTCGACGACCGCCCTGCAGGCCATCGCCGGCACGGCGGATGCGGCACAGGCCGAATCACGGCGCCAGCAGGCGCTCGCCGCCATGACCGATGCAGTGGAGCGCTACACCAAGGTCTTCACCGCGGCACGGCTACTCGGCTGGTCGATCGAGCGCTACCGCGAGATGAGGCAGGGGCCGATGCTCGGCGCGGCCAGCAGGGTCTTTGCGCGACTGACGCTGGGTTCATTCGACCGCCTGGTGGTGGACTTCGAGCACGAGCCGCCCCGGCTGCAGGGGCACCGGACGGATGGCAGCCTCGTCGACATCGACGGTATGAGCGAGGGCACGCAGGACCAACTGTTTCTGGCGCTGCGCCTGGCTGCACTGGATCTCCACCTGGACCATGCGCAGGCGCTGCCATTCATTGCCGACGACCTGTTCGTCAACCACGACGACGACCGCGCCCTGGCTGGGTTGCAGGCCCTGGGCGAGCTGTCGCGCAAGACGCAGGTGCTGTTCTTCACTCATCACATGCATCTGCTGCCTTTGGTGCAGCGGGTGTTCGGAGACGGGGTGAACATCGTCCGGCTTTGACGGTCGCGGAGGATGAGCCGGCAATCTTGCATCGTTGTTCGTCACGTGCAGCCCCGAGGCCAGTTGAGGTACGACGCCTCGCGAGTGCCTGACAGATAAGGGCCTTCCGCTCGACCTGCTTTTTGAAGGGGAGCCGACAAGCACAAAGGACGCTGGTGGGCGGCCGGGGTTTCCCTTATGAAGTGGCCGCTCGTTCTAACAGCAGCCCGCAGAATTTTGTACCTGAATCCGTGACCCCAATGCCCGTCTGAGCGGTTCAGCCGTGTCGACAGCGGTGAATATCGCCAATACCTGCAGCGAGGGTGGCAAAGCCACCTCGTCTAAGGCACGAAGTCGCGTACTTGAGCCGTTTGGCGCCGATCCTGTCGATGACTTCGCCGGCTGTTCCACGCCGCGACCTGCAACAAGCGCTGATTGCCTTCGCCGTGAGTTCGCCGGCCGTGGGGCCGGCGCGTCAGCCGGTGGCTGCGAACAGCTCGCCGTTGAGTCTGGCGAATGCCCTGGCCGCCCGGTCATTGGCGCCCAAACCCAGGATCAGCCGGCGTCCGCTCTCGATGAGCCGGCCTGCCCGGTAGATCAGCTCCTGCATCACCGTCTTGATCCTTCTGCGCTTGGCCGCATGGCGCACCGGTGCGTCCGGCCCCAGCAGGCCGCGCTGGCCCATCAGGCGCAGGATGTCCATCGCCAGCGCCGCAAGCTGGCACACCAGGTAGTTGGTGTCGAACTTGCCCGAGGGCAGGCGCTCCAGATCGAGGTCGGTCTTGAACTCGGAGTGGAACTGCTCGTGCGTGCCGTGGTCAGCATACAGCGCCATGATCTGCTTGGCATCGAACTGCGCTGCGCTCAGGCTGGTGGTCCAGCCTTCGAGTTCGATCTCCGGCACGATCAACTGCTGGCCACAGCGATCAATGTCGCGCTCGACCAGCCTGAGCACGCGGCGCAGCCCCCGGGTGATGCCTTCGACCTGGATGGCCTCCTCCCACACCGTCACGCGCTTGCCTTCGCGCGGCTTGTGCCACTGGGTGCTGGGGTCGGCGTCCAGGCGCGCGAGCAGCGCTGCACTGTCCACGCTTCTCGGGTTCCACTTGATCAGCCAGTCCACCTGCGGCTGCCCCGCCTGGTTGCACACTTCGATGCTGCGCATCAGCGCGGCCGAGTCGAACCCCGAGTCCAGCCGCGCCAGGATCGGCGCCTTCGCACCGGCCGCGCTCAGGCGCTGCGCCAGTGGGATCACACGCTGCAGGTTGAAGTCGGTCTCGCGGGCCGAGTGCTGCACCCCGGGGCGCAGCGCCAGTTCCAGGCAGAAGCCGTGCGCGCCCAGGTAGGCCGCCAGCGGGCAATAGCCGTCCACCCCGGCGTAGGTGCGCCCCACGCCCTCCTTGCGCGTGCCGCCGTTGTCCATCGCGAACGTGTCCACGTCCAGCGGCAACCAGCCGCATGGCAGCACGCCGTAGTCGGGCCGCTGGCTGACCAGCAACCGTTCGATCATCCCGGGCACGTGTTCGAACAGCGCTACAGCCTGTGCGTCCAGGCGCTGGCGCAGCGTCGGGCTCGATGGCAGCAGTCCGATGCCCAGCGATTCCTTGAAGAACTTGTCGCCCCGGTAGTTCTCCACCGCGTCGAAGTCGCTCTTGCCCTGCACCAGCAGGCCCAGGTAGCTGCGCAGCACGTCGCTGTTGCTCACGCCAGCACGCACCGGCAATGCCACGTCCAGCGCCGCCCACTGCGGCTTCAGTGCCTTCAGGTAGTGCCCCACCAAGGCCAGCCCGCCCACAGGCGTCAGGTCGTAATCCAGTTGCTTGACTTCGATTCGGCGCATCTCCGAATTGTCTGCAAACCCGCCACGCCTCACCATCAGCGCTCACCCGGCAGGTGTGCCGCTCACCGAGGTGAGGTCACGGACTCAGGTTGTAGTAACTCCATACTGCGACTGGATAACAGCTCCGTGAGCCCAGTTGGAAAATCGGCTTGACCACATTTTCCAAGTCCTTGCGCAATCAATAAATCGAGCCATATATATTCCGGCATCGTCCCCGGTCAGATGACAAGGTCGGCGCAATCTCCAAGCTGTGCCGAACCTGGTCCGACGACGCACCTGGTTGTGAAACTCAATACTCCACCTTAGACAAGCACTGCTGAGTCATGCCTTCAGACTGCCATTAACTCATCAAGTCAACGAAAATCGAACCAATATTTTCTCGAAAATGCCATCCTTATAGCCTCAGATGCACAAGGCTAAGCACTAAAATGCAAATACTTCTAGGCGCGGACGGAGGCCCGCCTAACTTCCAAACCAATCTATTGGATTGACTTTCCTCCCTGAGGGTCGAGACGAGACTGAGTGGTCTCATTTCAGACTCTGGGGGCCGGGCCAGCGGCCACCTGTGAAGTCTGAAATCGGCCCCTCTACCTCGGTCAACACGGTCTGGTGATGGCCACACCGCACACCAGAGGGTCGGCATCTCAGACCAGGGTTCTCAAGCAACGAATTCCATCGTTGCCGGTGTCACCCCGCCAAGGTGGCCTCTGAGGTGCCACGGATCTGCAGATTGCCAGCCGATAGTGGTTGATTCGGCACCTTTTACCGCGCAAATTCTAGGCTAGCACGGCCGCACAATCAACTTTGTGCTGAACGTGTTCGCCCACCACCCAGAAATTTACCGCGCCCTGTCGCGGTGGCTGCCCTTGGCGCGGCGGTCAGGCACATGCGCTGAATCGAAGGGTTGGGGCATCTACATCCTAGTCGCAGTCCTGAGCCAGGTCCAGCCTTGGGCACGAGAGCCATCAGCCCTGGCCGATGCCGCCTGGATGCTCGCGACGCTGTCGACGTTGTTCGCCGTCGTGGCTGTCCTTCGGGAACTCCCGCGGTGGATCGGCGATGCACTCAAACAGGTCAGGTTCTCGTCGATCCTGGTGATCCTGTTGTGGCCCGACCAAGGTATTCGAACGATTCCCAAGCCTCTGAGCTCATCACGGATTGCTAGATATCCAGATCCAGACCGCCCGCTGAAGTTGCGCATTTGACCAACCCTCTCTGATCGGAAAGCCCTTGGGGTGATATTCGCCTCGGATTTTCAAATCAACAGCCGACCCCAAGATCGGCGTCGAAAGAGAGTATTTTGGTATGAAGCAGTTTCAACAGGTCCCAGATTCGGAGGAATCCGCCGCATCCGGAGTGCAACAATCAGCGCAAACCCAGAGCAGCACGACACACATCAGGCATGCAACAGAGGGCGCTCTACTCCAGGTGCAAACCCTCGGGGGTTCGTTGTGTGACAATGATGCGGCGCCTGGACAGCATCAACGGCAGCCAGTACGAGAGCCAGATGTCGCCATCGGCCGGCGGTTGCGGACATTGCTCGACGCACGCGCTGCGATCGAGACAACCCCAGCCGTCAAAGCAGGAGCTGTGGGCTTCGTGGCCGGATCATTGGCCAAGGCCACGTTGCCGCACTCCTGCCCCAATGGGGGCGAGTTCGAGCGCCGCAACGGCAACCTATTGATGAGCATGCACGGGCCGGCCGCGGTCGGTCTGCCATATGGCTCCCTGCCAAGGTTGATCTTGATGCATCTCTGCACCGAGGCCGTCCGCACGCAACAGCGGGAGATCGACCTCGGGAACACGCTGTCCGAGTTCATGCGCCGGCTGGACATGCAGGCGACGGGGG
>Ga0208823_1002264_pt1 | contig 14578 bp, 8 predicted proteins | sample AD_UKC075_MetaG_FD_184440 | JGI IMG/M metagenome (GOLD analysis project Ga0208823, IMG submission 184440) | Active sludge microbial communities of municipal wastewater-treating anaerobic digesters from USA - AD_UKC075_MetaG (SPAdes) (version 2) | ecosystem: Engineered > Bioreactor > Anaerobic >... | reverse complement strand
GGAACCCTGGTGTCGGCAGCGATTCCTGGAGGTAGCCGATCGCGTGGAGGTCTTCCTTCATCCTGGCGTAGCCCTCTGGTGCTGCAACCACTTCGAAGAAGACCGTGGCAGGGTCGATCCGGCGGTCATACTGGACGCGGATGATGTTTCCCGAGTAGGACTTGATGATCTCGGCCGCGCGGTGCAGCGCACCCGGTTCGTCGGGCATTCTGGCGACAAACGAGTATTTATTCACCCGGTTCACCTGTGGATTGTTTATCTTGCGGGGGCAGAGCGGGAAGACCCCACCCTTTAGGGCGGGGATGCAAGCGAAGCCGCCCTTCCCGTAATCAAGTTCAATATGATACATTTTTTCTTTCCATCCATCTAATAATACTATGTCTGTGTTGCGATAACTGTAGTACCCCGAAATAGCCTTTATCGCGATAGATCGTTCCGCCTTTCCGGGAGAGATCGATCCCGCTGTCATGGAGCGACGCGGTGGTGGTCTCGAACCGGCGGATGAGCTGGTAGTCCCTGTCCATGAGGATGTGGAGTTTGTAGCCGAAGTGGGATTTCGACCCCTTCTTCGCCCAGGTGCCGTCACGGCTGCGCCGCGTCTCTGCCTGCTCGCCCCGGGGCATGTCCGGGATCGGCGGTGATGAACGAGGCGTCCTGCATGACGCCGCGCCTGATGGTGAGCCCTTGTACTTCGAGTTGCCGCTGGAACTCCTCCCAGATCACAGTATCTTTCCCGGTTTTGGCCAGGCGTTCCCGGAACAGCCAGACCGTCGACCGATCCGGAATAGTCTCCGGATACCCGAGGAAGTGGCGGAACGAGATCCGGTCGGTCGCCTGACGCTCAAGTTCAGGATCCGAGAGGCCATACCACTGCTGGAGCACCATCAGTTTGATCATGAGAACGACGTCATAGTTCGGACGACCACCTCGACCCTCGGCATTTGTGTAGAGGTCCGCAAGCAGAGGGCGGAAGGCTTCCCAGTCGATCAGGCCGCGAACCTCACCCAGCCGATCACCCAGGGCAGCAAGAGAGGCATATTCGTGCCGAATCGCGAAATTGGTAAACGTGCTCATGGGAAAAACGTCGATCCGGGACTATAAAGTACTTTGGATGAGACGGGGTTGTTCGAAATTCTCTTACATCTAGTAAAGAGAGGTATTATGAAAGAGGGGTCGCAGCGAGGTATTTGGGAATTAAGTGAATCATCTCACGTAGAAAGATCTTAAAGAACATCCATCATTTTTGCGTAGGCATCGCAAACAGCCTTTACAATGACCTTCGCCTCATCTGCGGTGTTATACCTGCCATACGAAATGCGGATAGCCGACTTTGCCTGTTGTTCGGATAGCCCTAACGCAAGAAGCACATGTGACGGCTCGTCTTTGCCAGAGGTGCAAGCTGAACTCGTAGACACGCAAATACCTTTCAAGTCAAGTAGATGCATGAGCGATTCGCCTGAAATGCCATTAAAACCAAGATTGACCGTGCCGGGCAGACAGAATTTGGTATTTCCATTGACTCGCACAGAGGGTATTTTTTCTTTTATTCCTTCTACCGTAACTTCAACCAACGATCTTAATCGCTTTGCTTCCTCAGCCAGTTCGCTAACGCTTTCCTCGATGGCAAAACCCGCCGAGACTATTCCAGCAATATTCTCTGTTCCGGCGCGAATGCCGTGCTCTTGTTTGCCACCGAATACCAACGGTGACAAGTTTAAGCCTGACCGCTTGTACAGGATTCCCGTTCCTTTAGCCCCGTTGAACTTATGGGCAGAGGCGGTTAAGAAGTCAACATGCAGGTCATCAACATCGACAGGAATGTGACCGACGGCTTGCACCGCATCGGTGTGGAACAGGATCTCTTGTCCTTTAAGGAAGGCACCAATCTGGTTAATCGGCTGAATTGTTCCGATTTCGTTATTGGCGAGCATAATCGATACCAGTTTTGTGTTATGCTTTATTGCCGCCTTAACATCCTCAAGCGAAACTCGTCCCGTAGCATCGACAGGCAGGAAGGTAACCTCAACGCAGCCGCCTTGTTCAAGCGCACGGCAAGCGTTCAAGACAGAGTGGTGTTCAATAGCTGAGGTTATGATGTGAATCGACTCGTTGCGGTAGGTTTCTGCAACACAGCGAAGTACCCAACTGTTTGATTCCGACCCACCGGAGGTAAATGTGATTTCTGACGGCTCTGCGCCGATGGCCGCCGCAACTTGTTTCCGAGCTTGCTCTACGGCGCGTTTGGCTTTTACTCCAAACGAATACTGGCTGGATGCGTTTCCGTATTGCTCGCGCAAAAACGGGAGCATTTCCTCAAACGCTCGGTCGGAAATCCGCGTTGTTGCGGCATTATCAGCGTAGATCACGGTATCATCACCTCAGAATTCTTTGCAACCTTGCTCCTTGAATTCCGCAACCTTGGTGAGCAAGAACTCAGTGTCTACTTCCAAATACTCAGCAAGGCAATCAAGGCAATAAAATTTTTTGGATTCCAGATCGAGCAACTTTTTGGTTAGTCCGATTTCGTTTTTGCTCAGGGCTTCTTTTCCGCATACGTAACAGTTTTTCTTTCCCACACAACTACCTCACTTCTTCAGGGTCAGGTCTGACGCCGAACACAGGGATGTCTTTCCCGCGATATTCCACATCAAGCAGTCCCAACTGATATTTTATCGTATCCCGCATCTCTCGCGCTCTGTCAAGACAATAACGCTTGAATTCACGGGCGGTTATGTCGTTTGCGCTACGAACATGTGGGAACAGCAATTTTAAATACGCCGTGGCAATGCGCTTGACTGCCTCAGTATCGCGCGTATCTGCCGCTTCAGGAACCTCGATCAGCTCATCTACGATGGCGCGATAACTCATATCGTCCCGCAGTTCGTGCATAATCGAGCAGAAATATTCGGAATTCAACGCCCACCCTGCAATCTTGAGGTCGTCGTTCATTCGTGGAATATTCCAGCCCTTAATAAAGCCATGGAAACGCTCTATCAAAGCGGATTCATGGAAGACGGATGGCAGTTCCTCAAACATGTTGCCGAAACCGTCCTCATCCATCGTTTCTTTGTTGATGTTGCCGCAGAGGATTATACCCGCCTCAGCAGTTCCCTCATAGTTGCCGACCGTGAAAATTCCCGATTCAAGGTAACCCTTCAAAGCGGCGCGCATTTCGTCCACATTTGAGAATGAGATGGTTTGCACTTCGTCAAGTGTTATGAAGTCGTTCCCGAAGACCAAGCCCTCAACACGCCTATTCTGGTCGTAGAACATTTTCGCACGGCTCATAACGCCACCGCTAGAAAGCCATCCAAAGCGGCTAACACGACCGAACAGATACGACTTACCGGTTCCCTTCGGGGCAAGTTCGATGAGGTTCAGCCTCTTCTCAACGAATGGCAACAAGCGGGTAAGCATTGTGAGTTTCTTTTCCTCATCGCCGAGGTAACCACTTGCATTGTAGTCTACTGCGCCGAGCAGGACATCAATCCACTCCTCCGTGGTAAACTCACGTCGCGCATCCTTGTAGTAGTCGAGATCAATCGTGTAGGGGCAGAAGGCATTAAACGCCGTCAGTTTGATTTTACCTTTATTTGCACCCTTTGCCTTGTTTTTTGAGAAGCCAATGTCGTAGTCATCAGGTGGACGATAGCCAATTTCGACCATTCCCCAGGTCTCGCGGCTGTGCACCAAGTCATCCTTGCAGGTTTGCCAAACAGAATCCTCGATGATGGTGTCCTTGCTCGTCAGCCCGAAATCGGGCAAAGCAAACGACACCTCCCCTGTCTTGATGTCGATGTCAACCGACACCTTGGCAAGGAACTTCACCCGCTCGTGTTCAATTACAACCCGATTTTTTATAGCAATCCAGTCATCTTTGCGCGGCAAGTAAGTCCCCACAAAGCGAACCAACTCGTCGGAATCGAAGTGACCGTTCTCGTCCTCGAATTTCTTTAAGAGCCAGTCACGCATAAAAGAAGGCAGGCTCAGAGCGGAGAAGAAGTTGCTTTTTTTGAGGTCTTTATATACAACCATCTCGTCAAAGCAATTTCTCAGCTTCTCTGTCATCTATCACACCTCCTAAAACAAATCATCAAAAGCGTCATTTACTTTGCCGCTCTTGCCTTGCGCCTTAATCATAATTTTACCAATCAGGTTGTCGCCTGCGTAAACGTCCGCAGGATATTCGCCCGCCCGTTTTGTGTCGGGCAACTTTACGGAGTAGTGATTTGCATCTATCTGCGAAGCCGAATAAGGTTTCCCATTTAATACAACGGAAACATCTCGTACTGGCGAGTTAAAGAACAGATTAATCTCCGTGCCGGTTCGGAAATCTACGGTCACGACATCATCGACTAATTTGACCGTTATACTGTCATCTTTCAGCGACAGTTCGATAATAGGGACGACAACCTCTTCTAATGACGCCCCTCCATGAACTTCAACGTTCGCCGCACGACTTCCCTTGAAGCGACCGTAATCGGCAAGTACGAGATATTCGTTCTCTTCTGCGGCAAACGGGAGGTCATAAGGCTGGAACATCTCGCAGCAACGACCCGAATGTTCACCTGTGGTGTCGGTATCGTACTTTTCCTCTTTACGCCGCAGAACAGCAAGCCGTGATGCGCCGTGGTCGCTTACGATCAGGAAGCGTTTATAATGCCTAAACACAAGTTCCGTGGCTGCCCTCTCAATCATCCCCACTATGATCTCCAACTCTTTCGCAAGATGAATAGGCAGTTCATTATTGGTGAAGTTATAACCGCCCGCGTCGCTGTGTTTAGTATTATCAAGTTCGCTGTTCTTTTCCTTACGACCTTGCCAGGCGTCGAAAAAGTCGCGGTTGATAGATGTTATCGTCGGCAGTTCTGCACGGGCGATATGAACCCGAATCGATAGGCCACGCTTTTGAGCTAAATCTTCAATTAAGCCCAAGTACTCAACGCCGAGTGCGTCGAGCCAATACAGGAAAGTCTCATTCTCCCCCACGTTGTCCATGATCTCGTTCCGCGTAGGCAGTCGATTGAACTCTCGTGTGAGGGCAAGCTGATCGACTTTCTCCAAAAAGTCAGGTTCAAGTTCGTTAGACAGTTTTTGTCGTTTGTACGCCTCGAAATACTCAGTCAGCAAGTCCGCAAGTTCCGGACATTTAAAGATGTATTTTTTTAGATAAGCCGCCAATGTGGGATAAATACCATCAAGTTCCGGGATTAAACCATTTTTTGAAAGCCAAACGATAATTTCTTCGCGTTCAACCCTTGTGGAGTCAGTTAGTTTATAGATGCTTTCAGATACCACTTTCCGATTGTTCACTACGAAGTTTGTGACATCGGACTCAGGAAACATTTTAATAAGCTCTTTACGCTCTCGATAAAACGATGAGAATCGTTTGTCGGTATGTGGGATTTCAATAATTGCGTTCAGGGTGTTTGAAACGAAATCTTCAAAGCGACTTGTCTTATCCAGAACGAACCGGAGGTATCCGTTTTGCAATGTGTCAACCCGGCTCTTCAAACAGATAAAATAGAGCCAGTTGCGGTAGTCGCTCCCTGCAGCGCGAGCGTATAAATTATACTCCAGATTATTACCAAGGCCATTTCTCTCAAACACCTCGTCGAGAGAGTTGTTGCTCTGGTTAAGTTCAGTCAGTAACTCCGCCCAATGGGTGTCGCTCCCGCAGGAGCGCTCCAAAACAAAGCCCCTTGTGGAGAATTTAATGCCATCATACGCATTGCTGATATGGTGTACGGTGAATATTGCCTTATCAAGATTGATTGCCGTATTTACGACAATATTTCCGCATCGACCTTCTTCAAGTTCATTAAGTAATGCTTTGAAACCCGGTAAGGCTGGCAACCCAACAGATGGGGCGGCAAGGGTAATTGATACGTCACTCCCCGCTTTATCAATGACGCTGAACCGACGCTCATCAAGGCGAGGGTCAGCCTGTAATCCGGCAACCTGTGAGGCAAGCCCTCGCAGGAGCAACACAACTTTTGCACCGCCGACATTAAGATCTTTTAACCGCGACAGAGTACGAGAGGCTTCATCAGGTCCGCGGAGTGCGAGGTATTCGCCAAGTCCCGTCACAAAAAACTTTTTGCTTTTTGCGTTTACATCGGCCTCTTTGATATGGTTTAGTAGACCGTCAATATCCGGCAATTTATCATCGCTGCCGCAGAAACTGCTCATCTGCACATTCTCAAGTCCCAACATCGACAATTCGCCGATGACGACCTTGTACTGATCGTCGCTGATAAACAGGAAATACGGGGTTTTGACGGAAGATGTCAAGTATCTCTTCACCGGATCGGTTTGCATTCTATCTCCCGTCTCTATCCACCAGTATTTCAATGCCGACCGTAATGTTGTCTTTGACAAGCCGTTTGAGATAGTCCTTTAACTGTGCATCGGCCATCTGATCGATCTTCTGGAGGACCCTGTCGCTGCCGCCTGCATTGTACTCGGCTTCGGCAAGTTGCTTTACCTTTTTCTTAACGCCCGGATGATCACGCCAATCATACGTATCGACAGAAAGGCGGTCCAGAGCATCTCTTACCTTATCAGGATCTGGAAGTAGCGCACTGTATTCGCCTACGATATCGCGGGTGAATGCTGTGTTCCGCTTTTCACCATTCGAAAGGAGATCAAACAGAGTAGTGGTTTCCAGAAAAGCGAGGGAATCTCTGATTTCGACATCTGTTCCCCCATTACGGTTAAGGGTTTCAAATGCCTTTTTAGCCATCTCAAACTCATCCTCGGAGATACAGCATAGGATGGGCGTCCTGTAGCGGCTCGACCATTCGCGTGGGTTTTTTGTTCTCGTCTTCTCTTTCCACAAGAGGAAGAGTTGTGACTTCAGTTGATTCTTTCGAAACTCTTCAGCGGCCTCTTTCACTTTGACGTTACAGTCGGTTTTTGGCAATTCAAACAAGCCGGTTTTCAAGGTACTCTTAATTTTGACGATATCGTCATCACTAAGGTCCTCAAGGTACGGCTCATAAACCTCAGCAAATACACGGCTATCGTTGTTTAACAACTCCCTGATCTCTGCACCGTGCGCCACAAGTTCCGAATGGAATGTCTTTAATTGTTCGGGCAATATGTCCTCTTCTTTGCAGATCTTCAAGAGCGTGTCGAGGACTTTTGCCAACGCGGGGTACTTTGCCCGTAAAGCATCGCATGAGATGCCGATGAACTTCAACCGTTCGCGCCACTCTTTGAACGCTTCCGTCAAGGAATGGGCCGAAACGCTCAGGATGGCGTTGCTCTCTTTGACTACGCTGTACTCAGTCAGCAGTTTACGGATTTCGTCCTCGCCGGTCTGTTTATCCCACAGGCACGAGTGTTTCACCCTAAACAAGCGGGAAATATCGGTGAGCACATTGCCCTCAGCACCAATTACCTTAGCGAGTTCCATAACCTTACCGCCTTCAAAGGAATGGAGATATTCGCGCATTCCATCCTGGCAATTCTCTTTTGTGACCAAAACAGGCAAACTTTCGGCAAGGGATGGTTTTGCAGATGCAATCTTTCCGATTTCGATTGCTTTTTTGTGAGCCTCGTTACCCTCCTTTTGAACGAGTTCACCGTATTTCTGAACCACATCGAAGACGCCAACTGCATCCACTTCTTCAAGACACCAGACAGGCAAAGTCAGTTCACGCATTTTGGCAGTTACCGCGATAGCTGCCTGACCCGCAGATGAACACGAATTTGGTTGGATACCCCATGCCTTTTCGGTGAGTTCGTAAAACGCCATTTCATCGGCGGTCATCTTTACGATAAAGGTTGGTTTCGGAGATTTGCCGATGTAGTTACCGAGCATCTCTGCAAGTTTGTCCTGCGTCATCTGCTCATGACCGCCGGATGAATCGCTGTAACGATACGGTTCGCTGCCGTACTCTTTCAATAAAAAGCCTGCAATGAACGCCGAGAGATTGCACGGAGCAAAACCGTAGGTATCCTCAAGGAAGTCATAGATTTCGCCGATTGAAATTTGTCCGTCGCGGTCAAATGCGCGTTTAATGAACTTGTCGACCTCAACCTTAATTATCGAGATCGGCAGGGAAGAAGTTGTCGGGTTTTCCCAATAATTATCACTCTTCCATACAGTCGGCAACACATGTTTTTCAATGCCAACAACAACACCGCTCGTGGTTTGCGTAATACCTGCCTTTGCCGACTGTTTCATGCCCGGAGTTATCTTCAGCTGACTTTCCGTGAGTCCTCTTGTAAAGTCAAATACATGAGGGAATTTTGTTGTAACAATCGTCTGAAGGACGCTTGCCACGCCTTGACCGTTTCCGAGTTTCTCGCCTTCCGGGTTGGCATAGGTATACACGACAAACTGGCCATTGTAGATACGGTTCTTCCAGTCCTGGTCTAAAACGCGCTTAGCCTTATCTGAATTATCCCTGGACGAGGCGTTGTTGCTCCCCTGATAGTACATCGCCATTGCAGAAAAGTCCACATATTGTTCAAATGCTTCGGAGCCAAGTGGCGTGGAAAGCGCATCAATGAAAACGATGTTTTTATATTGCTTATCAGCGACCGCTGTTTTAAGGGTTTTTCGGAATGTAGCTGCCTCTGCCTCATCCCTGGCAAAGGCAATGACAGCGTGGAAATTCCATCCTGTGTCTTTATCGCGGAGAATATTGATCGTACGTGTAAAGTCTGCGACAGTCACGGGGGTGATCTTACCTGTACCCGGTTCCGACTCAAACCGCAGACGCAGAGCGGGAGGAAGCGATAAAACGGTAGAAAGTCCACCATCGATAACAAGTTTCGAGGTTGTGCTGCTCTGCCGTATGTCTTTCTTGTAACTATCGATTTTCGCCTGGTCGCCCGCAAGCACGGCAGCCGCATACACATAACGCCCGCCCCCTATCGGGTTGGAAACGAGGATGCCTTTGTCTTTAAGCCCTTTTGCAAGACTGGCGGACCTCGTTCCCTCTAAGTCCGAAATGCCCTCAAAGACATAGCTGAGGTTCTGCTCGGTTGCTTTGAACAGATCAATCGTGCCGCCCAACCGCTGGTCAATAGCCTGCATGATGAGGATGGCTTTCAGGACAGCTTGCTCATCATCACGCAAATTTTGCTGCTGTGGAAAGGTGTCCAATATCAGGCGAATGTCAGAGGTGAGGTTATCCCGGCCTTTTTCGTAGAAAAAGTTCCATAGCATGTCCACCGTGAGAAGCGGATGGTCGTCAAAAGGACCTGTATTTTCTATGAACCATTGGAACGCCTTCACATCGTCAGTGTTTGAGGACTTGATGAAGTCGAACATACTTCTCTGGTTAGACTTGAAAGCGGAGGCTATATTTTTAAGGAGCAATGCCGCCATCGGGTGGAGCGGCATAATATCCTTCATCACCTGTGGGTTGTCAATCTTTGCAACCCCCATAACCTTGGAACGAGAGTTTTTTACTCGGTCGTTCAGGTCGTCAGCAAGGATGTCCCATTGCGGCTTGGCGGCAGATTTTACGTTGAAAGCGTGACCGATGAGGTCAAACGCGATGTTGTCCGGTAAAGCAATATGAACAGGGATAAAGCGGTCGCGTACTTTTGTCCAGGTCGTGTCGGTGGTCGTGAACAACTGTCCGGACTCATGCGTAACGACGATGAAATAAAACGGCTTCAAATTTACTAATTCAGCGAGTTTCTGAAATTCCGAAAGGCTCTCGCGGTTGTTCCTGAAGTAATCGGAGAATTCGTCCCAAATAAAGACAACTTTTACATTATTGCGGTCAATAATGTCGATCAGCCAGGCGATAAGCCTGTTTGAGTCAATAGTCAGCGCGGTTATACCCTCTTTATCAGCAAGCCGGAAGATGTTGTCCATCAGCGCCTTGACCTCGCTGCCTTTGCGAAGTGCATTCAACACCTCATCTGCGGAAGATTGACTAAACAGAGCTGCCCATTCCGATTTTTTCAAAAGTGCGTCAAAGAACATCTTGTGCGATGGTTCTTCAATCCAGGCGATGACGCTCTCTTTGAGCGTATTCTCTCCGGCGTAAAGGTTCGCGGAGACCAACGAAGCCTTCAGGGTTTCCTGAACGGCCAAGAACAAGTCACGGGGAGAGTCAATCATGCCCGAGGCGTAGCGATAAGCGGTCACGATGCCCTTTTGTTTGTGACCGATGAGTTTCTCAAGCAGGTCGGTCTTCTTCTTCAGCGGCTCATATCTCTCCCAATATGCGCGGAGTTCATCCTCCGGCACTTCGAGAATTTTTTTCAGGGTGTAAGCACACTGGGACTTGCCCGTGCCGTATGCACCCTCAATCCAGAGGGAACGCTTCTCCTGCCGCGCCAAAACACGCTCCATACTGTTCAACATTTCGATGAACGTGTAGTGCGGGTAGGTACGCGTCCAGAAGTCAGGACTAGCGGCGGCGATGGTGGAGTCATTGATCTGAGGAAAATATTCTTCATCAATGTCGAAATACTCGCGGTATTTATTGCTATTGGCCATTTGCTACATCCTCCTTAAACAAGTCTAGCACATCCTGGGAGGATTTGTCGTCCGCAAGTGTTATCTTCTCCAGGTCATGCGTGAACGACGCGGTGATGAACTCAGGGTATTTTGCTGACAGCCCCAAGAGTATGGGCGTCATTTCGTCGCGATCAAGCCCGAAGATGCGTGTTGGGCTTATGCCGTCGCGGTCGATGTTGTCATTCAGGAGTGTAGCGAGCGTGAATTCTTTGTAGTCGTTGCACTTCTCTGCAAACTTGAACAAGCCATACAGCACCACGCGTGGGTCACTCACTGAACATTTTGTGCGGACGATGTCACCTTTGTCAGTGACATAGCCAAAGCGAAGTATGGTACCGAGAGGTGTTTCAACGATCCTCTTGTACGCTTTAGTAACCGCATTTGCTGGTCTGACTAAAAGACCATCCACAAGAAGCATATCGATTACGTTCTTACGTGTGTAAATATGCCCAACATCAAGGTTTTTGACATACCATTCCATCTGAGGATTTGCGGCAACAAGGTTGACGAGAACCAAGCCTAAAGCCGTTTCTGTTTTCCAACCAATGGAACTAACGAGTTCAGCAAATGAAGAAAAATGATTTTTCTCTGACAACGCCGCATCTGCTAAGAACACTTTGAATTTGAGTTGTTGGTCGGGACCCAAGTTGTTCGTCTCAAAGAAAGCCTCCTTGTCGGTAAAGAAAGCAACCATCCAGTCGGCTTTTGGCGCGTGTTCAGTGAAAGAATTGATAGATCGCATTTTTATCCCTCCATTCGGTATTTTCAAAGAATCGTAAAGTAAACAGCCTCCAGGCAAGTTATGACAATCAAGGCAATGGCGACAACCATCAATTTTAATTGACTCGTTTTCGAATGAAATGCAACCCTTTCTGCAATTAGCAGCACAGACGGTGCAAGCGCAGCAGTAAGCAGCCTTTCGGAAAACTTGCCTAAATATCTTTGCCAATGATGGGTTACTTTTTAAATCACTTTCCGAAACAGAAACCGTAAAACCGCTTTTTGTTTGCTGAACAGAAAATGAAATATCCCAATCAAGAGTTTTTATCCATTCTCTCCAGTCAGATGATGGATTTGTGATGGTGATTTGTGTTTTTCCGTCTCTTGTTTCTTCGTGGTACTTTTTAGCCGTTCCTGCAACAAATCTTCCATCGGCACGGGATTTCCAAGCCCCACGTTTCATAAAATCCGAAAAGCGTGAATCTGTAAAAGGCTTGTCACTTGTGTTCCTTATGAGAGCGAAATACTTCGTTACAGCATCAGGATAAATAACACAACGCATATACTCACTTAGCCCGCCGGACATCGGGCATATCAAACAACCAGCACGAGAAATCCCTTTTTTATAGGTTTCATTTATGAGAACGCCATTTGCAAAGATATAAAGAAACACTTCAGCAGAAGTCCACTCTAAAATAGGGTAAAAGTCATACTGCCCTTTGACCTTTTTCCCGTAGTTTTCATACCCATACTCAGCACGGGTCGCGCTTTCCTGCGCCCGAACGCCAACGAAAGCCAAGCCCGTGTAGTTCTCCTTACCCGTAATCTCCCTTAGTTTCAACGTTTGCGGGGCACTTTTATGCACCGAGCAACACCAACGTAATGTGCGAGATGGGGGGCCGAACAGTTCCCACGACTCTTTCGGGTTAAGGTGGGACTTGGCGACGTAAAACGGTATTTTGTCCTTAAAACACTCCTGTTCTGTTTTCCTGATGACCTCGTAGGTGTCTGGAAACTCCATACCAGTGTCGCCAAACACCACAACGAAGCTGCCTTTGGGCAAGGCTTTCTTTACAAGGTCGAGTAGGACACAACTGTCTTTGCCACCCGAAAACGCCACGTGAAAGCAATCGAGTTTGTTCTTGTATTTGGTATATATTGCCAAGATTTTTTTGACCGTGGTCTGCTCGATGATTTCTAGCATCTCTCTGTTTGCTTCGACCATCGCAGCAACATCAACAGGGCGCAGGGAGTTACCGTTCGGCTCAGGGTTGACAATGCTGAACACATTCCCTTTCTTATCAATAAAAGACGGATTTTTATCAGGTGATTCGCAGAGTATCTTCTGAGTTGCCTTGCTGTTTGGAGTTTCTCTGTACTCGTTGCACGCATAAGCAAGGAGTATCTCAGGTGCAGTATAGAGATTACCGCCCTTTAACATAGCCACAAGGTTACCCCGATACCAGTAGTAATTAGACTCCGCCCACATATATGGACGGTCGGTCTGCTTGTCGTACTTCCAATACTTATCAAAACCCAGCACGTCCAATTCGGGTGCGTAAACCGGACGCGGCTCTTTTGAGAACCCGTTCGGCGAGGAATTAAGAAGTATCCCGCCCGTTTCTTTGTCGTAAGTATACGAATACATCTTCAATCTCGCCTTTCTCGCATGGCTTTCACCTTATCTATGATTTCGCCAACTTTGGCGGTTGTGCTTCTGCCCGTATATCCATTCTCGTACAGGAACTTACTGACGACAGTGCTCTTTAATGGGATGGCGGCATTCGCTACAGCGTCAGTCATAATCTCCGTGTAGTTCAGCCTGCAACTTTTGCGGATGACCACTCCGGCATTCCGCGAGTTGAGCGTCGGGGTATCAAAGCGAAACCTTCGGCTGAAGCGTCGGCAGTAGCTTTCAAGCAGGAACAAGTTCCACTCCTGCCCACAGTCAGGAAATGCCCCAAAGGTCGTGAATGATTTAAGCGGAAGGTAGCCTCGCTTAACAAATAACTCAATAACCTCGTCGATCTTATCGACGTTGAAGTGGACGTGCCTGTCTGCAACATAGGTGTCTTTATCGATACGAACCAGAATGGCGCTGCCTGCTTCCAGAGATATCTGACGGCGAACCATGCCTGTCAGTTCCTTCTCAAAGTTCAGCAAGTCGTCGAATGAACATTTGTCGATGGTTCGGCAGTGTTCTTTCATAATGGTCAGCGCGTCGAAGACGTCGCCTTTGCACGTGACAATTTTGCCATTCTTGTCGAACTTGTCCGACAGACAGATCTGGTAAACGGCGTTATGAATCGCCGTAATGGAAAGCTCGTAGTTGCGCTCCTCGATTTCTCCGAGAGGCAAGTCCGTAATTGAGACATAACCGTCAGCGTTGCACTTTCGCATAGCGGTTTCTCGGATTGCTTCCCGCTCCTCTTCGGTGATGCTGACTCGACTGACGTGCGAGAAGGCCCCTACGCTACTCCAGATGAAGTTGCCGTTCTGACCAAGGGCGTATTTTATCCGGTCAAGAGGTATGTACTGTAACCGTTCGGCGAGTTGCGTATAGGTCAGCAGTACATCGTCGCCCCACACGCGGAGGATCTCATTCTCAAGAACGACGAAGACAGAAGCATCTGTATAGCCAAAATAGGTCTGTGTGAATGACAACTTTGGGAACAGCATACGGAGTATATCAATAAGCATATCCTGGGAGACCACGCTTGCTCCGAACAGCCAGTTCTCGTTCTTGGCATAAAACTCGGCAAAGAATATGACTTGTGCACCTTCGGCGAAGTATTCTTCGACCAGTCTCCGGATTCGTTCTTTTGTCTGAACCGAAACAGCGTAGACTTTGCCATCGAAGGTAGTTCCGCAACTCGCGATATAACTTTTCAGTTCTTGATCAGAAAGCAAGATTTCCTCGCCCAGATCTTCCGCAGCAAATGACCTAAAACGCGTCAACTCAATTGGAGAGTCAATCCTAAACCCATTTGTAAAGCGCTTTGAAAGGATTTGAGTCAGTTTGTCGATGACTGTCCGATCAAGTTTGGTAACTTGCAAAACCGATCCAGACAGGGTTTCATCCGCCATCTCAATTCGATGTAGGGATACTAATATATAAACTTTTTCTGTTTGAATCGGGATACCACAGGGTGGATAGTTGACTACCCGCCACCTCCCCGATTCTGTAACCCCCGTCCGTCCTCTCGCTGCATCTGGCTCCGCCCCCCTCCTTCCCGGGGCGGGCGGAGGTGCTGAGGGGGCGGCCGGGACACCGTCTGGAAAGTCTCCCGTTCAGATGCTGGCTCCACCAGAAAAGTCTCAGGTTCGCACCATCATACCGCCCCATCTATGGGCCCACCGTGC
>Ga0208823_1002257_pt1 | contig 14612 bp, 26 predicted proteins | sample AD_UKC075_MetaG_FD_184440 | JGI IMG/M metagenome (GOLD analysis project Ga0208823, IMG submission 184440) | Active sludge microbial communities of municipal wastewater-treating anaerobic digesters from USA - AD_UKC075_MetaG (SPAdes) (version 2) | ecosystem: Engineered > Bioreactor > Anaerobic >... | reverse complement strand
ATTCGCTACGTGGTATACGGGTGTATACTTTTTTAACCAAAAACTGCGTTACCAAAACGCCGCATTCACGTAACGTTGCCGAAACACGATGTTAACTTGTTTGTTACATTTCGGCACGCAGAAAAAAAGGGGAGATCACTCCCCCTTTTATTATTCTTTATGGCTTATCCTATAAACTCCAGGCTCTATAATCTCACCTTCTAATCCTTCATTATCTAATGCTGCCATAACCTCAACAGGCGTTAACTTGTCAAGATATGCACCATCAGTTATTTTTAAGATACTTAAGTTATCATCTATGATGTTCACATGATAACCAAAGTTTCTTAATGTTTCTACAATTTCATTTATTCCATAATCATCATCAAAGACGTTATAAGCTCCGATGATTAAGCAACCGTTAAGCCCCCATCCGTTTTCAATAATAATCGATGTTATCGTTTTTATACCCTTTAATAGCTTTTTATCCATTTTCACCACTCCTTATTTTTTATTATTGATGGTTTATTTTAACCATCATCTATATTATATCAATCTATTATTTCATTAATATATACCTTATGTAAATAATATGTAAACATTTATAGTATACGGTAGTATACCTCAAAAGGTATCAATAAAATGTGAAAATTGCCACGTTCACAGCGTGACGGCAACACACGATGGAATGTGGTTTTTATGCTTCGGCACGGGGGGGGGGAGGCGTTGCCTCCCTTGTTATTCTCTTTTTATACTGTATGCATATGGAGCATCGATCCGTAATTCCGCATTGATACCAATTGATTTTAAGTCCTTAATCAAATGCACGGGATCATTTACTGATGCATGGATCCCGATTACGTGGTAATCCTGATTTAATAAAATCGTTTCAAAGCCGTAACCTTCTAAAATATTTGTTACATCCTTCAACGTGTTCCTTGTGCTAAAAAACGTGTAAGCACAAAAAACAAAATTTTGGTTCAAATCGTAACCTTCCTGTAATATGGCGTTAACTATGTCCCTTACTGATGCCAGATCCGTCTTATTCATTTTTACCCCTCCATTTATTTTTTTTAGTGGTCTCAATCAACCACTAAAAACATTATACCATATGATTATTACAGCAATATTTCATTTCTATTAAGTTTTTGTAACACTTGATACGGCTGCTATTTTATTATTTTTTTATAGCTTGTTATTTATATCACATTCGCAATATATTTGTTTCCTGACGTTAACGTATTCGTAACATTCGCTACGTGGTATACGGGCGTATACTTTTTTAACCAAAAACTGCGTTACCAAAACGCCGCATTCACGTAACGTTGCCGAAACACGATGTTAACTTGTTTGTTACATTTCGGCACGCAGAAAAAAGAGGGGCTGCTGCCCCTTATTTATGCATATTTAATCACCTTCTTTAGATATATTTTATTATTGCTTACTTCAGGGATCAAGTTCAAGCCCCTGAGGTCGTTCAAAATTTTTATAACTTCTTCAATTTTAAGGTTGAAATTTTCAGGTTCAATAAAGATGCAGCCCCGTTCATCAAATTGATTATACAGCAACGATCTTGCTATATAATCAATCAAATACCTTCTACCTAAATTATACCTTGTAGAGATTGAGACGACGATGCCCGCCGCCGTCTCTTTGCAGCAAGCAGTAAGGCCAAGATCATTGACCACCGCCTCAATTTCTACTACACCGAGATCCCCGTAATAGTAAAATACACTATTGCAAAGATCCTCTTCTTCTTTTTTATTTAAGAGCCATCTCTTTAATAATTCTTTTTCTTCCTTTTTCATCTCTTTTTTACCCCCTTTTTTTTAGATGCTTTAAGCATCTTTATTTATATTATATCAGTTATTATATTACAAGTCAAGACATATTATATTAAGTTTCTGTAAACATTTGTTAATTTTCTGTAACAAAAAACGCCGCAATCGCAATGTATTTGAAACATCACTGTTATTAAACTGTAACATTCGGCACGGAGTATAAAAACGTATACCTTAAATAATAGGTAGTTTTATATTATTGTATATTTTATTATACACTGTATATTATATTATACATTGTATATTTTATTATATACTATATATACTTTATACGGCCTGTTTGTTGGTTGTTAAATCTTTGTTAATAATGTAATATGATTGTTTCATGGAAGAAACGTAAATGTAAAGAGATTTTAACAATCCGGCACGCAGGGAAGTAATATACGATATAATATATATAGGGGGGATATGTGGGTGTCAAAATTTCATAACTTCCCTAAACTCTTGGTAAAATTTTATTCACGGTAGTTGGGGCCTATCCTCCCGCGGTTAAAGTTTGGCACTTTTCCCTTTTTATCCCCCCGCGGTCGAAATATAGTATTTTCAGTAACCCTCGCGTAGTCAAAATCTGGTGTTTTTTTATTTTGAGCGATCAAAGTCCATTATTTTCCCATAACTCCTCCCGCGATCAAAATTTGTCATTTCCTCTCATTCTCGCGTAGTCGAAATCTGGTGTTCTCTTATTTCTCACTGTTAAAGTTTAATACTTTTTTATTTTTCCTAGCCCTCATACAGTTGTAGAAGTTTATTATTATATTTAGATTAAAGTAGGTACATATAGGGTTAGTTATTTATATAGTTATGGGAAGATATAAGTTATTAGAAGTTTTATTGGTATATAGTATAGTAGTAGTAGTAATAATAATAATAGAAGTGATGATGGATGCTTTGTTTAGCCGCCGTTTTTTTAGACGCTGTAATGCCGTAAAGAAGCAGGTTATAGAAGATGGGGGGTGTCAAAAAGTAGGGTATATGAAAGATTATTTCTTTTTGGTAGATGTGATTTTATTTTAGATTAAAAAATTTTACAAAAAAGGGTATTTTTGAAAGATACCCTTGGTTATTTATATTTTGATAAAAACTTTTTAAGATTATTATACTTGCGTACAAAATGTTGGCATTATTCCTTCTTCTTTTAATGATCTTAAAATACTTTTTTCATATAGCTTGGGTGGTACCGATGTATGTACTTCTTCTCCAAAAACATTAACTTTAATTTCTTCTGGATAAAAAACATATACTTCTATATCCATACCAAGATTTAATAATGATTGTAGGACATAGTAATTTGTTGTAGAGCAAGTTCCATTTTCTCTAAACTTCTTTCTTCCGCAATTATAACTTTTAATTCTATCCTCCATCGAAGTTATCGTACTTCCTACTTTTAATAATATATCATTACATACCATAGCATATACTAATCCTCTTTTATCTTCTCCTAAATCTTTTATTATAAGTCTCTCATTTTCTTTATCTGGAATTAGGGTACATAACTTTGTAAAATTATACTTTTCATTAAAAGTAGAAAAACTAATTTTTTTAACCTCATCAAATGAAGTAATAGGCTTATCATTTTTATTCATTTATTTTCCTCCCTTAAAAACTTTTTGATTAATTCTTGCTCTCGCTCATTTATATTAAAACTATTGAATATGTTATTAGTATCGTTAGGATATGGGAATTGTTGTAAGATTCTTATATTATTAAAGTTTCCATATCTATGTATATCATTTAGAAAAACATACAAAGGATGATCTAATATATGCTTAATCTCTTTAGCTTCTTCAAGATTCTTTGTTCTAACAAAAGCTATACTTTGTGTCATCCCGCAATTATCTATCATAGTTTCGTAATAGGAAGTTAAAGATATAAAAACCTTCCATCCATCTTGGTATTTATGTGGAATGGAACTGTAAAGTTCTTGGTTTAATGTGTGTTTAATCCTATATTTATGTGTTGTATCTTTAATTGTTGACAAAAAACGTTTCTTAGTATATCTATGTAAATATGATGTAGTTTCTATTTTTATTTTTTTATTATTACTCATTAAAGTTTTTTCTATGATAGATTTAACATCGTTATTATAATATAATGGGATACTATGTAAAGTTTTATCAATAAATACTTTATCATCGGTTTTTAACTTATAACCATTGCTAATGGTAAATGGATCTTTTGGTTTATCTTTTTTAACTATAAACCAAGTAAAACTACTACCAACTTTTGGGAAATACTTCTTTGCTCTATGTATATCTAAATGAATAAACTGATACTGGGTTAATAACTATGGTATATTATTTCTGTCGGCTAAACTCATCCAATTATCAGGGACAATAAAAACAATATAACCATTATCTTTTGTTAACTCTACAGCTTTTTCTATAAAACTTCTTGATACATTATGATTTTTAGCCGCTCTTTTCCCGTTAGTAATTTTAGCATATGGTGGATTAGCAACAATTAAATCATATTTATTACTGTCATCCATTGTTAAAAAATCATTGTTTGATATAATTATTCTGTTATCCTTAACATCAAATAATTGATTTATATTATTAAACCTTTTCTCATTTATTTCATTAATATATAATAAAAAATCATTATTATTAAATAACTCAAGTTTATATAATATATATGCTGGGAAATTACCATTACCAGCACAAGGATCTAATATAGATATATCTTTTCTACTCCAAAATTCTTGTGGTATAGTGTCAATCATTTCTTCTACGCACTACATTGGGGTACATATATCATTACTATTATTATAATGTGTAGGATCTTTATTCAATAACTCTAATTGTTGTCTAATCTCATTATAGTTCAAAATAATCCTCATCCTTTCTTATATAATAATATACATTTTTCTATTTATATTATAGCATATTTATTAATAATATGTCAAGTATTATTTTTATAAAAAAGCCGGGGCTCTCAAAGAATACCCCGGTAATTGATTATTATATTTCCTAAATGTCTATCTTTTTATCTCTAATAGAACTTTTCTATAATAACTCCCTAAACCAATGGTAAGTATTTAGTTCCATTAATATATCATGATATATATTGTTTTTATCTTCTATTCCTACATTTAAGTTATCTAATTTCTTTTTTAACTCATTTTCTATATCATCTATCGTTATATTGTTATTGTTAGCATACTTTGCTTGGATTTCTCGCAACAGATTATTTCTATATTCTAATAGACTGTAAAACATTTTAGGCCCTCCTTGATTTTGGCAAAATCAAGTTTAGTATTATACCTGTTATTGCCTATAATGCTACACCACTTAGCTCTACTGTGAAAATCTTTATTGACATACCTCCTAAAGCAAATACCAACATTATCTATGTTATTATTAAGTTTCTTGGTTCAGCGTAATCTATTTTATTATCTACCATAGTTCTTAACCCTACAGCTGAAATCATTCCAAACAAGATTAATGAAGCACCACCTATTACCTAGTCTGGTATATTGTTAAAGAAGTTTGTTATTGGCGATATGAATGAGAAGATTATGGCCAATATAGCTGCTATATTTAATATATTAGGGTTATATATTTTTGTTATTGCTAATACGCCAGTATTTTCGCTGTACGTTGTGTTAGCTACAGAGCCTATTAAACCAGCAAACATAGTAGCTAAACCGTCACCTATTAGTGTTCTATGTAACCCAGGGTCATTCATGAAGTCTTTACCAGTAACTTCCTAGTTAGCGGATATATCTCCTATATGCTCTAATAATGTTGCTAATACTACAGGTGCTATTAAAACTATAGCATTGATAGAAAATTTTGGTGCTGAAAATGCTGGTATTGAGAAGAATCCACCGTTATAAGTTTGATAACCATATATTATAAAATATATTATACTACCACTTATTATCCCTATTAATACACTTAAAATACTAATAATCCCTTTAGTAAACAACATTAAAAATACTATTATTGCTGTAGTGATTAAACCTATCACTATATTTGTTTTTAACATAGAAACAGCTGTGGACTATAATTGTATTCCTATTATAAGTATTATCGGTGCTACTATCTCCTAAGGGATTAACTTTGTTACTTTTTTGACGCCGATTTTATATACAATGAACTATACTAAAATATATATCTATCCAGCTACTATTATACCACCCTAAGCGTATGAGTAATCACCATATTGGTTTACTACCTACAAAACAGGCGGTATAAACGCAAAACTCGACCCAAGGAATACTGGTACTTTATTTTTAGTACATAGATGGAATATAAGCGTTCCAATTCCCTAAGAAAATAAAGCTATTGATGGATCTATACCAACTATTATAGGTACTAATAGTGTAGCTGAAAATGCCGCAAATAAATGTTGTAAGCCCAGAAGGAACTGCTTTACCATATAATTACCAACCCCCTATATTAGTCTTTATTGTGTCGAAAATACTCAATTCTTTTTCTATCGGCGTCTGCTCTCTTTTTAGCTCTTTCCCTAGCTTCTTCGTCACCGCATTTATAATAGAACTTTTTCCCACGGCTGCCCCACCTTACATAACATTTCCCGTCTTCTTTTCCGTACTGAAACGGCATTCTACCCAGCCTCCTTTTCTAAAAAAATGGTGCCCTGAAATAGGCACCAATAGATTAAACTATTATTCTAACCCCATCAATTTTGGATAAATCGTCAGGAGACACATATTTTACTTTATCTATATTCACCCCAGCATCCTTTAGTATCTTAGCACACAAAGATCCAGATTGAAAAGCACTATTATCTTCATATTCTAAGAATCCTTCTACTGAACCTTCTAAATCTTCAATACCAAACAACTTCTTAAACGGTAAACTTAGGAAATCAGTTAATGTCGATATAGCTTTCCCGGCGTAATCATACGGCAGATTCCAGTATTTATAAACACTTTCCAAAACTTTTTCTTTATCTATATCTTCAAATCTTGCTACATCAAAATTCTATATAGCTGTCGGTTTATATTTAATAAGCTTTACCCCATTCAATTGTGCGGATAGTACCCATCCATTTTGTAGATACATCTCCTAATGAACATATTTAACATCTGTTATAGCTAAAACCTTTTTAACTATTGCTGATGTTATTTTATCACTATCCATCTCAGGCGGTATAATCTACATTATCATATTAGCAGCTTTCTCACCAACAAGTTTTTCTAAAGAATTCTTTACAGTATCAAGAACAAAATCTACACCAAAATCAACAATCTCAGCTAAACTTTTATAAGGTTGGGAATAGTAATAAATCGGCAATAACAGTACGTCACCAGTTTGTAATTTCACTATACTTCTTTCTATCATTATTTGTCCCCCTCCTAAACATTTCTCGCATAAATAATTAATACTTCATAAACTCTGTCCGTTTTAACTTTAACCTATTTCTCGTATTCTAAGATTTCATAATACTGGAACTCTTCCTTAAAAAACTATATTTCTTTTTCCACATCTATTTCATCGACATCAGTATAATATATTATAAATATATCTACCGTACCATATTCTTCAACTTCTCCTATGTATTGTTCTAACACTTTATCATCTTGTGGCTGAAATGTTGGCTAATTCAAAAGATTAACAGCAACAAACCCTATAAGTGTAGTTAAAATAACAGCTATTAAAATTCTAAGATTCTCATTCATAAGTTTACCCCCTTTTTAGATTCCATATTTAGGAAAACTACTTAACCTTTAACTTGATGATAGGTCATTTTTCTTCCTATCTGTAATACTACCCCAAAACATCGTCAATAAATTCCTTAAAAGATTTGTAATCAGTTAATAGAAATAGTTTATATAAAAATGAAATAAGATCATGTGAAAAAATCTAATTTTTTACAAATTCATAATAATTTTTATCATAGCTTGTTTGTACTTTTGAAGATATATCTCTTAGCTCGGCTATTTTACCTTCATCAAAAATTAATCTTAACTTTTTAAAATCTAACATTGTTTAGCCTCCTATTTAGACAGATTATTTCAAAAATGGGAATTTTTCCTCTATCACATTAAAATACTTATCAACATAATTTACCCAATCATGCCCGATGTGTGAGTTAAGCTCAGTTATAATTGAATCTATTAACCCAGGAAGGACAAGCTTTAAGATTAGCCTTAAAAACCAATTATCTATATTCGCCATTACTTGTTCTACAACCCATGCCTTTTTATCATCTATTTCTTCTTGTGTATCGAATTGCTGTTCTATTAATAATATATACCTTTTAATCAAAGTTTTGATTAATTCGTAGTTATGTTTAGCAAATAATTTTGCCAAATTCATTAACAAACTGATAAAAAATTCTTTCATACTATACGCCACCTTTATCATTTTTTGTGGCATAAGACCCCAACCTCTATAGGTTGGGGATGAATGCCATCAAACAATCTCTTTTCAGAGATAAATCAGCCTTGCGGCTGTTAGTCCACATCGCCAATGTTATATGGGGTTTTGTATGGCAGCAGCACTTCTCCTACCCTCAGAGATGTTTAACCACTGCCCTCAGAGCATAGGACTTGTGGAGCATCCTATGGTGACTATATATTCCCATATAACGTAGCCCGATAGGGTTAATACCCCCTGGCTGAGGCTAATCAACTGAGCTTGTTAATCACAAGCTCCACCCTCTATAGGGTGGGGTAGTTGACCTCCAAGATTTAGTTAACCTTTAGGATATCTCCCTCATATCCGTTTTCTAAAAAATACGTATATGAATATGGATATATTTTACCAACTTCTTCAGCTATAGCTTTAGCATATTCTTGAATCTCCCATTGCGCGTGTGAATCTGCCCTCAAGTTTAAGAAGTGCATCAATTCCCTGAAATTCGCTGTAAAATAAAATTCAGTATATTGTCCTACCGGGAGAATAATCCTCGCCATTTCTCTAGCCACACCTTTACTTAATAGCCCCTCATACGCCCTGTAAGCTGTTTCATAAGCTTTTGCGACTATATCTATAGCTTCTGCCTCAAGTTCCTTATTTGACGTCCTAACGCTTCCCTGCTTATCTGTTTTTGATTGTGTTCTTATATGATCAGGAATATAAAATTCGTCAGCGTTTTTAGATGTATATCTTCTGCTAACTTCATTATAAGAATTATGTATAACAAATCCATTGGCTATATAGTTGGGTTCTTCATGATTAGATACGGTAATATCATATGTGTCTTCATACCCAGCATATTTTACATTTTCTACTTTAGTAAAGCATATTTTTAGTCTAGAATCTTTAATGCTATCCCCTTGACAAACATATAGCTCATCTTTTATCGGCAATCCATTATTAGCAAATCTTATACTATTATCAAAAGATTTAATAGTATGATCTGTATTTGTTTCTATTTTTAATGCATCACCTAATCTTATCCATCCATCTTCTGTAAAAAATCTATGCCTTAAAGAAGTTTTTATTTTTTTACCATTTTCAAGTTCAACTTCGTATATGTGTTGTTTTCCATTATAGTGAACATCTTCTATGTTAGTGTAATCAATCTCATGCGTTATTTCATTGGCATGCCTTAGTTTCATATTTTTCATCTCTTGCTTATTATGTGATATAGTATCTTGTTTTTGATAGAATATAGAATATATTTCAGCAATACTTTTTTTATATAGTTTTGTTTTCCCATTCTTTGTCCCTAAGGGTAGATCAAAATATAGTTCTGTATCACCAGCTACACATGCTATTCTGTGTCTAAACCACTGACGTGCTACAAAAATAGGAGCCTTTACGTGAAATGTTACAATCAAATGTTCAAACGGTGAAAAGTGTCCTCGCTCCATTAAAGATTGTGCTAACTTTTTATCCTTATCTGTCATTTCCCTGTTTTGTGTGTTATCATTATTTAAATAGGAAACGCGAGCAGCTTCAACCGCCCTTTTGTCATCTCCTAAATAATCAACAACTTCTACGAACCCTCGATCAAGTACTTTTATCATATAACCCTCCCATATTAAAAATATACTAATTTGTTAACAAAATCCCAATGGGCAAAAGCCCAACGGGATATAGCTTATTCTTGTTTTTGCTCTTGTTCTTGCTGTTTAGACTGTTCTATACTTCTTGCATAATTATTATAGAATTCTTCGAGCTTTGATGGTCCTATTCTAAATGATACATCAAATTCTACATCAACTCTTTTAAAACCTATTCCACCTACCAACTCTACTTTTGCTAAACCTAAATAAAATCCATCTTCAATACCTATTGCTTTTAACCCCTCTGCTATCGCTTCTTTATGCTGTACTAATGACTCGACATCTTTGTTGTCATAAAGATTATAAGCACTTTTTATTGTTCCATTCGCAGATAAGTATTCTACCTCATCAAACCTGAACTCTTCTTGTAATTGTTTATCACCTTTTCCTTTTAACTCCATGTTGCTTATTAATATTCCAGTTTCCTTCTGGAAGACAGCCATCATATTAACCAAATTTTGTAGATTTGCCACTAAAATTCCCCCTTAAAAAAATTTTGTAATTGTTGAGGATGTTCTCAAACCTTGTTATTAGCACTTTGTATTCCTAGATATTTGATACTATATACTAATCTAATACTGATAAATCTAAATCTTCAAACAACTCTGGTTGATACATCATCGCATATATATCTTCATATGCTTTTGAAAATACTATTAGACCATATTTCTCTCCGCCAGCTTTAGCTAAATCTACCTTATTTTGCTCTATATATTTTTTGAATGGATTAGATTTGTTATTTTTAGAATAACCTATTATGTCTCTAAGCTGCCATTCTTCCCTATTTTTACATTCTATAACAAATGGGAACTTCTTTTCTACTTCTTTATCAAATATATTTATATCGCCAATTTCAGTTGATTTATTGCCACTAGCATCAGCTCTTTGTATATATTTTTTATCTACGTTAAACTTTTTTCTAATCATTGATGCTACTCTATCTTCAAGAGACTTACCTTTTCGTTTACTCTTTGACTACATAATTTTACTCCCACTAAAGTATATTTAACATTTTAATTAGTATCTTTGCTTCCTGTGCATCTTTTGTTTTTTCTAACTTCTTCTATATTATATCACGTTTTTCTTTTTTTGTCAAATTAATCCCCCCGCACTAAATATATTTATTAAACAAATGTTCCTGAAGTTTATAGATTATTTCTTTCTAAACTCTCACAAAGTCTTTACTATCAGTGTTCACGTATATATAACTCCTGCCCGGAAACATTTTATCTAATGCTAAATACAGATCTACTACTTCCTCTATTCTTTTTTCAACTTGCTCTTCTAAAAAATCTACTTGTTTATCTATCATTATCCGTTCCTTAATGCCCTCTTTATTGCCATATAATATAAACGTTATTTCCGGCAAAACAGTTACAAACTTTCTTACAATATAATCTACCTCTAATGGGTGTATATTTAGTAATAAAGATTGATAAACTATTGTGCTATCAATATATCTGTCCGTTATATATATTTTATCATCTTCTATAATAGACGACAACTCCGCTTTCGCCTATAAAAATAAAGCAAAATCTGCTTTTGGATCTTTTTTAACTTCTTTGATAAGTCTTCTACACTCTAATCCTATTTCTGTTGTACCAGGATCTTGAAGAAATATAGCCCTATCTTTTACTATATCCTGTAGCTATTCCACAGCAGATGATTTTCCAACCTTGTCAGGGCCTTCAATAGAAATAAGCATTCATTATTCATCTTCCTATTGTAAATCTGGGAACTCTATGTTTATTTTTTCGTTATTAAGTGCCGATGTGATAAGTTTGTTAATTTCGTCATATGACGCTATTTCTATTGTCATAAAAGCACCGTCAAACTTAATATTAGTATCTTTTACTTCAATGTCAAAATTGATACCATCAATCATAGCTAATCCCTGTTCACTGTATAATAATAATGTATTATCACCAGTCAAATCTTCTTTTTCTACCTAAACTTTAAGTATTATGCCCTTTGGTCTAATAGTTAAGCTCTTGATAGTTGCTAACATTCTAAATACCCTCCTCTTAAAAGTTTTAATATTTCGTAATTTGAAAATATAACTCATGAAGTTCACAGTATCTTTCAAAAAATTTTATAACATATTCATCATTATTTATCCCGTTATATTTACTAATAGCTGTTGCCAAATTCCCAGATTCAACATATTTCTCAATAAGGTAGAAGAAAGATAATACTGTTGTCCTTAACGGTGTTATATATAAATCATATGGTGTATGAAAATCTAGATTATAAAATCCTAGCTCATTTAATTCTTCTTCATATTTAGATTTAACATACCATCCTGCTTCTATACTTAATTGCGTGAATCCTACGGAATTACCAGAATCACCATATATCCATTTATAAGAACTTTCTTGTTCAATAAGAGCTATAAAAATAATTGGTTCTATATTATACATTACTGCTATTTCTAACATATACGGAATAACTAATTGAAGTCTCTCCCAATCATTTTGCGAGATATAGTTATGATTATTAACTGCCCTTGTAGCGATCAACTCTTCATATATATTATTATATTCCGTAGCTACAACAATAATCGATAGAACAATAAATAAAATTAATAAAATACTATTTCTTATCTTGACCACCTCACATAACGTACTTTAAAAATGTTATTAAGACTTTAGGTTGTGGATAAGCTACTTACTTATTCCTCACTAAATATTGGATTAGGCTTTCTATTTCATTATCAAGTATATATTTTTTTGCTCGTCCTCTGTCCTAATAGTAAATAGGAAACTTTTTCTATATTAAGATAAGTTCATTTAACATTAAAGACCTTACCTTGTATTTATTAAAAAAATAAGACATCATATTACTTAAATATACTGCCAGAACTCTTTCAAACTTTTCTGGTATATTTGTAAACTATTGAAACACGTTCTCTGCGGAATTAGTTTCTACTCCAAGCTATAAAGGCACTACATCTGTTATTATTCCCTAATGATTATCATACTAACTATTATTAATAATATATATATTATTATTTTTTAGTTTAGAAGCATATACCTTTTCTATCATTCTATGATGATAATAAAATTTCCCTTTATGGAAACACTAAGTCCTAATCTCTTCTTTTTCACCAGTTATATCGCTAACATTTTCTATTCCAAAAAACATATCTATTTCGTCATAAGTAGGCATTTCTTTTATATCCTCCATATAAGTATGATACATTTGAAAATCATTTGTCTCGTCAAAAAACATTGGGAAAGTAGAAACATTTTTTACGCTTTTTCTTTTAAGTAAAATATAATAGTTAAAATCATTTAGCCCAGGTTGCTCATCTTTGTTCTCATATTCTATGATATCAAAAAAACGATATATCAACGCTCTATGCTACTTGAACTATTGATTTGACATAACAGAATAATTTATTCTTACCAGAACATATGGTATTTTGTACTCTATAATTTTTTCCAAGTGTGAAGCATTTATAATATCCATATAATATAACGTATCATTATCTATTTTCTCTACATCGTATATAACAAAATCTCGCATATACTATTCTCTATATTCAGGATTTATTTTATTTATATATTGATAAACATAATCTTTATTTTTTTCATCTACAAAAAATTTGTAACGCTGCATCTGTTTTTGTATAAAATTCATTGGCACACCTTCCCGTATTTTACATTAAAATCCCACATGAACTACTAATTATTACGCTATTTCAGTTTCCTAATTCATCGACTCTAAAAGTAAAGACTTTTTCGCAATGTCATCAAAATCCCGCCCTGTATTAATAGGGCGGGAAGAACAAGTAGAAAAATGTCTCTAATTACCAAAAATCATCCTCAATGCTCTTAAAATTATAATCAATCATGTCTTTAATATTCTTCCCCAGACTATCGCCTCCCTACCGCAACGTCAATAGCGAATATGTGATTTAGTTAAATATATTACTATTCTGTCTATCACCTCCCTTATTTACAGTATCTCGGTGTTATAGCTCTATTACCCTAAACTTAACGTTTGTATCTCTTGTAGTCACCCTAAGTCTTATTATACCTGGTATATCCTTGGTATCCATCACTTCTACATTCTCAATTTTATTTTTGAACTCTATTACTCGTCTTCCACAATTGGTGGATATCTGTTTTACTATCGGTATATAATCCTCGGGTAGATCTTTTTTATTTACAGAAATGCTAAGGAACTGTCTTCCATGATCCTCGGTAACTTCTATTAAAAAATCCTCTTTTGAATATAGCCCCAAAGCAATGTCTACGATAAAAACAGCTTCTTCACAATATCCGTCCTTATATAGTTTTTCCTTGTAGATGTTTATTGCTGGGACTTTTTGTTGACTTTTGTCATGAATAGTGAACAATCCGTTGTCCCACTTAAAGTACTCATCAAAAATCTTGTCTATAAAAGCAATGTCGAAATCCAAATATGCCCCCTTAGCAAGCTCAAAATCTTTACTAGATGCCATATACACATCAACTCCTTTTGGTAGTTTTATTTGCTGCCCCGGTTGTGGTAGCAGCTATTATTTCTATTTTCATTTATATTATATCATAAATCATATACTTTTGTCAAATTTTATATATAGAATTTTTATAATTAATTTGTCAATAAACTATTCATAATTCTTTTTTCCTATTTATATTATACCACAAAGCTTATTATAATGTCAAGTGTTCGCATTAGATCATATTAAATGTCCGTGAAAACAATTGGTTAGATCATAATTAGATGTCTTTGAAATGATATCATATCCTTGACTCTTTTTAAAGGAGGCGAGGAAAATTGGAGGCATTTGATATGGA
>Ga0208823_1002250_pt1 | contig 14639 bp, 15 predicted proteins | sample AD_UKC075_MetaG_FD_184440 | JGI IMG/M metagenome (GOLD analysis project Ga0208823, IMG submission 184440) | Active sludge microbial communities of municipal wastewater-treating anaerobic digesters from USA - AD_UKC075_MetaG (SPAdes) (version 2) | ecosystem: Engineered > Bioreactor > Anaerobic >... | reverse complement strand
CGACCCCTTCGAGCATGTAGAGCACGCGCGAGGGCGCACCACCGTGCAGCGGGCCGCTCATCGCGCCGACCGCTCCGGACAGGCACGCGGCGACGTCGGCACCGGTCGAGGCGATGACCCGCGCGGTGAAGGTCGACGCGTTCATGCCGTGCTCGGCGGCCGACACCCAATAGGCGTCGACAGCCTCGACGTGCCGGGGGTCGGGCTCGCCGCGCCAACGGATCATGAAGCGCTCGACGATGGTGCGGGCCTTGTCAACCTCACGCTGGGGGATCATCGGCTTGTTGAGCCCGCGGGCGGACTGCCCGACGAAGGACAACGCCATGACCGCAGCGCGGGCCAGGTTTTCGCGAGCCTCGGCCTCGTCGATGTCCAGCAGCGGGCGGAAGCCCCAGATCGGCGCGAGCTGGGCCAACGCCGACTGCACGTCGACCCGCACGTCTCCGGAGTGCACCGGCAGCGGGAACGGCTCGGCGGGCGGCAAACCCGGCTCGAAGGCGTTGTCGACGAGCAAACCCCACACCTGGCCGAAAGACACCTTGTCGACGAGGTCTTCGATGTCGACACCGCGATAACGCAGCGCGCTGCCTTCCTTGTCGGGCTCGGCGATCTCCGATTCGAAGGCGACCACACCCTCCAGGCCCGGCTTGAAGCTGGCGTAATCCGGCGTGGCGAGGGGTTGGGTCGTCATGCAGTCTCCTAGGAACGTGCGGGGGTGGCGCACGCTCGATTCTGCCGCATGCCAGGTATGCCGTGAACCGGGACCGCTGCGCTGAAGGCTCAGCGGCCGCGCTTGGCGACCTTGCGGGCCGTGGCCGCCGCCGAGTCCTTGACCGCCGCCACTCGATCCTTGACCGCGGGGACCTCCTCGGGGCGCATCCGCTGGGTGAGGTCGGCGCGCTCGACGAGCGCCGCCAATGGCACCTGCACGGCCGGGTGCGCACTGACCGGCTCTTCGCCGGCGTAGACGACCCACACCGGGCTGTTGTCGTGGAAGACCTTGAGCACCGTGCCGGCCTGCAGGGTCGCGGCTTCGGCGAGGGCGATCTTGCGCTCGCGCTGCTCGGCCAGCTTGGCTTGCGCGTATGCCGTCGCCGGCTCCTTGAGCGCCTTGGCCGCCACGACGAGGTGGGGACCGTATTTCACGCCGTACTTCACGGCATACCCGACGATCTTTCCTGCCGCCATTGGTGGCCTCCTCACCCGCGCCCGTGTTGGCCGGAAGCCTACGCTGGGGGAGTGACAGACCGCGTGGACTACCGCAGTGACGGGCTGGACGAGGCCGATCTGGCCGCAACCCCCTATGAGCAACTGACCCGCTGGATCGAGCAGGCGCGCGCGGCGGGGGTGCATGCCGCGGAGGCCCCAGAGGGGCTGGCCCTGGCGTTCGCGACCGTCGACGCCGACGGTGCTCCCAATGTGCGCACGGTGCTCATGCGCTTCCTCGATGAGCGGGGGCCGGGATTCGTCACCGACAGCGGCTCGACCAAGGCCGCGGAGATCGCCGGTGAATCACGGGTCGCGGCGTCGTTGGGATGGCCGGAGTTGTTCCGAGTGGTGCGCTTCCGGGGGTTCGCCGAGCCGGTCGAGAGCGCGACGCTCGTCGAGTATTGGGCCACCCGGCCGTGGGGATCGCGGATCAGCGCCTGGGCCTCGCAGCAGTCCCAGCCCATCGACGGCCGAGCGGCACTCGAGGCGCGTTTCGAGGAGTATGCCGCGAAGTTCCCCGACCACGGGCTGGCCGACGATGTGCCAGTGCCGTTGTCGTGGGCCGGTTTTCGGATCCGCCCCGTCGAAATGGAGTTCTGGGCCGGCCGAGCTGGTCGCCTGCACGACCGAATCGTCTATCGCGCAACGTCATCGGACCCGCTGCCGCTGCTCGACGCGCCCGACGGCTGGTCGGTGAGTCGGCGCCAGCCCTGATCCGGCCGTCAGCCGTCCGGTCCGGGTCCGGACATGAGAACGGCCCGTGGGGTGAGGGTCGGTCGAGACCTTGCCTCGCACGCTGGACGAGACGTGCGTGCCCACGGGCCGCGGCGGCTGCGTTGGATTGCAGCCGCGCGATGTCCTCTTGGTAGGAACGATCGCGCTACTGCGCAACCACCTCACGAGTCCGATAGGAACTCACTACCTGACCACCTCCTCTCCCGTGTACGGCCGACGGTAGATCGATTCCGGCTGCGGCTCAAGAGGTTTCTGTCCGGGGGCTGGGCCGACAGTGGGTGAGACAGCTGGGGCGACAGCTGGACCAGGGTTGGACCCACGCGCGGAACGACGCCACCGGTGTCGGCCACGCGGCATACAGTGCCGGTCGTGAGCGATGTGACGGTGACCTCCCTGCGAGAGATCGCCGTCCCGGCATACGGACCCACCGCGCTCGCGTCGGTCGGCACGGGCGCGGTCACCCCGATCCTCGCCCTCACCGCCCTGGACCTCGGCGCGACCACCGAGACCGCCGCCGTGGTTGTCGCTCTCATGGGCGTCGGCATGGTGGTCGGGGACCTGCCGGCCGGAGCCCTCGCGGCGCGGATCGGCGAGCGGCGCGCGCTGCTCTTCGCTGCGCTGGCCGAGGGACTCGGGATGGTCGGCGCGGGACTCTCGCGCTCCGTGCTCACGCTCGCCTCCGCGGTGCTCGTCATGGGAGTGGCCGGGTCGGTCTTCGGGCTGGCGCGGCATGCCTATCTCACCGAGGTCGTGCCGGCGGGCATGCGGGCCCGAGCGCTGTCGACCCTCGGCGGGGTGCACCGGGTGGGGATCTTCGTCGGTCCCTTCCTCGGGGCGGCTGCGGTCTCGGTGTGGGACACCAGGGCCGCGTATGCCGTCGGCGTCACCTTCGCGGTGCTGGCCGCCGTGCTGGTGGCCTTGACGCCCGATCTGGCGCGCTATGAAGGGCAGCGGGCCGCACGGCATACCGCTGCAGTGCAGGCGGCGGCAGCCGCAGCGGCGTCGGGCGCTGCGGGAGGGGCGGGAGGGGCGCGCGAGGGCGGCGGTGCCTCTGCGCGGCGGCCGGCCTCGGTCTGGTCGGTCTTGCGGGCCCATCGGCGGGTGCTCACCACTCTGGGCCTGGGGGTGCTGGCGGTCGCGGCAGCTCGGGCCGCGCGCAACGCGATCGTGCCGCTGTGGGCCGAGAGCATCGGGCTGGATGCCGCCTCGACGAGCCTGGTCTTCGGGATCTCCGGCGCGGCCGACATGCTGCTGTTCTACCCGGCGGGGTGGGCGATGGACCGGTTCGGTCGGGTGCACGTCGCCGTGCCGTCGATGCTCGTCCTCGGGGTCGGGATGGCGCTCATCCCCGTGGCCGGGTCGTTCGCCGGGCTGGTCCTGGTCGGGCTGGTGCTCGGCGTGGGCAATGGCATCGGCTCGGGCATCCTCATGACCCTCGGTGCCGATGCCTCGCCGGAGCAGGGGCGGGCGCAGTTCCTCGGCGGCTGGCGGCTCATGGGCGACCTGGGCTGGGCGGCCGGTCCGGCGTTGGTGAGCCTCGGGGCCGCGGTGCTGTCGCTCGGAGCGGCGGCCGTCATGATGGGCGGCCTGGCGTGGTTGGGCGCGGCCTGGCTGCGGGTGTGGGTGCCCCGTTACGACCCGACCAGGGCTGGTCGGCAGGCCACGGGCCAATAGCACCGAACAGATCGCGATCCTGTCACCTGGGTGCGGTCGCAACGCGACCCAAGTGACAGGATCGCGATCTTTCGAGGCCGGCGTCGTCAGCGGCGGCGACCGAGGGTGGCCAGCGCCTCACCATCGGTGCGCCACACCGTCCACTCGTCCTGCGGCACCGCGCCGAGCGACCGATAGAAGCCGTGCGCGGGGGTGTTCCAGTCGAGCACCCACCACTCGAACCGCGGGTAGCCGCGCTCGACACAGATACCGGCCAACTCCTCCAGCAGCATCCGGCCCAGGCCGAGGCCGCGACGTTCGGGGGTGACGAACAGGTCCTCGAGCCACAGGCCGTGGCGCACCTTCCAGGTCGAGAAGGTGACGTACCAGATCGCGATCCCGGCGACCTCCCAGCCGGCAGCGCCCGCATCGGCCCCCGACTCGTCGCCGACCACGTCGCGCACCTCGGCGACCTGGCAGAAGGCCTGCGGAGCGTCACAGAACAGCGCCGCGGCGAAGTCCTCCGGCCCACCCTCGACCGCGTCCGGCTCCTTCTCATAGACGGCCAGACCGACCACGAGATCGTGGATGGCCTGGGCGTCGGCGGGCTGGGCGGGACGGATGCGGACCTCGGGCATAGGTCAGATCCTGCCGTGTCCAGCACGCCAGCGTCTCCCCGGGTCCCCGGAGCAGACGGGGGCCCTCGCGAGATGTCGAATGAGGTCGCTATTCCGGAGCGATAGCAGCCGATTTCGCGATCTCGAGGTCCTCAGGCGGTGCGGGACACGGCATACCGGCGCAGGGCTTCGGCGCGGGCGGCGGCGTGCTCGACGATGCGAGTGGGGTAGCCGCCGGCATACCCGGCCGCGTGTGCCCACGGCTCGTGGGCAGCGGCGCCGGCGAGGTGACCCAGTTCCGGCACCCAGCGGCGCACGTAGTCACCCTGCGGGTCGAACCGCTGCCCTTGCGCGACCGGGTTGAAGATCCGGAAATACGGCGCAGCGTCGGTGCCGGTGCCGGCAACCCATTGCCAGCCATGGGAATTGGACGCGAGGTCGCCGTCGCACAGCTGCGCCATGAAATGCCGCGCCCCGTGTGGCCACCACACGTGCAGGTGTTTGACCAGGAAGCTCGCGGTCACCATCCGCACCCGGTTGTGCATCCAGCCGGTCGCCGCGAGCTGCCGCATCCCCGCGTCGACGAAGGGATAGCCGGTCCGCCCCGCGCGCCAGGCGTCGTACGCGGCGCCCGGCTCGTCGTAGTCCATCCCCGGCAGCGGCCGCAGGTCGTGCCACGCCGAGCGGGGATGGTGCCACAACACGTCGGCATAGAACTCACGCCAGGCCAGCTCGGTGACGAACGTGCTCGCGCCGGGGGTGCCGCGCGCTTCGTCGCTGCCGAGGTCGGCCAGCAGGGTGCGGGGATGGATCTCGCCGTATTTCAGGGCCGCCGAGAGCCGCGACGTGCCGTCGAGATCGGGTCGGTCCCGGTCGGTCCGGTATGCCGTAAGGGCGCCCTCCCGGAACTCGTGCCACCGCGCGTGCGCGGCGGCCTCTCCGACCTGGCCATCTCCAACCGCACCCGCGCCCGCGGTGCCCGTGCTCGGGAGGTCGTCGCTGGGAACATCTTGGAGGCCGGTCAGGGCGACAGGAGCGGGTGCCGGCCCGGGCGCACCGTGCGCCCGCCAGGCCCGTGAGAACGGGGTGAAGACCCGGTAGGGGGTGCCGCTGCCGGTCAGCACGGTGCCCGGACCCACCGCGTATGCCGTGCCCGTCGCCACCCAGGCCACCCCGACGTCGGCCAGCCGGGCAGCGACCGCGGCATCGCGCCGGCGGCCGTAGGGCGTGCTCTCGGCCGTCACGTGCGCCGCGTCGGTGCCGAGTTCGGCTGCCAGAGCAGGGATCACGCGCAGCGGTGAGCCGCGACGCAGCACCAGCTGCACGGCATACCGGGCGTGGAGGTCTGCTGCGAAGGAGCGCAGGGAGGCCGCGAGGCGGTCCCGGCGCGGGGACCCGGCCGCGTCCCACAGCAGGGGATCGACGACGAAGACCGGCACGACGGGACGGCCCGATGCCGCGGCGCCGAGCAGAGCGGGGTGGTCGGCGATGCGCAGGTCGCGTCGCAACCACACCAGGACGGGCTTCATCGGATGAGAGGCTAGCCCTCGTGAGCGACATGATCGACACGACCGAGATGTATTTGCGGACCGTCTTCGAGCTGGAGGAAGAGGGGATCGTGCCGATGCGCGCGCGCATCGCCGAGCGGCTCGGGCATTCCGGGCCGACCGTGTCGCAGACCATCGCCCGGATGGAGCGGGACGGATTGGTGCGCGTGACCGACGACCGGCACCTCGAGCTGTCGGCGACCGGACGGCTCGCGGCGACGCGGGTCATGCGCAAACACCGGCTGGCCGAGCGGCTGCTCGTCGACATCCTCGGGCTGGAGTGGGAGTACGTCCACGAGGAGGCCTGCCGCTGGGAGCACGTCATGAGCGAGCGGGTCGAGCGGCGCATCCTGGCTCTCATCGGTGACCACCGGGACTCGCCCTGGGGCAACCCCATCCCCGGGCTGGAGGAGCTCGAGGGCGAACGCGAGGCGCCGGACGCCGACCGCTCGCGCAGCCTGCGCGACTGGGCCGGGCATGCTCCGGCCGCAGGGGCTGACGGCGTCAAGCAGACCGTCGTGGTCCGCCGGATCGGCGAGATCGCGCAGGTCGAACCCGAATCGCTGGCCACCTTGATCGAGGCCGGAGTCCTGCCGGGCACCACGGTGCGGGTGTGGGTCGAGGGTGCCGACGTGTGCGTCGGGGTCGGCGAGGAGGCCGACACGCCCGCGGTGCGACTGCCGCACGACGTCGCGGCACATGTTTTCGGAGAAGGATTTCAGGCGGGCTGAGCGCCCGGTTCGCCCTGGTGTATGCCGTGTCGCTCACGTCGGTTTGTCGGGTATGCCGAGCCTGCGACGAGCACGATTGAGAACGTCGGTGATCTCACAGTGGCCATTCCGTGATCGGAACGTGACATTGCCTCGGGAGATGGGCTAGTCTTCCCGACGCCGGTCCAGACATGGCCCGGTGCCGAGGTGGATCGCCGAATCCTGCCACTGCCTCGGGACGACTTACCGCCAGGCAGGAGCGGGGGAACCACTTCCGGGCGTCGTGAGACGCCCTTGGGGTGAAGGTCGCGGCCGGCTTCCGGTCCAGACCCGGGTGACTCCCACCCGAACCCGACAGCTCACCTCGTATGGCGCTAGGAGAGGTACATCGTGTCTACACACATCGGGCGTCACCGCGCCTCCGGGTATTCCCCGTTGGCCGAGCTGGCTCAGATTGCCACGGACAACGTCAAGCCGGTCGCCCGCGTGTCCGCCGCTGCGGTGATGACCGGCGGCCTGGTGGCGACGATGGCCATGCCCGCCTCGGCGCTCACGCTCCCCGAGTCGGCCCTGCCCTCGACCGAGTCTGCCGATGGCGCTGTGATCGCCGAGGTCGGCCCCTCGCTCAGTGCGCCCGCCAGCGCCCCCGGCAACGAGACCTTCGGATCGCTGGGCTTCACGACCAAGAAGGTCACCGCCGCGTCGCGGTCGAACGACCGCGCTGCGCTGACCGCGACGTCGACCGCGTCCACCGCTGCCCCTGCGGCTGCTGCCAAGACGACCGCCGCGCCCAAGGCCGAGGTCAACGTCCCGCCGAGCGACGGCACCATCGTCGGCATCGCTCGCAGCCTGTCCGGCATCCGCTACGTCCACGGTGGGTCCTCGCCGTCGGCGGGCTTCGACTGCTCGGGCTTCACCTCCTACGTCTACCGTCAGGTCGGCAAGTCGATCGCGCGCACGGCCGAGGGCCAGCGCGCTGGTGCGACCAAGGTCAGCAACCCGCAGCCCGGCGACCTGGTGTTCTTCGGCTACCCGGCCTACCACGTGGGCATCTACGCCGGCCCGGGCATGCTCTACGACGCCCGCCGTCCGGGCGTGCTGTCCGGTCTGCACACGATCTGGACCACGAACAAGGTCAGCTACGGCCGCTACTGAGCCTGAGCAACGACGAAGCCCCCGTTCCGATCGGAACGGGGGCTTCGCGGTTTGTCAGGAGTGCAGCGGTCTGATGGGTCGAGCGCCCGGTCCGGTCAGCCGGCCAGGAGCGAGCCGCGCTGCGCGTGCGCCAACTTGGAGTGCAGGATCGTGCGCATGAGCTCGGCCTCGGGACCCTCGTGGCGGTCGACGGCCGCAAGCAGGTCGTCGATGTCGGCGCGCGAGTGGTAGCCGTCGAGCTCGCGGATCAGCTGCTTACGGGCGGCGCGCGCCTCGTGGCGCTCATGGAGATCGTCACGGACCATCGCCACGAGCTTGGCGGCGTAGGTGGTCGAGTTGGTGAAAGTGCGGTTGTTCATGCATCCATGGTCCAGTGACCAGGTGCTATACGTCCAATACCTCTGAGATGTCTTATCCATACGGATAGTGCATAGATAGACTCGCCGGGTGGAGACGGATGCGCTGCGGTGGTTCCAGTTCGTTGCCGATGGGGCGACGGTGACCGAGGTCGCCGAACTCCACATGGTGAGCCAGCCGAGCGTCTCGCGCGCCCTGGCGGCCCTGCAGGATGAGATCGGCACCCCGCTGCTGACGCGTTCTGGCCGCGTGCTTCGGCTGACACACGCGGGGTCGGTCTTCAAACGCCACGTCGACCGGCTCATCAACACCCTCGACGATGGGCTGGCGGCGGTCGACCAGTTGCTCGACCCCGAGCGGGGGACCGTCGTGCTCGCCCATGACCCGTCGTTGGGCTCCTGGTTGGTGCCGGCACTCATCGGTGGCTTCCGGGCCGAGCACCCCGACGTGCAGTTCGTCGTCCACCAGACCGGTCAGGAAGGAGTGCTGGCGTCGCCGGACAGCTTGGTCGAGAGTCGGGTGGACCTGGTCATCACGGCGCAGCGGCCGCACGGCATACCGGTGCAGTGGCGGTTACTCTTCCGCGAGGACCTCTTCCTGGCCGTGCCAGCGCGCCATGCGTGGGCGGGGCGCACCGAGGTGTCGATGGCGGAGGCGGCGGGGGAGGCGTTCGTCGTGCCGCGCGCGCCGAGCCCGATGCGGCAGCGGTGGGAGCGGCTCGTGGCGGCTGCGGGGATCGAACCGCAGGTGGCTTTCGAGGTCGACGATCTGACGACCGCGCGGGGGTTCGTCGCGGCCGGGCTGGGGGTTGCTGTGGTGCCTGCGACCGGAGATGACCCGCTGCCGCCCTCGACCGGCGGGCCGTGGTTGGTGCGCATCACCGACGATGCCGGGGCCCGCGACGTGGGGCTGGTCTGGTCGACCGAGCGCGCTTTGCTCCCCGCAGCTGGCCTGTTCCGGCGCTATCTGCTCGCGCATGCGCCGCGGCCGCGGGCGTCGAGGAGTGCGAGACTCGGGAGATGAGCGATGCCGTGGATGCCGTGGATGCTGTTGACGCCGTGATTGCGGTGGATGCGCTGGACGTGCAGGTGTGGGCTGACCTGGTCTGCCCGTGGTGCTACATCGCGCAGCGGCGGCTCGCGGCGGCGGTGGCTGGGTATGCCGGGCCGGTGGCGGTGCGGCATCGGGCCTACGAACTCGACCCTGGTATGCCGTCCGGCGAGCGGGTGCCGGTGGCCGAGTACCTCGGTCGCAAGTACGGCGGCGGGTGCGCCGCAGGGCTGGCCATGACCGAGCGGGTGGCCGCGGTTGCTGCCGAGGACGGGCTGGTCCTGGACTTCGCCCAGGCCGTGAAGTCGTCGACCTTCGATGCACACCGGCTCTTGGCGCTGGCCGCTGCCGAGGGTGCTGGGCAGCTGGCCGGGGAGTTGCAGGAGGCGATGTATGCCGCACACTTCCGGCAGGGCCTGGCGCTGGACGATCACGGTGTGCTGATGGACCTTGCCACAGGTGTGGGCCTGTCTCGCAACCGAATTGGCAAGGTCCTTGGCTCGGATGCGTTCGCCGCGCAGGTGCGTGCCGACCAGGCCGAGGCGCGCTCGATCGGCGTGACCGGCGTGCCGTTCACCGTGGCCGGGGGACGCGTGGCGGTTTCTGGTGCTCAACCCGTCGAGGTCTTCGCCGCGTTGTTGACCCAAGCTGCCGATGCGTCGGGGCCGCCCGATCGCTGATCGGGCGATGCAGGGAAGGTTTGATCGGGGGCTTCGGCGAGGGAAGCCGTACTCCGGTGAGGTTGGACCCTCAGTGGAGTGCGGCGAACCTCAGCGAACCAAGCGGCGAACCGCCACAGACCACGCAAGGTGCGAAACAAATCGTATACAGATACAATTATCGGTAGACGTTTTGTTCCAGCGAGGAGGGTCAGCATGCCAGCTGCCGAACTGCTTCGTGCTGGTGAGCACGCCACGTCCCGCAGCGCGTTCTACCGACGGGCGAAGGTCGGCGCCTACGAGAGGATCGCGCGCGGCGTGTACCTGCCGTCTGACGCTGACCCCGCTGACTGGGACTGGCTCGAGGCGACAGCCAAACATCCCAAGGCGACTGTCTGCTTGGCCTCGGCGCTGGCCTACTACGACCTGACCGACGAGATTCCTCAGGCACTTGACGTCGCGATTCCACGAGGTAGCCGGACCCCGGCGACTGACGCCGCCATCGCCTGGCACCACTTTGCCGCCGACTCCTTCGGCCTAGGTCGGACCACCATCGCCATCCCTGGCTCGAACGTTCGCATCGGCATCTACGGTCCGGAGCGGTCCATCGCCGACGCGTTCCGGCTTCGTGGCTCGTTAGGGTACGAGTTGGGCCGTGACGCGTTGCGCAGTTGGCTGGGTAGGGGTGGGAAGCCGGCCGACTTGTTGGAGTTGGCGTCCCAGCTACCGCGAACTCGGGGGCCTCTGCTTCGGACGATCGAGGCCTTGGGCTGATGACAGTGACTGGTCATGGGGTCCTTCGGCAGCTTCAACGCCAAGCTCACGATTCCAGGAAGTCCGATGCCCGGTCGCGACCGGCGAGTTGGTCACCCGTCACGCTCTCGAGTCGTTCCTAGACCGACTTCGCAGGACTCCGCACGGGAAGGACTTCATACTCAAGGGCGGCATCGTGTTGGCTGGCTATGGAATTCGCCGCTCGACCAAGGATGTGGACTCGGAGGCCATCTCGGCTTCCGTGACCGCAGCGCATATCGAGCAAGTCGTGATGGATGTCGCAGCTGTCGAGGTCGAAGACGGTCTTGAACTCGATCGGAGCAGCCTCGATGTCCAAACCATCCGAGGGGCGGCTGACTACCCCGGCCTCCGGATGCGGGTGCATGGCACCGTTGGAACCGCGCGAGTCGTGCTGGCCTGGGACATCTCGACCGGCGACCCGGTTGTCCCGCTGCCGACCCTGGTGTCCATTCCCCGAGTGCTGGGAGAGCCCATCGAGATGCTCGGGTATGCGCCAGAGACCATGGTGGCCGAGAAGGGCGTCACGATTCTCGAGCGAGGCATCACCAGCACCCGCTGGCGCGACTACGTCGACATCGTTGCGCTCGCTCAACGAGGCATCGACCCAGACGTGCTCTTGGCCTCAGCGCGGGCTGTCGCGCGATACCGCCGGGTTACCCTTCGTCCCGTCGCGCCTTCAGTAGCTGGGTACGGTGCGACGGCACAGGCCAAGTGGGCGGCGTGGCGCCGCAAGGAAGGCCTCGAGGGCATGTGCAAGCCGGACCTGGACGACCAGATGCGTGAGGTCATCGCCATCCTGGACCCCTTGTTTTCAAGGGGGCCCACGTAGCGCGGGGTAGGTCTCTCCGGCGCTCAGCCATCGCCGATCCGGCGGCTTCGGCGAGGGACACCGCACTCCGGTGACATTGGACCCTCAGTGGAGTGCGGCCAACGTCAGCGAACCATGCGGCGAACCACGATGCAGGCCGCGCAGAGTGCCCCCGGCGCGAATCGAACGCGCGACACCCGCTTTAGGAGAGCGGTGCTCTATCCCCTGAGCTACGAGGGCGGGGGGCGGGCACAGCCGCCGGGTCAAGGGTAGTCGCGCCGGGAGGTGCAACCAATCCAGCAGCGCGAGCGCCCCGCCCGTCATTGCACACGTCGGTCATGGCCCGCACGACATCGGACAGCACGTCGCCCACGAGCGCCAACTCGGCGTCCGATCGCGAGGCCAACACCTCCCGGATGGCCGCGGACAACGGCTGGAACGACGTCGATGCCAGATCAGCGGCGCTCGGGGTGATCTCGACGACCACCTTGCGCCCGTCGACGACGTGCGGGAGGCGCCGCACATGGCCGATGTGCTCGAGCCGGCTCACCAACGAGGTCACCGCCGAGGCCGACAGGTGCAACTCCGCCGCCAGCTGCGAAGGGGTCAACTCGGCCCCGTCGCGGGCGGCGTCGCTGATGATGCCCATCGCGGTGAGGTCGGTCGAATGCATCCCGAGGCGCTCACGGATCGCGTGTGAATACCGATCGGACTGCGTCGCCACGGCCCGAACGAGGCGCAGCACACGGGTCACGGCCGGCTGGCCCAGCCGCGCCTCGCCGTCCTCCCCTGCCATGCGAGCCTCCTATATGCTTCGATGGTCGAAATATCCACGGTCCTGCCGACGGTCTCCCCAGGCGCGGCGAGCCGGTGAGACCGACCCGCACCACGGCATACCGAAGGGCGAAGCCAAGCATGACGCATCCCGAGGCTCCCGGCGCGACCACCCACGCCGCGATGGACGAGGCCGGTATGCCGTGCACCGCCCCTTCCGCGGACGGCGACGACGTGGTGCTGCTCGATGAGGGCGGTAACCCCATCGGTGCCGCCGACCGCCGCGCCGTGCACACCGACCGGACGCCGCTGCACCTGGCCTTCTCGACCTACCTTTTCGACGCCGATGACCGGCTGTTGCTCACCCAGCGCGCCCACGACAAGGTGACCTGGCCGAGCGTCTGGACCAACTCGTGCTGCGGCCACCCGCGGCCGGGTGAAGACCCGAGGGAGGCGGCCAGCCGACGCATCCGCGAAGAGCTCGGCCTGCACGTCGACGCTGGCGAGTTGCGCTGTGTCGCACCGGATTTCAGGTATCGGGCGATCGACGCCCACGGCGTGGTCGAGCACGAGATGTGCCCGGTCTATGTCGCGCAGATCGACGGCAGCGCGCAGGATCCGCGCCGCGCCGACCCCGACGAGATCGCAGACTCGCGCTGGGTGCCCTGGCGCGAGGTCCTCGACCGGGCGACGAACGACCCAGCCAGCCTCAGTCCGTGGGCCGTGCTGCAGATCCCCCTCGTGGCCGCGGCTTGTCCACCCCTCAGCGAGCCCGAGGACGGCGGCGATTGCGTTGCCGAGGTGAGTGGCGCCGAGGGCAGCGGATGACCGACCTCGCCCCCGCCCCGCAGGTGCGCCGACCGCTCACCGACGCACAATCGGCCGTCGACGCCGCCCTGGCCGACGTCGTGACCGATCTCGGCCGACGGTGGCGTGCCCTCGCTCCTGACGGCTCGGGCGGGCCGGCCGACTCAGCCGGCGACGAACCCACCCCAAGCCTCACCGCCGACGACGTCCTGGGCTATCTCGTCGACTTCCTCGCGCGACCGGGCAAGCGCATTCGGCCGCAGATGTGTTTCTGGGGCTGGGCCTCGGTGCACGGCACCGACGCGGATCCGGCCACCAACGGGTATGCCGACATGGTCACCGCTGGTGCGGCTCTGGAACTCCTGCACGTCCTCGGGCTGGTCCACGACGATGTCATGGACGAGTCGGACCAGCGCCGGGGGCGGCCGACCGTGCACCGCCGCGCCGCGGCCGATCACCGCAGCCACCGTGCCGACGGCGACCCCGACCGATATGGCGAGAGCATCGCCGTGCTCGTGGGCGACCTCGCCCACACCGAAGCCGTCCGCCTGGCGATGACCCTCCCGCCGCCCATGCGCGAGGTCTGGAACACGCTGTCCCTCGAGTTGATGATCGGCCAGGCCACCGACCTCGCCGGAGCCGCGGGGCGTCGCCGCGACCTGGTCCACGCCCGCGCTATCGCCCGCACCAAATCCGGCGCCTACACCGTTGTCCGTCCCCTCGACCTGGGCGCGACCGCCGCCGGCGCTGACCCGCTCGTCCGCCAGGGGCTGGCCTGCTATGGACACCACGTCGGCGAGGCGTTCGCGCTGCGTGACGACCTGCTCGGTGCTTTCGGCAACATGAGCTCGACCGGCAAGCCGGTCGGCGACGACCTGGTCGCGGGCAAACCGACCGTGCTGCTCGCCCTCGCCGCCCAGACCGGCGACCCGGCGGTCCACGGCGCCCTGGCGCGCATCGAGAACCGCTCGGTCACCACGGACGACGTGCCCGAGATCCAGGCCACCCTCGCCGCGGCGGGCATCCCCGACCGCGCCGAAGCGCTTATCGCCGACGCCACCGCCGCCGCGCTGCTCGCACTCGACACAGCGCCCATCCACCCCGACGCCCGCGAAGGCCTGGCCGACCTGGCCCGCTCGATCGCCTGGAGGACCGCGTGAGGGGCGCCAGCCGCGCCGGCCGGGCCAGCCGGACCAGCGACCCCACCCGGGCCAGTCGGGTTGTCGTCATCGGCGCCGGCCTCGCCGGCCTCTCAGCCGCCTGCTATCTACGCGCCGACGGTCACGACGTCACCGTCCTGGAACGCGAACCCCTCCCCGGCGGCCGCAGCACCCGCATCACCCAGGACGGCTTCGCCTTCGACATCGGGGCCACGGTCCTGACCATGCCCGGCCTCATCGACCACGCCTTGCGCCAGGTCGGCACCACCGTGGAACGCGCCATCCCGATGCGGCGGCTCGACCCGGCATACCTGGCTCGATATGCCGACGGCTCGACCCTGCGCGTCCGCGGCGACCGCGACAGCATGCGCGAGGAGATCCGCCGCGCCTGCGGCGACCGCGACGCCGACGCCTTCGACCCCTTCGTCGCGTGGCTCGAACGCCTCTACGACCTCGAACTCCCGCACTTCATCGACGCCAACCTCGACCGGCCCTGGCATCTGGCCCGTCACCCGCTCGCCGCCGCCGAACTCCTCGCGACCGGCGCCTTCGGCAGCCTCGACCGCGCGGTCGCCCGCCGGTTCGCCGACGACCGGCTGCGCA
>Ga0208823_1002247_pt1 | contig 14658 bp, 7 predicted proteins | sample AD_UKC075_MetaG_FD_184440 | JGI IMG/M metagenome (GOLD analysis project Ga0208823, IMG submission 184440) | Active sludge microbial communities of municipal wastewater-treating anaerobic digesters from USA - AD_UKC075_MetaG (SPAdes) (version 2) | ecosystem: Engineered > Bioreactor > Anaerobic >... | reverse complement strand
AAACGCTGTCGAGCGTCTTATCGAAGAGATTAGGCGCAGGGAACGAGTTATCCGTATTTTCCCGAACCGGGAATCGGCAATTCGCCTAATTGGAGCCTTACTTATGGAAATTGACGACAAGTGGATAGCCGGCAAAAAGTATCTGGATATGAGTGAATACCTTCAGTGGCAAGAAGAGCAAAAACAAATCAATGATCAAAGCAATATTGCGTATATCAGATAAGCTTATTGATAACTGAGGAATTTACACACTAATCTGGACTTGATCTTTTTTGGGTACGGAATAATCTCTTTGGTATACAAGCTTTATTTATCTCTTTTTAAAATTCGAAGTTAAACAAATGCAACTGCTAGTACTTCCGCTATGGTTGTTACTGGGGTCAACTTAATTTCATCAAGAATATAAGAGGGCAAACCCTCTGCTTCATTCAAATTATCTGCAGGTATGATAACCTCTTTTACCCCGGCGTCATAGGCGGCTTGAATTTTTTGCTGAATACCTCCCACAGGAAGAACTTTGCCCATAATTGTGATTTCACCAGTCATAGCTAAATCATTTCGTACAGGAATTTTTTTCAGTGCAGACACAATCCCGGTGACAATAGTGATACCTGCGGACGGTCCCTCTTTAGGCACACCCATATAAGTTGCCAACACCGCCACATCAAAATTATCTCTCCACTCAGCACTTATGCCGAGATCCTCATGCCTAGCTCGTATATACTGAGCGGCTGCCTCAATACTTTCCCGCATCACCCGTTGGATAGACCCTAGTGGCACGATACGTCCAGAGCCTTTAGTCGCCTGCATTTCAAAACGTAGAATACATCCATGATCTCCTTCAACCGCCAAACCAATAACTTCTCCTACTGAAGGACTCTCAGGAAGCGCTACCCGTTGAACACGTTTGCTATCCGGAAGCTCCGGCACGACATGCTTTCCTGATGCCTTTATTATAGCTCCTAAAGAAATACGGTCATACTCTCCAGGGGCGATCAAATGAAGCTGATCCCGAACCCGTTGACGAAGTTCGCAAGAAATACTAAGAATATCCTGAAGTTCCTCATCAGAAACCCGACCATCAGGATGGAGTAGCTTCAGCAAACCCGAGGTAGTTTTCATCACGGCTCGTTGATCCCGACCTGATATGCCTTGATTCCTTCCAGAGTGATCCACCAAATCAAAGCGCGATCGGACCGCCCCTAACAGATCAACACGTCGAAGCTCATGCATGATCTCGCAGAAATAGTCCGTGATAAACCCGTAATCCTTTGAGTAGCTATTTGGTGTCAATTTCGGGATTTCCCATCCGGGTAAGTAAGCATGGATTCGGTCTAGAAATGCGATCACCTGCAAGAAATCTGGTAACGGTTCGAAGAGATGATAGTATTTTTCGTGGGGCATACCCCCTTGCACATCTATGTTGCCCACAAAAACCAAACTAGCGAAAGCAAGGATTTCTTTCTTTCCCCTGCTAAATTTTCCATCCTGCATGTACCCTTGCATAATGCTTACAAAAGACTTTGGGTCCGTAAAATCGGTATTGGCAATTTCATCGAACACAACTGCATCCCTTACTCCTACCTCGCCAATCCTCCCCGTGTTCAGATTGATAAAAAGTTGGGCTGGAGTTGCTTTGCCACCGGATATTACGTGGGCATAGTACGAAATATTACGGTAAAGATAGGTTTTACCGGTCTCTCGAGGTGCTAATTCTATCATATTTACATTAGTTTCCACTAGAGGAATGCACCGGCATAGGTAGAGTAATTTCTGCCGCCTATTCATTTGTTGAGGATCGAGACCGCAAGAATTCACTAAAATATCGATCCATTCATCAGTGGAAAATTCTTTACGGCGCTCTATAAACTCATCCAAGTTAATGACACTAACCTGAAATGGTGTAAAGCCTGTGACCTTAAAAGGTCTGATCTTCTTATTGTGAATCTCTGTCTCGTCATAGGTCAGATCGATTGTACCCCACATTCCGCCCGATAGCAGCATGGGATATTGACGGACTATACTCTCGGGAATGTTGACGAAATTCTCGTTGATGGCTGAAATCGTACCCCAATATCGATCCTCTGTTTCAACTAAGCGTGCTTCCAGGTTTGCGATGATTGAATGGTGACGATTTTCGCGAATATAGTGCCTGATTTTTTCGGCTTCCGCCCCGTAGACAAAACTCTCCTTTAACCTTCTTACAACCCTCTCCATATCTTCATAAAAGGTTTCTTCAGAGTAGTAATTGTCAATAAGATACTCTAAAACATAGCGAGGGAACTCATCAACACCTGTGTTAATTGTATAGGCCTTATTGACAACTTTTCCTTTGAAAACTTCTTTAAGCTTTTGATTCACCTTCAGCCCTCCAATCAAGAATAAACAAGAGCAAGCCCCAGTAGCACTCCGGTCACATAGGTTGGGTTGACATAGAGAAACCTGGTTTATTACCTCATACCTTTTGGCATCAAGCCTAGTATCTTTCCAAGATGTGCCGGTACACGGCGAATGATTTTTTCAGAATCCAAACGTAAAGAGAAGCGAATAGACCGGGTTTTTCTGACGATTCGCTGCCCCTCTCGGTAACTAACACTGATCGTTAACGTCCGCTCCATAGAGCCAATCCTGCGTTCTTCATTCGAAGCGTCGCTAGCATCCGGAACAAACCGGAAGACAATATCATCCCACGAAGCAGAAACATATTGTACAATTGAAGGAAGTGTCCGTGTTGACTCCCTGTTATGATAGACAGCTTGTACGTCTATGCGAAGTCCCCTATGCCTATAAGAGTCAATAAGCCGAATCGGCATCCTAAATTCAGCTTCTTCGCCTTCAATAAGTTCCGTAGGACCTGCGATCTGGCCAAGCTCCAACAAGCCATCATCCGGCATTTTTACACGCATGACAAGCATGGGAATAAGCATTTCTTGGATGGAAATCCCCCCGTGAGAAAATGCATCTGGATTGAAGTGGGCATGTGGTCGCGACAGAGCAAAACCTGTTTTCGGGAAAATGATCGATTTAAACCTCTTTTTCCGGGTTTGTTTTGTAACTCGATCGTACACTTCTTCTGTATTAGGCATCCTCAAGTCGGTAACCGAAAACTCAATAACATTTTCACGCACTTTTTGAGGCGCTCCCACATCGCAAAGATTCTGTTTAAGCCAAGCATTTAGATAGAAACAATCACCAGGCTCATTCAGCCAAGAAGATTCTAGCCAAAGACGCTCGCGACCGACAGCGCCAAAGCCATGGTCAGCCACCACAAACACCTTGGTATCGGGGGGCAGGTTACGAATAATAGCCATCACTTCAGTATCGATGATATCTTTAATATGCTGCTGATAGATGAAAGCCAACGGGCGGTCTGGAACGCGCCGTCCATCTGGTAGCGTTTTTAACCGAATTTTGTGAAGTTCTTTATCACAGAGTTCAAAGATGAAAAAATCGATATTATCTGCACGATATCGAACAATTTCACCCGTTCCTGCCCCATCAGGAGTTATAACTTCGACATCCCCAGTATATCCAAATTCCCGTTGCATGGCTTCTTTAAGCAGAACATCTTCACCGCGACGAGTATCAAAAGAATCGGGAAAGGTCCCGGCAAAAATAGCTTTTCTGCTGATATGAGTCTCTGAAGGTAAAAGGGACAAGGCAGGGTAATCTTCAATAAATTCCATCCGTTCCTCAAAAACGGGTCTAACCAGTTCTTCCCATATATCGTAGCGCATACCGTCAAATACAAAGACCACTGCCTTTTCCCTTTCGGGATCCCAATTGGGTTTCAGACAGCGCCGCAAAAACTGGCTGGTTAACCACACATTCGATGAGTCGGAATTAGCCCAGGATTTATATTGCTTGGCCACTAATTCCTGGTAACGAGTATTCAAAAGCAAAAGCGCTTCTTGTATTCTGTCATTCAATAAGCTAATGCGTTCCCGGATGCGATTCCGAGCAGCCAAAAACGCCGATGGTAGCTCGTTCTCCGGGCGTGGGAGAAAATCACCACTATGCGCCAGACGTTCCAGAGCAGACAGATAATACTCCAAACGGTTGACCCGACGATCATTCCATAAGATTCGGAACCACTCAAAAGTCAACTCGGTAGTCGGTTTCACTCTCAGTATTTTAACAGCATCATCCAAGTTCTTTTGGATCTCAAGTATTGAACCTGTTAATTGATATGCCGTCTTTAAATTCTCCCAAGCTGATGATGGACGTTCCTCGATAAATCGGTCCTTTTTCCCGTCCTCTTCTGTAAAAAGAACCTTTTCAATTTTCTCGTGAGCACCAAGAGTCGGTGTAGGAGAAAGAAGATTATCAAGAGCGACCAAAAGCGCCAGGGAACGGATAAGGACCGAATAATGCTCCCGTTCAATTACCTCTGCAAAGCGCCCACCAGAGATAAGCTTCAGTTGGTCGAGAAGAATAAAAGCAAGCGTCTCCTTTGATAACGATTTCTCGACCTCCAGCAGATCGCGGTTAGCTCTATCGCGATCAAGTGATACGAGTTTAGATGCAGCTTCGCTAATAAGCGACGGTTCCATTTCGCTGAAAGCCCTTAGTTCCGGATCTATGTTCGTAAGTAGTAATTTCCAGTGCTCAAAATGCTGCGACAATATCGTTGCTAGATAAAAGGCTCTTACAACCAATTCGGGAGGTGAGTCTGCGAACCAACAGAAGGGTGCCGGAGCACTATGAAGCTGTTCGCGTATGGAATGTGCTATCTCTGGAACAAGTGAATCAAGTTCTTCAAGAACCGGATACCCCATCAGGGCAATCCGCCAATAAGTTTCGGCTTCAGGCCGTTTGAAAGCGGCCTCTGGAACACCCAGTGCCGAGTAGGCAACAATGGTTTTGAAATCATGATCTGTAAACCTGGTCGAATGAACTACACGTAAACCCGCGTGAGCTTGGAGAACAGCTTCGATGGAACCTATTATCACCTTTGCAAAACGTGGATCATCCACTTCTAGAGGCCAGTTTGGGTCTCCAGTTTTTTCGATCAAAAATTGCCTGAGACTGATGACGATTCGTGCCGTCTTCTTCGTTCTTGCCAAAAGATCGGGGTAGAACGGAGGGGGGGCCTTTGTCATGGAAGCATGAGTCCTTCTCCTGACAGGAGCACGATCTATAACAAGCAGTTTATTAGTGTCCTTTGCTGCGGTTGCTTTTTCATAAAGCTCTCTGAAGACAAGGTTAGTAGAGGCAATGATGACAGTAAAATCATTCTCATTGGCGAACCGATGCACAGCACCATCAGTTTCTGGAAGAAGTCGAAGTGGATCCTGAACAAGCAAAATCTGCTCGTCCTTCATTTCCTCCAACCTATCAATGAGCCAACTTGAAAGCACCAACCACCACTCCTATTCCAGCTGAATCATCGGAAGGGTATCGCTATCATCTTCTTCTTGAGTAAATTGGGATTCAAGGAAACGACCAAACTCCTCAGCCACGCTTCTTATTTGTTCCTTCTGGATAGTGGTTATTTTTGGCCGGAAATCGGTAATTTTGACCCGTTTCACAACAATACGTTTAAGGTATTTATTAATGAGATCCACAATTCCGGGGTTCTCCCGAACTGCCTTGACCAGATAGGCCCGGAGATCATCGACCGTTTTACATGCCAAGAGTGCGGCAAGGACAGGTTCATGCTTACCCTGTTCTAGACGTTGCTTAATAGCGGGGTTCAATAATACCTCCATCTTGCGCCGGAAAGTCTCATCAACTAATTGGTTGGCCTCTTTGACTGCTTTTTCGGCTGTTTGCATATGGATATATGCACTATTAAACGATAATCCACACTCATGTAAGGGATTTGTACGTAGATATTCTCTAATAGAAGCCGGCGAAGGAGACGGGCACTTGAATAACTTTTCCCCAAGTTGAATTATCCGTTCTTTCAGTTCATGTGCACTTGCGGGTTGCAATGCTGTGATACCATCAAGAATCTCGAGGGCCGTAAGTTCATCCCCTTCCACTATATCTGTAATTTTCTTGCGACAATCCTCGATCTTGTTCACTACAAACTCGTGCATCGGTAGATATAAAGAGGAATACTCTTGGATCATCGCGGCAATCGTGTCTTTTTCTCCAGGAACAGGCGGGAAGTGACCTACAAGTTCGGTTTTTAACTTGACCTCAGAATCAATGTAGTCTTTTAGAGAGTTAAGTTTGACCCGGACTGCTTCGATCGCCTTACAGACACCAATCAGTTCTTTCTGTTCTCCTAGTGTGATGGTGCAATACGAATGAGCTGTCCTGAGTTCAGTTTCAAATTCAAGGAACACCCGCATATCTCTGTAATTTTTTATTCGATGGGCAAGGTCATCTACTTCTGCAAGAGATGCCATATTCGTATCAAAAGCATTATATCCAAAGGCCTCTTTAAGTGCATGCAAAAGCAAAAGTATGTCGTCTCCACTTTCAATATCAATTGTAAAAAGCTTCACCATCTGGTCCAACTCTTTTTTATAGGGATTAGCTAACTTCAGTGTTTCAAAGAGACTTTGCGCCCGATTCGCTATCCGGGAAGAATCCTCTTTTTCCCGTATGAACAATCGCCGTAATTCCGCCCGGTATTTAGAAATCATGGCGTCATCCAGATTATCTGGAATTTCGATCCCGAGCAACTTCTCCGCATACGGTCTTAAAACCTCCCAATTCTTTGGTTCGCCAATTTTTTGTATTTCACTCAATGAATCCAGTATTTTCGCGGAAAACTCCACATCGGCTATGTTTGTATAATCAATCATAGAAATAGCCAGCCCGGCCTTTGGTCCTACGGTGACACGTATTCGCCCTTTCCGAACGAGACAAAGTAAATATATCTGTACCATGCGACGGGTTAACCCATAATCCTTCGGTCCTCCAATACCCATGAAGTTTTTATAAATGGTATCCACCTTCATAGTTTGCCCATCATCGGTCATTTTTTCATTGATAAAGTTCCACATATCATGCACATAAATGTTATCAGAAATATCTAATACCTTTTCAGCTCCTTTCTTCATGATTTTTAGGCCATAACCGAAGTTCTGTGCAGCACTTATATTCTGATTAGGCTTAGCTCCTTTTGGGATTTGTCCGGTCTTAACAATGCCGTTAATGACTTTGACACCCTCTTCTTTCCGAAATTCATAAGGATGATCAAACTTAATGTCCCTCGATACATATGTGGCCGTGAGCACCCGATCTACCAATGGCGTAAGGATGGCTTTCAATTCACCGGCTACGTGAAACTCCATTCGGGTATTATTCAGCGCATCCATCCGGCCACGGGCATAGCTGTTATCAACAATTTTCATGATCCTGGCAAGGTCGAATTGAAGGGCATTAAAAACCCAGTTAATCACTGCCACCGCATCCTCTGTTTCTTTACCCTGCCAATCAAAGATCATTTTACGGTAAGCAGCGAAATCAATTAGCCGGTCGTGTTCTTCTTGGGTTAGTTCCGCTGGAGTCCATAGGATAATACGGGGATCTTTACGTTGCTCGATCAACTTCCAAATTGTGGAGTCAGTAACCGATCGTATACCAATATAGACTGCAAAATCGTGATCTGTTTGATCACTTTCAATCGGTGGTAAAGGTTGGTTTTCAGCGAGCATACGACTAAAGTCACGCATTCCTATGCGGCCAGTGATCTGCCGGCCCTGCCAGACCACACTTATTTCTTGATCCCCAAAATGAATTATTTCTTGCTTCTCCCAAGGCCCGCGAAATGGTGCAATGTCTCGGAAAAGAGATTGCACTCCATTTGATAGATTTATAGTCATTTGACGAGTGCGTACTGGCCATTCGTCTAACGCCAATAAATGCTCCCAGGCCTCCTTCTGCATTGCTTCATTACTCTCCGCCTCGTCTCGAGCCTTTCGAAACTCATCCCTCGGATCAACGCCGGTAAAGACGGGATCAAAACGGTATCTTGCCCGCATTTCCTCATCGAAGGTCTGGACAATCTGCCGCAATTCCTTCTTTAAATTTTCAGCAATTGTCTCATAATGCTGGATGTTTTCATCCGGAGTCGCATCGACATCCCGTTCAATCAGTACCGAGTTGGCAATCTCTTCTGGTGTAATCCCCTGCTGACGCGTGCGGGCAATATGGTAGAGAAAAAGAGTTTGAAGAACCTTAATGCTTTTATCACGATTTGCTTTTAGATAACCTTTAGTTAAACTATCAATCTGGCGCTTGCAAGCTTCGTAAGCCAGATAGTCAGTCTCACGTTTCGTCTTGATCGCCACCAGACCAGCGTGAACACCACTGGGATCCTCTTCATACCGCACAGTCTCATCAAATAGTTCCCACAGACGAATGAGTTCCCGGCCTTTATTCTTTACTTGGTGTTTCAATGTCTGATGCATAAAATGAATTGCAGAGCGGGTTGTTGTCAACTCATATGTAATTGCTCGTAAAACCTCTAGTGCCGGCTTATGGAAAGGGAAGAAATGCCGGAATTCTGCTTCCCCAATACTGTTCGGCCAGGTAAATCCGCGTTTATAATGCAAATAATAATTGGTTATTGCCGCTGGGTCTTTAATCTCCCTGACTCGTGCCAGAACAATATCGTAATAATCCTTATCTTCTTCGAGCAGCTTTACTAGCTTCAGCCGGTCGTCGGCAATAATATTTTTGACCCCCATCTTGCTTTCAATAGCTTGTTGAGCTGCACAGACTGTCCATACAGGTAGATTATGGATTTTTGCTAGACGGTTAGAGAGCACAACCAGGGTTTTCTCATCGTCGGTCCGTTGGTCCTCATCCCGGTTCTTCATAAACAGAGATACTTCATCTAATACTATTAAGACTCCACTATACCCCTCGGCTAAAATCGTTTCTACCATATGTTTGAGGATATCCTCGGTTTCGGCGGCGATTTGTGGCTGAACCTTCAAATATTCTGTATAAAAACGCCAAAGCTTATTACCGCAGCTCTTCTTGTAATCCGGCGTCATGTTCTGTTGGATGTCGCGGATGAAATCGTCAACCTCTTCGAATTCATCTTCATCAAAGAACCTCGGATCGCGGAGAAATTTGGCGAGGTCTTTACGGTATCGTTCCAGATCCTCATTGATAAACCGGTCAGCCAAAAGCTCTGCCGGGTATAAAGAGATATTTTTCCCCAACTCGATTTGGATCTGTTCTTTTGCCGCATCGAGGATGTACTCAACAAGCCGGCGTCCTTTGTCGGCTAAACCTACTGTACCACTACCAGCGCCTACCAACGTTTTGACGATAACAAAGATGCCCTTGGTTCCATTACTACTTTTAGCCTCGATTCCTTCCTCCCAGAAACGATAGAGCGATTCGCGCTTTCCGCGGCCGGAGGCTTCTTCTTTCCTTTTAACAATGTCCCAAACCTCTTTCCGGCCAAGGGCCAATGCGGCAAGAAAACACAGAAGATGGGATTTGCCGGATCCGAACTCGGCCTGAATCCAGTACCCCTGCCCGATTGGATTGTCTTTTCTTTCCCGCTTCCAGGGCGCAGCCATATTCCGTAGAATGTCTACAAGAAATGGCCGGACCGGATCAATCTGAAACTCCTCTATAGTTTGCAGTTCCGGCCTACGAGCCCTACGACTCTCTTCCGAGTTTGAGTCTGCCCAAACATGCTTTTCTAGAGAATAAACGGAAATTATTCTATCGGGGACCGCACAAATTTCGTCCAAGCTTTTCCTATTCGTAAACAGGTTATCAACCATAACTATCCCTCGCTTTTTTCAAGCTCAATATTTGGGTTTGCTTGTTTTCCGTGCCAACATGCGCACGCAGACTTGATAATCTTCCTCAACGTTTACCTTGACTTCCTCAGGAAGATTGTCGGTGTTAAGCCCTCCCTTCTCAAACAAGAGCTTACCCTGCTCGTAAAGGCCAGCCCTCTTGCAGTGGCGAATCCACTCGGCAAGGGTAGCGTCATTCGGGCGTTCGCTATCAGGAATGGCAGCGCCTTGTTCGAGTTGGACAAGATAGCGTTTCACTCTCCGGCTTAAGCCTTTGACTCGGGCCTCCCGCTTAGCCTCTTCCTCTTCCTCGGAACAAGGAAGACGCCATGTCCCCTGTTCTGTCTTATAAAAATAGTCCGGTAGGATTTCAATCAATTGACGGCGCGGCTTATCTTTTACAGTATAAATATAGTGTTCGAAGAGATCACTATAGTGAACCCCTTCCATACCCGGATTCTCGCTCATGAATTTTTTGATAAATGCACCAATCTGCTGTGCAACCGCCTCTTCTCGGGCGCTTTCGGCCTCATCAAAAATATCCAATTCAGTTTCTTTAAGATACCATCTCGCTATTCCATGAGTACCAAAAAGATCAGGTTCCTTCTTCTCAAACAAATTCTTCATTACTGGAGTCTTTACTTCTTCAGCCACTGTTCTCAGAATACTATCAAAATCATGTACTTCCATCTGGCCACAGCGGACCATACGACTAACCACTTCGTCGTATATACGGTCTTTCGTGCTGCCTGGATTTGCTGCAAGATAATCCTGGATTATTTGGCGGACCTTTTCTGTAAAGGTTGTTTTGTTTTCATCTCCGGTGATAGCAATGGAAGGTATTAACTCGCCAGGTTTGGGTTTGCGGAAGTTGATAACAAGATCACGTTTGTTAACTTTATCGGCTACAAGCTGGTTATAAGATTTTTGTTCTGTATCAATATAAAGCGCAGCCTCAGTCTTTTCGACAATAAAGCCTACTTCGGCCATAATATCCTGAATCAAAGCCCATGTACCCTCCGAGGTGTCGTGATAGCAAAGGGAAATGCAGCGCCCGGGTTTGAGCACCCGGTAGCATTCAGCCATCGCCTGTCGCATCATATTTGCCCAGTCTTCTACGGTCTTGCCACGAATTTCGTTAACAATGATCTCTTCATCATGCCAATGGGTATCAAAACCAAGCCAGGCTTCCCAAATAAAGTTAAGTTCACCATATTGAACTTTATCTGCATAAGGTGGGTCAGTGAAAATGTAATCAATTGTATTTGATTTGATATTGGTCAAGTCGGTTGCCGAATCAGTAGAGATTAATACATCCGGAATAAAAGATCCTATCTCCTGCCAACCTTTAATAGCCACTTTTAATTTGCTTTCGAATGATGAACTAACTTTTACCTCTTTTGATATTTGAGGCAGATAATAGGTTCCAGCTATCGTGGCGGTGTTGCTTTCACGTATCATCTTTGAAACACCAAGAAGGCATGCGCTAAATACAAAGAGAAGTTGTTCCTGAATCTCATGTTCAAATCGCCTTATCGCAGCACTTATCGTAGCAAGTGCCCATAGGTTACGCTTAGTAAAGAGTTCGTCAACTGTACGAAAATTGCTTGTCCCCGCTCGCCACTTCACACCCCAGCATTCTTGTTCTTCCGGCGCATGCATCATCCGATCCTTAGGATACCAATGGGGTATCTCTTTAGTCTCAATCTCCCGAATCTTTCCGAGATCATAAGTTTGGAAATATTCTCGCTTTTTTTCTTCCGGGTCATTATGCCGCCGCTTACCATGGGGAGGCTTACAACCGTTCTCGCACCGGTAACTTACCAGTACCGGAACTGCGCCGAACTTCTCCGCCCGTGTGTTGATCTCCTCCATCTTACCCTTCTTGTAGCAATGGGGGCAGGCGTTGATTTTTTTGGGCTTACCTTGTGCAGTAATACCCTGAGTTTCAATGCAATCGAACAACGGTACCTTCTCAAGACACCGCGGGCACTGGAAAACTTGTGAATACACTGTATAAGTCGTGGTTGCCTTACCACCACAACGGTCGCATTTGGTCTCGTAAAGCCAGTCAATCTCCGGTTTGACCTTGCGCTTAAGTTCCTCAAAAGCTTTTTGGAGTTCATCAATGTCCACCGGCGTACAATAGTTCTTAGTTATAAAAGTTGCAGCAGGGGAACGGTCAATAGCAATAGCCTTGCGTCCTTCCATCAACGCAGCAAGCGCTGTCCCACCTGAGCCGCAGAAAGGATCGAGAACCATATCACCTGGCTTTGTATAGTGACTAATATACTGACGGATAGCATCGTGGGGTTTCTTCGACCAGTATGTATGCATATTGTAGATTGCAGTTGCTTTAGTAGTCTCAATCGGCTTGTCAAAGGCTGGCACATCATAATCGTCCGTTTCCGGATTATATGGTCTTTGTTTAAGATGTTGCTCCACAAAAGCCCGCAGGTTCGGATTGGGTTGATCTCCGGAATAGTACCCATCCGGCATTTTTGGAATACCCTTTTTGAAAAGCTTTCCTGACTGCGGTTCACGTTTCCTAACCATTTTTATTCAGTAACCTCCCATAGATGGTTTTCGGCAATCAGGTTCGTGGGCAACGTATAGTTGCCCTCCTCCATTTCATGGAACATAATGATCCTCCCATGGGACCGCCGGCCGGGTAAAAGCAACAATACCCGGTCCTCGTCCGCCGCCAGGGTTCTTAATAGATTCAGTTCGATATGATAAGCAAAGAGCATCTCTAAATTGGACAAGACAAGGATACCCTTACCGGTTAGATTCGCCCGGAAAAACCGCTCAAAAGCCTTAGCCACATGGGCAGCAGTGGGTTCGGGACGCCTGGCTTCATTTTCCGCAAGGCGTCTAAACTCTTCATCAGGAATGGCGCTGAGGATTCCCCGATTTACATTAGCGGGTTTGGGAAAAGGAACACCGTCAGCAGTCTTTGCCTGGTGCAGCTTTTTTGCAAAACTATCAAGTTGGCTGTACGTACCCAAAACCCCATATAGATGTCGCCCACCAGGAATCGTGAGTTTTTGACGAAGGGCTTCAATGATCTCGGTTGATCTCATGGTTCTTCACTCCCGAGATGATACGTTCGACTACTTCGGCAAGTTTATATTTGGTCGTGAACTGACGGATGTTGTCGATTTCCGAGACTTTACTGATCAGCCCGCGGTTACGTAACTCATAAAGGGCATTAAGCAGCCTTTCCGGATTCCAGAGCATGGCCTGAATTAAGCGGTTCTCTTCAAGCTCTTTAATGTCGTACATGCCAGGTTCGGGAAACTCGCTGTGAAGAACGAAAGCAAAAGAGGCGACCGGAATCTCCCGATAAGCAAAACTGAGCTTAGTCCGGTCAGCCTTAACAATTCCACCGGCAGTAAGAGCGTCAACAATAGCTATACTGCATTCTTTAATGCTTTTATCTGGAAACTTTTCGGAAAGACGCTTCCGGATGTGTTCACGGGGCAACTGTCCCGTACCAAGATTAGGGATGATAAGTTCTTCAATCATCTCAACTATGAGCGGTTCTGTAAAGAGAAAACGATAGAAACAGACCTCCCGAAGCTCCTTGGTGCCAGCAAAGGCTTTAGCAAACATACGTAAGGAAGTATCCGCATAACCCGCAGGGAACATCCGCTGCGTAATATAATTAGAATATCTCTGACGAGTTTGCTCTGCGCTAAAATGAAGTTCAGCACGGAGGAAGGAACGGATTTCATCCAGAGATTCGCTCTCCGGTAGTCTCGGAAGAATCTCGATCGCCTCCTTGAGCATCGCCTTGCTAAAAAGTCCCGTTCCGTATCTTTGGGCAACCATATTGTGGCGGGGCTTAACGACTGGTGAAGAAGTCTGCCCTTCCTTAAGAAAAATAATCTCATCCAGCGTGGTCTGGATTGGGGGCTTAAGCGTATCACTCTCCGGCTGTTTAGAATGATACTTACGAATCCAGTCAACAAGCTTGAGAAGAACTGCGCTGTTTTCCTTAATCCCTTTTGACTGGCAGAGTGTCTCCATTGGGGCTTCCAGTAGAGAAGAAAGACTGCCGTACTCTGATATGAGGTGCTTGGCAAGCGGCTGAACATCTTTTTGTGGGATAGCGTAGGTCAACAAAAGTTCAAGTAAAGCTTCATCCGAACGGGAACCCGCCTCCCCGTTGATAAAGCGCTCTCGCAATCGTTGTCGGTGCCCCTTGTTTTCAGTACCAGACATCTTTATTCCAACCATCCTTTTCGTATTGTTTTATCATATTGTTGACGGTAGAACTGAAAAGATTCACATTGGGGTGCAATACTGAGTTGACCTATTTTTACTTAATTTCGGCTTTCAAAATGTATCAGTACTGTCGTCGCTTGCAATTGCCATATAACCCCGTTATGCAACAAAATCTACATAATTACACCTCTATCGTTGTTTTCGATTTCTTCCATTTGTTTTTTGCTTATTCTTATAAGACTTTCAACCATAGCTATTTTACATATAACGTCTTTAACAATTTTGTCAAGTTCACTGTTTTCTGAATAATCAGCCGAAGCAAGAAAATCTACTCTTTTATGCTTTAGTAGTTCTTCGACATTCTGTCTTTCTCCTTGTTGGTATACAGCAATGGAACAGCCTCCATTAACTTTCACAAGTTTCATACATGGAACATCAGTCATTCCATCCCCTATATATATCATGTTTCTAAATGGTACCCGTCTTTCATCTTCTGGAGTATATTTATTTAAATCAATATCATTAGAGATATAGTTGAGTCCGTATAATTGTGTAAAATTGGTTTCCCCATGAAATAAAAGAAGCCATTTCTTGTGTCCCTCGGTTAGAATGAAGTTGCAACCATAACATCCTAGAGAGGAGACATCAGAAATGGCTCAATACCAGATTACCGTAGATTCCGACCTTTTGCACCAACTTT
>Ga0208823_1002238_pt1 | contig 14716 bp, 16 predicted proteins | sample AD_UKC075_MetaG_FD_184440 | JGI IMG/M metagenome (GOLD analysis project Ga0208823, IMG submission 184440) | Active sludge microbial communities of municipal wastewater-treating anaerobic digesters from USA - AD_UKC075_MetaG (SPAdes) (version 2) | ecosystem: Engineered > Bioreactor > Anaerobic >... | reverse complement strand
TTTTGCAAGGTATAGCTTTGTCTTCTCATAATTCTTATATATTATAGCATATATGGTAAGGATGTAAGTATTTGCCAATTCATCTCCCACCTATAGAGGCTGGGAGACTTCTTGGCACTTGTGTTAAACTTGGCAGGGCGTCTGCGAGTTTTGCGATACCTTCTGGCTCTGCGCATATTGCGTCTGGTTTCTACAGCTTCCTTAACGTGCGTTACAGCGTGCGCTTGAACGTTAAGATATGTGTGTGCTTCTGACTTAACTGAATATCCTTCCATCTTGCTTCCTGAATCAATGCCCACAGCTATCGGTTGTTTATACCTAGCTGAAGGTTCAACATTAAGTCTTACGCAAAACACGCCCCTGCTCCAAAACGGAGTAGCTTTACCAGACTTAATCCATCGCCTTGCCCTCGAAGGTTTTGTTGGCATTAGAGGATTGCCATCCTTATCAACAACAGGAACAAACCTCATGCGGTAAGCCTCCTTGTCGAAGTGTATTCGCCCCTTCGGCCATGTCCAGCAGGCTTAGCATGGTCTTTGCCATGCGTGGCATTAAGCGGTTTTGCCGTAGAGCCTGGAGCTAGGGTGGCACCCCAGGGTACTTATTAGCCCACTGGACGTAGCGGATTGGGTACCGCTTGGCCTAGTCAACCGTTGCCTTGCTGCCGCCATCGCAAGCCCCCGAATTTATTCGGGGGTAGTTGACTCCTCCTTCTCACTGTTTTGCAAAGAACTCTTTCGCAATTTGCTCAAATAGTGTTTCAAAATCTTTTCCTTCAACCGCCATTGAGAATTCCAGTTCTTTCCTGTATAATGTGTTTTCAATTAGCATTTCAACCGTTCTAAACTCTTCCGCAAAAGAAATCAGGTCTATAACTTGTTTTGTTTGTGTTGCACCTGTTCTGTGAATTCTACCAATTCTCTGCTGTCGCACCGCTGGGTTCCAAGGCAGGTCGTAGTTGATTAGCAAATTGACAAACTGAAGGTTTATCCCGTAAGCTAACGTATCCGTTGAAATCAGCACATCGCCTTTCTGCTTGAACTTTGCCACTACCTCGTCTTTGTTTTTTACCTGCCCTGTTGTCAGATATACCTTGTAATCCAGCGAACTTAAATATTCAGCAAGACTGTTGGCAACTTTCTCAAAGCTCGTAAAGATAATTACCTTCTCACTACCTGCCTCTTCTATTATACCACTAACTACTTCATATTTCGGAGGAATTATTTCATCTTTCGGCAGATAATTCCTCAACAGTTCTGCCGTGGTCAGGAACGGATTTGATTCAACAACACGAGCATGTTGTAACCAAGTGAACATGATAGTTTTCTTGTCAAAGCTCTGGTTTTTTATTACTTTAATCAATTGCTTCTGCAAATCGCTGAGCTCAACATACTTCTTCGATGTAATCAGCTCAGGCAGTTCAGGTGCAACAAGCTCTTTCGTTCTTCGAATGTAGAGTGGCTTGACTACGTCATTAAAAAGCTTGTGGTTCTTGAAACCGACCACAATTGAAACCTTCCTGCGCAGCTTTTGATTGTATACTTCCTTTTCTATGCAGAACTTTTCTCTGAATTCAGGATACAGAAAAAGCTCTTCAGGTGAAATGAGTTCGAGTATGTTTGCAAATTCATCTAGGTGGTTCTCATACGGCGTACCAGTAAGCAGAACGATGAACGAATTCTTAGCAAGCTTTTTTATTATCTTGTAGTTCTGCGTCGTCTTGTTCTTCACCTTACTGGCTTCATCCAAAATCATCAACGTCTTCGGTGGCAGTGGCAGAACATCATCAACATCTACCCACTTTTTGACTGAAAACTTTAAGCCTTCGTAATGGATGATGTGCATTCCTGGTTCGAGTAGTTTCTGATAGCTTTCTTTGTCTGCATCCAATACGTCGGCTTCTAAACCTGTAAACCTCTGTATTTCGCTCTTCCACTGATACCTCAACGGCTTAGGACAGACAATAATAACTCTGTCTATCGCCTCCATCTTTTTTAGAACCTCCGCTATTCCAAGTGCTTCGACTGTTTTTCCTAAGCCCATCTCGTCTGCAATTAAATAACCCTTCCAACCTCTGCTGAAGGCATCAACTGCCTTTGAAACAGCTTGACGCTGGAAGGGCTTTAAATATGACGGGTATTCTAAGTTCAGTGAATCGTTAAGCTCAAACATTCCGAGATTGAAAAGCTTATCTATTACCACGAGTGCGTAGAATGTCTTGCGCTTGTACCAATTTTCAGTCTTGCTGTTGTATCTAAAACCGTGATGAATGAGTTCGTTCTTAAGTTCAGGTGTTACTTTACTTCCATTGACAAGTACAAAATCACCTTCAATTTTATAGACCCACTTCAAGTTATTATACTTCGCAAGTTCGTTATCTATTGAATACAACTTGTCTGGAGTTATTCCAACTATCAGTAACCAATTTCTAAATGCATTTGCTTGCTCGTATTTTTGTGGTGGCAACGCAAATTCCCAGACTTTTTCCTTGGCATTCCACTTGCAGTAAGGCGGTCTGCCGTATTTCTGATATATCTCATATGTTGTCTCCACCACCACCTTGTCCTGTCTTATCCTCACGTTCACCATCGCCAATCCCTCCGCGATTAAGCAGTTCTAAGTAGAAACTGTCTGAGATGTGCGCTATCATCTTGTACTTCGGTGTAGTCCAATAAGCTTCACCTCTGTATCTATACAGCCTGGGTTTGGCAAATACAACATGCAGAGACCCAACCTCCCGTAGCCATATCGCACCATACTTCATCAAAGTCTGCCTTATCGCTTCCACTGCCTCACTCGCTATATGCCCAGCCGTCTTGACATCCATGCCCGGAAACCTTTTATGCAGGTGCTCTCTAATTGCTTTAATCGCAGACGGCTGAGGCACCATGTATTTCTGTCCCGGCATACGCTTAGCATACGCTCTACGAACCCTTTTGTTCAAGTTTCTCCACCACCTTCTGCGCTATCTTATCAGCTATCTGGTCATATACGTCAGTCATGAATTCCGCGTCAATGTCAAGCGCACCAATCTTATGCCCCATCAAATTTAAGTACCAGAATACTGCCTCTTCAACAATACTGTTAATCTCAACACCACGCCAGTTAGCAATCCTTTTAAGTGCTTCATACTGATAGTGCGGAATTTTGACGTAGTGCATTCGTCATCACCATCCTCGAAACCAAATTTATATTCTTGCTGTCGTCATAAACCACTGCAGGAAATTGAAGGGAGCTGTATCTGGAAGGAAGTGCTAACAAGTTGAGCGTTTTGTCGACAAACTGCTTGCTGAACTTCACTATATCAGGGAAAGTTGTTGTAATCTTAGTTGCAAAAGCAAAGACCGTGGTTGCAGACAAATCGGGACAGAACAAGTCTACGTGCTTTAGTATGTCTGTATAATCGTTGACAATTGCTGCATAGTGCAGTATCGGCTCGTCTGATTTAGTCTTAAGCAGTGTTAGTTTGGACAATGATTCAGGATTAACGTAACTCACTATCCACTCGCAGCCAGTCGACTTGAGTTCGCTTAGGACATAATTTTCCCACAGCCGTCCCTCATAATCGAACCAACCAAGTATCATACTATCCCCCCCATCAGAAGTCAAAAATTGTTGCCTGCTTTTGCTGAGTGACACCCCTCAACGTAAGGTTTCGACCGCCCGTGTCGTACAGGTCCAAAGACTCAAGCAAGTCTTTCCTGGTTTGGTAGAAATTGCAGAGCTCATCAATTTTGTAAAAATTAAAAAATGTTGACCAGTTGTAGAGTGTCGTGATTATATCCAAGCCTGGTGTGAGTACATCGGTCGGCATTCCGTCTTCATCGCACCTCACCAGCATCCTCAACTGTTCCTCTGCGCTCTGCGGTATGCTGTCAAGCGAAGCAAGGAGCATCAGCCGTTCAGAGATGATGTCAATGTCCCTGTCAGCCAGCTCATCAAAAAGCACACAGAAGTTCTTTGCCCAGGCACTTGCCAGCATTAGGACGTCTATCTTCTCAGTATAGACTGCACTCGAACGCAGGTTCACAGCACGAAGAATGCTCTCAGTCGAAACCGAGGTTTCAACTTTATAAATACCTGCCGGCCAATCTCGAAACAGTTGTGGTGTTGGAACATGCTTATTGCCCATCCTGAACAGCGAACCTATCTCTACTGTGTCTGCTTTTAATCTTGTGCCGCCAATAATCCCCTCTATCCCGTCGGAATGCAACCTCAACACCACGCCCGGAGGTGCTATAATGTACATCTTGGGAATGAATGGAACTGAAAAGTTGCCGTTGCTTAGGTAGTAGACTTTGCCTTCCGGCAACTTCGACACAGAGTTGATAGGTTCAAATAGTGGAACAGCATCTGAATACCCAAGCACTACAATCTTTGCTATATTCATGAAACCGGGCTACGGATACACGTGGCTTTAACCATGTGAGGAAGTAGCCCTTTCCCTCCTTTCGAACATCAACGTTTTAGCTCTCTCAATTAGCCTTAATCTTGAATATTCCCGCCAGCTATCACAAACGCATCATTCCTGTGCGACTTCTCAAGCCCATACAGAATCCGTTTTTCTTTCGTAATACTACCATACGTAATCTCAACCTGATAGTTTTGCCTGAGTTTGTTGACTATGTGCCATCCAAAGGATATCCATCGTTTAACCCTCCTCGGTTTTTTCTTTCTCTTCCAACGCGTACAGCTTTTTCTTCCCTTCTTCGAACAGACAAAAGCTTCTTAATAATACAAACCGTACTTTACTAGTACTTCTTTTATGCTTCCCTTGGGTTCTGTAAGCCCAGGGAATCCTTGTCCTCCTGATTGTATATATGTTTCTGCATATAATTTCAACACTTCCATGTCCGCTACAGAAAGGTTCTTCACTTCTATTAACGTGAACTACCACCACCTATAGAGGTGGGTGGCTTCTTGGTCAATGGCAGTAACCTGCCAAGGTTCCCCAAGCTCAAAAGGCCGTTCCAGCCTCGGTAGTGCTAAAACTATATGACTAGTTTCAGCAAATTTTTGCTAGCATTTATATCCCTATCGTGATGCATGCCACATTTAGGGCAAGTCCATTCCCTAAACTCACGCAAGGAAACCCCGCAAGTGTCATAACATAGATAACGTAGGTTCTGTTTCAAACCTTAGCCTGGTCAACATAGGGCTATCAAGCCCACGACTTTAGTCGTGGGTAGTTGACGTCTGCCCCTCCCACGATTTATATTTAGCCGACAACCATATTATATCACCACTCCTGCAAAAATGTACCAGTTTTTTCTATTCTGTCTCTAAATTGCATAAATTTATCCAAGTGGCTAGCATGTTTAAAAACATCTACGATATCGCTTAACCGCTTCTTTTCATGTTCAGTCACAACGTCTAGAAATTGTTTGAAGAGCGGTGTTGGATTTTGAGTTGTCGGAACTGAAGAATGAAGCCACAGTGTAGCCCAAAGACCTTCGTTGACCGGGAAAGAAAAACTAATCATTGTCCACTTTGGCACAAACTTCTCGCTGACTTCACCGCTGTAGATAAAGTCAGCAAAAATTTCCTCAAACACCTTAGGCTTCTCACTGTCAACTTCAAAATAAGCAGAACCTATATTGAACTTTTCATACATAACAAAAGCGGGGCAATGCCCCGCATTCACCTCCTTTCTTGTTTGTTATATCATCTTCACCAATTCTTCGTATGTCTTAGCATCCAAACCGCATTCGATTATTTTATCTATTAACTTCTGCTTTTTGCTCGAAAGCATTTGTTTTCTCTGAAGATTCGTTTCTTTAGCAATGAGCTCGTTCAATTTTGCGAGCTGTTTGAATGCAGTTTTCTGCAACTTTTTAAGTACTGCTTTCTCGTGTTCGAATGCCGCTTCGATTACTTCCTTGGATAAATTAGCAAAATCATCAGATACATCAGTTGATTTGGAAACAGAAACATCAACAGTTTCATATGGCGCAACAGTTCTTTTGAAGCCAACGTAAACATGAATCTTGTTCACCTTTTCACCGTTCATCTCCATACCAAACACCTCCCATTTCTTTCAGTAATTTTGTTTTCTCTATTACCAACCTGACTTTCTCTTCACCACTCGCTAACTTTATCTTCTCATCAATGCTTGCAAGAGCCCTCTTCAATTGCTTCTGCCGTAACCTTCGATAGAGATATTCTTTATCAAGAAAAACAAAATTAGCCATCTCTAACTGTAATTGTTCAAGCAGTTGTTTATCCTCGTCTGTCAGTTGGTTGTTCTTAATTCTTTGTTTTAGTTCTTCCCAAGGACTTTCCAACTGAACGTTCCAGTGAAGCAAGTCTGGATGCCTAAGAGACATAACAACAAAAACTTCCTCGGCTGTAGGTCCTTCACTTTCTGTTTCTTGAACTTCAGCCTCTGATTTGTGCTCTGTCTTCTTAAACAATCTCTTTTTGCTGTCCTTTGATTTCATGAAGTAGTCGTACAGTTTTTCAACAGGCAACTTTTCTCTTTCGCTGATAAGTTGAACGTACTCATCGTATGTAGCAGGATTTGTAATGTATCGAGCAAACTCCTTTGCCAGTGCAAGCCTGTTGGTACGGTTAACTGGTTCAATTTCTACCAGCGTCCTATAGACATACTCAACCGACGTAATTGTGTTTTCAATGACATATTCGCTTGACCACATTCCCTTTACGCACATATCGGCAGGGTCGAGTTCGTCAGGCAACATGAGTACTCGTACATCCATGTCTTTCTTCAGTAGCTTGGCAACTGCTTTGAACATTCCGCTACGCCCTGCCTCATCGTCGTCAAGCGCAATAACCACATTCCTCGTCGCCTTTTCAATTAAAAATGCCTGCTCATCTGAAAGAGACGAACCCATCAAGCCTACTGTGTTTGAAAACCCGTGCTGATGAAGGAGTATTACATCCATTGGTCCTTCTACCAACATAACATAGCCGTATTCCTTGATGTATTGCTGTGCTATATCATAACCAAACAGCAGGGCAGACTTTTTGAAGAACTCATTTTCCTCGCTGAGCAAATACTTCGGATTTCTTCCATCTATTGCCCTGCCAATGAACCCCACTACATTTCCGACATCGGTAATCGGAATAACAACACGACCCGCAAATGGGTCGAATTTGGTGTGCCGTTTCAAAATCCTCAAATACAAGTTCCTATCAGTCGGTGCATATCCAATCTGCCACTGAGAAACCGTTTCTTCGTTTATACCACGGCTTTGTAGATATTTGAGAGCCTCTGGATGTTTGTAAAGCTCCTCATGATACAACTTAGCAAGTTCCTCATATGCGTTGAGTTCCTTGCGCTTTTCTGTGTCTGCTTGCACATTGAAATCCTCAACAAGGATTTTGACCGCTCGGTCAAAATTGACTTTAAGAAATCGCATGAGGAAGTCTATAACGTCTCCAGTTGCACCGCAACCGAAACACTTGTAAATCTTGCGTTCAGGGCTTACAAAGAAACTTGGAGTATCCTCAGAATGGAATGGACAGAGCGCTTTATATGACTTGCCTACCCGCTTTAAGTCTATGTAGCGCCCAATTACTTCTTCAATTTTTACCTGATTTACCACCTGCTTTCTTAACGACCACATCAAATCGCCTCCGCATCTTCAAGCCTCACCCACTCCAAAATATTTCTTAGGCGCTTCACCATGTACTGCTCAAGCTCCTCACTCCATTCATGCTGCAGAGCATAGTCGTCAAGTGCTTCTAAAGTTGCATGGAGCGCCTCCCTGCGTTCGGGAGACATCTTGAAATAGTATTTTTCGACTTCGGCAAGGAATTTCCTAAAAAACGCTTCGTATGCTTTCGAGAACTTGCTCATGCTAATCCCCTACCTTTTTACTTCTCTGAATGGAATGAATTCCTGCATTTGGAAATCAAACCAGAGCTCTACTTCCCCGACGGCACCGTTTCGTTGCTTTGCCACTATTGCAACAGTGTATTCCCTGTGTTTTTTTAGGTCATCGCCATTTATTATGTCATCTTCTTCATCAGATATCTCATCACCTGTCTGGTCTTTGTTCGGTCTCCAGAGCAAAATTACGACGTCAGCGTCCTGTTCTATCGCACCTGATTCCCTGAGCTCAGCTAGGCTTGGACGCTTGTCTACTTTTTTCTCTGATTCTCTGTTCAACTGACTTGCCACAATAAGTATAATCCCGAGGCTCTTGGCTAGGAATTTAAGCCTGTTTGAAATTTTTGTTACCTGTTCTACACGTGAAGCACCTGAAGCTGAAATTAGTTGCAGGTAGTCAACAAAGACAATCTTACATTTGGTGCGCTGTACTAACTGTCTGATTAATGTTTCAATGTGTATTAAATCATTTGAAGCAGGCTTGGCAAAGAAGATTGGATACTTGGAAAATTCGTTCACGAAGGCATTCAGAACAACTGCGAAAGTTTCCTCAGGCATGTTTACAAAACTTGCATACAATGACTTGTGCCTGAAAACTTCTGGCACATATTTTAGTGCAAGCCTTGCTAGCATACTTGTTTCCGTCATTTCGAGGCTGATTATCCCAACTGGTATTCCTTCTCTTGCATAGCGCAGTGCATTGCTTAGAAGGAATGCACTCTTACCTACTGACGGTCGGGCTGCCACAACGACAAATTCGCCACCGAGCAGACCTGATACTAAGTCGCTTACCAGCGGGATGGAAATATTGCCACGCTCTCGTACTCTGGTAAGCTCGTGACCAAGGTCATAAGTAAGCTCAGCCACTGGTATGATTTGACCCTTCCCACCTGCTTGAGACTGCATTCCTTCCATCTGGCGCAGTATTTCCTCTGTTGTTAGCTGTTCGTACTGCTCAAGCATGGAGTTCAACTTCTGCCGTATCTTTTCCTTCATCACCATGTCTGTGTACTGCGTTACTACTTCTTCTAGTGCCTGCACATCGTTTGAAAGAACAATTTCTAAGAATTTGCTCGTGTCATATCCAGCTTTCTGCAACTCGAGTATTGCATTGTCAGGTGTTTCAGTACGCAAAATTATTTTTTTAGCAGCATCGTATTCAGCTGGTACTTCCAAATCGAGCAGAATAAAACGCAGTTCTGGATAAACAATACAAGTACCAAATATTGTATGCAACAGTCGTTTTAGTTCCATAAGCTATGTGGCTGCCCTGCCCGAAGGCAGGACAACCACGAACACCCCCTTTCTTGTTTGTTTTCGGACTACTTGACCATTCCATTTTTGGACCTAACTTCAGAAATTGCGGTACTTGCACGTTTCAGTGAGAACTCGAAATACACATTGCGGTCTATCCAAGGTACTTCGATGAGAACTTTGTTGTATTTTTTCATATTCTCTACGAATACATTCGTCTCAACTATAAAGGCAATCTTCGCCGGAATCTTAGCCACAAACAGAGTAATATTGATTGGCTTCTGGTTGTCGAACTTTGCTCTTCCGAATGCAACAAAGGAACCATTTCCAAGTGAATGAAATTCCAGCAACGGATAGCTACTAAACGCAAGAGCTACAATTTCAGTCTTGTTGATGACCGTGTAGACCAAATTCGCATACATATCGTCATACGGATACTCCAGCGGATACAACGGCCATGTGTCAGGCGAAAAAGCGCTCCAAGTACGCTCACCGGTCATGATGTCATCCGAAGGCAAGACAATCCACTCGTTGGTTGCATTCAGGTAGTTGTTGTAGTAGCCAAGCAAACCGACCGCAAGAAGTACCAACACCGAAACAAGTACCTTTCTCACCATACACACTCCTCCTCCTTTCAATAATTAGCCCAGGCTTGTCGCCTGAGCCGTGGTATTGTTTTACTCTCACGCACTTACGCTATTTGTTTAACTTTCTTCCTGTTGAACAATTCATCGAACGCTTTTTTCTTGCTCTTGGTTTTCTTTTCTGTTGTTTGTTGTTCGTTTGAACCATCTTTGACTTTTGATACGGCTTTTACCTCTGCCTCTTTCTTCTTGCTAACTTTCTTAGGTTTTTCTTCAACTGTTGGTTCCGGTTCTTGTTTCTTAGTCTCCATTTCAGCTTGTTTTGTTTCTACAACCTTCTTTCTAACTTTGCTTTTCTGTTCTTTTGGTTGAGGCTCAGGCTGTGGTTCCACCTGAGGTTGTTGAACTGTTTCCTGAGATGGTTCTAACAGCTTTTCAGTTGCTGCAAAGATTGCTACATCGAACATCTCCTTGACAAATTTCGGCCTGAACTTGAACTTGTAAAACGTCTGCGTCTGTTCTTGTAGCGTCACATATTTCGATATCTCCAAATGCTTGAAGAAATCTTTATAGATGGTTTTTCTTACAACAATAAATTCGCTGTTGATAAACAACAGCATTTTACCCTTCCTAATAGTAAGGATGCAGTCTGGATTGTCTTCCAAGAACTGCTTCAACATCTCCCAATCCATCTTGTCAAACGTGTTTGCAAAATATACCATCCTGTCAAACATACTCTCATCCTCCTCCTTCGGAATGATTATATACTCACTTTGGAAATTAAGTCGCAACCGTTTACCCAACTTGTTTGTCAACTACTCTCCCCCTAAAGGAGGAGAGCTTGCTCAACCCTAACGGGGAGCATTAGGCTGGTTGACAAGCAGCCCTTTCAAATTTGCTTCTTGGTCTTTGGCAAGCTCCCTTAAGGCTATGTTTATTGCTCCAACGATGTCAGCGTGTTCGCTGTAACCACAGTTCTGGCACACAAAGAGCTCGCCATTGTCTGGTCTGTTATCGGAACTTACGTGTCCACAGACAGGACAAGTCTTGCTTGTATAATGCGGGTCTACCTTAACAGGTGCTATGCCATAGTTAAGCTGAGTCTTGTAGATTATCTTGCTCTGGAGACTAGCAAACGGCCACTGTTCAGCTTGTCGGCGAGCTTCTTTGTCCTTTCCTCGGTAGGTTATGCGGTTTTGTCGAATTTGCGTTAAGTCTTCAAGCACGAACTTAGCATCCTTGTGCCTCAACACGAGCTGTTTGGAGACAATGTGTAGAACGTTTTCGGTAAACCGTTTCTCGCGTCGGCTTAGCTTAGCGAGCTTTCTTTTAGCCGAGCGAGTGCCTTTGGACATTAACTCAGAGCGCAGTCTGTTGTAACGTTCTTTGGTACGTTTCCAGCTCTCAAGTGTTGGCACAAGGTACTTTTCACCTGTGGTACTAGCTACAGCGATTAGATTTCTTTCACCGACATCGACACCAACAATTTGTTTCGGGATTTGTTCTTGAACTTCGAGCGTTACTGGAACAAGCAAATAGAAAATCTTTTTAGCTTTGTCGTACCATAAAGTCGCATCTCCGATTTTGCCTTGAGATAAAAGTTCTTGGTGCTTGTTCCAACAAGTGTACTTGATACTTTTCAAGCGACCATCCAAAGTTGTCAAAGAGACAGTTTGTTCTTGAAGTTTAATACCGAATGTACGATTAAACGTGTATTTAGCATGCAAAGATTTAGCCTTTGGAGGTTTGTTCCAGAATTCTTTGAAGCATTTAGAATCAGGTTTTCTTCGTTTGAGTTCTTTGTACTGAGCCCAGAGAGTTTGGTACATATCGGCAGCTTGTCGATTCACCATATCTGAGCGCAGGAGACTCCATCTTCTTCAAGATGGAGAGGAATGCGCTCTTCCCTCCTTTCGAACATTAACGTTTTCGTCTTTTCCACTGAAATAATATACACCATATGCGGTAAGCCTCCTTTAGAGGAGTTAGGTGCTCATCGCCAATGTTAGACAGGCTTGTCATGCACAGGCCACTGTCCCTACCCCTCAGGACTGTTTAAACCTGTACGACAGAGCCCAAAGCTTGAGCAGCACCCCGGGGTGTCATGACCTGTCTAACGTAGCCCCGTCAGCTTGTCGCTGGTGGCTGAGGCTAGTCAACTAAGGCTTTTACAAGCCTCCGCTTCTTTAAGCGGTGGGTAGTTGACATACATCACCGTGGATTAATTAACAATCGATTTTCACTCAAACAAATACATTATACAACAGATTGAAAGGAGGTGTAGGTGCCGTTTCCTCCCAATCCCCTAGATTTCTATGATTATTTTTGCATATTTCTTTGCAACTTCTCGGAACGTTGAGTTGTGGGCCTTCGGAAAAACAAAAATAATTGGCTCAGTTATTTTTTTAACCTGCTCAGTTGGGAAGTCATCAAAACCGTCAGTGAAGATGATGAGCAGGTCGGCTGGCTTTCTTGGAAGTTGGCTGAGTGCAACTGCAAGTTCAGTGCCACCTCGTTCATGCACAACAACACTGTCTGTATGCCTGCGCACATTGATTTGCTTTGACAAACTTGTAGAATACAAGAACAGTTCCACAGTGCCAACAAACTCTGCAATTTTCACAACCTCAGACAAGAACTCATCCAACGTTGCATCGTCTACGGAACCGCTTGTATCTACAAGCACGCGTATGTTTGGTGTGTGCTGTCTTGCTATCTTCGGTGGCGTGCCATATCTTTTGTTGAGTCTATGCTTATTCAGCCTGACATCCTCGAAAACTTCTGCTCCGTTTATTGCGTTTTGAAGAAGCTTCTTCCAGTTCAACTTCGATTTTCTGGATATTTCCTTCACCTCATTGCTAAGGATTTTCTCACTCCCTTTTATGCGACCTATCTCTGTTAATCGCTCTTGAATGATACGCCTTGCAATTTCTTTGACTGCTTCTGCAACTTCCTCTGGCAGGTCGAGCGGTTCGAAATCGTTGTTCAAATAGTTCCTGCCAGCGCTTTCCTGAACTTGAAATGGTTGGTTAGTTTGTTGCACATTAGTTTCTTGCACATTGGACTGCTGTTGGCTGATTTGGGTGCTACTATTAGATTCATCGCCTTGGGAAGCTCCCTGCATCTGCGGAAGCTCAGCCTCGGGCAGTTTGTATTTTAAATACAGCCATGCTGCAAGTTCTTCTGCTGTATAATCCTTCCCGAGTTCAGCCCGAGCGCGCCTGCTTTCCCCGACGAACACATACTTATCTTTCGGGAGGTTGCCTTCGAAAAAGTCTTCTGGACTTGCGAGCACGACCTTGCCTGCTTCTTCCAACCTTTTTAGTTCTTCGAGGTTTTCATTAATGACACTATCGGTTGCAAGGTTGAGGCAGAGTCTTGTGAACTCGTCGTTTACTTCAAATTCCACCTGTTGACCATTTATTTGTTTCTTGATTTTCTTAATCAACAGGTGTCCTCCGATGATGTGCCAGAGCTCGTGCTTGATGATTGCTCTGAAAAGTGTTATGAGTTCTTTTTGGTCCAGCATATCGAAGTCCTTACCTATGCGCTCAACATTGACAAGGATTTTATACTCTAACTTCTGCGGGTCTATTTTCGCAACTGAAACGTCTATCTTGTCAGACTGTTCGATGTCTGCTATATTCAACAAGCTTGCATAAAACAAATCTTCCCGAACTTGCGGAATTTTCTCTTTTTTAATTCCAATCAAAAGAGCCTTCACGAATGCATTTTTAACGTCCACCATAGTTCCACCTCCAAATTTAAAAAAATGGTGGAGCGTGCGCTCCAGTTATGAAACGATTTTATCAATCCTCGGATACAGCGTTCTGAACTTCACGAACGTCTTTAAATATTTCAATGACTGGGCATTTATGTTCCTGATAACTGCTGCCCAGTCTTCATCATTAATGCTGTCGAGCACATCTTTTGGAACATCTAAGATTGTGCCTTTTTCAAACATTCTTAAAAGGGCGACAACTCTTTCAAGATGTGTTGCCATCTTGATTTTAACTAGATTTGCCTGCAGGAAATCTTCTTCAACGAGTACATCAGCCTCCATTTGCCTGATGAATTCAGCAGCTGGTTCTGGTCCGATTATGCCGGACAGAACTTCCAACTGTATTAACTTGTCCATATCTTTGATTACGTCGAAGACACGCACTGCTCGCTCCATGCCTCTTGGAGTTAAGGTTATTGGTGGTAGTTTCACCTGCTCGCCGAAAGTACCGAACCTGTCGAGCACTCTTGTTGCAACGAGCGACAACTTTTCCTCATAACCTTTCTGGGATATATAGCTGTTAAAATCAACAGGGTCATTGCTCACTGATAAAATTACAAATCGGTTGAGCAATGCCCTATCGTTCATATCGGAAACCACATACTCCTCCGTGTCTGGATTGGCTGCAGCAATGATAAAAACATCCCCCAACTTGTGCGGACCAACCTGCCTATCGAGAACGAGCTGGAAGATGGACTGCCTGACATAAATCGGGGCGCGATTAATTTCATCAAGGAAAAGAATAGCCCGTTCGTCCTCTTTCGGTAACCAGTTTGGCCTTAGAAATTCAGTAACGCCGTCCCTGGTTACTGGTAGCCCAAGCAAATCTCCCGGCTCAAGCTGGCTCAAAATTACTGTGTACAGCTTTCTGCCAGTTTCTTGAGCAACAAGTTGTCTAACGATTTCGGTCTTGCCGACGCCGGCATGACCAACTAAAAGAACAGGTTCTTGAATGGTTTCAAGTTTCGCTAACACCTTTTTAAGTTCACTAATTCTCATACCAAACACCTCCACAAAGTTTTTTGTTTTGGGCAAATGCCCTGCTTTCAAAATCACCATATATATAACAACAAACGGCACTTTTTTGGAAGGTCAACACCCAGTCAAAAAATACTTAGAATGTTCCTGCAAGGAGGGATTAGAAATGGACTTTTTCGAATTCCTGACAAAATATGGTGAAAGCAGCCTTTCGACGATACTGGTGCTCGCGATGATTTATCTGCTGATACAATTCGTTATCTC
>Ga0208823_1002234_pt1 | contig 14722 bp, 13 predicted proteins | sample AD_UKC075_MetaG_FD_184440 | JGI IMG/M metagenome (GOLD analysis project Ga0208823, IMG submission 184440) | Active sludge microbial communities of municipal wastewater-treating anaerobic digesters from USA - AD_UKC075_MetaG (SPAdes) (version 2) | ecosystem: Engineered > Bioreactor > Anaerobic >... | reverse complement strand
GTCCAAGCGAAGCAGTAAAAGACCATTAAGAAATTTGAACTAAGGCTCGTGATGCCTGAAATCACGTAATTTGTCACACCAGGAATAGATAGGTTGGCGTTCCCTTGCGAGGATTAAGGTTAAGGGACACCTCTTTACAAGAAATGTCCCTAATCGAATCTAACGCTCTTAAATTGAGGTTGCCGGTATGAGTGGTGGAGACATTGGAAAAGGAGATGATAAACATTTATCATAAACGAAATACCTGCTTTGTTGGAATTGATATGCACAAAGATGCACATTGTGCAGTTGTTATAGATTGTTGGATGAATAAACTGGGTGAGATTAACTTTGAGAATAGACTATCCAGATACCCTGCATTTGTTGAGGATGTTAGGAAGATTTGCGGCACAAAGGAAATTGTATTCGGACTTGAAGATACCAGAGGCTTTGGCAGAAACCTTGCTGCCTATCTGGTGGGCAGGAAGTTTGAAGTAAAGCACGTAAACCCTGCATATACAAGCGCTGTAAGGCTTGCAAACCCTATCATTTACAAGGATGACTCCTATGATGCCTATTGTGTGGCAAGGGTGCTCAGGGATATGGTGGACACTTTGCAGGATGCCAAGCATGAGGATATATTCTGGACAATACGGCAAATGGTGAAAAGACGGGATTTGATTGTAAAAAGTAATGTGATGAACAAGAACCAGCTCCACAGCCAGCTTGCTTATAGCTACCCATCCTACAGGAAATTCTTTGCCATGATTGATTCCAAGAGTGCCTTATGTTTCTGGGAGAACTACCCGTCACCAGAGTATATATGGAACACAACACCGGAAGAAATATATCACACAATAAAGCCGGTGCATCAGGCACTTAAAATACAGCGCATTCATGAGATTATATCCATGATTGAAAGGAATGGAGACACAAGAAAGGACTATCAGCCCGAAAGAGATTTTATAGTCAGAAACATCGTAAAGGATATCAGGCACAACAAGGAGTTGATTGCCGAAATTGACGGTGAACTAAGAAAGCTGATACCTTTGACAGGCTATAAGCTACATACAATGCCGGGAATCGACCTTGTTACAGAAGCGCAGATTATATCTGAAATCGGGGATATTAACCGTTTCCCTGACTCAGACAAGCTGGCTCGGTTTATGGGCTTGGCACCGGTGCAATTCAGCTCTGCCGGAAAGGGTAAAGACCAAAGATGCAGGAATGGCAACAGGGCACTAAATGCGATATTTCACTTTCTCGCAATCCAGATGGTAGCAGTATCGGCCTCAGGAAAGCCAAGACACCCGGTATTCAGGGAGTATTTTGAGCAGAAAGTTAAAGAGGGCAAGAACAAGCCACAGGCGCTTGTGTGCGTGGCAAGGCGGCTTGTGAGGATAATCTACGGTATGATGAAAACCAGGACAGAATACAGGCCATTTGAGAAGGCTGACGACAAGAACTGATTTCATATTCTGGAAGCAAAGTAATGGAAGATAATTCTTTTTTGATTGAGATATGGTAGCAGGAATTATATAATAGTTATAGTCCTTGTAGTGAGGGAACGAGTAAGACTATTAAAACACCATATGGTGAAGCGATACAATCTACATCAGCAGATGCTATGAAAGTTAGGCAATATGTTGATAATGGCGGACAGCTTTATAGAGGAGGTACATTTGGTAGATCGAACGTCACAGATGCACAATTTTGGGCAACTGAAAACCCATTGAATCCTGGTTACGCTAATAAGTATGGTGTCGACTTTAGTAAGATTGATTACGTTATTGGTGGAAAGCAGATACCAGGAACACCATATATAACAAGACCTGCCCCAGCTCTTGGCAATAATGTTGGTGGAGGAATAGAGATCGTTAATAATCCTAATAGTGTAAAATTAGATTTCTTCTATATGCCATAAGGAGGTACACAAAATGACATTTAGCAATAATGATGAATTTGATACTATGGAAGGCCAGATTAAACTGTTTTATAATCAGGTATTTGTTGCTGATAACATTAAAGAGGTAATTCCTGAATTTCTTATGTTATTAAAAGGGACTATAGATTGTCCTGATTTACCACTTAATGTATCAAGAAGTTTTCTTCAAAATGATGGATATGTTAATAAAATTTCTAATCATATAACTAAAAAAGTTGCAGACAAACTTATTTCAATTTTTAAGGAGGAAAGAGAAAAATACAATAAATACTGGGATGACATTAACCCATTTGTAAAATTTGGATGTATAAAGGAATCAAAATTTTATGACAGGATTAAAGATATAATTGTTTATAAGACAATTAAAGATGAGTACATCACTTTAAAAGATTATCTTGAAAAGAATAAAGATAAACATGAGAACAAAGTTTTTTATGTGTCTGACGAAAAACAACAGTCTCAATACATAAAAATCTTTAAAGAACAGGATTTAGATGCTGTTTTGATGATAACAATGATAGATAATCATTTTATGCAGTTTATTGAAATGAATGAAAAGGATGTTAAATTCCAAAGAATAGATTCAGACATTAGTGAAAGTATGAAGGAAAGTGAAACTGATGAGAAGACAGCAAAGGAAATGAAAGAAAGTCTTGAAAAACTATTTAGGGATAGTTTGCAAAATGAGAAATTGAAAGTTGAAGTTGAAGCACTAAAAGCATCCTCAGTTCCAGGCATGATACTTTTAGCTGAAGAATCAAGAAGAATGCATGAAATGACTAAAATGTTTGGTGGCATGAACTTAGGCAGTATGTATCAGGCAGAAGAGACTTTAGTGTTAAATAGCAATAATGACTTAATTAAATCTCTTATGAACTTAAAGGAAAGAGAAGATAAAAAGGATGATACAAAGCTTATTTGTCAACATATATATGACCTTGCCATGATGAGTTATAAACAACTTGAGCCTGAGGCTATGACAGGGTTTATTGAAAGAAGCAATAAGATTTTATCAAAACTTGCATCTGACTTAGAAGGGTAAAACAAAATTTAATTTTTTAGACAGGAGGACTGTTTATAAGTTTTTTTGTCTTTATAGAAAGAGGTGCTTATGTTGTGAAAAATGCTAAAAGGATTTTTGTTGAAAAGAAAAAAGGTTTTGATGTGGAAGGACAGAGTTTATTTGCTGATTTAAAGGACAACTTAGGTGTAAAAAATCTTGAATCTGTGAGAGTAATTAATCGATATGATGTGGAAGGATTGTCAGATGATGAGTTTGAAGCAGCAAAAAATACGATTTTTTTTGAACCTCCTGTAGACAAGGTTTATGATGAAACCTTAGATATAGGTGATGGTGAAAGATTAATTGCTATAGAGTATTTGCCAGGTCAGTATGACCAAAGGGCAGATTATGCCTCACAATGCATACAGATACTTACTCTTGGGGAAAAACCTAATGTAAAGGTGGCAAAAGTTATTGTTCTAAGTGGCAAAATTAGCGATGAAGAATATGAAAAAATCAAAAAGTACTTAATTAACCCTATAGAATGTCAAGAAGCTTCCATGGAAAAGCCAGATACATTAGAAGTTAAAGCTAATGTGCCTGAAGATGTTAAAGTTTTAGATGGTTTTATAAATATGACATCTTCAGAGATTGAAGAATTTAAAAATCAAATGGGATTTGCAATGTCTATGGAAGATTTGAAGTTTTGCCAAGGGTATTTTAGGGATACTGAAAAAAGAGATCCTACTATAACAGAGATGAAAGTTATAGATACTTACTGGTCAGATCACTGTAGACATACCACTTTTTTGACTAATATAAAAAGTGCAGAGATTGAAGATGGATATTTTACTGAGCCTATAAAGGAAGTGTACAAAGACTACTTAAAATCAAGGGATTTTGTATATGGTGATAAAGAAAGGGATATTTCTTTGATGGACATGGCTACAATTGCCATGAAAGAATTGAAAAAAAGAGGGAAGCTTGCTGATTTAGACGAGTCTGATGAAGTTAATGCTTGTAGTATTAAAGTTAAAGTTGATGTAGACGGAAAAGAAGAAGATTGGCTGGTTATGTTTAAAAACGAGACACATAACCATCCTACAGAGATTGAGCCTTTTGGTGGAGCAGCAACTTGCCTTGGTGGGGCAATAAGGGATCCACTATCAGGAAGATCATATGTTTATCAAGCTATGCGTATTAGTGGAAGTGATGACCCAAGAACAAGTGTTGAAGATACCATACCAGGAAAGCTTCCACAAAGAAAAATAACAATTGGGGCTGCCCATGGATACAGTTCTTATGGAAACCATATTGGGCTGGCAGCAGGGCAGGTGGATGAAATATATGATGAAGGTTATGTTGCAAAGAGAATGGAGCTAGGCGCAGTAATTGCAGCAGCACCAAGAAAAAATGTAGTGAGAGAAAACCCTATTCCAGGAGATATAATTATTTTAGTAGGTGGAAGAACAGGACGAGATGGATGTGGAGGAGCAACAGGTTCATCTAAAGAACATACAGAAGAATCTCTTATTACATCGGGTGCAGAAGTGCAAAAGGGTAATCCTCCTATAGAAAGAAGAATACAGACGCTTTTTAGAAAGCCTGAAGTAAGCACAATGATAAAGAGGTGTAATGACTTTGGAGCAGGAGGAGTTTCGGTAGCAATAGGCGAGTTGGCAGATGGTTTAAAAATAAATTTAGATATAGTGCCAACCAAATATGAAGGCCTGGATGGTACAGAAATAGCCATATCCGAGTCCCAAGAGAGAATGGCTGTGGTTATTTCAAAGGAAAATGTAAAAGCTTTTATAGAGGCTGCAAGCCTTGAAAATCTTGAAGCTACTCCCGTTGCAGAAGTTACAGAAGAACCAAGGCTTGTTATGAAATGGAGAAACACTGATATTGTAAATATAAGCAGAGAATTTTTAGATACAAATGGTGTTAAACAAAATACCATTGTTAAGGTAAAAGCACCACTAAAAGAGGAGAATTATTTTGAAAAAGCTGGTAAAATAAAGGGTAATTTAAAAGAGAATTGGACTTTGAATTTAGAGGATTTAAATTCTTGCAGTAAAAAAGGCTTAGTGGAAATGTTTGACAGTAGCATTGGTGCAAGTACTGTATTTATGCCATTTGGAGGAAAGTATCAAATGACTCCTCCAGAGGGTATGGTAGCTAAAATACCTGTGGAAAAGGGCGATACAAATACAGGAAGTATTATGACATATGGATATAATCCTAGTATTTCAAGATGGAGTCCATTTCATGGGGCAGTTTATGCTGTTCTTGAGTCTGTTGCAAAGGTTGTTGCAATGGGAGGAGATTATAAAACTACATGGCTTACATTTCAGGAATATTTTGAGAAGCTGGGAACTGACCCGGAAAAATGGGGTAAGCCTTTTAGTGCATTGCTTGGAGCATTTCTTGCACAACAAAAGTTTGGAATTGCAGCAATAGGTGGAAAAGACAGTATGTCAGGAACATTTGAAGATATGGATGTTCCACCTACACTAGTTTCCTTTGCTGTAAATGTAACAGATGTAAATAATGTAGTATCTGCAGAATTTAAAAAAGTGGGAAGTAAAGTAGTTTTAGTGTCTGCAAACATTGATGAGAAGGCATTGCCTGATTTTGAAGATTTATGTAAAAAGTATGAAAAAATAAATCAAGTAATTAAAAAAGGAAAAGTTCTTTCATCTCATAGTGTACGAGATGGAGGTATTTCAGAGACAATAAGCAAAATGTGCTTTGGAAATATGATTGGATTTAAGTTTAATGAAGATATTAATGAAGAAGAGGTTTTTGCACCTTTATATGGCTCAATTGTGCTTGAATTTGACGAAAATGAAGATGTAGACCAATTGCTAAATGGTATTGACTTTAAGGTTTTAGGTGTAACTCAAGAGAAAAAGTCTATTGATATTAAAGAAAACAGCTTAATCCTTGATAGCCTTTGTGATAGTTGGGAAAAACCTTTAGAAAATATTTTCCCTACAAAAACACCTTTAGAAGAGAAAAAGGCAAAAGAGTATAAATACCTTAGAAATAATAGTATAAAACCTAAAATAAGTATTGGAAAACCAAGAATATTCATACCTGTACTTCCAGGTATAAATTCTGAATGTGATGTTGCAAAAGCCTTTGAAAAAGCAGGTGGGAAAGTTGAAATTTTTATAATGAAAAATTTAACTTCTAAAGATATTGAAAATTCAATAGATGAAATGGTAAAAGGCATTGAAAAATCACAAATAGTAGTGCTGCCTGGAGGATTTAGCGGCGGTGATGAGGCAGATTGTTCAGGTAAGTTTATGGTAACAGCTTTTAGAAATCCAAAAGTTAAAGACGCAGTTATGAATTTAATAAAGAACCGGGATGGTTTAATGTTGGGAATTTCTAGTGGTTTTCAAACACTAATTAAACTAGGGCTTGTACCTTATGGTGAAATAAGAGAGCTTTCAGATGAAAGTCCAACTCTAACATTTAACACTATAGGAAGATATGTTTCAACTATGGTAAGGACAAAAATTACTTCTGATTTATCACCATGGTTTAACAATGTGAAAGTGGGAGATGTGCACACAATTCCAGTTTCCAATGGAGAAGGAAGATTTGTTGCAAATGATGAAGTATTTGAAATGTTAGAGAAAAACGGGCAAATTGCGGCTCAGTATGTGGATTTTGATAATAATCCAACTTATGATAACAGGTTTAATCCTAATGGTTCTTTTGGAGCTGTTGAGGCAATAACAAGTCCTGATGGCAGAATATTAGGAAAGATGGGACATTCAGAAAGAGTAGGTACAAATGTAGCCAAAAATATTCCAGGCCAAAAGGATCAAAAATTATTTGAAGCAGGGGTAAATTATTTTAAATAATATTACAATGACCAAAAATCACAACAACATAAAAATACGATGGTACAATAAAATACGATAATTCAATAAAGCTATTAAAATTATATAGGAGGATTAATATGCAGTATCGAAGATTTGGGAAAACAAATGTTAATGTGTCTGTACTAGGATATGGATGCATGAGGTTTCCAAAAAAAAACAAAAGGATTGATTTAAAAAGTACAGAAAAACAAATTTTGACAGCTATAGAAAATGGGATTAATTATTTTGATACTGCATATATCTATCCTGGTAGTGAAGCGGCTTTAGGAGAAATACTTGAAAAAAATAACTTAAGAAATAAAGTTTATATTGCTACGAAAATTCCACCATATATGGTAAATTCAAAAACAAGTATGGAGAAAGTTTTAAATACGCAACTAAAAAGGCTTAGAACAGACTATATTGACTTTTATTTAATTCATTCAATTCAAGATATAGAAAGCTGGAAAAAGGCAAAGAGTGTTGGTATGGTAAGCTTTCTAGAGGAAATGAAAGAAAAAGGCGTAATTAAGTTTATTGGATTTTCATATCATGGAGGAAAAGAGGATTTTAAAGAAATTATAGACGATTACAATTGGGATTTTTGCCAGATACAATATAATTTTATTGATGAATACACCCAGGCAGGTGTTGAGGGGCTTAAATATGCCTACTCAAAAGATATTGGAGTTGCAATTATGGGCTCTTTAAAAGGAGGAAGAATAGTGGGGCAAATGCCTCCTTCAATACAAAAGATATGGGATAAGGCTCCTTTTAAGAGAACTTATGCAAACTGGGCTTTTAGATGGCTGTGGAATCAAGAAGAAGTGGCAGTTACACTGTCAGGATTAAATGATGAAAAGCATATTATTGAAAATGTTAAATTGACAGATGAAATTAAAGTTGGTTGCTTGACCAAAGAAGAACTTGATATTTATAAAGAAGTAAAAGATGAGTATTTAAGGCTTATGAAGGTACCCTGTACAGGTTGCTGCTATTGTCTTCCTTGTCCTGTTGGTGTAAATATTCCCTTTGCCTTTAATTACTACAATTCAAGATATTTTTTCAATCAAAAAACTGCTATTTTTAAATATCTGTTTTTTGGCGGGGATGTATTGGGAGGAAGGAATTTTCTTGCTTCAAATTGTATTGGCTGCAGAAAATGTGAGAAGGTATGCCCGCAGGATATAGAGATAAGTAAAGAACTTAAAGAAGTAACTAAGGAGATGGAACCTTGGTGGAGTAAACCACTTCTTTTTGTAGGAAGAAGAGTTTTGAAACTAAAAAGTTTTTTTGATAACAGAAAAAATTAAAATAAAAACCCGGAACAAATTAATTTTTCCGGGTTTTTAGATACATTAAATAATATTTAAAAATTATCTTGGAAAATTATTAATAACTTCTATAACATATCTTTGCAGCAATGTTGCATCTAAAGAGTTAATTATATTATCTCCATTTAGGTCAGCAGCCTCCATATTAGGCATGGATTTTTCAACTTCTAATATGTACCTGCTTAGGAGGGTGTAATCTAAAGAATTTATTATTTTATCATTGTTTACATCACCATATATTACATCAGATATAGGGGAGTCATCTGTAAATACAGTACAAATTTTAGCAGAATCTTTTAAGCCATTTGGACCGTTTACAATTGTATTTCCCCAGGATGTAAGACTTTTGCCTGCCCAGTCATTTGATAAATCCAGGTAAGCCCACTGGGAGCCATTTCCTTTCCATGACCATGCAAGCCAGCCTACTCCAACTTCTTTGGTATAGCTTAAAATGTAATCTTCATCTACATCTCCATCAGTGTGTTTGTGGCCGAATTCTCCAATACAAACAGCCAGTCCCTGATTTATAACTTTGTCAATATTGTTTTTTATCTGTGCAGCATTTCCACCTGCATATTCGTACATATGTATTGAAAACATTGTATTTTTTAGAGGGTCTGAGTTAAATACGTCAATACCAAAGTCGTGAATTGATGCAGGGTATTGTCCCCAACCTGCTGAGTCTACCATTATTGTGTGAGTAAATCCAGCATCCCTTAGTTTTTTTATTGCCTGTATATATCCATCAGCCCAGGCGGCACCATTCCATGAACCAAACCATTCATTTGCTATATTAATAATTACAGTATCTTCTTTTCCAACAAGGACGTCTTTTATAGATATCCAATAATCAACGGCATCCATTAATGGACCTACCTCATCAACCCCAAGGGCATCGTGTACTTCTAATATAGCAACTAATTTATTTTGCTCACATAAATCAATAAGTGTTTGTACAGATGAAGCACTGTCTTTTTGCCAATCATCTTTTGTTCCATTTGAAAGAACTATTCTTACAGCATTTGCACCTGCTTCTGCTATTGCAGGAATAGCAACATTGTATTCATTTTTAAACCAGGTGTGAGGGTAGTTAACACCTTTCATTATAAAGTTGTTGCCATTTGCGTCAAAAAGATTGCTTCCAACCACCTGAAACTGTCCAGTTGCTTTAATTGGTGGAGGAGATGGATTGTGTTTATTGCTGCCACCTGAAGATGAATCTCCAAGGGAAAAATTTGAGATTGTTAAAGAGCCACTTGGTTTAGTAGAATCAAAGCTCATAAATTTAAAATCAACTCCTTTAACATCGTCTAAGTCATTGATATTTGCTATATTAGCCCAGTTGCTTGCTTCGGTTTTCCAAAGGGGCTCTTTAAGGCTTAGTGAAATTTCCCTTGTTCTGCCTGCAGGAAGATTTATTGTTTCAGACTCATGCCATACAAAATCAGCACCTGTTTTTATTCCAACTCCAAGCATAATAGATGCATTAGAATGGTTTTCAATTGTAAAATTCATAGCTTCATACTTTGTCCAATCTTCACTTAGTGAACCTATAGTTGTAAGTCCGGCAGAATCGTCCTGGTTGCCGATATTTTGGAATTCAACGGTAACAGAACCATCAGACCCGGTTACAGATACTGTACCTGTATGATATCCATTAGGAGCATCCCAGCTGTATCCTCCCATAGTCACCGCAGCATTGACAAAAACCACACCTGCAAATAAGCTTGTCAATAACATTACTACACAAAATAAAGAAAGCTTTTTTTTCATTTACCATCCCTCTTTTCCAAAAATTCAAAAAATTTTTAAAATAATATTAATAAAATAATATTAAAAAATAAAATTACATAGTTTTAATGATCCCCCCCTTAGAATATATAGATTAAATTAATTAAACATATAATGTATTACTAATTATAATATACTATATTTTAAATATATTTTAAAGTGAAAATTAAGAATTGTAATGTTATTTTTAAATTAGTAACATTACAAAATGTAATTTGTATTACTGTATTACCATTTTACTACTGTAAAAGTATTGCTGTTTTTTTTAATTATTTACGTATAAAAAAGTGGATTAAAGTATTAAAACACCTAAAATTTTGAATATTTTTATTGCATTTACTAGAAATATATAATAAAATAGTAAGAAAACATTGTGCTATTAAATGTAAAAAATAAGGGGGAGTAAGAAATGAAAAGAAAATTAAGAGGTTTTTTGTTTGTATGTCTATCCTTATTTATGGTGTGTACAATTTTAATAAGTTTAAGTTTTTCAAAAATAAGTGTAAGAGCTACTTATAATGAGGAACTAATTTACGGTGATTTAAATGGTACGATGAAAGATATAGCTATTCAAAAGTTTCCGATGAAGTTGGAGATATGAAAGTAGAATACTATCTTGATGATAGAGGCGAAAACAAATATAGTGAGGAAAAATCTGTTACAGACAGAAATGGCAATACCACTGCATATGAAAGGGACGGCAATGGTAATTTTGGCAAGTATTTTTAACAACATGTTTTAAGCATATAATGACAAATTAAAAAAGTGATTTAATATCACTAAAATAATTTAAAACCAGAACAAAAAAGATTTTTCGGCTTAAAAAAATATGGGTTTTTACTCTTTTATGACAGTTAGAGTATAGCTATAAAACAAAATTAATTATACAGGAACGGATGATTTAATTGAAAAAGTTTTTTAAAGCATTAATGATTCTTATAGGAATTGTGGTTTTGGTCTCTGGAATGACTTTAGCTTATTTGAATAAAATGGCAACTAATATGTCAGATGAGAGTGCTAATATAAATACAGGTAATTATATTGCAAAAGCAATAATGGCTTATTTACTTGAAACAGAGGATTACGAATTAAAGTTTGATGATGAAGATGATACATTAACTGTTGAAAAAATTATAACCAATTTACAGGAACGAAGAGGAGTTTGGGACGGTTATTTTTACTTAAGACCAGGAGAAGATTATATCCCAAAAAGACATTATTTTTTCGGATTTATAAGAGATAAAAATATAGGTTGGAAAATAACAATAACTAGAGAGCCCTTTGATGTACATGTGGAAGCAAGTGATAAAAATGAGGTGATTTTTGAATAAAAAAGAAATATAAGATATCTTTTTTGCAGGAATTCATATTATTGTGCTAAAAAAGACATGGCCATTGTAGGATGTAGTTAACACTTATGAGTACGACGACTGGAACCGTTTAGAAAAAATAACCACAAGGGTTAACGACAGCGTAACGTAGACAACTTTGTATACCTATGACAATAAAGGATTTTTCACAAGGTACCTTTATGAAAACTTGAATGTTATACTGGAAACTGACGAGAGAGGTAATGAAAGGGCAAGGAATCTGTATGGACTAAACCTGTTAATGAGGGATGTTGACAGTGAAAGTTACTGCTACTTGTATAACGGTCATGCAGATGTAACTGCACTTATAAATACCGCAACAGGTGAAGTTTCTGCAACTTACTATTATGATGCCTTTGGTAAAATATAAAATCGATACATTACATTTGTTTGAAATTAAAAGGGTTTGGGTGACAGGAGAGAGAGATTCTCGTTTAATGATACAGCTGTCAATGAAAAATGAAGAATTTCAATCCTTCTTAGAAGGTGTAGAATTTAATTATGAAGAAATTGATAAATCTGATGAATATGACAAAGTCTATTTATCTGTTCATTTTGATGAAAATTGGGGTGGAGCAGCAATTTATGTGAAAAATATTAATGATGGAAGATAGGGAATATCAGAAATAGTGTGTAAATTAATTTTGCTTTAGAAATTCAACGTTGATATTTCTATATTAATAATATTGCCATTAACGTGGTAAATTATACATTAAAAATAACATTCGTTCGGGAAATATACGAATAATTTGCATTCTTTTGGCAACAATAATAAATGAGACCCGGCTATGCCCGATAACCTGCTATGCTGGGAAGCAACAGGAAACCTGCAACCGGGCTGAAGTATATTATACTTCCAGGAAGGTAATAAATCCTACATAGGATTCTATATTGTATACCTTGTGGTGATGCCCATGTTTAACTTTAGTGCAAACCATATGTTTGCTGTATCTTCTACTGATCATGATAAGGCCAGAGTGTCAATACTGATCGATGCAGATACAAAGAGGTGTTACAAAGTATATGACTACAAAAAAGCCTTTAAGTTTGAGCCGAATAAGATGTATTGTATTTCGGGTAAAGTCAATTCGGCTGATAAACTGTATCTCATACTTGAGAATGCCAGGGAAGATAAACTGTATTCACTTTCCAAGGTACATATTTGAACTGGGACTTTTAAAGTCCCAGTTCAAGCCTTCCTTCAAATAGTATTGCAAATTGTGCAACTACTTGCCCCCAATTGGCTACCGGCATAGTCCACTTTTTAAGGATATCCATCGTTCCCAGATACAGAGACTTTTTCAATGCCTCGTCATTAGGAAAAACACTTTTAGTCTTTGTTACCTTACGGAGTTGCCGGTTAAATCCTTCTAAAGTATTAGTCGTATATATTATCTTTCTAATCTCCGGGGGATATTTAAAGAATGTAGAGAGGTTCTCCCAGTTATCATACCAAGATTTTATTATAATCGAATACTTTTTGCCCCATTTGCTTTCCAAAAGCTCAAGATTTTGAAATCCAATCTCTTCTGAAGCTGCCTTGTAAACTGGTTTTAAGTCCTTCATGAATTCTTTCTTATCTTTTGAGGCCACATATTTTATTGAATTGCGAATTTGGCGTATAATACAGGTTTGTATCTCTGCATCAGGAAAAACACTTTTTATAGCCTCGGGAAATCCTTTTAAGCCATCTACGCATGCCAGTAATATGTCCTGAACGCCACGAACCTTAAGTTCATTACAGACACCAAGCCAAAACTTTGCTCCTTCACTCTCTCCAATCCATATTCCAAGAATATCTTTCATACCTTCCTTGTTAATCCCAAGACATATATATGCGGCACGATTCACTACTCTTCCATCATCACGTACTTTAAAATGCATCGCGTCCATGTAAACAATTGGATATACTTTATCAAGAAGCCTGTTCTGCCAATCTGCAACATTAGTCATAACTTTGTCGGTTACCATAGAAATAAAGTCCGGTGAAACTTCTACGCCATATACTTCTCTTATTTGTGCCTGGATATCACGGACAGTCATTCCCTTTGCATACATACCTATAATTTTCTTATCAAATTCACCGCACGTACTTTGATAGTTTTCAATAATTATTGGTTTAAATCCACTTTGCCTATCACGCGGAATATTAACATCAAACTCTCCCACACTACTTTTTACAGTTTTTTTGCGGTATCCATTCCTATATTCGGGCTCATCTGTATCAGTTCTTTCATATTTTTTACGCCCCATATACTCTTCAATCTCAGCTTCCATCATTTTTTCAATTGCATCCTTAATGAGTTTTTTCAGTAACCCATTTTCACCAAAAAGATCATCCTGAGTCTTACATTTTTTTATTTCTTCTTCATAATTAATGATATTTCCCATATTTCCGCTTGCTTTTACTGTACTCATATTTCCCATCCTCCTAAAAAAACTGTTTTTTTTAATTCTTGCCAATTTCCTAACAGTTTTTTCAGAGTTTAATGAAAAAACTGCCAGAAAGAGTTTTTATTTTACACACTCGTTCTGACAGTCTCTGAAGATATTTTTGTAGAAATATCAAGAGCAACTAGTTCATATAAACCTGAAACACTTCGGCTTCTTAGCTATGTAGCCCAGAAGCAGGTAACCGGATAACAATGGTTTTAAACTACAAAGGAGTTCAGAACAAAATCCACCGTCTATGTCGGTGTGATAAAAGCTTTAGCTATAAGTAGAAAGAGAAAACCCCAAATGTTAAAATGATGTGGTTTTGGCAGCCACATAAATAACATCGGGTAGGAGGTAAATAATTATTTTATTTACCGACCTCCCACACCACCGTACGTACGGTTCTCGTATACGGCGGTTTCATAGTTTACACTCTAACTTCAAGGTAATATTTAAGAAGACTTAAATATCCTTGCTTTTCAAACCTAGCATTGGTTAGGGTTGTTGAAAGAATCCAGCTATTGGCTGTGTGCCAGTAGCTTTTTCTAGTGTTAGCCCATTCCCAAGCCTTTTCTTTAGCTACACCTAATTTCTGAAGGTTTTCAAATTTAGTTTTGACCTTCTTCCATCTTTTCCATGTTATCATCCGAATCCTTCTTCTTAACCATTCATCAATGGATTGCATAACAGTCTTCATGTCTGCTAGTTTAAAATATTGAACCCATCCCCGAATAATTTGATTAAGTTTAGTTTTCCTTCCTTCTATGCTCATACCGTTACTTCTACCTGTTGCCACTCTTAGTTTATCTTTTAACTTGCTTATGCTTTTAGGGTGAACTCTAAATCTGCATTTACCTTTTATTCTATAGAAGCCGTATCCTAGATATTTAACTTGATAGTATAGGAATTTGCATTTTAGCCTTTGGTCTTAGTAGGTAAAAAATACATGTCAGAGAAATAAAATTGTTGATTGGATTGCAAAATTT